>Ga0180436_10000696_pt1 | contig 34113 bp, 33 predicted proteins | sample SS_ome_2_FD_132434 | JGI IMG/M metagenome (GOLD analysis project Ga0180436, IMG submission 132434) | Hypersaline lake sediment archaeal communities from the Salton Sea, California, USA - SS_3_S_2 metaG | ecosystem: Environmental > Aquatic > Non-marine Saline and Alkaline > Hypersaline >... | reverse complement strand
CCGGTGGCGATAGCTAAGGGGTTCCACCTGTTCTCATCTCGAACACAGAAGTTAAGCCCTTATACGCCGATGGTACTTGGTTGGTAACGGCCTGGGAGAGTAGGTAGCTGCCGGATTCAATATTTATATATATTTATGCATTAAGTCCTTTTGAAATTTCAAGAGGACTTTTTGCCATATTAGGGTAAAGAGGATATAATACTACTATGAATATGATTTATGAATTAAAACACAAAAAAAGATTTGTACTGCTGGATATCCTTATGATAATCGGGTTTGCTATGGGTATTGTTGTTTTTACTTTCATTATGTACCTTTTAAAAGAGTTGACAGGATTTCAATATATGTATTATGTGGAATTTGTGCTGCTTATAGTATTTGCTGTATGGTTTTCAAAAAGAAAACTAATTGAGTTTACATATTATCTTGACGGAGACATTCTTCGAATAGACAGGATATACAGCAAGAGACCTAAGATGGACCTGTTTATCCGTATGGACAAGGTTGTGTTTATGGGGAAGTACAAAAATCTGCCTGAACCATATAGAAAATATAAAATTCAAAGAGAAACATTTATGAGGATAGTTGATAATAGTTTTTGTGTGGTTTATGCTATAGAGAACAAATATTTTACCGCAGTTCTTTCTCCTTCTGAGGAGTTTGAACAGGGCATGATTAAAGCTTGGAAGGATTATACGAATAAACCGAAGAAAGATAGGAAATAAAAAAAAATAAAAAGCATAAACAAATATTGTTTGTGCTTTTTGCATGTAAAGAGAGAAATATGAAAAGGAAGAGCGTAAGCGGATTACTAAAAGAACTCAATAATGCAAAAAGAAAATCCAAAGTTCGGATGCATATGCCGGGATCCAAAGGGAAAAGACTTGGATTTATCGGTAATGTTTTCAAATATGATTTTACCGAAGTAAGCAGACTTGATAATCTTTACAACCCGAAGGGAGTCATAGAAAAAAGCCAAAAAAGCCTTGCCGAGAACATTGGAGCTAAAGAAGTATTCTTCTTGGTTGGAGGTTCAAGCTGTGGAGTGCTATCCTTACTGTCGCTTTTTAAGGATAGTGAAGTCCTTATGGCAAGGGATTTTCATATAAGCGCAGCCAACGCAATCGAGCTATTTAATATCAATCCTGTGTATATATATCCTGGAAAAGCAAATAAAAATATCGACGGTGTTGTTTCGAAAGAACAAATTAAGCAGGCATTGGAAAAGAACAAATCGATTAAGGCTGTTTATTTGACTTATCCGAATTATTATGGTTACTGTTCGGATATTGCTGGAATTTCAAAGATAACCCATGAAAAGGGAGTTCCCCTGATTTTAGATGCAGCTCATTCTGCATGTTTCCCATACAGCGACTTATTGCCGGACTCCCCCGCAAAAACTGGTGCAGATGCCTGGGTGGTAAGTACGCACAAAACTCTGCCAGCGATGAATCAATCGGCATATATAGGGATAAAGAAAGAAGGGTTGATTCCAACGGAGAAAGTCAAAGAAAAAATCAATATATTTCAAACGACAAGCCCTTCATATCCGATTTTGGCTTCAATTGATTTCTCGGACAACTATATGATTAAGTTAGGAAGAAGGCGGATTGAAAAACTATTTTCAGCGGTTGAACTGATATCAAAAAAAATTGATGCACATAAAGAATTTGAAGTAATAAAGACAGAAAAGAGCCTTAAGAAAAAAGACTTCATGAAACTCGCTATAGACTACTCTAGGACTGGATTTTGTGCAAGTGAAATAGCAGAATATCTTGAAGGAGAGGGAGTATATGCTGAAGCTGTTGATACAAAGTATATTCTTTTACTTTTAAGTCCTGTTGATAATAAAAGAGATCTTAATAAAGTATATAAAGCACTAGAGAAAGTCAAAGCAAAAAGACCTTTAAAAAAAGAATTCAACGCATACAATATTCCGAAAACAATACAAGCAAAAAGAGTCGAGAAAGAAATCGATTTGAAAAACATAAAAGAGACGAGCAGCTATATAAGCGCAGGTGTAGTTTCTGTCTATCCCCCCGGAGTTCCTGTTCTTATCAAGGGAGATCTGATTACATCTGAAATAATAGAATATATCGAAGAAGCGTTGGATAACGATTTGAGTGTTGTAGGAGTTTTTGATAATAAGATGCGGGTTTACACCAAAAAATAGATATCATTTTAATCAGAAAAATGATAAAATAGCAAGTGAAATTCTGCGTGGAGAGTGAATATGAAAAAAGGACTTTTTATAACCTTTGAAGGTGCGGACGGATGCGGGAAATCAACGCAAGCGAGATATTTAAAAGAATCGCTTGAGCAAAAAGGTTTAGATGTTTTGCTTACAAGAGAGCCCGGCGGCTGCCCTATCTCCGAGATGATTAGGGATATCGTTTTGGATAAAAATAATAAGGATATCTTGGATATAACCGAGGCATATTTATATGCATCTTCCAGAGCGCAGCACGTTCATGAGATTATAAAACCCGCCTTGGAGAAGGGGAAAACGGTCATTTGCGATAGATTTGTACACTCGTCAATAGCGTATCAGGGATATGGACGACAGCTCGGGGAAAAGAGAGTCTGGGAGATAAATAAGCACGCAGTGGGAGAGTGTATGCCGGACATCACATTCTTTATGAAAATCGACCCGGAGAGAGCTTTTAAAAGAATGAACGAATTAAAGGAACTGGACAGAATCGAGACTCAGGACAGTGAGTTCCACGAGCGCCTTTTCGAAGGTTTTATCAAAATCTCCGAAGATAAGAATGAGAATATAGTACCGGTGGACGTAAGCGGGACTAAGCACGAGACAAGAAAAAAAATACTCGATATTGCTTTGCCGATATTTGTGAAAAGAGGCTTGCTTAAGTAGCAAGGAAGTAATATGATAAAAAGCATTTCGGATGCAGGAAAAAATGACACTTATGATGCTGTCGATAATAGGATAAAATCGTCATACTTGGTCACATGTCCAAAGATAAAAGCTCTGGAAGGATATGCAACCAAGTTTTTGCTCAGCCTTTATTGTGAAACGAAGCAAGCTTGCATGACTTGCTCTGGATGCAAAAAAATACTTTCAGAAAACTCACCTGATGTCCATAAAATCTATCCGGAAAGCGGGATGATTAAGATCGGTATGATTCGCGATCTAAACAAGTTTTTATCCGAAAAACCTTTCGAATCCGCATACAAGACAGTCATTATTTATGAAGGAGATAAGATGAACCCTTCCGCACAAAATGCACTGTTAAAGCCCTTGGAACAACCCCCGGATAATACAGTGTTTTTGATTCTCAGCCAATCGGATTTTGGGATACTGCCGACAGTTATTTCGAGATGTGAGAGCATCCGTCTTATCAAAAGCAAGGAAGAGAATGCTTTATTAAGTCTAAAAAAAAGCGGAGCGGACGAAGAAAGAGCAAAACTTGCGCTCAGTTTAGCATATGGGTATTTGGAGGAAGCAGCTGAGCTTGTTTTTGATGAAGAATACTTTGACCTTCGCAAAAAAACGATAGAAAACTTATATAGGCTTTTGGACCAAAAAACCTACGCGATATCATTCTTTGTCGATTTTTTAGTAGAAAACAAAGAAGAATTTAGTATAATACTGGATATAATAAAACTGATGATGATGGATGTTCTTAAAGCCAAGCTCACCGGAAAGAAGGATTTAATCGTAAATATCGATCAAAGGGATGATATTACTGTAAAATCTCTTTCCTTTACAACCGGTGCAATATATAATATGATGGAAAAGCTGTTGGAGTTTGAACAGAGAATGAAATTCAATATAAATTTTAAGCTTTGCGTTGAAAGCATGCTTTTTGAGATATTAAAGGAGAAATACAGATGGTTAGAATCATAGGGGTTCGCTTTAAAGATGCGGGCAAGATATACTATTTCGATCCCGATAGATTTGACTTTGAATATGGAGATAACGTTATCGTTGAGACGGTAAGAGGTGTAGAATATGGTGAGGTGGTTATTGCACCCAAAGATGTCCCCGAAGCAGAAGTGGTTATGCCGCTTAAAAAAGTCATAAGAAAAGCAACAGATAAGGATTGGGAAAAGGTAAAGGAGAACAGAGAGAAAGAAAGAGAAGCGTTTTATATCTGTTTGGAGAAAATTGAAAATCACGAACTTGATATGAAGATGGTGGATGTTGAATACACTTTTGATGCAAAAAAAATAATATTCTATTTTACTGCTGACGGCAGGGTGGATTTCAGAGAACTCGTGAAAGATTTGGCTGCTGTTTTTAGAACGAGAATTGAGCTAAGGCAGATTGGAGTGCGAGACCAAGCGAAATTCTTGGGGGGCATCGGGCCTTGCGGAAGAGAATGCTGTTGCTGCAGTTTTCTCGGCGATTTTCAACCCGTTTCGATAAAGATGGCAAAAGATCAGAATCTTTCGCTTTCTCCAACAAAGATAAGCGGACTTTGCGGAAGGCTAATGTGCTGTTTAAATTATGAACACGATCATTATGTTTGTATGAAAAAACGCATGCCAAGTCTTGGGATGAAAGTGAAAACCCCGGACGGACAAGGTGTTGTAATCGACAACAATCCGATCACTGAAAAATCCAAGGTAAAAATCGAATTACCGGACGGAACGTACGATATGAACGAATATGACTTAAACGATATAAGATTCAAAAAGCCCAAACGTGTTGAAGAAGATATTCATGAGGAAACTTTGGACGAAGAGATAAAAAAACTTTTGGACGAATAAAAAAGACTTGTTTTTTTTACATTAAGTGTATAGAATATAGTAGACAAATTTGTGGAGGTATAAAACATATGGCTTACAAGATTATTTCTGAAGAATGTATCGGCTGTGCCGCTTGCGTTGATGAGTGCCCGGTTGGTGCAATCGTTGAAGATGGTGACAAATATAAAATCGTTGCAGAAGAATGTATTGACTGCGGTGCTTGTGAAGATACTTGCCCATCAGATGCTATTAAACCTGAATAGTTGCGAAAATATCTTAGAAAAAGAACCGAGGATGCTTGGTTCTTTTTTTTTCTCTTAAGGGATTCTAATTTATTATTATATTCTGTAAAATGAGTATTTGAATTTAACAATGGAGAAAAAGGGGATGGAGAGAAAAGTTGTTCTATATATCGCGATGAGTTTGGACGGGTATATTGCTCGTGAGGATGGGCGAATCGATTGGCTGCCGCAAGCCGAAAACAAAGATTTCGGATTTGGAGAGTTCTATAATACTATAGATACCGTTATCATTGGCAGAACAACATATGAACAGATAATAAATGAACTTTCTCCAAAGGTGTGGGCATATGAAGGTAAAAAGTGTTATGTTGCAACCACGTCGAATTATGAAAACGACCAAAATGTAGAATTTATTTCGAATGAGATTTTTGAAAAAGTGAAAAAGATGAAGCTGGAAAAGGGAAAGGACATATGGCTTGTCGGGGGCGGAAAGCTTATCGACCAATTTATTAAGCAAAACCTGGTAGATAAATATGTAATAACAATAATCCCGACAATTTTGGGGGATGGAATACCCCTTTTTAATAAAGATAATCCTCAAATTGGGCTCAGCCTTGTTGAAACAAATAGGATTGGGGATATTGTCACGCTAACTTATACCAATGGATAATTACTAATATTCCACAGAAAAGTTAAAAATAAATATTTTTATTACACCGCAAAATATTGTATAATGTAGAGGAAATATAGAGCAGGTATAGTTATATGTCGAAATTTTGCTTATTTTGGTGTATAATTACACGTTGGCGGTGCCAAAAGGTTAAGGGGCGTAAGAGTATAATGAAAAAGGTAATTACGATCGTATTTATATTGTTGTTTTTGGCAGCAGCAGTATTTTTCATAATGGATCGTGTTGAAGCAAATGAGGATTTAACTACAATGCGGGTCAAGCTGTCTATTGGCGACCCTATTACATATGATTTCAAGGCTGTTGGCAGCTATTATATCGAAGAGGATCCGTCGATTGAAATGGAGGGCTCCGAAAGATTTAGAGTCTCGCTTTCGGGTAATAATGTTTCTTTATATAAATTGGACGAGAATTCAAACTATGTTCTTCTAAGGACTTCAAGGACAATAACATTCAAAGAACGAGATTCAGAAAATCACAATATAAACCTAATGTATATGTATAACGATAGATATTCGAGCACACTTGCATATACAGGTGACATGATGTTTTATAAGGACACCGGTGCATATCATATCCACGCAATAAATCATATATATATCGAGTATTATTTGATGGGTGTTATAGGATATGAGATGAGCAACGCATGGCCGATGGAAGCACTAAAAACCCAAGCGGTTGCAGCGAGATCTTATGCCGTTACGCATATGGGCTCTAGTACTTATTTTGACGTTGTTGACACTTCCGGAAGTCAGGTCTATAAAGGTTATAATCACAACCTGAACAGAGTTATTTCCGCTGTTTTGGCTACAAAAGGAGAAGTTATCGCTTTAGTAAGCGAAGAGAATAAAAGTGATCCGAACTATCAACTCAAAAAAACAGATATTGTTTGCACTTTCTTTTCTGCCAGCAACGGAGGGCAGATGGATATACCTCAGCATGTTTGGAATGAAGGCGGTAGTCCTTTGCCGTGGCAGAGGATTACGAATGACCCGTATGATTTGGCAAACCCAAGCAGCAGAGAGGAAAGGGTCTTTTTCCCGTATGCGACTACAAACGAGTATGATTTCCCGTCAAAAGGACTAAGACAGATTAAGGACCTCGCAATCCCGATATTACAGGAGCAGGGATATGCCGTAACCAACAGAGACAGCTTTAAGGTGCTGGGTGTCACTGATATGTATACCCTAAAAGGACAGGTTACAACAACGTCAGGCGGCACTATCGTTGAGGATCACAGAAAGATCTTTTCGAATCAGGATACAATATGTATTGACTGCTGGGTGGCTTTTACGACAGTTACTGTTCTCGCAGATAAAATCGTTGATGGAGGAACCGTTCAGGAAGAGACATCAATACAAGTGAGATTTGACCTAAACGAAGCTGACGACCTTTCAAGTCCGTACAATATTTTTCAGCAAACATCATTAAGGATTACCGTTGCAGAACCTAAGATGAACGGCGAGGAAATCGAAGGGTTTTATTTGGTCCAAAGAAGATACGGACATGGTTTGGGGATGAGCCAAAGAGGCGCACAAACTATGGCCAGAGAGGGCTTCACATATGATGAAATTTTGGATTTCTATTATCCGAATACAGAGATTTGGAATCTCGAAGGTCCAAACACACCTGAGCCGACATCGACGGCAACACCGGGTCCGGTCGCAACGCCGACCTTTAATGCGACTGTCAATTGCAACACAACACTCAACGTTAGAACAGGACCTGGTACGAGCTATAGTATAATCGGGAAACTGGTAGATGGACAGAGAATTATTGTTTTAACGCCGTATGCAACTGCATCATGGCACAAGATATCGTTTAATGAAGCACATGGATATGCTCATAAAGACTATATAATTCTGGACAGCACTTTGCCGCCATCGACAGCGCCGACCCCGACCCCTGTCCCAACGGCAACACCGGAACCGACAACAACGCCGGAGTCTACACCGACACCTGTTCCGACCGCAACACCAGTACCAACTAATACTCCGGAACCGACAACAACGCCGGAGCCAACGCCAGAGCCGGAGCCTACACCTACCCCAACACCAGGGGAAGATGCTTTGCAATTTGAGGCAAAAGGTACAGTAACATGCTCTGCGCTAAATGTTCGACAAGGACCGTCCACTTCTTATTCGAAGGTTGGATCGGTTTATAGAAATAATGTAGTGTATATTGTCGAGAAATACGCTACATCTAAATGGCATAAAATTTATTATAAGGGAACAACGAGATATGTTTACTCTGCATATATAAAAATAACATCGAATGAATCCGGCAATGTATACTATAACGGAAGCGGATATACTGAAACACCGTCTACAGAGCCGCCAACAGAAGAGCCGCCCACACAGCCGCAAACCGTATACGGCACTGTTACGGCATCATCGCTCAATATAAGAACCGGTCCTTCAACGAATTATTCGAGAGTAGGATCAATCCCAAGGGGAGGGGTTATAGAGATTCGGGAATACGGTAATACATGGAGTAAGATAAGATTTGGAGGTACATCAGGATATGTATCATCGAAGTATTTCGTTCTCAAAACAGAAGTTGCCCCATCAGCACAAACGGCAACAGTGAAGGCTTCTTCGCTTAGGATAAGAAAAGGACCGGGCACGAGCTATACACACATTGGTTCAATACCGAACGGTAAGACCGTCGAGATAATCTCCTATGACTCTAGTTGGTCGAAGATTAGGTATGGCGGGATAACCGGATATTGCAGCACCAGGTATTTAGTAATCAATTAGATTGTAAAGACAAACAGCCTTTGAGAAAATCAGGGGCTGTTTTTTTGTATTATGAACGACAAAGGAGAAAACAAAGAAATATTTCAAAATGTATAAAAAACGTAATATTTCTGTAATATTTGATGCTAATCGATTTTAATCGTCATTAAACGCGTGAGAGACACTTTGATATCTATCTGCATATCATATTATAATCTGGTCACGGAATGAAGCTGTAGGACAAAAGGGTGATAATATGAAATTTAAAGTAATCAGTTTTGCAGTGTTTGTGTTGGTCATTTGCTTTATGCTCTTCCCTTCAGCAGCTTTTGCTGCGGTGAGAAGTGAAGTGCTTATGATTGGAGACAGAGATGGATTTGTCACTGAGATCCAAGAAGTACTGAACACGGACGGGTATTTGAAAGTCAATCCAACAGGTTATTATGGAACACTGACACAGGCAGCGGTTATGGGATTTCAAAGAGATAAAGGGCTTACCGTTGATGGAAAAGCCGGTCCTATAACAAGAAAAGCATTACTCGGAGCATCCTATGCCCCTATGGGGGGACGGAGTGCACCGGATGCGAGGTCAGCTGAGAAGTACTATCTTGGCGACAGAGGGTCAGAGGTCGAGAAAATCCAAACGAAACTAAAAGAACTCGGATATTATGATTATTCGAAAATAACAGGATATTTCGGACCCATTACAAAAGAAGCAGTCAAAAGATTTCAAAGGACGAACGACTTGGTTGTAGATGGTATTGTGGGAGCGAAGACGTATGAAAAGTTGTTTTCAGGCTTATCGAAATCCTTTACACTATACCCTGCTGATAAGGGCGAAGATGTTATCGAAGTTCAGAAAAGACTTAAAGAGCTCGGCTACTACGACTATCCGACGATTACGGGTTATTACGGAAGTATAACCAAAGCAGCAGTTATCGGATTCCAGAAAGCCAATGGACTTACGGCTGACGGGATTGTTGGAAAGTACACCAGAGCAAAGATGTTTTCGGAAGATGCGAAAAAGGGAACATCCGCAGGAACGCAAGCACCTGAACAACCCAGCACAGAGACAAAGGTTGACAGTATGATTGCTTTTGCGAAAGCACAGCTTGGAAAACCATATGTCTTGAGTACTGAAGGACCAAGCTCATTTGATTGTTCGGGATACTTGTACTATGTTTTGAAAAACAGTGGAGTCGCCGTTTCGAGATACAGCGCAGCTGTATACTCACAGCAGACTCAGTGGAGTAAGATTACTGATATAAGCTCTTTGAAAAAGGGAGATTTGATGTTCTTCAGATCATCTTCAAGTGCATCGATATCCCACACCGGTATATATATCGGGAACGGACAGGTAATTCATGCTTCTTCGGGACAAAGGAAGATCATGATTGCGAACGTATCGGGATACTTCACAGATAATTTCGTTTTAGCAAGAAGAGTATTTTAAAAATCAAAAATTTCTAAAAGAGTCTATAGAATTATAGGCTCTTTTTTACTGCAACGAACCTAAAGCTATGATATAATCTGCATAAATATCATTTGGAGGAGATTTATTATTAAAGTAAAAGAACTCATTTGTGAGGATTTAAAGACTGTCACGGGGGATACAGGGCTTGACAAAGAGATAAAAAAAGGCTATGTATGCGATCTTCTTTCCTGGGTTATGTCGCACGGAGATGAAGGCACAGCATGGATAACCGTACAAAACCATTTGAATGTCGTTGCGGTTGCTGCTTTAATCGATTGTGCTTGTATAATTCTACCGGAAGGTATCACTATGGAGCAGAATGTAATCGATAAAGCGATTGAGGAAAAAATTCCGATACTCTCTTCAAAGCTGACCGGATATGAACTCTGCAAAAAATTATCAGAGAAAGGTATAGGAAGCTAATCAAATGAAAGTATATTATGATCTGCATATCCATTCAGCACTCTCTCCCTGTGCCGACGATGCAATGCGACCGGGTGATATTGCAAGGATGGCAAAGCTAAAAGGATTGGATATCATATCGATTGTCGACCATGTTTGCGGCAAAAATATTCGGGTTTCCAAAAAAGTCGCTGAGAAAAATGGTCTGCTGTTCCTTCCCGGGATTGAGATTACCGCAAATAACGGAGCACACCTGTTGGGCTATTTCACCGATGTAGAAAAAGCTGTTGAGTTTTCCGATATAATCTATAATTCCTTGGAAGAAAGTGAGAACACTTTTGCATATTTTGGCAATCAATATATTATAGATGGTAGAGATGAGGTTTGCGGCGAAGCAAAAAAAATTCTTTCCGGACACACTCCCTTTTCTGTTTGGGAAGTTATCGGACTTGCAGGTGAATACGGCGGAATTATTGTTCCCGCACATATAAACAGGGAGTATCAAGGGATACTCGCCATTGAGGGAAGCAGGATTAAAGAATATAATTTCAATGCTGTCGAAGTGAGAAAGAACTTATCGATGAATTATGATATAATAAAAGGGAGCAAAGTAGTATACAATTCGGATGCACATATTCTTTCAGTGATATCGGAGAGAGAGAACTATATCGAGCTGAAAGAAAAAAGTGTCGAAGCTGTATTTGAATATTTGCTGAAATAAGTCACTACTAAAGGAGCGATGAAAATGCATATTTGGGAAATTGCTTTGAGGATAGGACTTTCGATGATAGTCGGCGGGGCTATCGGCGTTCAAAGGGAGTTTAAAAAGGGAAATTCAGCAGGATTAAGAACACATATGCTGGTTGCGCTCGGAGCATGTATTGCTATGATGACGAATGAATATTTGCTTCTTAGATGGGGAGATAGTTCATCGATAGACATTTCGAGGATGGCGGCTTATGTCATAAGCGGTATTGGATTCTTGGGAGCAGGCAGTATAATAAAGGACGGAGAAAGAGTACGAGGACTCACAACAGCGGCAGGCCTCTGGGTCGTTGCATGTCTTGGAATAACCGCAGGAGCGGGATTCTATTGGGCGACAGGAGTCGGCGGAGCGATGGTGATAATTGTAATGACGCTTCTTAAAGCATTTGAGAGAAGAGTTATTAAAAAGAAGAACAGAACAGTCATAACATTGAAGCTTCCAAACAAGCCCGGAGAACTTGCAAGTGCTTTAAATGTACTCAGTGAACTGAGGCTTGGAGTCAAAAACATCGATATGGAGGAAACGGACGAAGAGATGGTTCTCGCCACGATTATAACGTCTTTACCTCACCGTTCGGTAGCGAAACTCACAAAAGAGATTGAGAAAAGTAAAAAGATAAAAGTTGTTTCTATCGAGTTGAATTAAAAAATACTAAACGGATAAATATCCTTCGGAGAAGCGGTTATACAAACCGTTTCTTTTTTTGTAGGATGAGGAAACGAAAGGGAACTTGACCATAGAGCAAGTTCGCTTTTTCCTCTGTAATCGCAATACTTACGATCTCCGAAAACCGGAAATCCGAGAGCGGAGAACTGTACACGTATTTGGTGATGCCTTCCTGTGATTAAAGAAACTTCAACCAACGAAAAACCTTCTTTTATTTTGAGAACAGAATACTCCAAAACAGCTTTCTTTGCTCCTTCTGTCCTTTCCGGCACGACTTTCGAAGTTATGGTCTTTTCATCTTTTAAAAGAAAGTCGATCAATCTCCCCCTTGGCTCAGTAAGCTCCCCCGAAAGAACACAGAGATATTTTTTATCAAAATTTCCACTGCGTATACTCTCTGACAACCTGCTTGCCCCCTTGGAGGTTCTTGCAAACACCATTACACCTGCTGTAGGTCTGTCCAGCCTGTGAACAAGCCCGCAAAACACATTTCCAGGCTTTGAGTATTTTACTCTAATATAGTCTTTTAGAAGTGTCAGCATATCCGGTGCACCTGAGCTGTCTGCTTGGGACAGAACACCGGCAGGCTTAATTGCAGATATTATATGGTTATCCTCATAGAGAATCTCTAAATCTATCTTTCCCATCTTGAAGCCGTCCCGCATGGCAAATAGGTTTTTGAATTCTCGATCGGAAGACAAAGAGTGTCGCCTTTCACTTTGCCTTTATACTTTGGAATGATAGTTTTCATAATCATATTGTCCATAACAACATTGCTGAGTCCAGTTGTGTATGAGTTGATGAGAAAGAAAAGAGGATTTTTTGAAAGCAATTTCGAGCATTCCGAAACCAGATTATATATATCTTTTTCCATCTTCCATACTTCGCCGCTTTTCCCTCTTCCGTATGAAGGAGGGTCCATAATTATGCCGTCGTATACATTCCCTCGCCTTTGTTCTCTTAAAACGAACTTCACACAATCTTCCACGATATATCGGATAGGCCTTTTTTCCATCTCGGAAAGAGCCAGATTTTCTTTGAACCATGCAGTCATGCTGTGTGCAGAGTCTACATGAACAACAGAAGCTCCCGCACTTAAGCATGCGAGCGAAGCCCCGCCGGTATATGCGAACAGGTTTAAGACTTTGATATTTTCTTTATTTGAGCCTCGGATTTTGTTTCGCATCCAGTCCCAGTTTGCGCTCTGCTCCGGGAATATTCCGGTATGTTTGAATCCTGTTGGTTTTACATACATACGAATACCTTTATATGAGAAAACCCACCTTTCGGGGATGTTGCTGAAATACTCCCATTCTCCCCCGCCTTTATCGCTCCTGTGGTATACAGCATCCGCTTTATGCCAAAGCTTTGGGCTGGATACAGGCCAGATGACCTGTGGATCCGGACGTGATAGTATAACACCCTTCCAATCTTCAAGCTTTTTTCCTTTGCCGGCATCCAAAATTTTATAATCGGTTAAATCCTTTGCTACAAACATAGGTGCTCCTTACTTATCTAATCTTTGTTTTTCTGGATATAAATATAACATGTTTTTCATAAAAAAAGAAGCAGGTATCCCGCTTCAATGTTTTGCATGGACTAAAAAACCTGCTGCAGCCCTATCGCCGCACAGCCTTTCATAACAGCATCATCGACCTCTAATATCCTATAGCTTAAACCCGCTTTTTCCATATATATATCCAAAAACTCTTTCGTTTGTTCCTGCATCTTCGGGAGCCGGTAGAAAGTCGTGCCTTCTACGGTTACACAAATCTTATCCCCGGGATTCGAACACTTAAGAGCCAAAGAATATATTTGAAGTGCTGCGAGGTTTGCTGCTCTACGCACCAGCTTTTCGAAAAGCAAACGGAGATTATAAAAATCTTTTTTCGATTCGATAGAATTGAGGATTGCTGAACCTTCTTCTCCCGAAAGAAAATCGGAAACATCCTTCGAGGATACATGTAAACCTATCAGCTTATCAGAGCATTTCTCGGAAAACAGCCCGACAGCACAAGCGGTTTTTAAGTATCTTTCGCAGAGGCCGCCTATATATCCGCCGGAAACCATTTTTTCAAGTACATGATACCCTTCGTCTGCTGTAGAAGCATCAAAAGCCATGTCGATTTCGCTTCTCAGAATTTTATCGAAATTACCGGATTCAACATTAATCATCATACGCTTCTCGCCGATAAAATCGGTGAGTTTTGGAATCGCTGAAAGCTTTTCCGGATAGCATGTATTCATACCTGTACCTACGATTACGCCTATATGGGAATCGTATGATTCATTTATCGTCTGCGCTTTGCCTGCGAAAGCAGTCGCTGTTGTGTCGTTTGTGACCATAACTCTTATGTTTTCTTTTCCCATATCTGAAAGATGCTTTTTCAGTTCCTCACCGATAAGGCAGCCATCCACACCTGTTATTTTAAGCTCTTTTACAAGCTTTATTATCTGTCCGTCCATTTCCTTTGTTATCGTTGTTGGGTAGGCAAAAGAGATGGATATAAGGTTTGTCTCTTCGAGATATGGCAAAACCAACTGAGCCAAGGCCGAAAAGAATTCATCCTTTGTGAGAGTCCAGTCCGTACCCAGCATCGTTTGCTTTTTGAATCCTTCGATATGGTACTCTCCGTTTTCGTCAAACCAAACACACCCAAAACGAATATTAGTACCGCCGGCATCGATTACTGCTATTTTTTTATTTAGAATGATGTCCTCGTCTACGAGTGCAAAAGAAGGCAGCATCAAAAGAGAGGAGGTGGATTCGTCCTTTAAACCCTTCTCCATCTCGCTCAAAAAGTCCTTACATATTTTATCAAGAATATAGAATTCATCACTCAAGAAATTTTGTTTTAGAAACTCGTCCATCTATATACCCCGTTTATCTAATCGTCTGAGTTGCCGTATTTTCCATACCAAACGACATCACGATAATTTTTTCTGTCAGTATCTCCTTCAGTAGAAATTACAAGAATTCTGGATGACTTATCAAGAGCAAGGGCACTTCTTGTTTTCTCGTCTTTTTTCAATATAAAGTCCAATGCACCCGTTCCGACAGCACCCGATTCTCCAGACACAATTCTTTCGTCTTTACCGAGAGGGTTTGCCAAAATACGCATACCGTTTGCTGTAACGAAATCAGAACAAGAGATGAATCCATCCGCATAATCTCTCAAAAGAGACCAAGCATCCGGACTCGGTACACCGCAGGAGAGACCAGCCATAATACTGTTCATTTCTCCATCTACAATTACAGCTTCCCCCTTTTCACCTGAACGATAGAAGCAATTCGCATTGTGCGGCTCGATAACAAAGAATCTTGGCTCTTCATCATTGTATGCAAGTTTCAACGCAGTAGTCATAGTCGCAGCCATAGAGCCTACCCCGGCCTGCAAGAAAACATGCGTAGGAGGTTTATCGATCTGTTCTATTATTTCAGAAGCCATGGTCAGATAGCCCTGCATAACCCATCTAGCAATCTTAGGATCGCCTTCGCTAGCAGTATCAGGCACTATTATCCATCCGTTTTCTTTCGAAAGCCTTGAAACCTCTCTTCCGCAAAAATCATAGTTTCCTTCTGCTACTACTACCTTTGCGCCCAACCCTTCAATGTTCTTTATTCTGTCCTCAGCCGTACCTTTCGGCATATATATAATCGCTTTTTGATTCAGCTTGTGAGCCGACCATGCAACACTTCTGCCGTGGTTTCCGTCCGAAGCCGCAGCGAAGGTTATATCCCCGAGTTTTTCTTTAACTTCCTTTGATTTTAAATAGTCGATATCTACATCTTCGATTTTTTCGCCAATCATTCCGCAAATGATATTCGCAACGGCATAAGAACCCCCGAGCAGTTTAAAAGCGTTGAGGTCTCCTCGCTTTGATTCATCCTTGACATGAAAACTAGAAACCCCCAAATATTCCGCAAAATTTTCAAGACCGACAAGCGGTGTTTCGCTGTAAACATCCTTAATCGACTTGTGAAAGGTGAGGACTTTCTCCCGTTCATCTTTTAAAAACAGATGCAAAAGCTCATTTTCCTTTTCAGATTTGAATTTATTTTTTATGTATCTCACTTGTTCGGCTATCAAAAACTTTCCTCCGTTGTTAAAACCCTATTTTGCTACTTCATTATTGAATTCAACTATCAGCTCATCGAGTGCTTTTGTCTGTTTCGGAATTTCAGTCCAATAATCATCATCTTCCCATTGAGAAATAATCTCCTCATATGTTTTACCCTGTTGCTCTATCCAAGTATAGTATTTAAGATTGTGCACAGCTTTACGCTCATAGTAGTTAAGTTCTTTGATATAATCTACGCTCAAGCCTTCAAGATATCTTGCGTTAGCGGCATAAGCATCACATTTTGTAAATTCGCCGTTTTCCTCGCGAAGCTCTTTTATTCTGCTTTCGTACATTTCCATCGAGTCTGTCAAAATCGTAACAACAACATCCGTTTCCTTAAGCTCGAAATATTTTGCATACTTTATTGCACCGATGATGTTTGCTGCGCCTGATATACCGATCCAAGACAGTTTTTCAATTAAATCATCTTTAACACCTTTTTGCTTTAATAGATCCAAGCCTTCTTTTTCGTTCGTTATACGAATGAAGTTCATTGCCGCTTCATCATCGACAGCGATTGCAACATCAGTATTCTTAACATTGTGAATCCAAGGTATGTGCTTATCACCGATACCCTCAATTCTGTGAGCTCCGAATCCATTCATGTATATTGTAGGGCATTGGAGTGCTTCCGAAGCGGCTATTTTGCTCTTTGGATATACTTTCTTTAAGTAATCCCCTGCAGCAATTGTTCCGCCGGAACCGGTACAGCTTATAAGTCCGTGATAATTATCGTTCTCATCCATCACATTATTAAGAACACTTTCGATAGCATATCCCGTAACTTCATGATGCCATAAGTAGTTCCCAAATTCATCGAATTGGTTGAATATCATAAGATCCTGCCCGGAGCCGCGGAGCTCCCAGCATTTATCGAATATCTCTTTTACGTTAGATTCTGTTCCAGGGGTTTTTATCGTTTCACCAGCAACAGTGGATAGCCATTCAAATCTTTCTGCACTCATTCCTTCCGGAAGGATGGCAATCGACTCACAACCGAGAAGAGCAGAGTCATAAGCCCCGCCTCTGCAGTAGTTTCCTGTCGAAGGCCAAACCGCTTTTTGCTTTGTCGGATCGAATTGACCCGTTACAAGCCTTGGCGCTAAACACCCATAAGCAGCTCCGACTTTGTGCGCGCCCGTTGGGAACCATTTTCCGCTTACAGCGATAATTTTAGCTTTTACGCCGCTCATTTCGGGAGGGATTTCAAGATAGTTTACATCTCCGTATCCTCCGCCTTGTTCGGTGGGTTCGTTGTTCCAAGTTATACGAAAGAGATTCAAAGGGTCTACAGCCCAAAGGCTCTTGTCTCTAAGCTTTGTTTTTACGTCCTCAGGTATGAGTTTTGGGTCTTTCATCTGGGCAAAAGTGGGCATTACAATGCCTTTTTCTTTTGCGCGCATAACGGAGTTTTTGAATCCGGCACTATTCATTGTTAGATCGATTAGATTGAATTTCATTGACATATCTTTTCCCTCCAAAGACAGAGCATATTATGAGTTTATAAACACAAAATAAAGCATAAATTCTAAAACTAAAGCAGCGATAATCGCTGTTCAAGGCTAATTGTACTTATAATACTCGTCAATGTCAAGAAAGGCATTTATGTATATTTCATATCAAAAGAAAAGCCTTTTATTCTCTTTATATTATTAAAATATGGGTACAAGATATAGGGCTTACGTGATATAATGGACGAGCCAAAAAGCAAAAAAGAAAAGCAATCATTATTTAGATTTTTTGAACAGGAGAGAAGAAAATTGGATTATACAAAAATTAAAAGTGCTGCAGAGCTTTATGAAAAAGAGATGACCGTTTTTTTAAGGGACTTGATAAGGATACCTGGTGAATCATGCGGTGAAGAAGGGGTTATTAAGAGAATCGCTGAGGAGATGAAAAAAACTGATTTTGACGAAGTTGTAATCGATGATATGGGGAATGTTCTCGGGTTCATGGGCGCGGGAGAAAAGATTATTGCATATGATGCCCATATTGACACCGTGGGAGTCGGCAATATGGACAACTGGGAGTTCGATCCGTATGAGGGATTTGAAAGCGAAACTGAGATTGGCGGAAGAGGCGCTTCAGACCAGCTCGGAGGCATCGTTTCAGCCGTTTACGGGGCTAAAATTATGAAAGAACAGGGACTTTTATCAGATTATAAAATTATGGTCACAGGAACTGTTCAGGAGGAGGACTGTGACGGACTTTGCTGGCAATATATTATAAACGAAGAAAAGATAAGACCTGAGTTTGTCGTGATAACCGAACCCACTGATGGTAATATATACCGCGGACAGAGGGGCAGGATGGAGATAAAAGTCGAGGTTTCGGGCGTTTCGTGCCACGGTTCTGCACCGGAAAGAGGAGACAATGCGATATACAAGATGGCAGAAATCATATCCGAAGTGAAAGAGCTCAACGATAGGCTGCATTATGATGAGTTTTTGGGCAAGGGGACTTTGGCTGTTTCGGAAGTGTTCTATTCATCGCCTTCAAGATGTGCTGTTGCAGACGGATGCTCGATATCTATAGACAGACGGCTTACCTTTGGTGAGACTTATAAGTCTGCACTAGAGGAGATAAGGAATCTTGATTCGTGTAAGAAGTACAATGCAGTGGTCTCGATGTATGAATATGATTGCCCTTCATATACAGGTTTAGTCTACCCAACGGAATGCTATTTCCCAACATGGGTAATACCCGAAGATCATGATGCGACGAAGGCGATGCAGGAGGCCTTTAAAGGAATGTATGGACAACCAAAAACGGACAAGTGGACATTTTCTACAAACGGAGTTTCGATTATGGGAAGAGAAGGAATCCCATGTGTTGGACTTGGACCGGGAAAAGAGGCCCAAGCACATGCGCCAAACGAAAGAACATGGAAGGCGGACTTGGTAAAATGTGCGGCTATTTATGCTGCCCTGCCAACATGCTATAATAATATAAAAGAATAGATTTAAGGGGAAGAGATTTATGAGCAATATTAAAAAAACGATAGAAGAAATTAAGAAATTGACTACTGAAAACATGTATAATAACGATTTTCTCTTAACATGGGAGAAAACTGATGATGAGATTGCTGCAACATTTAAAGTCGCAGAAGCGATAAGAATGCTTAGAGAGAAAAATATCTCTACTAAGATTTTTGACAGCGGTCTTGCGATTTCTCTTTTTAGAGACAACTCAACGAGAACGAGATTTTCATTCGCATCAGCAGCGAACCTGCTCGGGCTTGAGATTCAGGATCTGGATGAAGGGAAATCCCAGATTGCGCACGGAGAGACCGTACGTGAGACATCCAATATGATCTCGTTTATGGCGGATATTATCGGCATACGGGACGACATGTATATCGGAAAAGGCAATAAGTATATGCGGGATGTATCCTCATATGTGAAGGAAGGATATGAGGACGGGGTTTTGGGGCAAAGACCCACTTTGGTAAACCTCCAATGTGATATCGACCATCCTACACAGTCTATGGCGGATATGCTGCATATTATAAATCATTTTGGCGGAGCAGAAAACTTAAAAGGAAAGAAGATTGCGATGAGCTGGGCTTATTCCCCTTCTTATGGAAAACCGCTTTCCGTACCCCAAGGGATAATCGGACTCATGACGAGATTCGGCATGGATGTAACCTTAGCACACCCTGAAGGGTATGAAGTTATGAGCGAAGTTGAGGATGTTGCAAGGAAAAATGCGGCAGCCAACGGTGGAAGTTTTTCGAAAATGAACGATATGAAAGAGGCTTTTGTTGATGCGGATATCGTGTATCCCAAATCCTGGGCACCGTTTAAGGCTATGGAAAAAAGAACGGACCTTTATGGACAAGGTGATCTTGATGGTATAAAGAAACTCGAAAAAGAACTTCTGGAACAAAACGCAAAGCACACCGATTGGGAATGTACAGAAGAGATGATGACGCTTACCAAGGACGAAAAAGCTCTGTATATGCACTGTCTGCCTGCGGACATCACAGGTCTGTCGTGTGATAAAGGTGAAGTCGAGCAGACCGTATTTGATAGATATAGAATTCCGTTGTATAAAGAAGCGGGATATAAGCCGTATATAATCGCAGCTATGATATTCTTATCAAAGGTAAAAGATCCGAGCATTGTGCTGTCGAATCTATTGGATAAGGGAAAAAAGCGTTTTAACGGATAGATTTAGGAGAAAAGATGAGCAAAAGAATTCTTCTCGCCTTGGGCGGGAATGCACTGGGCAAGAACTTAGAAGAGCAGATGCTTGCGGTGCATAAAACAGGCAAGGCTATTGCTGCTCTGGTTAAAGAAGGCTATGAGATTGTTATAACACATGGCAACGGACCACAGGTCGGGCTTGTAAGTGATGCTTTTGACTATTATAAATTGTCGCATGATATCAGTCATTTCACTATGTCCGTATGCGTTAGCTTAACGCAGGGATTCATAGGATACGACCTTCAAAACGCGCTTCGGGAAGAACTCATCAACGCAGGAATAAAGAAACATGTTTCGACTATTATTACACAAGTCATCGTAGACGAAAACGACGAAGCATTTTCAAACCCAACAAAACCAATTGGTCCTTTCCACACAAAAGAAGAAGCGAAAAAGATGAGAGAGATGGGCGAAACAGTAATTGAGGATTCAGGAAGAGGATATCGAAGAGTTGTACCGTCTCCAAAACCTATAAAGGTTGTGGAAACGAGCACAGTTAAAACTTTGCTCGAAAGCGGCGAGATTGTGATTGCATGCGGCGGCGGAGGTATTCCCGTAATAAAGGTAGGAAATCACCTCAAGGGAGTCGAGGCGGTTGTAGATAAGGATTTTGCGAGTGCAAAGCTTGCGGATGCGCTGGACGTCGATTGTTTTATTATCCTTACGGCTGTTGAAAAAGTCGCCATAGATTTTAATAAACCGAGCCAAAAATGGCTCGATAGGATTACGCTTAAGGAAGCGAAAGAGTATATGAAGCAAAAACAATTCGGGGTAGGATCCATGGAGCCGAAGGTTTTGGCTTGCTGTGAGTTTATTGAGAAGAACCCAAGCAAAAGGGCGATAATCACCGATCTTAATAAAGTAGCCGAAGGCTTAAAAGGAGAAACTGGGACGGAGATAGTGAAATAGAATTCTAGGGGTTATGATATGGTTAAATTGATTGGAAACGGAAGGTTAGTCACAAGAAATAAAGAAAATCCTTTTTTTGAGGACGGATGTATCGCTGTTGATGGTGAGAAGATTATCGATTTTGGCAGGACGAAGGAGATTAAATCGAAATACATTGAGGCAGAATACTATGATGCTGAAGGCAAAGTTATAATGCCTGGATTTATCAATACGCACCAACATATATATTCTGCACTTGCAAGAGGCATGAGTTTAAAGAATAGTGTAGTTTCGAAGAACTTCTCGGAGATTTTGGAAAACCTTTGGTGGAGACTCGACAGAGCGCTTGGTCTTGAAGAGATAAAATATAGTGCGCTCACAACTTACATAGATGGAATCAAAAATGGAGTAACGACCGTATTTGACCATCATGCGAGTGCAGGACAGATTCCAGGGAGTCTTTTTATGATTGCGGACGTTGCGTCCAGACTTGGAGTAAGAACATGCCTGTGCTATGAGGTTTCCGACAGGGATGGAGAATCGAAAAGGGATGAGGGAATAAAGGAAAATATAGATTTTTATGAACACGCAAGAAAACAGGGAAGCGATATGATGAAGGGAATGTTCGGTCTGCATGCTTCGTTCACCTTAAGTGAGAAAACATTAGAAAAGTGTGTAAAGGCCGGTGGAGACAGAATTGGGTTCCATATACATGTTGCTGAAGGCAAAGATGACTTGATCGACAGTCAGAACAATTATGGAATGCGCGTTGTGGAAAGACTGAAAAAAGCGGAAATTCTGGGAGAAAAGACGATAGCTGTTCATTGTATTCATATAGACGAAAATGAAATGGATATCCTAAAAAATACGGACACTATTGTAGTGCATAATCCTGAATCCAATATGGGGAATGCTGTGGGGTGTGCCGATGTTTTGGGGGTGTTTGATAAGGGAATTCTGGTTGGGCTCGGCACGGACGGATACACTACGGATATGGTAGAATCTTTGAAGGCTGCGAATATACTTCATAAGCACGAAAAGAAAGATCCGAGCGTTGCTTGGGCAGAGCCGCCGTCTATGCTGTTTAAAAACAATCGCGAGATCGTGCAAAGATTTATAAACGGGAAAATCGGTATTATTGAAAAAAATGCGCTGGCTGATATAATCGTCGTGGACTATGACCCGATTACGCCTCTTGATGGAAGCAATATCGATTCACATATACACTTTGGAATGATGGGGAAAAACGTCGTTACAACAATGATTAACGGTAAAATGGTTATGAGAGACAGACGGATGTTAAGCGTAGACGAAAAAGAAGTTTTTGCAAAATCAAGGGAAGTTGCAAAATCTTTTTGGGCAAGAGCATAAAAATTATTTTTTAAAAGAATACCAATTCGGAGGATTGTTTATGAGCGAAATAATGAGACCGATGAAATTCGATAAGCTGGTCGGTTGGATGATGTCAGAATACCGAAGAGAGGATGCTGTCTTTGGAGTGAAGAGGGATAAGTTCTACTCTCCTAATGAAAAAGCAGGCAAAGTCTCCATGTTTAAAGAGAAGATGTCATCCCCGGCAGGTGCGGCAGCAGGACCGAATACCCAGCTTGCCCAGAATATCTTAACGGCCTATGTATGCGGATTGAAATATATTGAGCTCAAAACCGTACAGACTATGGACGGGGAGGATCTCCGAAACTGCATCGGAAGGCCCTGTATATCAGCAGAAAAAGAGGGATATAACTGTGAATGGTCGACGGAGCTGACTGTGCAGGAAGCTTTCGATGAATACATCAAGGCATGGTTTTTGTTGCATATTGCGGCAAAGGAGTTTGGTCTTTCTAAAGCCAAGGATTTTCTATTCAATATGAGTGTGGGCTATGACTTTGAAGGCATCACGAGCGAGAAAATAGATGGATATATCGAAGACATGAAAAACGCTTCTAATACTGATATATTCAAAAAGTGTAAAGGCTACCTCGCTGAAAATATCGATATGTTTGAAAACTTTAAAGCAGGAGATATTGAAAACATCAGTGCAGATGTCTCAACGTCTATAACCCTTTCGACGCTGCACGGATGTCCGCCGGAGGAGATTGAAAAGATTGCGGATTATTTTATCAAAGAAAAAAATATCCATACGTATATAAAATTAAACCCAACACTTCTCGGATTCGATCTTACACGAGAGACGTTGGACAAGATGGGATACAGCAATATAGACTTTGATACGACTCATTTTGAGCAGGATTTAAAGTACGAAGATGCCGTACCCATGATTGGAAGACTTAATAAGAGTGCAGAAAATAAAGGTGTTGATTTTGGAGTAAAAATCACCAATACTTTTCCTGTTAAAAGCGGTGGACTGCTTCCGAGCGAGTATATGTATATGTCGGGAAAGGCATTGTATCCGCTTTCAATAAATGTTGCTAATATGCTTTCAATGGCTTTCAAAGGTGATTTACCGATATCATATTCCGGAGGAGCTGATGCTTTTAATATCGAAAGGATTTATGCAACAGGTATAAAGCCGATTACCGTAGCAACTACAGTATTAAAGCCGGGTGGTTATGGAAGGGCAAAGCAATTGAGTGAGAAATGTGAGAGGGTTAAGGATAGAAATAAAATCGATGTTAAGCTTCTAAATGAGCTTGCAAATTCAGCAATCGAAGACAGCCACTATATTCGTGATATAAGCCAAAAAGAGTATAAGAAGAACGATTTACCGCTGCCGTTTTTGGATTGCTTTATCGCACCTTGCAGCGAAACCGGCTGTCCAATCAATCAGCAGATACCTTTATACTTAAAACTTGCGAGTGAAGGGGAATATGATAGAGCGTTCGAAGTAATCGTCAACGATAATGTTCTGCCCAGCGTAACGGGCGAGATATGTAATCATAGATGCCAGACGAAGTGCAACAGGGTGGATTATGAGAGTCCGCTCAATATCAGAGAAATGAAGAAACTCATTGCTGAAAAGTCACAGGATAAATTTATAAAGAAAATAGACACAAAGCCGCTTAAAACCGATAAAAAGGTCTGTATTATAGGTGCGGGTCCCGCCGGTGTTGCTTGCGGGGCATATCTTCGAAGGAACGGAGTTGCCGCAAAAGTATACGAAAAAGAAGGCGTTCCGATGGGAGTTGTGGGACACGTTGTTCCGGATTTTAGAATCGATAAAAAGCTTATAGACAGGGATATGGCGATTGCTGAAAGCTATGGTGTTGCGTTTATATATAACTCAGAAAAGAAAATTGAAATTGACAAGATAAAAAAGGAATACGATTTTGTGGTTATCGCAACAGGTGCGCTCGAAAAGGGATATTGTCCTGTAAAGACGGGAGAGGAAAACCTTATCGATGCACTCGAATTCTTGACTTTGAACAAAAAGAATGACGGGATTATGGATGTCGGCAAAAAAGTGGGAGTTATCGGCGGCGGAGACGTTGCGATGGATTGTGCCAGAGCAGCGAAAAGAAGCGGTGCTGAGCAGGTGACTATTATCTACAGAAGGACAAAAGAGTTTATGCCGGCGGAGGTGGAAGAGCTTGAGCTGGCGATAGAAGACGGCGTTGAGATGTTAGAGCTTTTGTCTCCGCTTTCCTATGACGGAAAAACAGCAGTGTTGGAAGTGATGCAGCTTGGAGAGATCGGCGAAGACGGAAGAAGAAAGGTATCCGGCACAGGAGAAAAAAGAGAGATGGAGCTGGATTGTCTGATCAGTGCAACAGGCTCAAGAGTTGATAAGATGCAGTTTGAAGCTAACAATATCGAAATGGACGAAAGAGGCAGACCGATTCTATCTGATGGCATGGAGACGAATATAGACGGCGTGTACGTTGCCGGAGACTGCAGAAGAGGACCGGAAACGATAGTGAGAGCTATGGCAGACGGAAAGGCAGTCGCAAAGGATATTCTTTCAAAGCTTGGTATTAAGGCAGACTTTGTGACATTCAATGAAAGAATCGGTAAAGAAGAAGCATACTCAAGAAAGGGTACACTGATTGAACCTTTGGAAGAAAACTTTGAAGGCTCGAGATGCTTGGGCTGTGACACCGTTTGTGAGCTTTGTGTTGATGTTTGTCCGAACAGAGCGAACAAAGCTATCGTTATGGGGGACGGCAATATTCAGATACTCCATATTGACGGTATGTGCAACGAATGCGGCAACTGTTCCGTGTTCTGCCCGTTTGACGGAAGACCGTATGCGGATAAACTCACATTGTTTTGGACGAAAGAGGATTTGGAGAACAGCGAGAACAGAGGATTCTATATGAATGCGGATGGAAGTTTTTCGATGCGGCTTGGGGAAACCCAAGTGTTTGAATGCGTGCTGGATGACAAAGAAGTGCAGAGTGAAGTTTGGGAAGTCATAAAAAGGGTTCTTTCAGATTATGTTTATATCGTTTAAAGGAATAATATGGATATCGACAGAAAAAACGAGCAAATTGAGGATTTGCAATATAAGGGATTAAAAATCATACAAAACAAAGACTGCTTTTGTTTTGGTATGGATGCGGTTCTGCTTTCTGACTTTGTGGATATAAGGAGAGGAGACAGAGTCTTAGACCTTTGCACCGGTGTAGGCATAGTCCCTATTCTGCTTTCAACAAGAAAGACGCCAAAAGAGATTGTAGGAATCGAAATAATGCCCTATGTTGCGGAGATGGGGAAAAGGAGTGTTGTACTAAACGGTATTGAAGACCGTGTCGAGATAGTCTGCGGCGATATCAAAAAAGCATACAAATTGGTTGAGGGAGTGTTTGATGTTATTAGCGTAAACCCTCCTTATGAAAAGATAAACGAAAAGAGAAAATCCAAGAATGAATATCGGGTTGCGGCAAAGCATGAAGTGCACTGTACTTTTGAGGACGTTTGCAGGATATCTAACAGGATGCTTAAATGCGGGGGTAAGATTTTTATAATCCACCGAATCGGCAGATTGGCTGAAATATTCTCGACGATGAAAGAATATCGACTTGAGCCGAAAAGGCTTCGGTTTGTACATCCAAAATTTGAGGAGCAACCCAATCTTGTTTTAATTGAAGGAGTGAAAGATGGAAGAGAAGGTCTTAAAGTAGACCCGCCTCTTTTTGTTCGGGACAAAGACGGAGAATATACGGAAGAGATAGACAGGATTTATCATAGGAACGAGGTTTGATTTTGGAAACAGGCGTATTGTATGTTGTAGCAACTCCGATTGGAAATATGGAGGATATAACGCTTCGTGCGATAAGGATATTAGAAGAAGTCGATTTGGTTGCGGCGGAGGACACAAGGCGTACACACAGGCTTCTGAAGCACTTGGATATAAAAACAAAGATGATAAGTTTCCACGAACACAGCGGAAAAACAAAAGAGGATAAGATAATCGAAAGCTTGCTATTCGGGGAAAGTGTTGCGCTCGTTTCGGACGCAGGAACACCCCTTATCAGCGACCCGGGGGCAGACCTCGTATCACGAGCCGTTGATGAGGGAATAAAAGTCATACCGATTCCCGGGGCATGTGCTGCGATTGCTGCTTTGAGTGCAAGCGGGATATTCGAGGGAAGTTTTTTATTTGAGGGTTTTTTACCGACAAAATCCAAGGACAGGAAGAAAGCGATTGAAGGAATTAAAGCTCAAGCGAAAACTATAGTGCTGTATGAAGCACCGCATAGGATTATAAGAACTCTTAATGACCTTAAAAGCAGTCTCGGGGAGAAAAGAAGAATCGTAATCGGAAGAGAGATTACAAAGATATATGAGGAATTTATTCGAGGGAGCATAGGTGAGGTTTTAGAGAAACTTGAAAGCAAAGAGGTTAAGGGAGAGATAGTAATTATTATCTCCGCCGAAGAAAAACGAAAAGTGGAAGTAAGCGACGAAGAGATAATCCGGTTTCTTAAGGCAGAAATGAAAAAAGGGGCAACAAAAAAAGATGCAGTTATAAAAACTGCATCCTCTCTAAATGTTTGTAAAAACAGAGTTTATAAATTGTCCCTTAATCACTGAGACTCGTTTAGCTCTTCAAGACAAGACTTACAGATCTTCTTATCCTTGAAAGTGATGATGTCGTTTGCATTTTCACAGAACATACATGCAGGCTGGTATTTTTTCAAGATGATTTTTCCTTCATCGACAAAGATCTCGATAGGATCCTTGATGTCAATACCCATAACTCTGCGCAGTTCAATCGGCAACACGATTCTGCCTAGAGAATCGACCTTCCTTACAATTCCTGTAGATTTCATAATATTTCTCCCCTATATTATAATATTTATACTTTATGATATCAAAATGTCATAAATTTTGCAATGTTAATTATATGAACTTTTTTAACTAAATTTGTATAATATACACATATATTTAAATGAAGTACATGTTGTAGGTGAAAACACATGAAAAAATCGGATTGTATTATTAATATATAAAAAATGCTTGCATTATTTTTTTTATATGCTATAATGTCACTAAATTTAATATATTAAACGATGGCGTTTCAATTTGTCCCTAGGGTTCTAGGGTCTTGAGACGTTTTTTTGTTTTCTAACATCAGTTGTTCTTTATATGTTTTTTACTGGATTTATTTAAGAAATATATATATACTAGTACGTAAATTAGCGAAAACTATGATACAGGAGAATTTTTGGTGTTGGATATGAATTCAGTTATGATCGCTGTCACCAACAAGGAGGCGGCTCATAAAATAAAACATGTGCTTAGCAGAGCCGGCTACCATGTACCTGAAGTGTGTGCTTCCGGAAATGAGGCAATCAGAAGAGTGAGACAGACACCTCCGGATATTTTGCTGATTAATTTCGAAATGCACGACGTAAATGGGCTGGAAGTAGCAAAAATAATCGGAGACGGAAACTTATGCAGTGTTATTCTCATGATAGGTAATGAACAAAAGGGTTATGCTCTCGAAGCGATTGGAGAACATGATATAACTCTTCTGGAAAAACCGCTAAATAAACTCGCCATGCTCAATACGATAGACATTGTGCTGCAGACAAGAGAGAGAATGGTAAACCTATCCAAAAAGCTGGATAAGGCAAAGGAAGACCTTGAGAATCGAAAAGTAATCGAGAAAGCAAAAGGAATTATGATGCGTAAAAATTATATCTCTGAAGGTGAGGCTTATAGGCGTATTCAGAAAATGAGTATGGATAACAGGGTTTCAATGCGGGAAGTGGCTGAGCGAATCTGCAAATTTGCACAAAAAGGATAGGGTGGTAAAAAATTATGAAGAAAATCGAAATGATCATTCGCCCAGACAGAGCAGAACTTGTTAAAGATGTTCTGGAAGAGGTGGGTGCGGGAGGCGTAACTGTTACTTCGGTGATGGGTTACGGAGCACAAAAGGGAAGCCTTGACAAGTATCGAGGCTCGGAAATACCAAACAACTTGCTTCATAAGATCAAAATCGAGGTTGTTGTAAGCGATGATATGGTCGACGAAGTTGTGGATAAAACCTGCGAAGCGATTAAGACAGGTGAAGTCGGAGACGGAAAATTATTCGTTATCCCCATCGATGATGCTGTACGCGTAAGAACGGGAGAAAGAGGAGACGGTGCGCTTTAAAGAAAAGCAGCCGAAAAAATGAAAGAAGTTGTCATAAAAGAAAATAATCCTTGTGTGATGACGAGAAAAATTAAATAGACTAAAAGATACTACGGCTCGATGAAGATCCGACAGACACAAAGCAAATGCGTGCTTATAAAAATTCACGCAAAATGCTCAGTGGGTTTTCAATCAGATGGCCGTTTTTTAGTTTAGTGAAAAAAACAAGGAAAAGTCTTAAAAAAAGTTTTTAATATTTAATAGGAGGAAAGTAAAATGGACGCAGTAGCAACAAACACATCTTTTCTGGATACTCTGTGGATGCTTATAGCAGCAGTGCTCGTATTCTTTATGCAAGCGGGGTTCGCTATGGTGGAAGCGGGATTCACAAGAGCGAAAAATGCAAACAACATTATTATGAAAAATATTATGGATTTCTCCGTAGGTTCTATCCTGTTCTTCATTGCGGGATACGGACTTATGTATGGTCAAAGCTGGAACGGTATTATTGGAATTTCGGGTTTCTTCGATCCGATAGCATCCGGTCTCGCATCACCGGTAGAAGTTATATTTCAAACAGTATTCTGTGCAACAGCGGCGACAATCGTTTCCGGGGCAATGGCTGAAAGAACAAAATTCGTATCATACTTGATATATTCTGCGGTTATAAGCCTACTGATATACCCAATCGCAGGATCTTGGATTTGGAACGGTGACGGATGGCTCACAAAACTCGGATTCCATGACTTTGCGGGATCGACTCTGGTGCATTCCCTGGGTGGATGGTGCGCATTAGTCGGAGCAAAGATACTCGGACCGAGAGTCGGGAAATTTGGAAAAGACGGAAAGCCAAAAGCTATTCCGGGTCACAATATCACTCTTGGAGCACTGGGAGTGTTCATCCTTTGGTTTGGATGGTTTGGATTCAACCCAGGGTCGACTTTAGGAATCTCAAATGATATCGGTCATATCGCTATGACAACGAATTTGTCGGCTGCGGTCGCAGCAGTGGTGGTTATGTTCCTCTCTTGGGCAAAGTATGGTAAGCCGGATGTCTCTATGACGCTTAATGGAGCTTTAGCAGGGCTTGTAGCAATAACAGCAGGATGTGCAGCGGTCACCTTCTGGGGAGCTATCGCAATTGGATTTATTGCGGGATTCGTAGTTCTATTCGGAGTAGAGTTTATCGAAAAAGTATTGAAGATAGACGATCCAGTAGGAGCTATAGCTGTTCACGGACTTTCCGGGGCTGTTGGTACAATATTGGTTGGTGTATTTGCAGTAAGTTCTGCACCGGCAGGAATCTCTGGTCTTGTAGATGGCGGTGGATTTTCACTTCTCGGTGTACAGGCACTTGGAGTAGGTGCAATATTTGTTTGGACAGTTGTAGCTGCGATAATACTCTTTACACTTATCAAAGTCACTATTGGACTTAGAGTTACTAAAGGAGAGGAAATCAAAGGTCTTGATCTTGGGGAACATGCAAGTGAAGCTTATGCGGATTTCGTTATCAAAATGTAACCGGACAAGTATAATTTGAATCTCAAAACGATTTAAGTGAATAGTAGGATAGAGCCTGCGGAAGACTTTGCGGGCTCTGTTCTTTTTTTTAATCTGAATGCTTAACCTTTTCTATATCGAGAGTTACAGGGTCGATAACGGTTAAATCATTTTTTCTTATCTTTGCATGAAGAATAGTTTGAAAAGTTCCGCTGAAGCTATAGTTCATACCCCACACAGAAATAAGTTGTTTTATTCTATCAACTATATACATTTTGCGTTTTTTAACAGCCCTTAAGATACTTATGCAAAATTATAATTTCATCATTGAAGGCACAATAAAAGCAAGCTTTCGCTTGCTTTATCTTTATATTCTATTCATCGCTTGTTAAAGCTTCCTGCTTTGCATTTATAATCAAAGCCTCCAAGACTTCATGGATATCTCCATCCAAGAAAGCGTCCAGCTTATAGAGTGTCAGGTTTATCCTGTGGTCGGTCACTCTGCCTTGCGGGAAATTATAGGTTCTTATTCTCTCGGATCTGTCTCCAGAGCCGACCTGACTCTTTCTATTTTCCGAAAGCTCGGAATCACGCTGTTGCTTTGCTAAGTCATAAAGTCTGGTCTTCAGAATCTTCATCGCTTTATCTTTATTCTTAAGCTGGGATTTTTCGTCCTGGCATGTGACCACAAGACCTGTCGGCACATGAGTTATACGCACAGCTGAGTCGGTCGTGTTTACGCTCTGTCCGCCGTTTCCGCTGGAACGATAAACATCGATTCGAAGCTCGTTTGGGTTTATAACGACATCGACATCCTCTGCCTCAGGCAGAACAGCAACGGTCGCCGCAGAGGTATGGATTCGCCCCGAGGATTCTGTCTCCGGAACTCTTTGGACACGATGTACACCGCTCTCAAACTTCAGCTTTCCATAGACTCCTTTTCCGGAGATGTTTATCACAACTTCCTTAACGCCGCCTTTTTCCGTATAGTTTGAGGATAGATAATCCATCTTAAATCCTTCACGCTCGGAAAAACGGGTATACATTCTAAGAAGATCCATACCGAACAGCGCGGCCTCGTCCCCGCCTGTTCCTGCACGGATTTCCAAAACAGCATTTTTATCATCATTAGGGTCTTTAGGGATCAAAAGAACTTTGAGCTCTTCCGTGAGTTTTTCCACTTCGACTGTGAGCTGCTTTTCCTCTTCTTTCGCAAGCTCCTGCATCTCTTTATCATCTGCGAGCTGTACCATTTCAGCAGCCTCTTCAAGCTCTGTTGATTTCTTCTTGTATACCAAGTATTTCTCGACTATATCCTCGATTGAGGACTGTTCCTTGCTCAAAGCCTTGAATCTTTCGTTATCCGAAAAAACACCAGGGTCTGAAAGCAGACCTGAGATTTCATCATATCTTTCCTTGATTTTTTCTAATTTATCAAACATATCTTTCCCTCTGTTTATTTTCTTGCCATTACTATTCTATCAAATCCGGAATAATCCGAAAAGCTTTTTATATTCCTATATCCATTTTGTTTTAGAAACTCGGATACTAAAGTCTTTTGGTCATACCCGATTTCCATTACAAGATATCCACCATCGAAAAGCTTTTTGTTTACTTGAGAGACGATTTTTCGAATATAGTCTGCTCCGTCTTCTCCACCGTCAAGAGCATTTTTTGGTTCGAAGTCGATTATTTTTCTCTCCAGCTCGTTGTAATCCCTGCTGTTTATATAGGGCGGGTTAGTAACGATTATATCGAACTTGGCCCTTATACTTTTAAGTAAATCGCTTCTATAGAAACGGATATTGCTGCCGTTTGCTCTCGCGTTTTTTTTCGCTACCCGTAAGGCCTTTCCGCTTATATCTGAAGCTGTGATTAGCGCACTATCCAGATTCTCAGCTATGGCAACAGCGATACAACCGGAACCTGTACAAAGATCCAAAATTTTTGGTTTTACGAATTCTTTTGAAATCTCCAAAGCCTTCTCGACCAAAAGCTCCGTCTCACTCCTCGGTATCAAGACTCTCTTGTCGACATAGAACCGCAAGCCGAAAAACTCCTGTTCCTTTAAAACATACTGTAAAGGTTTGCCGTTTGTTCTTTGCTTTAATAATCGTTTTATTTTTCTGAAATCCCGTGCTCGGCAGCTGATGGATTTATCCAAGAATATATCGGAGAAACTAACGCCTAAAACGGAAGATACAATATATTTCGCTTCTAGATTGCTTTCCAAAACACCATTCTTTTCTAGATACTCGGAAGCAAACTTATATAACTCAATCGCTGGAAGCTTCATTTTCTTCAATGTCTTCTTCGCTTTCTTTCTTGACCGCACCATGAGAGAATTCGACGCGCAACTCTTCAAGCTCTTCGTTCGAGGTAATACCCTCGGCCGCTTTAAAAGCAAGCAGAGAAACTTCGACCATCTCATCCGTAGGCTCTTTTGTTGTCAATCGCTGCAAGGCCATCCCAGGTGCACGCAGAATCTTTACGATAATATTATCCGATTTAGCCATTAGCTTCAGAATCTCATAGGATATACCGGCAACTATAGGCAGGAGAGCCAATCTGATTCCGATACGCACATACCAGAGCTCGCTCCATCCAAAGAGAGAGAAAAGCAATATCGCAACGACCATAACGATTAGAAGGAAACTAGTTCCGCACCTAGGGTTCAATGTCGTAAAGCTCTGTGCATTTTTTACGGTCAGCTCTTTTTCGTGCTCATAACAGTTTATGACTTTGTGCTCTGCTCCGTGATACATGAACAGTCTCTTTATGTCCTTAACAAAACTTATCGACAGGACATACAATACAAAAACTGCGATTCTTATCAAGCCCTCAATAAGATTTTTTATCAGGCTGGATTCAATGCTGTTTGAGATAAATTTTGCTACGAAATTCGGAAGGATGAAGAACAGAAGAACAGCAAAACCAATCGCAAGTACAACAGCAAAAAACATCATAACATCCATTGGGTTTAATTTCAGCTTATCCGCAACGAATTTATCGAACTTGCTCGGCTGTTCGGTCGTTGTCGCTTCATCATAAAGTGCCGCGGAATCCGATATGGTCTTTACTCCGAATGACAACATCTCAACGAAGGAAACAATGCCGCGAATTATCGGAAGACCGTAGAATTTATTAGTTCTTGTTTTTGAAACGAACTGCGTTTTGCTAAGAACAACTTCTTTGGAAGATTTTCTTACTGCGAGCGCAGAGATTTTCAATCCACGCATCATAACTCCTTCTAAAACGCCCTGACCGCCTATTTCACATATTTTCATAGCTTTTCCTTTCAAATCATGTAGATAACAAAAAGACCGAAATAACAACCAAAATCTTAAAAAGGTGTTATCGGCCTAATTTTCTTCAAAACCAAACTAAAGCAATTGAAATATTACTTTTTGGAATATCTTTTGTTGAAGCGATCCACACGTCCACCGGTATCAACAAGTTTTTGCTTGCCGGTAAAGAACGGATGACATTCTGAACAAATTTCCACCTTCATCTCTTCTTTTGTAGATCCTGTTTCAAATGTATTACCACAAGCGCATTTCACTTTGCATGTATAATACTCCGGATGTATTCCTTCCTTCATCTTTTTCACCTCTATCTTAATAGCTTTCACGCCTATTTTTTCAAAGTCGCAACAGTTATTATAACACAAATTAAACAAAAAGCAACAACTATTTTATTAATAAAAATAGATAATTTAAGTGGCATATTCGGCCAAATGGTATATCGATAATTGTCACAGTTTGGATTGAAAAACTCAAGGAAGCGAGACTAAACAGCTTAGGATAAATAGTATTTTAAGTAGAGTATAATCAAGCAAATTTTATTGTACTAGAGGATTAAGATTTTGAGGATACATATTATTGACTTGACCTTCGATTTATGCTAATATTGTTGGTGCATAAATTTTGCCGAAGTGATGGAATTGGCAGACGTGCCGGATTCAAAATCCGGTGGTAGTAATACCGTGTGGGTTCGACTCCCACCTTCGGCACCAAACACAAAAGAGCACCTCTCGGGTGCTCTTTTGTGTTTGCAGGTGGATGATGAGGAGTCGAACCCGAAGCTTGGCGCCGCCAGTGGCGGAAGAAGCCAAGCGAAGGAGGCGTGAGAGGGCGAAGCCCGGAGCGACTCCCACCT
>Ga0180436_10000695_pt1 | contig 34118 bp, 30 predicted proteins | sample SS_ome_2_FD_132434 | JGI IMG/M metagenome (GOLD analysis project Ga0180436, IMG submission 132434) | Hypersaline lake sediment archaeal communities from the Salton Sea, California, USA - SS_3_S_2 metaG | ecosystem: Environmental > Aquatic > Non-marine Saline and Alkaline > Hypersaline >... | reverse complement strand
CTGCATGTTGTGCGAATAGAAGCATGCCGCGAGGCAGCTCTTGCAGCTGATGCAGCGCCCATAGTCCAGGACGTTTCTACAGTTCATCCAGCTCTCCCGGGCTTGTCGCTGAGTCGCGCGACGAATCGTCGCCGCGACACGGTGTTAACCTTCGGGCGTGACCTTCACGCCGGAGGTGGTGACATCGAACCACTTGGTCTTGGGGTTCAGGGTCCAGACCATCAACCCGCGCGCGTCCGGCACGTAGCTCGGAACGGCGATGACGCCGCCCGGCATCCGGTCGGTCACGGTCGCGATGATCTGGGTCTCGCCGCGCTCGGTGGTGACCACCACGCTTGCGCCCTGCTCAACGCCGCTGGCGGCAGCCGGCTCCTCCCCGATCCAGAGCTCGCAGTACGGGGTCTGCGCCTTCGGGAAACTCATCCTCCCGGTCAGCGTGCCGTCCCAGCGATGGAGCGGGTGGATGCCCTCAACAAGCGTCAGTCCGTCGGCGGCCTTCATGGAGGCCAGGACCTGCTCGTCCTCGAGCGCCAGCTCCGGGTGCTCGACGCCGCCTGCTGCGCCGATCGAGCCGCCCATGTCCCTGGCGATATCCTTGAGCATGGCGCCGGCCGCGCAGCCATCGCCCTGAGGCTCGACCACACGCTCGATGCTCGTCGCGAATCCGAAGGACGGATCGTAGGTCCCCGGGTACTCGTTCCAGACCGCCAGCGGCAGGCCGACGTCCGAGTGCTTCGTCGTGTCGTTCTCGAACGCGGCGCCCGCCGCGAGGAACTCGAGCCCCTCGAGGTCGGCGGCGCTCACCGCGCCGGGGTAGAGCTGGAGCACGTCGGGCCCGAGAACCAGGAGCGCCTTGATCTGCTTGTCCTCGACGCCCTTGAGGATCTCGGCGACCGTTTTCGTCGACCCGATGCGCTTGAATGCGCCGATGGCGTTCCCGCCGCGGAAGAGCGGCGCGTACTTGCCGTGGACGACGCCGGCGATCTTCGCCGCGAGCTTGCCGATGAGGTAGCCGCCCGCCGAGTCGCCGAACCGCGACGAGGTGATGACGACGACCTTCTTGAACTGGCGGAGCCGCTTCGCGACGATGTCGATATCGGCCGGCTCGATGCCGGCGGCGATCGCCGCCTGGGTGACGTCGACGGACGGAACGCCCTGCGCGTTCATCGCCTTGAGGATGGCGGCGAGAACGAGAGCCTCCGCGCCGACGTTCGGCTGCAGATGTGCGTCCGCGAACCAGTCGGTGTTCGACCGGTACGGGTTGATGGTGATGATGTGATGCGCGCGGCTCTTGTGCCGCGCCTCGATGACGCGCTTCGAGACACACGGGTGACCCCAGAACACGTCGCCGATGAGCAGGAAGCAGTCCGCGTCGTCGATGTCCTCCGGCACCGCGTCTCCGGCTCCGCCGCCCATCAGGAACGGATAGTCGTTCCCGTCGTACGCGACACCGATGTTCTTCGTTCCGAGCACGCCCGAGGCGAACCCCGCCGCGGTCTCGTAGTCCTCGTTCGAGAGTTCCGTCCCGAGGATGACGCCGATCGCATCGGCGCCGTGGGTGTTCTTGATCTCGTTGAGCTTCTCGGCAACCTTCGTCACACCCGTCGGCCACGGCACCCGTCGGCGGTTGACCGTGGCGGCCAGGAACCGCTTCGGGTGCAGCAGAAGCTCCAGATTGTAGTGCCCTCGCGCGCAGAGCGAGCCGCGGGCGAGCGGCGAGTCCCCGTCGAAGTCCACCCTCACGGGTACTCCCGCATCCACCTCCATGGCGAACCCGCACTGGAGGGAGCACATCAGACAAGACGCCTTCAAAGTCTGTGGCATGTTGGCTTCCCCTGAGAGTAGACGACTAGAACGGATCCTCGAACTTCGCGACCTGTGCCGCGGTCATGACGGCTCCGTCCTTGCAGATGTAGTACTCGCCCATCATGCAGTGCCCGCACTTGCCGAGCCCGCAGCTCATGTTCCGCTCCATCGAGTGGTAGATCTGGTTCGGGTCGAAGCCCTTCTCGAGGAGCGCCATGTTGACGAACTTGAGCATGATCGGAGGGCCGCAGACGCAGGCCACCGCGTTCTCCACCGTGAACGGCAGATCGTCGACGTTCGCGGTCGTCAGAAGTGGCAGGTCCTCGAGCAGGACCGTGACCACGCCGACCGTTCCCTGCCATCCCGGATACGGTTCGTCGATCGTCAGCTGCACGTCGACGTTCGGATGCTTCTCCCACTCGGGAAGCACGTCCGCGTAGACGATGTCCATCGGAGTGCGCGCACCGTAGCGAATCGAAATGGACTTGTACTTCTCGACGTTCTCGAAGAGCGCGAGGATGAGCGAACGAAGCGGCGCGAGTCCGACGCCGCCACCGACGATGACGATGTTCTTATCGTCAAAGTCGTCCATGTTGTACCAGTTGCCGTAGGGGCCGCGGATGCCGACCGTGTCCCCCACCTTCAGCTTCTCGAGAGCCTCCGTCACGCACCCGACCCGCATGATGGTGATCTCCATCGTGTCGTGGACGTTCGGGTTCGACGAAGGCGTGAAGGGCGCTTCCCCAACACCGGGCACTGTCAGTTCGACGAACTGACCGGCCTTGAACGTGATCGGCTCCTTCGGACGGAACCGGTACGTCGTGATGTTGTGCGTCTCCTTCTTGATGTCTTCTATGACGCTTTCGATTGGCCTGTAGAGGTTCTTCATGCCTTCGCCATCTCCGTGACTACGTGCTTGATTGCTTCTCTCATGTCGATCCGGCCCATGCAGACGTCGATGCATCTGCCGCAGCCGGTGCAGGTCACCAGCTTGTAACGGTCGCGCGAGTACTCCAGCTTGCAGCGGATGCGGTTCTCGAGACGCTGCGGGAGATTCGCCCGCGAGTTGCCGCCGCCGCCCGTCCTGGCGTAGCCGATGGACAGGCAGGTGTCCCAGTTCCGTGTCCGCTCGTAGCCGCCGTCGGCCTTCTGATCCCAGAGCAGGAAGCAGGTGCAGGTCGGGCAGGCCCGGTTGCAGGCGCCGCAGCCGACGCAGTCGCGCGTCACGTACGCCCACGCTTCCTCGTCGCTGCCGAGCTCGTGCTTGTCGTACGGGACGTCGACCTTGAACTGCGCGTTCTGCCGCTCGATGGCCTCGGTGACGGAACCGCGGATGCGCTTCTGCTCGTCGCGGTGCGCACCGGTGACCTCGGAGGTGAGGTCGTCGCTGCCGGCCATAAGCTTCTCGCCCTTCTCGGAACCGACCGTGATGACGTAGCCGTTCTCGAGCGGCGAGATGTTCAGGTCGAAGTCGGCGTCGATGTACGGCTTGCCGCCGACCATCGTGCAGAAGCAGGTCTCCTTCGCGGCCGTGCAGTCGACCGAGACGATCGTCGCGTTCTCACGCTTCTCGATGTAGAACGGGTCGTCGTACTCCTCGGTGAAGTGCTTGGTGCTCCAGTAGACCTTGTCGAACTTCCTGAGCCCCTCGAGGTCACACGCCCGCGGTCCGACGATGACGGTCGGTGGAGCCTCCACCTCTGCCTCGGGGTTGCTGTTCGGGTACTTGGAGACGACCTCGCGGGAGTAGAAGAGGAACGACTTTGGGGTCTGCGCCGGACACGCGCCGTGGAGCTCGAGCGACGCCGGCACCTCCTCCTTCACGAGCTCGTAGTCGGGCGTCTCGGGGTGGTTCATGATGTCGAAGGTGACCGGGACGTAGACCCGGTGATCCTTCGCCCAACGTCCGATGAGCTTGAGAAGGTTCTCTCGACCGATGAAGACTTCTTTCATCCTGGCAAGCCCTCTCGCTTGAAGATTCCCGCCGGCCGCTCCCAGTCATGCGGAAACCCCGCGGCGTCACTCCTTATAAGGAGGCGCACCCGGGGTCCTCTATCAACCTACCGCGACTGGGGTGAGACTTCTCGGGCCAGCAAGTAACAGACAGTCCTTTCAACTGAATGTTCCTCGCGGGTCGAAATGTATAGTGCTCTCCGCCCGCGCTGCGGACATGCAAATCGCCTACAGCCCACGCGATTCTATCGTTGGGCTCTTCAGGGTGTCAAGCGGAAAAGCCCTGTATTCAGGGCAACTTACGGCGATTCGGGGTTCGGTCTGGAGGGGTCTGATCGAGGGTCCGGAGGGTGTTCCCGGAAGGCTACCGGCGCGTCTCCATGAACCTCAGATCGAGTTGGCCGCCCGGCTCGACGACGTACTTGTTGACGGTCGCGAGGACCAGCTCCATCGTCTCGAGCCAGAGCCTGGTGCGCGAGACGGATCGCGAGCCGCCGTACGCGGCCAGCACGGCCTCGAACCGCTCCGCTTCGCCCGTGGCGCGGCTGACGAACGCGGCGCTGTCACCCCGCGCGGCGATGATGAGCTCCTGCCCCTCGCCACGCGCCATCGGCACGACGCGATTCGCGTAGCCGTTGGCTTCCTGGATGATGCGGTTTCGGTCCTCTCGCGCACTCGCGACGTCACGGAAGGCGTCGGCGACCTCACGGGGCGGTGTGACCTCCTGGATGTGGGCGGCCACGATATCGATTCCGGCCCCGTACGAGTCGAGAACGATCTGGGTGGCGACCTTGACATCCGACTCCACCTCGAGCTTGGCGGTCGTGAGGATCTCATCCACCGCGATCGCGGCCACGCGCTCGGTCAGAACGGACTCGCATGCCCGCCTCACGAGCCAGTGCGGCTCTTCTATGGAGAAGAGGTAGTCCGAGGGGTCGCTGACGACGTACTGGACCAGCATCTGGGCCTCGATGATGTTCTCGTCGCCCGTGACGAACTGCGCCTCACGCGAGGAGGGCGCCACACCGCGGACCCGGTCCACGATGCGGTACCCGACGCTCATCCGCTTGATCGAGGTCACCTGCGGCGTCTGCACCCGCTCGACCGGCCACGGGATACGGTAGTGGATGCCGGGCTGGATGTCGTCGGCGATCACGCGGCCGAACCGCGTCACAACACCCCGCTCGTCGGGCTGAACCACATATATGCCTGACAGTACATACATGCAGAGCAGGAGCAGAACGAACAGCCGTCCAAGCCGCCGGACGCGCGGGAGACCCGCCCGCATATCCGAGCGTACGGAGAAGACCCCGCGGCGCTCATCGGCCCAGATGCTGTCCGTGTGTCCGTTGTCGCTCACGTCAGTTGCTCTTCTGGTTGAGGAGGTTCAGAAGCTCCGAGTCCGACGAGAGGACGAGCGTCGTCCGGTCGTCGAGAATGGTCGAGTACGACTCGAGCGTCCGAAGGAACTTGTAGAACTCCGGGTCCTCGTTGTAGGCCGCGCCGTAGATGCGCATCGCCGCCGCCTCCCCGGCGCCGCGGATGGCCTCGGCCTCCCGGTACGCGGACGCGAGGATCTCCTGGCGCTGACGGTCGGCCTCCGCACGGACGGCGATGGCCTCCTCCTCCCCCTCCGAACGGTAGCGCTTCGCCGTGCGCTCGCGCTCGGCGCGCATCCGGTCGAACACGCTCTGCTTGTTCTGCTCGGGGAACGCCAGCCGCTTCATCCGGACCTCGGCGACCTCGATGCCGAAGTTCGCCGCGGCGGTCGTGCGGCAGCCGTCGGTCACCACACCCATGATCTCCGTGATTCGCATCTCATCGGGGTTCGTCGAGATGAGTGCCGTGAGCGGGTACTGGCCGAGCGCGGCGCCCAGCTCGGACGCGACGATGTCAGCCATACGCACCTCAGCGCCCTCGCGGTCGGTGACCGTCTCGAGGAACCGCCTCGGTTCCGCGATCCGCCACGCGACGTACGCGTCCGCGACGATGTTCTTCTTGTCGTTCGTCAGGAACTCCGTCGGTTTCGGATCGAACACGAGGAGTCGGCTGTCGAAGAACCTGACCGCCTGCACCGGCTGCGGGAGCTTCCAGTTCAACCCCGCCTCATCCACGACCCGCACCGGGCTTCCGAACTGCGTGACGATGGCCGTTTGTGTCTCGTCGACGACGAACACGGCCGAACGCGCCAACAGCAGCAGCACGATCAGGACGGCCAGGCCATAGAACCGTTGCTTCATGCGTATCTCCTTGTCCGGCGGCTCGGGTCCGCCACCAGGGCGCGCCCCAGTCTTCGGCGCGTCGCCCGCGATGCTACTCCGACGCCGGGACCCTGAGCCCCAGCGCCTGGTCGTACAACCTGACGTCGTACCCCTTCAGGTCGACGTCCTCGCTCACGATGTACTTCTCAACGCCCGGGAGAAGCTTCTCCATCGTCTCTATGTAGAGACGTGTCTCGTGGACGTCCTTCGCCCTCGCGTACCGTGCGGCCATCAGCTCGAACCGCTCGGCGTCGCCGACGGCGCGGCTCTGTCGGGAGTGGCTCGCGCCGGTCGCGCTTGAGATGAGCTGCTGCCCCTCGCCGCGGGCCAGCGGCACGGTCTGGTTCATGTACCCGTACGCTTCATTGATGATGCGGTTCTTGTCCTCGCGAGCGCTCGCGACGTCGCGGAACGCCGGGACCACCTCGAGCGGCGGGTGGATGTCCTGGAGCCGGACGCCGAGGATCTCGACGCCGACGTCCGCTGTTTCGAGCGCGCTCTGGATCTCGACGGCGAGCGTCTCCTCGAACACGGCACGGTCGATGGTCAGCACCTCGTCGATCGCGCTCGACCCGGCGGCGACCCCGAGCACGTACTCGGTCACCGACCGGATGTAGGCCTCCGGGTCGGAGATACTGAAGAGGTACTTGCGCGCGTCGCTGACGCGATAGAGCAGCACGATGTTCATGTCGACGATGTTCTCGTCACCCGTGAGGCGGAGCGCCTCCTCCGGAAGCTTCTCGTAGGTCCCCGCGGCGTGCCGGCTCTCCCAGAGCGTGGCATAGAACTCCTCGGCCACTCGCGTGACGGCGCGCGGAACCTCGCGCGTTCGGAACCCGATCTCCACGCGGCGCACCATCGGCATCGCCACACGCTCGACCCGGTCGACCGGCCACGGGATCTTCACGTGTGCGCCCGGAGCGAGCGTGCCTTCGCCGGCCTGGCCGAACCGGATGAGGACCCCCTCGTGTCCCGGACCGACGAACACGAGCGCCGTCGACGCCCACACGAGGACGACGACCCAGATCGCGAGCCGGAGCCCACGCCTCCGCGTCCGCGGTTTGAGACACCAGAGCCAGGCGAAACGAACCCGTTCGCCGAGCCCGGTCCGCGCCAGACATCCCGAGATCCATCGCATCGGCCACGTCTCCGCCAGCCAGGCGAACCCGCCGGCCTTCGCGATGGTCCCTTGCCTGAGTCCCCCGACCGACGCCGAGAGGATCTCGATCCCGGAGCCGACGATGAAGATGGTCACCACGATGGCGGCGATCCGGTCGAGTTCGATGCCGATGGCGTGACCCATCAGACCGATGACCACGGCAACGCTCGTCAGCATGTCCATCCGGGAGTGATACCCGTCGGCGATGAGACTCGCGCTCCCTGCCTCGCGTCCGACATAGAGCTTGTACTGCGCCGCGTAGTACGAGACGAGCGCGCAGACCAGTGTGCCGACGATGGCGATGGGGAGATTGCGAACGCCCGCCGCCGCGACCGCGGTCACGCGACGGAAGATGCCGTACGCCGCCCAGAAGATGAGCAGCGCGATGATGATCCCGATGATGTTCTCGATGATGGCGAGGTTCGCCTTGTTCTCCCGACGCGAGATGCGTGCGCCCGCCCAGACAATGGCTGTCGTGGCGAGGTCGGAGGCGGAGTGCCACGCGTCGGCGATGAGCGCAAGACTCCCGGAGAGGAAAGCCAGCGCCACCTTGAGGACGATGAGCCCGGCGTTGATCCCCATCGAGATGAGGGCGGTCCGTTCGACGCGACCCAAGAGGTGCTCCTCGCGCGGGCTGCCTGCCCGGTACCAGCAGAAACGCCGGGTACGGGTCGTGCGCCCGCCAGCAGTGCACGCGGTGCTGGGGCCGACCGCATCGTCCGAAACACCCAGGCACGATGTGGATGCGCTCAGCCTCGCGCCACCTGCCGTGAAACAGGTGTTCAAGCGGGCGGGACCGCGTTCGCGGCCCCGCGCCGCCTCACTCCAAACTACTCGTCCGTCGCGACCCGCGCAACACCGCAGACGCGGTCACCGTCGTTGAGGTTGATGACCTTGACACCCTGCGTGTTGCGTCCGATGAGCGAGATGCCGCTCACGGGGAGTCGGATCATGATGCCCTTGGCGGTCATGATCATGACGTGATCGGTCTCGCCGACGACCTTCATCGCAACCACGGGGCCGTTGCGTTTGTTGGCCTTGATCGAGATGACGCCCTTGCCGCCGCGCTTGATGATGCGGTAGTCGGGGATCTTCGTCCGCTTGCCGTATCCGTTCTCGGTGATCGAGAGCACGGCGCTCTCCTGCCCGGCCGCCACGACCGCCATCCCGACGACATAGTCGTCCTTCTCGAGCGCCGTCCCGCGCACGCCCCGCGCGCCCCTGCCCATCTCGCGGACGTCGCTCTCGTGGAACCGGATGGCCTTGCCCTGTCGCTTCGCCAGGAGGATGTCGCATGCCCCGTCGGTGATGGCCGCCGCGATGAGCTCGTCGTCGCCGTCGACGCCCATCGCCTTGATACCGCCGCGACGCGGGTGCGAGAACGCGTCGAGCCGCGTCTTCTTCACGACGCCGTGCTTCGTCGCCATGACGATGAAGCGGTTCTCGTCGAACTCGCGCACCGGGACGAACGCTGCGATGTGCTCGTCCTTCGGAAGCGCGAGGATGTTAACGATCGCTTTCCCGCGCGCGGCGCGACCGGCCTGCGGGATCTCGTGGACCCTCAGCCAGTGGCAATGGCCGCTCTGCGAGAAGAACATGATGTAGTCGTGGGTCGACGCGATGAAGAGGTGCTCGACGAAGTCGTCTTCCTTCGTCCCCATCGCGGTGATGCCCTTGCCGCCGCGCTGCTGACGACGGTAGGTCCCGACCGGCAGACGCTTGATGTAGTTGCCGTGCGAGATCGTGATCGCCATGTCCTCCTCGGCGATCAGGTCCTCGATGGAGAAGTCGGTCGTCGCCTCGACGATCTCGGTGCGGCGCTCGTCGCCGTACGCCTCCACGGCCGACGTCAGATCGTCCTTGATGATCTGGAGGACCTTCGCCCGGCTCTCGAGGATGCCCTTGAGCGTGGCGATGAGCTTGATCAGCTCCTTGTACTCGTCCTCGAGCTGCTTGCGCTGAAGACCCGTAAGCCTCCTCAGGCGCATGTCGAGGATCGCCTGTGCCTGCACCTCGGAGAACTTGAACTTCCTCATGAGCTTCTTGCGCGCGTCCTCGGTGTCCTTCGACTTCTTGATGATGGCGATGATCTCGTCGATGTGATCGAGCGCCTTCTTGAGACCCTCGAGGATGTGCGCGCGTGCTTCGGCCTTCGCGAGATCGAACTTCGTCCGCCGGATGATGACGTCCTCGCGGTGACGGATGAACTCGTCGATCATCTCGCGGAGCTTCATCACCTTTGGAACGCCATCGACGAGCGCGAGCAGGATGGTGCCGAACGTCGACTGCATCTGCGTGTGCTTGTAGAGCAGATTCAGGATGACGGCGGCCATCGCGTCGCGCTTGAGGTCGATGACGATGCGGATGCCGTCGCGGTCCGACTCGTCACGGATGTCGCGGATCCCTTCGATCTTCCCGTTCCGGACGAGGTCGGCGATCGCGCTGATGAGGTTCGCCTTGTTCACCATGAACGGGATCTCGGTGACGATGATGCTCTCCGACCCGTTCTGGTGCGTCTCGGTGTTCGCGCGAGCGCGCATCACGACCCGGCCCCTGCCGGTCGTGTATGCGTCGCGGATGCCGGTGCGCCCGAAGATGATGCCGCCGGTCGGGAAGTCGGGCCCCTCGATGATCTTGAAGAGTTCCTCGTCCGGGAGCTTCGGGTCGTCGATGACGGCCGTGATGCCCTCGGCGAGTTCACCGAGATTGTGCGGCGGGATGTTCGTCGCCATGCCGACCGCGATGCCGGACGCGCCGTTCATCAGGAGCGCGGGGAGCTTCGCCGGAAGGACGGTCGGTTCCTCACGCGTCTCGTCGTAGTTCGGCGTGAAATCGACCGTGTCCTTCTTGAGATCGTCGAGCAGGTCCTCGGCGGTGCGCCTCAGCCGCGCCTCCGTGTACCGCTCAGCCGCCGCGCTGTCTCCGTCGATCGAACCGAAGTTTCCCTGGCCCTCGACGAGCGGGTAGCGGAGCGACCACTCCTGCGCCATCCGGACCATCGCGTCGTAGACCGCGCTGGTGCCGTGCGGGTGGTAGTTACCCGTCACATCACCGGAGATCTTCGCGGACTTCCGGTACGGCTTGTTGTGCGCGACCCCGAGTTCGTCCATCGCGACGAGAATACGGCGCTGAACCGGTTTGAGTCCGTCACGGACGTCCGGCAGCGCACGCGACACGATCACGCTCATCGCGTAGTCGATGTACGACTTCTTCATCTCGTCTTCGATGACGACCGGAAGAATGCGCTGTGTGTCGTTTGCCATCAGTTCCTCTCATCGTGTATCGCACGTGTCGGGCCGGCCGCGTCGCGGACCGGCGCCGCTGTCATCTAGATGTCGAGGTTCGTCACCTGGTCGGCGTGATCCTCGATGAACTTGCGTCGCGGCTCGACCGCGTCGCCCATCAGCACATCGAAGATCTGCGCGGCGTCGGCCGCGTTCTCGATCTCCACCTTGAGCATCACGCGGCGCTCCGGATCCATCGTCGTCGCCCAGAGCTGGTCTGCGTTCATCTCACCGAGACCCTTGAACCGCTGGATGTGCGCGCCGTCCTTTCCCACACGCTTGAGCACGCGCGCGAGTTCCTTCTCGCTGTACGCGTAGATCTCGTCCTTGCCCTTCTTGACCCGGTAGAGCGGCGGCTGCGCGATGTAGACGTGGCCGTTCTCGATGAGGTCGGGCATGTATCTATAGAAGAAGGTGAGAAGCAGCGTGCGGATGTGCGCGCCGTCCACGTCGGCGTCGGTCATGATGATGGTCTTGCCGTAGCGGAGCGAGCTCAGGTCGAGACTCTCCTGCGCGTCACTGGTGTCGGCCATCTCCTTGAGACCCGTCCCGAGGGCGGTGATGATCGTGCCGATGGCGTCGTTGCTGAACACCTTGTCCAGCCGCGCCTTGAACACGTTGAGGATCTTGCCGCGAAGCGGGAGGATCGCCTGGAACCGGCGGTCGCGCCCCATCTTCGCCGAACCGCCCGCCGAATCACCCTCGACGAGGAACAGCTCGCAGAGCTCGGGGTCGGTGATGGAGCAGTCGGCCAGCTTGCCCGGGAGCGAGCCGCTCTCGAGCACGGTCTTGCGTCGCGCCAGGTCGCGCGCCTTCCGCGCGGCCGTCCGTGCCTGCGATGCCGAGACCGCCTTGTTGACGATCTTCTTCGCGACCGACGGCGTCTCCTCGAAGAACTCGGCGAGGCCCTCTCCCACGATCGACGCGACGAGACCCTTGACCTCGCTGTTGCCGAGCTTGGTCTTCGTCTGACCCTCGAACTGCGGTTCCTTGACCTTGACGCTGACGACCGCGGCGAGTCCCTCGAGACAGTCGTCGCCCGCAACGGTCTGCGCCTTCTTGCCGAGCAGGTTGTTCTTCTCGCCGTACGTGTTGATCGTGCGCGTCAGCGCCTGCTTGAAACCGGTCAGGTGCGTGCCGCCCTCGACGGTGTTGATGTTGTTCGCATACGAGAAGATGCTCGGGCGGTAGACGTCGTTGTACTGGAACGCGACCTCGACGACCGTGTCGTCGCGCTCGCGCTCGAAATGCACGACCTTCTTGTGAAGCGGCGTGTGATTCGAATTGATGTGCTTGACGAACTCGGAGAGCCCGCCCTTGAACTTGAAGTCCTCGCTCTTCCCGGTCTTCGCGTCCTCGACGCTGATCAGAAGTCCGGCGTTGAGGAAGGCCAGCTCGCGGCAGCGGTTCGCCACGATCTCGAACTCGAACTTGACCTCCTCGAACACCTCGCTGTCCGGGTAGAACGTCGTCTTGGTCCCGGTCTTCTTGCGCTTGCCGACGATCTTGACCTTGCCCTCGGGCACGCCGCGCTTATACGACTGCGCGTGCACCGAACCATCGCGCGCCACCTCGACGCGGCACCACTCGGACAGCGCGTTGACGACCGACACACCGACGCCGTGCAGACCGCCGGAGACCTTGTAGGTCGACTTGTCGAACTTACCGCCCGCGTGGAGGACGGTCATCACGACCTCGAGCGCCGACTTCTTCTGCTCCGGGTGGATGCCGACGGGGATGCCGCGGCCGTTGTCCTCGACCGTGACGCTCCCGTCCTTGTTCAGGACGACCTTGATCCTGTCACAGACGCCCGCCATCGCCTCATCCACGGAGTTGTCAACCACCTCCGAGATGAGATGATGGAGACCGCGCTTGCCCGTGTCGCCGATGTACATCGCCGGGCGCTTGCGGACGGCCTCGAGTCCCTTGAGGACCTGGATGTGCTTCGCGTCGTACCCCGCCTTCCCCTCACCCTTCCCATCCAGCGGGAAGTCCTCGAAGAGCTGCTTCTCGATCGACTCCGGCTGAGCCGCGCCCTGTGCGGCCTTGGCCTTCGACTTCGCGGTCACCGGCTTCGTCCTGGTCGCGGGCTTCCTGGCCTTGGACGCAGAAGCCTTTGGCTTCTTAGCTGCCACCTTCTTCTTCGCCGGAGCCTTGGCCTTCGACTTCGTCGGCTTCTTGGTCGGCTTCTTGGCTGCAGCCTTCTTCTTGACTGCGGGCTTCGGCGTCACCTTCTTCTTGGCTGCCGACTTCGGCGTCGAGGCTGGCTTCTTCTTCGCCGCCACCTTCTTCTTCGCCGGGGCCTTGGCCTTCGCCTTCTTCGCGGCCGGTTTCTTCTTCTTAGCCTTCGCCATGTTCCTCGTCTTTTCCAGGGTTGCTGCTCGTGGGGTCATGGGGCTTCGAACCTCCAAGCACGAAATGCACGTGTTCGATGGCCTCCCTGCCGATCCTCCGATTGATCTCGCGCACGATCTTGCGCTTCATGAACGTCAGTTCCTGCGACCAGACGGGGCTGTCGACCTCGACGAACAACCGTCCTCTGTCAACCTTCACCGCTCTGGTGTGCTCCGCGACCTTCTCACCGACGATCTCGGCCCACTCGGTCACCGCGCGCTGCTCGGACATCTTCGCGGCGATCCCGAGCTTCTCGATGAGCTCAACGAGGACCTTCCCGATCGGTTCGGGGCGTCGTCGCCTCACTGCCGGACCACCTCCCCGCCCTCGACGCGGAAGACCGCGCGTTGCCCAGTACCCGCGTACCCTTCCGGGAGCAGACGCGTCGACGTCATCAGCGTCTGGCCGAACTCGCTCGTGCACTCGACGAGCGCCTCACCCCGCTCGGCGTCGAGCTCGCTGAGGATGTCGTCGAGGAGCACGATGACGCCGTGTCCCTCCTCGTCGAGCACCGACGCCTCACCGAGCTTGAGCGCGATGGCGGCCGTGCGGTGCTGCCCCTGCGATCCGAACTGCCGGAGCACGCGTCCGCCGAGACGGACCTCGAGATCGCCCCGGTGCGGCCCGACGAGCGTGAACCCTCGCCTCCGCTCATCCTCCGAGACCTTCTCCAGCGCCTCCCTGAACCGTTCGCGCACGGGCTCGACCAGCACGTGCTGGTCCGAGAGCGTCTCGACCGTCTTCTCTCCCGCCAGCGACTCGGTGTCGCCCGACGAGACGACGTTCCCGCGGTACGCCAAGCTCAGCTCTCCCCCGCCCGCGACGTGCGCGTGCACGCGACAGACGGAGGCGCTGAACCTCGGGAGGAAGGCCAGTCGCGACGCGATGACCTTGCTCCCGTACTCGACCAGCCGCTCCGTCCACACATCGACGATCCGGTCGGCCTCGGCCGCGGGCGTCCACGCGAGGAGCGCCTCGTTGCGCTGCCTCAGCGTCCGCCGGTAGTCCGCCAGCGTCCGGAGATAACCGGTGTCCAGCTGGCAGAGCGTCATGTCGAGAAGCCTTCGCCGCTCCGCGGGTCCGCCCTTCGTGACCCACGTGTCCTCGGGACAGAACCAGGCCACGCGCAGAAGACCGACAACGTCCGACAGGCGCGACAGCGCGGTTCCGTCGACCGTCACGCGCTTCCCGCCGCCCCGCACGTGTTTGAGAACGATGGTGATCGAGCTGTCGCCCGACCGCGCGTCGGCGCCGACGCCGAACCCCTGCTGTCCCCAGCGGGTGACCTCGTTGTCGCTCGCACCCTTCAATGACCGCGCGACCGCGAGGTACGAGACGGCCTCGAGCACGCTCGTCTTGCCTGCGCCGTTCGGGCCATGGAAGAAGTTCAGACCGTCCTCGAGTTCCAGCTCAAGACGCTCGTAGTTCCTGAAGTTCTCGAGTCTGAGCGTCTTGATCCACACGCGTCGTTCTCCTCGTCGCCGGCTATGAGCTCGTCTACTTGTTGAGCCTCAGCGGCATGAGGAGACACGTGTGCTCCTCCCCGTCCGCCGGCTCGGCCGAACTCACGACGGCCGCGCCGACCGCGCTCCCGAGCGAGAACCTGACGTTGTCGCCGTCGAGATGCTTGAGCACGTCGAGGAGGTAGTTCGCGTTGTACCCGACCTCCATCTTGTCGGAGTCGAACTTGCACGGCAGCTCTTCCTTCGCCTCGCCCACGTCGGGCGTCGAGACGGTCAGGTCGAGCTTCTTCTTGCCGAGCGTGAGCTTCACCTGGTGCGTGAGCGTGTCGGAGAGGACCGCCACGCGGCGCACGGCGCTGGTGATGTCCTCGCGCCCGACGAGGAGTTCCTTGTCGTTGTCCTTCGGGATGACCTGGTGGTAGTTCGGGAACGGGCCCTCGAGGAGCCGCGAGTTGATCGTCGTTCCCTCGATGAAGAACGCGACGTGGTTCTCGTGGACCGCGACCTTGACACCCTCGCCGCCCTCAGCGCCGATGATGCGCACCGCGTGCGTCAGCGCCTTCGGCGGGACGATCATGTCCTTGCCCGCCTGCTTCTTGAACTTCCCCTCGACGTTGAACGTCGCAAGGCGGTGACCGTCGGTGGCGGTCATGCTCATCGAATCGGCCTTGAACTCCCAGTAGGCGCCGTTGAGGGACGGCCTCGTCTCGTCTTTCGAGACACAGAAGCTCACCTTCTCGATCATGCGCGTGAGGAGATCGGCGTCGACGTCGAACGCCTCGGCCGGGTCGCTCTGCGGCAGCGTCGGGAACTCCTCGGTGGGAATGCCGACGATGCGGAAGTTGCTCTTGCCGGAACGGATCGAGATCTCCTCGCCGTCGACGGCGACCGCGACGTCCGCCTCACCCAGCGCGCGGACGATCTCGGCGAACCGCTTCGCGGGAAGTGTGATGCCGCCGCCGGCCTCCACCGCCGCCGCGCCCGACGTGGTCACGGTCATGTCGAGGTCCGTGGCCGTCAGCGAGATCGTGTTGGCCTTCTCGTCCGCGGTGAGCAACAGGTTCGCGAGAACGGGAAGAGTCGTCTTGGGTGACACGACCGCCAACACCCTCTGGATCGCCTTGTCGAGATCCCCGCGGGCAATGGAGAACTTCATGAGCTGCCTCCCGTTCGAGCGCCCCTGACGGGCGCCGGAGTCTTTCGAGATACCCCGTTCGATACACAGAATACGGATAGACTGAACCGCCGCGAAGACGGTCCCGGCTTCGTCGTCATTATATGGAGGGGAACGCCCGTCCGCAAGGGTAAACGGGCCCATTTCATGGGCTCTAAGTGCGTGTCGGGAGCTACGTTTCGGCAGCCGGAATCGCGGTTCCGGACGGCCGCGTCGCCGCGGTCAGAAGGGGGTGTCGAACGTCGCCCGCGTTAGTCGATCATGTGCTGGATGACCTGCCATGCGGTCGCGGCCGCCCCGGCGGACACCGCCGTCGAGAAGATCCCGAGCGCCCGGCTTCGGAGCCAACCGCTCAGGCCCAGCATCACGAACAGCGACACAAGCCCGCACAGGAACGCGAACGAGAGTATCCGGTGCGCACCCGCGAGCCATGATAGGTCGTACCCCTCTGCCGGCGCCCCCGTATTCGCATCGACGACCTGCGACAGGAGCGAGCCGATGAGAGACCAGCCGAGGGCCGCCACCAGCAGGCTCGCGGCCGCGACGACCGTCACCCCGACCGACGCGCTCAGGTATCTGTTGCTCTCCCGGTGCCCAAGGAGCAGGGCAAGGAACGTGATCGCGAACCCGGCCAGTACCGCGCTCACGCTGGTGAGTTGACTGTAGAGCTCTGTCATCGTGTCCCCCCTGCTGCCTCCCGACCGTCGCGGCGCGTGATCCTACCCGCGGAAGAACGCCTTGATCCTCGTCCAGGACGTCGCCTCGACCGGTGACTCCGGCGCGGTCACGGTGACGTAGTCGACGGACTCCGACCCGAAGAACGAGTCCTGGTACTTGTAGTACCAGAACGAGATCTCGAGCGACTCGATCTCGGCGGGCTGCATCGATATCAGGAGTTGGTCGGTATCCCAGAAGACGCGGACGGTATCGGCCGAACGCGTGATCCGCGCCGTCGCCGAGCCCGTGTGCGGCAGTCCCCCGATGCCCCCGTCGTAGGACAGTCCGCCGAGGCCGGCCCGGATCGTCCCGAGGTAGGCGATCCACTCATCCGCGTATGCGACCACCGCAAGGTGCTCGCCGGCCGTATCGATGAGTGAGACGCGGAACCTCTGCATCGCGCTGAGTGACTCAGGCTCCGTCGAGGTGTCCCACGAGAAGGCGCACTCGAGATCGAAGTCGCCGGGAAGCGGACAGGACCGGCGGAGCCGAACCGCACAGTACTCGTCCTCGCCCGCTCCGGTGACATCGGTCACCGTGAGGTTGCTCGACGCCACCTCGTACTCCCACGTATCGGCCGCGGGGTCCTCATCAAGATGGACGACCCACGCCGGATCCAGCGCGCCGCCATCGAAGTGGTCGTGGACGATCGTCACACCACCCCCCGCCACACACGGGAGCATGACCATGCCGAGGAGTGTTCCCAACAGAAGATGTCTCATGGCTCTCCCTCCGATACGATCGGTTCATGCCTCAGCACTGCTCTTCATTCTAGTACTTCGCCGGCGAGAGCGTGACCGCCGCTCCCCCGCCGGGCGCGAGCTCGAGCCTCAGCGTGTCGCCGGGCGACACGCTCTCGCGGACGATCTCGTACGCGGTCGGGTTGGTGTCCCAATGCGCCGTCGGCGCGTCGCGATAGATGGAGACACTGTAGTACCTGTCCTCCCCCAGGAAGTCGAGCACGATCTCGACCGTTCTGGGGTTCTCGTCGGTGATGCTCCCGATCCACCAGCTCATGGTGTTCCGGCGCGCGATCGTGACGTGGTCGCCGATGTCGCCGTCGATGACGCGTGTCTCGTCCCACGTGGTCGGGAGCCAGCGCGTGAAGTGGAACATCGGGTGACCCTCGTAATTCTCGATGAGGTCGGCCGCCATCTGGAGCGGACTCTCGAGGACGACCATGAGCGCCAGCTGCTTGGCGATGGTCGTGTAGACGCGGTTGTTCGGCTTGTACTCGTCGAACGTGATGTCGAAGATGCCGGGTGTGTAGTCCAGCGGTCCCGCGAGCATCCGCGTGAACGGGAGGATGGTCGTGTGCTCGGGCGGGTTGCCCTCGCTCCACGCGTTGTACTCCATCCCGCGCACGCCCTCGCGCGTCATCATGTTCGGCCAGGTCCGGCGGATGCCGGTCGGCTTGATCGGCTCGTGCACGTCGAGCATGATGCCGTACTCGGCCGCCTTCTCGACGACCATCCGGTAGTGCTCGACCATCCACTGCCCGTGGTGGTGCTGACCCCGCGGGTAGATGCCGCCGGCGTAACCCGTCTTCACGGCCTTGATCCCGTGGTCGCGGTAGAGCGAGAACGCCTCGTCGATCTGTCGCTCGTAGGTCGGCACGTCTCCCCCGGTCTCGTGGTGCCCGATGAGCTCGACGCCCTTCTCGTACGCGTACGCGGCGAGAGCCGGCAGATCGAAGTCCGGGTATGGCGTGACGAAGTCGTACGCGTCCTTCGCGCCCCACTTGTCCCAGCCGGTGTTCCAGCCCTCGACCAGCACGCCGCCGATATTGTGCCGGAACGCGAAGTCGATGTGCCGGCGGACGTTCTCGTTCGTCGCCCCATGGCGCGGACCGTCGTGCCAGGTATCCTTCGTGATGTGCATCCCCCACCAGATGCCGATGTAGGTCATCGGCTTGATCCACGACGTGTCGTCGATCGCGCACGGCTCGTTGAGGTTCTCGATCAGGTGCGACTCGATCAGCGCGCCCGCGGTCTCCCCCACCTGGATGGTTCGCCACGGCGTGACCATCGGCGCAAACCCGCGGACCTTCACGCCGTCCGGCCACGGGACGAGCTCGCACACGAGCGAGAGCTCGCGCTCCTCGGAACGCTTGAGCGTCATGCCGGCGTAGCGCGTCAGGTTCGCCTCGTGAACCGAGAGGTGCAGCCCCGTGTCGGTGCGGAACGTCACCGGGGTGTTCGCGCCGGGGATCTCGGAGAGCGGGGTCTCGTTCCACAGGTGCTCGTAGCTGTCGTAGTCGTCCCGGATCCACCACGCGGTGTGGTCGCCGGCGAACCGGAACTCGGTGTCCTCGGAGAGAAGCTCGTAGTCGGCGAAGCCGTCGGCCGGGGGCAGCTCGCACCGGAAGGCGACCCCGTCGTCGTACGCGCGGAGCGTCACGACGAGTTCGCGGCCGGACGCCTTGACGATGCGCGCGACCGTCTCCGTGCACACGTTGTTCACGAAGGCATCGGTCCCCCAGACGGGCTGCCAGGTCTCGTCGATCAAGCGGCTTGTCGAGCGCAGCGAGACATAGCCGCCGTTCATCGGCTCGCCCTCGGCGAACCGGAACCCCAGGACCGACGGCAGCACGACGGAACGACCGTCACGCGCGACCGAGTACCGCACGACGCCGCCCTCGATCGAGAGCGCGATGGCGAGTCGTCCGTCGGGTGAGACAGCGGCCGCCGTCCTCTCCCCCGCCGCGGACGCGGGAACTGCGAGCGAGATGAGCATCACGATCGTCACTCCTGCGAGAAACGCTGTGGCTGTTTTTCCTGGTGTGAGAACTTCCGCTCCGAGCTTCGGTCTCATGAGACTTCTCCACACGTTAGGAGCTTTCTACTTCGCTGATAGAGAACTCCAGAAGCAGTAGTAGGGGCTGTGGATTTGTGGGTAACTGTTCTGCGTCCGCACCGGTGTGTCGAGAGAACGCTCCGCACATCGGCATGTTCCTTCGGTCACGTCGCGTGTCACCTCCGTGAACATCGTGTTGGATAACCCGTGTCGTCCTCCACAGCTTGCCACAACTCCCCTCCCTTGTGGACAGATACTCACGCGTCCTCACACGAAACTCACACGTCATCCACCGGTCGTTCGGTGATACGGTGCGGCCCCGTCACAAGAACGGGGCCGTCCGCCTGGCGTAGGCAGGGTTCATTTGGGGGTTCCGTCTGCTACGCCATCAGCTGCATCGCTGAACTACGACCGCGCAGTACGCGGGTGCTGCAAGCCGTTCGGTAGCGGCAGTACCCGGCTTCGATCGGTCCGGTCGTTCTGAGTGTCTGGTGTACCCTTCAATGCGTGACGTCCGCCAGGTTGCGACGTCTACGCCTTGAGCATGCGCGTGAGGTTCTCGATGTCGCGCTGCGTCTGCGTGTTGTTGTCGACCTCGTCGGTGATCTTCCGGTGCGCGTGGAGGACCGTCGTGTGGTCGCGTCCCCCGAACTGCTCACCGATCTGTGCGAGCGACATGTGCGTCAGTTCGCGCGCGAGGTACATGGCGACCTGTCTGGCGTGCGCGATCTGACTCGCGCGTCCCCTCGCCTTCATCTTCTCGACGGGGACGCCGTAGGTCTCCGCGACCGCCTGCTGGATCCTGGCCACCGAGACCGGCCCGCGCGGCTTCCCGAGAAATTCCGAGAGGACCTCCTGTGCGAGGTCGGTCGTCATCTCGCTTCCGGTGAGACTCGAGAACGCAAGGAGCCTCACGAGCGAGCCCTCGAGCTCGCGGATGTTCGTCGTGACGCTGTTCGCGATGAGGTGGATGACGTCGTTCGGGATCGAGATCCCGTCGAGCTCCGCCTTCCGGTTGAGGATCGCGATGCGCGTCTCGAAGTCCGGCGCCTGGATGTCCGTGACCAGACCCGACTCGAAGCGCGAGACCAAACGCTCCTCGAGCGTCGCGATCTGCTTCGGCGGCCGGTCACTCGTCAGGACGATCTGCTTGTGAGCGAGATAGAGCGCGTTGAAGGTGTGAAAGAACTCCTCCTGCGTGCTCTCCTTGCCCGCGAGGAACTGCACGTCGTCGATGAGGAGCAGGTCCTTGCTCCGGTACTTGTCCCGGAACTCGAGCGTGGTGCCCCGCTGGATGGAGGTGATCAGCTCGTTCATGAACGTCTCGGACGAGACGTAGTAGACCGACATCTCGGGCCGGTGCTCCCGGACGTAGTGTCCGATCGCCTGCATGAGGTGGGTCTTGCCGAGGCCAACACCGCCATATATAAACAGCGGGTTATACGTAGTGCCTGGCGCCTCCGCTACTGCCATAGAAGCAGCCTGCGCAAAGCGGTTGCCATTCCCCACGACGAAAGTCGTGAACGAATATCGTGGGTTGAGCTGGCATTCATCAGCCGCGACTGTGGTCAGCGGCGGAGGCGCTGGTCTTCTTGTTGAGACCGGCTCGTACTCGTCGGGGCGGCGGTGGGAGACCTGAAACTCCGCTGTCAGGGGCTCCCCGGCGTGCTCCGCGATCGCCCGGCTGATGAGCGTCATGTAGTGCTCTTCCAGCCAGTCAGCGAAGAACCGGTTCGGTACTTCGATCCTCAGGGTCCCATCAGTGAGTTCGAGCGCCCTGGTGGGCTCGAACCACGTCCTGAAACTCTGTCCTTCCGTCTCTTCTCGTATCGTCTCCAGGCAATGCGCCCAGAGGTCATCCGCGGCGAGAGCAGTTGTTCTCATGTTACCCACAGGGTGTTAACAAGCTATCCACACATCGAGCAATCGGAAATCAAGCAGAGCAATTCCGCGTTTTCGAACGCAGGACGCAGGAAAACAGGTGTCCAACTTATCGACACAGCTGCGCCCAATTGTGGATAACGTGCTAACTGCTTGTAATATGATTGGTTATGACGGCCACCGAGCGGTTCTCTGTTGTCGCGCTGTGGTGGGTCTGGCCGTGGTCCCGCGGGGCCGTCTGACGTTGACTCTGAGTGCCGCCCGCGATCGTCGGTTATGCACGTCCGCTGTGGCGACGGCGAATACTAGCACTCACCCCGATTTCGTGCAAGCACTTTGTGAGGTTGACACGAACTTTTTTCCACAATCCGCGAGAGTGCCCACGCCAAGGGCACTTTCCCGGCGGTCGCTCGGGCTGACCCGGCGGCGCCGGCGTGCTCTCGGTGCAGAGATCGGGGGTGTGACGGAGGGGGTGTGCAGGGTCGTGACCAGCCGTTCACGGCGGATGTGGTGGTCTGTGCGGTCTGCGGCGGCGTGTGGTGGCTCCTGCGGCAGCTCGCGAGGGTGGATCGAGGGCCCGAGACCTGGCCGGGGACGCCTGAGAGCCCGCGGAGGCCGGTGGACGGTTGTCCACGCTGCGATGAGCGCCGGTTCGGCTTCATTGGGGCGACGCTCTGGGCGTCGGCTGTTCGGGTCGGGCACCCGGACCGGGCTCGGAACGCGACATCGGCCCGGCAGACGGCGGAATCCCCTTGACACCCCTGCACTTGCGCGATAAGATATCGGGTTTGGATGTACTTCGAAACAACGAACAGACAACACTGAGGGTATCATGAAGCGGACCTACCAGCCGAAGAAGCGCAAGGGTAAGAGGAAGCACGGGTTCCTGAGTCGCAGCTCGTCCGCGGGTGGACGCAAGGTCCTCGCCCGCCGTCGTGCCAAGGGCAGGAAGAAGCTTACGACCCGGTAGGTGCGCTGTGGCGACCTTCAGGCTGCCCAGGAGCAGGATGATCCGAGAGCGATCGCTCCTGGACCGCACGATCAAGACCGGACAGGTGGTGCGCACGCGCTACTTCCGGATGCACTGTCTGACCGGAGAGGGGCCGCCGGGACTGGCGTTCCTGGCGGGACGACGCGTCGGAGGAGCTGTTCAGAGGAATCGCGCCAAGAGGGTCCTTCGGGAAGCATTCAGAACTGCCGAGTTGGATCTTGCAGGAATCGCGACCCTCGTCCTCGTTGCTACTGACCTCACGGGCCGAGCGCCTCACGCCGAGATCAAGGCCGCGCTCGCTGCCGCTCTGAAGCAGGTCTCCGACCGCACAGGCTGAAGCGGGTTTGAAGCGGCCACCCTGGTGGCCAGGACACACGTTTGATGCAGACCTCGATCGCTTCTTCGAGGCCGACCTCGGCATCCGTGTCGAGGGGTCCACATGCGGGGACACGTGCGCTCGTCCGGATCGTCCGGACATACCAGCGCGTCGTGTCTCCTGCTCTCCCCGCCAGCTGTCGATACACCCCCTCATGTTCCGAGTACACCGCTCAGGCGCTCACGTCGCACGGACTCGTGCGCGGCGCGTGGCTTTCCGTTCGACGGATCGCGCGCTGTCATCCGTGGGCCGACGGCGGGTACGACCCGGTGCCCCGAGCCAGCGGGCCGACGCAGCATCGTCCGTAACACCCTGAGGAGGCATGGATGGATCAGAGACGCGCGCTGGTGGCTGTCGTGCTCATCTTCGTCGTGCTCTTCGGCTACAACTACTGGGCGGGACAGCAGGCGCGTCAGCGCGCCGCGCTCGAGGGCGACCCGGCGGCGATGGTCGCGGAAGAGGCGACGGGCACCACGCAGACCGACCCCTCGGCCGGTGCGTCGACGGTCGGCTCCGACGCCACGACGCCGACGTCCGGCGGACTCACCAGTGACGCGGTGGGGGAGAGCGCAGTCGAGGAGGCCGCGCAGGAGACCGTCCAGGAGCCCGAGCGCATCATCACGGTGGACACCCCGCTCTGGAACGCACAGATCAGCACCCACGGGGGCGACATCGTCTCGTGGACCCTCAAGGAGTACGACGACGCCGTGGAAGGCGACCCGGTCGCGCTGGTGCCCGAGGGCATGCGCGGTCTGCCGCTCGCGGTCGGCTACGGCCCCGAGACCATCGAGGCGCGTCGCCGGAGCTTCGCGTACGAAGGGCCTTCCAGCATAGACATCGGAGAGGGCAGCTCGCCCGCGACGCTGCGGTTCGAGTCCGTCGGAGCCGACGGTGTCACCATCGTCCGTACCTACACGTTCGACCCGACCTCATACGCATTTTCGACGACCATCCAGGCGATCGTTCCGCCCGGGCCGACGGCCCGCCGCGAGCTCGCCATCGGATGGCCTGGCATCGAGCCGACCGAGAAGAGAGAGGAGGACCGGGCCATCTCGTCGACGGTCATGATCGACGGGGGAGCCAACCGACAGAACCTCGGTGGACTGAAGAAGGAAAGCAGAACGGCCGCGGGCGAGATCGCCTGGGTTACGTCGCAGTCGCGCTACTTCATGGCGGCGGTCGCGCCGATCGACGGGTTCTTCAACGAGGCGGTACGCTTCGGTGACGAGGAGCTTCGGACGACCGGCTTCGACGCGACGATGCAGTTCGATGGTGAGTCCGTTCAGCAGACGTTCCTCGTCTACGCGGGCCCGCAGGACTTCGCAGGCGTCTCGAGTCTCGGGATCGAGCTGGAGTCTGCGGTGGACCTCGGCTGGCGCGTGACCCGACCGCTGTCGGTGCTCATGCTCCGCGCGCTCGTCGCGGTCTACAAGGTCATCCCGAACTACGGTCTCGTCATCATCCTCTTTTCGATCCTGACGAAGCTCATCTTCTACCGGCTCACGCACAAGAGCTTCTCGGAGATGAAGCGGATGCAGGACCTCCAGCCGAAGCAGAAGGTGCTCCAGGAGAAGTACAAGGACGACAAGGAGGGGCTGGCGAAGGCGCAGATGGAGCTCTACAAGACGGAGAAGGTCAACCCGCTCGGCGGGTGTCTCCCGATGCTGCTCCAGATGCCCGTCTTCATCGCGCTCTTCCAGGTGCTCAGGACCACGATCGAGCTTCGTGGCGCACCCTTCGCGCTCTGGATCACCGACCTGTCGCAGCCGGATACGATCGCGACGGTGTTCGGGTTCCCGATCCACATCCTCCCGCTCATTATGGGCGTGGGCATGCTCGTCCAGCAGAAGTTCACATCGAAGGACCCGCAGCAGGCCATGATGGGCAACCTCATGCCCATCGTGTTCACGGCGCTGTTCTACAACTTCGCATCGGGCCTGGTGCTCTACTGGTCCGTGAACACAGCTCTCAGTATCTGGCAGCAGTACTACATCCACTCGGGCGGCAGGAAGCAGGCAGAGGAGAGCGAGCCTGCGATCGTCGCCGCGGAGGCCACTTCGACCACGACCGCGCCGGAGTTCTCGGACGCGGAACCCGCGCCACCCACGGACGGCCCGACGAACGGTTCGGGCAAGAAGAAGGGCCGGCGGAAGAAGAAGTAGGCCATCCGGGTGTCCCATGGAGGACATGAGTCCATGACCCGCGCAGTAGAGACGACAGGAAAGAGTGTCGCCGAGGCGACCATCGCGGCGCTTCGCGAGCTCGGCATCGGCAGGGACGAAGCGAGTATCGAGATCGTTGACAAGGGCAGCAAGGGCTTCCTCGGTCTGTTCGGCGGCTCGCCGGCGCGCGTGCGCGTTGCGGCACAGGTCGCACCAAGTGATCGCGCCGAGGTGCTCGTCAAGGAGATCATGAGCCGCATGGGCTTCAGCACGCAGCTCCATGTGAGCGAGGAGAAGAACGCGCTCGTCATCGACATCGAGACGGCGGGAGCGGACGGACTCCTTATCGGCAAGGCCGGCAGCACCCTGAGCGCGCTCGAGTATCTGATCAACCGGATCCTCCAGCGCGAGAACAAGCGAACCCCGCGGATCATCCTCGATGTCAGCGGCTACAAGCGCCGTCGCGAGGACTTCCTCAAGAACAAGGCGATGAGCCTGGCCGAGGAAGTGAAGTCCGCGAAGCAGCAGGTCACGATGGAGCCGCTCGACGCGGAGGATCGCAAGATCGTCCACAACGTCCTGAAGTCCGTCCCGGGCGTCACGACGAAGAGCGTCGGCAGCGGTCGCAGCAAGAGCGTGGTCGTGGTTCCGGCGACGGAGAAGAAGTCGCGGAGCGGACGGCGACCGCGGAGGAGAAAACGTCGCAGCTAGCCCTCGCGCGGCGGCGACACTGGGAGCACACATGAGCGCTCTGCCCGGGGACACGATCGCGGCGATCTCCACGCCGCCGGGACCCGGGGGCGTGGCGCTTGTCCGACTTTCCGGGCCGCGGGCCATGGAGATCGCTGACGCGGTCTTCCGTGGCGCGCGGCCTCTCTCTGCGTGCCCGACGCACACGGTCCATCACGGAGGCGTTTACGACGCCGCGGGATGCGAGGCCGACGAGGTCCTCGCGACCGTGCTCCGCGCGCCCACGAGCTACACGACGGAGGACATGGTCGAGTTCGGGTGTCACGGCGGGGCGATGCCGTCACGCCGCGTGCTCGACGCGTGCCTCGAGGCCGGTGCGCGACTGGCGCGCCGCGGCGAGTTCACCGAACGCGCGTTCCTCGGCGGGCGGATCGACCTCGTGCAGGCCGAGGCCGTCGCCGACGTCATCGCGGCGCAGACGCGCGAGGGACTGGCGGTCGCGCTCGGCCAGCTCGAGGGCGGGCTGTCCGGACGGCTTGCGGAACTCCGGCAGACGCTGCTCGACTATCGTGCCGAGGTCGAGGCTTTGATCGACTTCTCCGACGAGGACATCGAACCCGCGACGACGGATGCGATCGCCGCGCTCGGTGAACGCGCGGCGGGGCTCGCGCGCGAGCTCCTGGCGACCGCGGACTACGGGGTCGCCGTGCGTGACGGCGTGTCGGTCGCGATCATCGGTCGACCCAACGTCGGCAAGTCGACGATCATGAACGCGCTGCTCCGCCGCGACCGCGCGATCGTCACGGACGAACCGGGGACGACACGCGACGCCATCGAGGAGACGATGTCTCTGGATGGCGTCCCCGTGCGTCTCATTGATACGGCGGGTTGGCGCGAGACGCAGAGCGCGGCGGAGGCCGAGGGCGTGAAGCGGGCGAAGGCGGCGGCGAGCGGCGCCGACGTGATCGTCCATGTCATCGATGCGTCGGTCGGCGTGACAGCGGAGGACGAGTCGATCGCGCACGAGCTCGACGACACACGCGCCGTGACGGTCGCGAACAAGCAGGACCTCGTCGAGTCGCGAGGAGATCGAGCGAGCACCATGCTCGGTGCTGCGAACACAGTGTGGACATCCGCGCGCACGGGGGAGGGGCTCGACGAACTCGAGCGCACGCTCGCCCGCGTCATCGTCCCGCCGCACGGTGACGGCAGCGGTGCACGCCGCGACGCCGAACGGGTCCAGGTGTCGAATGCCCGTCACGTCAACGCACTCCGGCGCGTCACGACCTCGATCGCGAGGTCGCTGGAGCTGCTTCGCGACGACGCATCGGCCGACATCGTCGCCCAGGAGATCGCGGACGCGACGGACGCGCTCGGTGACATCACCGGGGAGACCGCGCCGGAGGACGTGCTCCGGCGGGTGTTCGAGAAGTTCTGCATCGGCAAGTAGCCGGCGAGAGCACGCACGAGCTGACCAGGTCGTAGTATGCGCAAGTACACATACAATGGGTCCCGGTTCGACGTCATCGTCGTCGGCGCCGGCCACGCGGCCATCGAGGCGGCCGTTGCTGCCGCCCGTATGGGCAAGGAGGTCGCCTGCGTGACGCTTTCGCTGCGCCACGCGGGGGAGATGCCATGCAATCCGGCCGTCGGGGGGCTCGCCAAGGGGCAGCTGGTGCGGGAGATCGACGCACTGGGCGGCGTCATGGGGGTTCTCGCGGATGCTACAGGCCTGCAGTTCCGGATGCTCAACACGGGCAAGGGCCCGGCAGTCCGGTCCCCGAGGGCCCAGGTGGACAAGGATGCCTACCGGGCAGAGGCTCTGCGTCTGCTCAGGGAGACACCAGGCCTGACACTGATTGAGGGCGCGGTCAGTCGGGTACGCGTGACCGGCGGCGTTGTCAGGGGTGTGACGTTGACAACTGGTGGACAACTCCACTCCCCCACTGTGGTCTTGACAACCGGAACATTTCTGTGTGGCACATTGCACGTTGGGCGGACGGCGCGCTCCGGCGGCCGAACCGCAGAGCCAGCCGCGCGATCGCTCTCGGCGAGCCTGCGTGAGCTCGGGTTCGCCATCGGACGGATGAAGACCGGCACACCCGCCCGAGTTCACGCGGACAGCGTCGCTTGGAGCGTGCTCGAGCGCCAGGACGGCGACGCCCAGCCGGAACCGTTCTCGTTCCGTTCGCGGCTGGTGGACTACCGGTGGACGCCCGGTGCACAGATGCCCTGCTACATCACCCACACGACGGCGGAATCGCACGAGATCATCCAGGGCGCGCTCGATCGCTCGCCGCTCTTCGCCGGGACCATCACGGGGATCGGTCCGCGGTACTGCCCGTCCATCGCGGACAAGGTCGTGCGGTTCCCCGAGCGGGACCGACACCGGATCATCCTCGAGCCGGAGACACGGCGCGGCGACGTCATTTATCTCAACGGGCTCTCGACGAGCATGCCGCTCGATGTGCAGATGGACGTGATGCGGAGTATGCCGGGACTGGCCGATGTGCAGCTGCTCCGGCCCGGCTATGCGGTCGAATACGACCACGTCGACCCGCGCGGGCTCCGGCAGAGCCTCGAGGCCGAGCACATTCGCGGGCTGTTCCTGGCGGGGCAGATCAACGGGACGTCCGGGTATGAGGAGGCGGCCGCTCAGGGGCTGCTGGCGGGGATCAACGCAGTGCGGCAGCTCGATGATCAGGAGCCGGTGGTGCTCAAGCGAAGCCAGGCCTACATCGGCGTGCTGGTCGATGACCTCGTGACCAAGGGGACCGATGAGCCGTACCGGATGTTCACGAGCCGCGCGGAGCACCGCCTGGTGCTGAGGCACGACAACGCCGATGTGCGGCTCGCGGGGCTTGGCGCCGACCTGGGTCTGACGCCTGCAGAGGTGGTCGAGGCCGCCGGGCGGAGGATGCATGAGTCGGACGCGGAGATCGCGCGGCTGCAGGCGGCTCGCGTCCAGCCGGCGGTTGCGAACCCGATTCTCGAGGCGCGCGGGAGTACGGCGCTCACGGAGGCGCTGCCGGTAGTCCGGCTGCTCGCTCGGCCCGAGGTGACGCTCGAGGATGTTCATCTGATGACTCCGCCACCCGCGCGCCTGAGCCCCGGAACGGATGTCGAGATCGAGACCCGGATCAAGTACCGCGGGTACATCGAGCGGGCCGAGATGCGGATGCGGCAGCAGGCGCGGCTGGACGATCGGGAGATCCCTGCCGACGTCTCGTATGAGGATGTGCGGGGGCTGTCAACGGAGTCGCAGCAGAAGCTTGAGCGGATCAGACCGGGGACCATCGGGCAGGCCAGCCGAATCCCGGGCGTGAGCCCCGCGGACATCGGCGTGCTGCTCGTCCACCTGAAGACACGACCGTCAGATACCAGGGAGGTTCATTGACCCAGAAGAAGGGTGCCGGGAAGGGCAGAACGTCGCCAAGAGCGAAGAGCTCGGCGGGACGGAAGCCCAGTTCGAGGGGAAAGCCTCGGCCCACCAGGGGCCGGCCAGACGGGGCACGCAGCGGAGGTGCGAGGCCGCGCAGCGCAAGCTCGGCGAGACCGGAGCAACCCCGGAAGGCGCGTACGGGGCGTCGCCCCGGCACGGGGACGAAGCCCGGTGCCTCAGCGAAGCCGACACGCAAGAAGAGCGAGCGCTCGCTGACCAGAGCCGACGGGAGCAAACGACCCGAGAGCCGGGCCAAGCCGACGGGTCCAAGGAAGCGACGGGACGGGAAGACCAAAGCCGAGACGCGGTGGCGTCGGGACACCACGAAGTCGACCGGCAAGCGTCGGAAGCCCACGAGCGTGCGAAAGGCGGAGCCCAAGGCTTCGGAGGTGAAGGGCGCCCCGAGGCGGAAGCCCGCCAGCCGACCCGCTCGGAAACCCGCGAAGAAGACCGCACAGCGGGCCCTGGTTGCACCCGGGACCTTCACGTTCGCCGTTCCAAAGGGCAGGATCGCTCGTATGGCGGGTCCGCTGACGGAGGAGATGGTCGGGAAGCTCCAGCGCTACGGGGACTTGCTGATCGAGCACGCCACGAAGATGAGCCTGGTCTCCAGACACGAGCTGGGGCGGCTCCACGTCCATGTTCTGGACGCAGCGGCGCTTCTGGCGACCCGCGAGCTGCCGCCCGGAGATGACGGGTGGACGGCGGACCTGGGGACCGGCGGGGGCCTCCCGGGCGTCGTGCTGGCGATTCTGAGGCCTCAGGCGAAGGTAGCCCTTGTGGACTCGCGACGGAGCCGTGTGGTCTTCCTCAAGATCGTCCAGCGTGAGCTGGAGTTGGAGAACGTCGAGATCATCCACGAGCGGATCGAGGACCTGGCCGGGAAGCGCAGCTTCGAGCTGTGCGTGGCACGAGCCCTCGGGAAGATCGAGAACGTGCTCGTGCCAAGCCTCGATGTGGTGGCGCCCGGCGGGTCACTGGTGCTGTTCAAGGGCCCGAAGTGGAAGAATGAGCGGGACAAGGCCATCGAGATGGCGCTTGGCGTGGGGGCTGAGCTGGCGGATGAGCAGGATGTGGAGATCCGCGGGGAGGACCGGTCCACGACGTTTGTGGAGTTCAAGGTCTGAGCCGTTTCACGTGAAACGGGCCGAGAGTGTGAGGGGTCCGAGGGTGGTTTCACGTGAAACGCGCGGCCATAGGGCCCCATGGAACATCGGTTTCACGTGAAACGGCGAGAGGAGCGGCCCCGCAAGGGGCCGTTTCACGTGAAACCAATCCTGTACGAGACGGCGCACGAGACACCCCTCAGCGAGACCCCGATTCCACTCGGATTCGCCAATCTCAACAGCCTGCGCGAACTTGTCCACTTGTCCACAATTTCGGGACTGCCTGCCATGCGCCCGTCAGAAGGGCTGGTGAGTCGCTGAAATCGCTCTCAGATGTCCACAATCGCAAGAAATCTGTGGATAACTGCCTGTACTCCCAGATTTCCGCTTGACACCCCAGCCGGCTGCTGTAAGATGCTGGCAACTTCCCACGCCATGCGGTACAACGCGCGTGAATCCGCACGAGTTATCCACAGGTAGGGGGCTATGGGGCGCATCATTGCGGTTGCGAACCAGAAGGGCGGCGTCGGTAAGACCACGACGGCCGTGAACGTGGCTGCCTGCATGGCGGTCGCGGAGCGAAAGACCCTCCTTGTCGACATCGATCCCCAGGCCAACGCCACCAGCGGCGTCGGCATCGAGAAGGGTGACGTCCAGCGGGGCATCTACGAGGTGCTCATCGGCGAGGCCGACATCCACAACTCGATTACGTCGGCCCCCGATCTGCCCTTCCTGCACGTACTTCCCGCACATCAGCGTCTGATCGGCGCCGAGGTCGAGCTCGTCAACGTCATGGCCCGCGAGACCAAGCTCAAGCGCGCCCTCGAGGGCTGCCGCGACGAATATGAGCACATAATCATCGATTGCCCGCCGTCGCTGGGGCTGCTGACCGTCAACACATTGACGGCGGCTGATACGGTGATCGTCCCGATCCAGTGTGAGTACTACGCGCTCGAGGGACTGGGGCAGCTGCTCAACACGATCCGCCTGGTCCAGCGCAATCTGAACCAGGAACTCCGGATCGAGGGCATTCTCCTGACCATGTATGACGGGCGGCTCAATCTGGCCCGCCAGGTGGCCGAGGAGGCGCGGCGCTACTTCGGCGACCGTGTCTATCAGTCGATGATCCCCAGAAACGTCCGGCTGGGGGAGGCGCCCAGCTTCGGTCAACCGATAATTCTTTACGACATCCTCTCCTCCGGCGCGCAGGCCTACATCGCGCTCACGAAGGAGATCATGGAAGAGACCGCCCCGAGCGAGCTGGCGCCCCTGGTCAAACAGCACCAGGAGAGCTAGCCAAGCTCGCTCGGCTGGCGGTCGACATGGAGGTTCCGCATGGGAGGCGCCATGAAGAACAGGACGGCCCTCGGCAAGGGGCTCGGTGCGCTCATCCCCGACGCCGACGACCGGGCGACGATCGGGACGTCGACCGGCGTTCGGGAGCTCCCCGTCGACCAGATCGAGGCGAACCCCGAGCAGCCGCGCACCCGCTTCGACGACGATCGGCTTGAGGAGCTGGCCGCGTCGCTCGGGCGTCACGGCGTCATCCAGCCGGTGGTCGTCCGCGCCACCCCGGGTGGCGGCTACCGTCTCATCGCCGGAGAGCGGCGGCTCCGCGCATCGCGGATGGCCGGCCTCGAGATGATCCCCGCGATCGTCCGCAACGTCGACGAGAGCGCGGGCCTCGAACTCGCGCTCGTGGAGAACCTCCAGCGCGAGGACCTCGATCCCATCGACGAGGCGCACGGCTACGAGGCGCTTATGGAAGTCTCGGGTCTGACGCTCGCCGAGGTGGCCGAGCGGGTCGGCAAGAACCGGAGCACCGTGTCGAACGCGCTCCGACTGCTCGAGCTCCCGCTCGAGATCCAGGAGATGATCTCCTTGGGCTCGCTGTCGGCGGGGCACGGCCGCGCCATCCTGGCGGCGGGTGCTGCCGACGCGCAGCGGAAGCTCGCCGACCGCGTCATCAAGCGTGGCCTCTCAGTCCGCGAGGCCGAGGCGTTGGCCCGCGGGACGACCAAGCGGCGGAAGAAGTCGACGCCGCGGCGCGTCCAGACCGACCCGGTCCTCCGGGACGTCGAGGAGCGGCTCCAGCGTCTGCTGGGCACACTCGTGCGCGTCGAGAAAACCGGGAACGAGGGGACGATCCGGATCGAGTTCTACTCGCAGGAGGAGCTCGACCAGCTGCTCGAGACACTGCTGTCGCTGGAGTCGGTGAACCGTCCGGTGTAGGTGAGAGGTGGTTGCAGATTGTGACCACATCAGCGCGTGTTCCCCGAGAGGTGAAAGGGCGTGGCCAGGAGCAGGAGTGCAGTCGACGTCGGGGCGATCCAACGGAGGATCTTCCTGATACGCGGCACGAAGGTGATCATCGACGCGGATCTGGCGGAGTTCTGCGGCGTACCAACGAAGCGCTTGAACGAGCAGGTCAGGAGGAACACAGCTCGCTTCCCTGAGGACTTCGTGCTCCAGCTGGAGAAGCGGGAGAAGGACGAGCTGGTCGCAAAATGCGACCACCTCCAGAAGCTGAAGTTCTCGCGGTCGATTCCGCTTGCCTTCACCGAGCACGGAGCACTGATGGCAGCGACCGTGCTCAGCTCACCCCGCGCTGCCCAGATGAGCGTGTTCGTGGTCCGCGCGTTCGTTCAGATGCGAGAGGTCATCTCCGAGTACGAGGAGTTGGCGCGACGTGTGAGTGCCTTGGAGGGGCACCTCGCACATCACGACCAGAGTCTCAAAGCCTTGGTCAAGGCCATCAAGGAACTGATGAAACCCGGGGAGCCTCCTGCGACACGGAGGATAGGGTTCAGAGCCGACGAAGACGGGAGTGAATGAGGCGATTCGGGCCCTTGTGACCCGTGATACATGTTGACTGAGTGCACGTGGTTTGTTAGCTTCAAGCTCTCTCGCGACGCGCGGGAGACGACTCGTGGTTCGGCGCGAAACGCCCCGAACCGCCACCGCAGGGGGTTGCGATGTTCACGAAGGAAGGTGAAAAGACCGTGAACGGTGTGAACACGACGATCGGTGCGGGGACCACCCTGACCGGTGACATCAAGGTCGAAGGCAGCATCCGAGTGGACGGGGAGTACACCGGCAAGTGTGATGCGACCGACACCCTGATCATCGGTGAGACTGGTAAGGTCGAGGGCGACGCGACGGTGGCCAACGCGGTCATCGGCGGGCGGATGTACGGCAACGTCTTCGCCTCGGGCAAGATCGAGCTGCAGCGCGGCTCGCAGCTTCTGGGTGACATCGAGACGCGCGGACTCGTCATCGAGGACGGCGTGGTCTTCCAGGGCAACTGCCAGATGGGCGAGGTTGTTGACGGTCCGGTGCGGCGTCGCGAGGACCCCGAGCCCGAGTTCGACATCATCGAAGAGCTGGAGGAGGACGAGGCTACGGTATAGCGGCCCCTGCCGGAGGTCGCCGACGTGGGCTCGCACGCGTGTCGTTGTGGACAAGTGTGCACAACCGCCCAGCGGAGCCATATCTCCTTACAAGAGAACAAGTTAGCAACTTGCCTCGAATCGGCAGGACTGCGGTTATCCACCGGAGTTCGCGCGTGTCAACCGGGCGGCAGTCGCGCAAGTGCGCGTGACTTCCGAGGTTGCGCGGGGCAGACGAGGAGGCGTGAGTGGTCTCAGAAGCGATCCAGCAGATCAAGGACGCCGAGCGTGAGGCGGAGGAGCTGATCCGTCACGCGCGCGCCGAGGGCAAGAAGGCGATCGCCGACGCCCACGACGAGGCGGCGCGGTCGCTGGAGGCGATGCGGGCGTCCGCGCGCGACGAGGAGAAGTCGCTCGTCGAGGCGGCGCGCACCGGCGCGGAGTCGGAGGCGGCGCGCATCGTGGCAGAGAGCAAGAGCGGTGTCGACGATGTTCGGACACGCGCGGAGTCGAAGGTCGCCGAAGGCGTTGCCAAGGTGCTCGGCTCCGTCTCGGGGGCCTGACCCGCCCGGGAGTAGCTCCGCATGGCCGTGAGCCGCATGAAGAAGATCCAACTCCTGGTCCACAAGGGAACGGGGGCGGACGTCGTGGCGGCCCTCCGCGAGGAGGGCGTCCTTCACGTTACCGAGCCGGCGGACGATCTCGAGCTCGCGACGGACCACGACGGACTCAGGGACCGCGAGCGCGAACACGCGGCCCGCATCACGAAACTCGATTACATCCGCAACCTTCTTCGGCCGTACCACACCCCGTCGAAGAAGGGCCTCGACAAGATGTTCAATCCGCACATCGAGCTGACCTCCGACGACCTGGGCCGCGCCGTGGCCGAGTTCGACGTCGACGCGTGGTATCAGAAGTGCGTCGACCTCGAGGGCCGGATGCGGAGCGCCGAAGCGGAGATCGCGCGCAAGGAGTCTCTTGCAGCGGAGCTGTCGCACTGGGAGGGACTCGGCGGCGCAGTCGAGTCGATCCAGGACACGAAGTATGTCCGCGCGATGCTCGCGACGATGGAGG
>Ga0180436_10000693_pt1 | contig 34220 bp, 28 predicted proteins | sample SS_ome_2_FD_132434 | JGI IMG/M metagenome (GOLD analysis project Ga0180436, IMG submission 132434) | Hypersaline lake sediment archaeal communities from the Salton Sea, California, USA - SS_3_S_2 metaG | ecosystem: Environmental > Aquatic > Non-marine Saline and Alkaline > Hypersaline >... | reverse complement strand
TTCAAAATCATCCCGTTGAGCGCTCAGATATGAGATTCTCTCTTCACGTCTTGAATAATCCCTGGCAAGTTGCTTTTTCTTTTCTTCAATATCCAGTATTTCCCTTTTGGCTCTTTCCCTGCCCGTTATAACGGAGTTGAGTCTTTCCCTGGCAATCTGTATCTCGTGTTTTCTTGTCTCTACTGACATCAAGAAATCATTGAGATCAGCTCTAGCTTTCTCCTCAAGATCCTCAATCTCATGCTGTCTTTGCGTTCTCTCCCTGTTTTTCAACGATGTCGTTTCCAAATCCTTCTCAAGCTGAGTTATATCATTGCTGAGGCTTTCAAGATCAAGTTCATATTTTTCCAACCTGGCATTGTAATTCTTAAGATTATTAAGATACAGGCCCACCTCATTCTTCTGTAGAACCTCCCTGAGGCCTATATATTCCCTGGCTTTTTCAGACTGTTCCTTCAAAGGTCCCAGCTGAAGGGTCAATTCATTTATTATATCCCCTATCCTAAGGAGGTTTTGTTCTGTTCTTTCAAGTTTTCTCTGGGCTTCAAGCTTCCTTACCTTATATTTCATTATTCCGGCTGCTTCTTCGAATATACCGCGACGGTCTTCACTCTTTACACTAAGTATCTCATGGATCTTTCCCTGGCTGATTATTGAATAGCCATCCCGGCCAACCCCGGTGTCAAGGAACAATTCCCTGATATCCTTAAGTCTGCACTGATTGCCGTTGATGGAATATTCACTGTCACCTGATCTGTACAGACGTCTGTTTATGGACACTTCCGTATAGTCAATGGGCAGTCTTCCCTCTTCATTGTCAATGACAAGGGTTACATCTGCGAATCCCACTGATTTCCTGTATTGGGTACCGGAAAAAATAACATCAAACATCTTGGATCCACGAAGCTGTTTTGCGCTTTGCTCACCAAGAACCCATCTTACTGCATCAGCGATGTTGCTCTTTCCGCTGCCGTTTGGTCCGACAACGCTTGTTATGCCTTTATCGAATTCCAAGACTGTCTTTCCTGCAAAAGACTTGAATCCCTGAAGCTCTATTCTTTTTAAATACATCAAGTTCTCCCGACTGCCTGATAATCTTAGATAATTCTAACATAAAACAATTGTTATATCCATCAAACGACCAGCTAAAAGATGCCGTATCAGAAGCATATTGTTTTATATATGTGAAATATTTATAGCTGCGTACAGGTTTTCAGGCAGGTTGATATGTCAGTCAGAAATGACCGCGTCTGTCAAACTTCCTAAGAGCGTTCATTGCTGCATCCTGCTGAGCCTTTTTCTTGCTCTTCCCCTTACCTTTGCCGCATAATCTGCCTTTTACGAAAACATCAACACTGAAAGTCTTGTCATGTGCAGGACCCTTCTCACTTCTGACCACATAATTCGGCTCTATTGAGTATTTGTCCTGGACAATGTGCTGGAGCCTGGTCTTGTAATCCTTGTTGTCTCCGGATTCAATGTATTCGCTTATGTAATCAATAAGATTGCGCAGTACGAATTCAACGGCGTTTTCAATTCCGCTGTCAAGGTAGATTGCTGCAGTAAGGCCTTCGAAGACATCCGCCATAACAGATTTATTCTTATTTATTTTCTTTTTCTTTCCTGAAGAACCAATAAGTATGAACTTATCCAAGCCCATGTTGGAGGATGCCTTACCCAGGGTTTCGCCGCATACAGCATAGGCCCTTGTAACGGTCATCTCCCCTTCACTCAGATAATGATGCTTTTCATAAAGATAATCACTAACTATTATCTGCAGCACGGCATCGCCCAAAAACTCCAGTTTTTCATAATTGCTGTCCATATCATAGGAGCTGTGGGTTATTGCACGTATAAGCAAGTCCTTGTCGTAAAAAGAATAACCTATTGATTTTTCCAGGTTTTCAATATATTTATAGTCACGCATATCACTCGTATTTCCTGATTACAAGGGATGCATTGTGTCCGCCGAATCCGAATGAATTCGACAGGGCATATTCAATGTCCCTTTCTATTCCGTTTCCCAATACCAATCCGCCCAGACTACATTCAGGATCTATATCACTTGTATTAATTGTCGGTGGAATAAATCCTTCCTTCAACGACTGCGCGGTTATCAAAGTTTCCAGTGCACCTATTGCCCCGAGGCTGTGGCCTGTCATGGATTTTGTTGCACACACTGATATATTTTTCTCATGCTCACCGAAAAGCCTTCTGATCGCCATGGTCTCTGTCTTGTCATTGAGCAAAGTACCTGTACCGTGGGCATTTATATGCTCAATATCTTCAATGGATATACCGGCATCCTTTATTGCATTTTCCATGCATCTCAGAGCCCCGTCTCCTTCCGGATCAGGTGCAGTGAAGTGGAATGCATCGCATGTGGCTCCATAGCCCACTACCTCTGCGAATATTTCTGCTCCCCTTGCAAGGGCATGCTCCAGTTCCTCAAGTATCAGGATTGCTCCCCCTTCACCCATTACAAAACCACTTCTGTTGATATCAAACGGCATACAGGCCTTGTCAGGATTTTCTTCAAAGGAAATGGACCTGTTGGCTGCAAAACCGGAGAATGAGAACTCTGTCATGGGTGCCTCGGAACCCCCTGCTACGACCACATCCACATCTCCCCACTGTATGAGTCTGTACGCATTGCCTACCGCATAAGTAGAAGATGCACATGCCGTGACAACACATTCGGCAGGTCCTTTTGCACCAAGGTCAATGGCGATTTTGCCTGCTCCCATGTTGGCGATCATCATTGTTACGGTAAATGGGCTTATTCTCCTGCTGCCTTTTTCCAGAAACAGGTCGTGCTGTTTTTCTATGGTGATCAAGCCGCCTATTCCGGATGAAACATGCACACCCATCCTGGTTTTGTCGAACTGGGTTTTTTCAAGTCCCGACTCACCATATGCTTCATTGGCTGCCGAAACAGCATACTGTGCATATGGATCCAGCCTTCGGGCCTCCTTCTTGTCCATGAAATCAACCGGATCATAATTCTTTATTTCCGCAGCCACCTTTGTGGGAAGGTTTTCTGTGTCAAACCTTTCCACAAGGGTAATTCCGTTCTTGCCGGACTTAATGTTAGCCCAGAAATCACTGAAATTAAGGCCGAGGGATGATATAACACCTCTTCCGGTTATTACAACTCTTCTGCCTCTCATATTCACACCCTTTCATCGGGAAACATAGGTTTCCCATGTCCCAAAATCACAATGCATGGCAATCAGGGGTTTGTCCCCTGTGTGCCATGCATCTGCCAGTAACAGCAACCCTAAGGTTACAATTATTACTGATTGTTTGTTATGTAGTCAACAGCATCCTTGACAGTTGAGATCTTCTCTGCGTCAGTATCCGGAATGTCTACTCCGAACTCATCTTCCATTGACATAATCAGTTCGACTATATCAAGGGAATCAGCACCAAGATCCTCAATGAATGAAGCCTCAAGGGTAACCTGATCTTCATCTACACCAAGCTGATCTACAATAATTTCCTTTACTTTGTCAAATACCATTTAACCTACCTCCGTTTGTTTTAAAAATTATACGAAATGGCAATGCAAATATATTACATTACCATACCTCCGTCAACCGTAATAACCTGACCCGTGATAAAAGAACTTTTTTCATCTGCCAGAAAAAGTACTGCATGGGCCACATCCTCAGCTATACCGAACCTGCCTACGGCAATGTTCTTTAGATATTCAGCCTTTATCTCCTCGGGCAGTACGTCGGTCATGTCACTTTCAATGAAACCGGGAGCTACAGCATTGCATGTGACGCCTTTTTTACCCGTTTCCTTAGCCACGGCCTTGGTCATACCTATCATGCCTGCCTTTGAAGCGGCATAGTTAACCTGTCCCGGGTTACCCGTAAGTCCCACAACCGATGAAATGTTTATAATCCTACCGAAACCCTGCTTCATCATAGGTCTTATAAACGCCTTGGTGCAGTTGAAGGCTCCCTTAAGGTTGATATCAATGACACTGTCCCACTGTTCCTCGGACATTCTCATCAAAAGCATGTCCCTCGTGATACCGGCATTGTTCACCAAAACGTGTATCGAGCCGAATTTTTCCTTTATATCCTTTTGCATGTTCATGACTGCTTCCTGGTCGGAGACGTCACAGGCACAGGCCATGACAGAAAAACCCCTCTCCTCGAATTCCTTCATTGTTTCCGAGAAGTAATCCGATTCCCTGCTCGCGTTTAGCACCACATTCGCTCCCGAAAGAGCGAATGCTTCTGCTATACGCTTTCCAATTCCCCTGCTAGCCCCCGTTACCAGCACATTCATCTCACTAATTTTCATATCTACACCGTTCCAAGGAGTTCGACTGCCTTTTCAAGGGATTCTGCATTCTCTGCATTGGCAATCCTGACACTCCTGTCAGTTTTCTTGATCAGTCCCGAAAGCACTTTCCCCGGTCCTATTTCAATAAAGGTATCAATTCCCGAATCAATCATGTTCCTTATGACATTTGTCCACTTGACCGTATTGCTTACCTGGTCCACCAAAAGACCTTTTATATCGGAAACAGCTGCAATTTCCTTTCCCGTAACATTTGCGTATACAGGAATCTTCATTTCACCTATTTCTACATTTTCGAGCTCCGCCTTAAGCTTATCCCCGGCACCTTTCAGAAGATTGCAGTGGAAAGGCGCACTGACTTTGAGAGGTATGACCCTCTTTGCTCCATTTTCCGACAGTATTTCCCCTGCTTTTTCAAGTGCAGGCAATTCACCTGAGATAACTATCTGTCCGGGGCAGTTGTAATTTGCACAAGCAACATATCCGATGTCAGACACTTCCCTGCATACGCCTTCAACAGTTTCTTCATCCAGCCCCAGCACAGCAGTCATGCCACCCACTCCTTCAGGAACTGCTTCCTGCATGAAAGTACCTCTTTTTTCCACAAGGGCAACTGCATCTGAAAAATCAAGGCTGCCTGCCAAAACATGAGCTGTGAATTCCCCTAGACTCAGTCCTGCAGTAACATCCGGATTGAATCCGTATTTCTCAAGAGCTTTGTATACTGCCCAGCTGGCAGTCAGAATTGCCGGCTGAGTATATTTGGTTATCTTCAGCTTCTCTTCAGGTCCGTTGAAAACCAAATCAGCAATATCATATCCAAGTCTGTTCGAAGCAATATCAAATACTTCCATAGCTTCACTATGGGTATCTGCAATATCCTTTGCCATTCCGACATACTGTGCTCCCTGTCCGGGAAAAACAAATGCTATCCTGCTCAAACGGTTTCTCCTTCCAAATTCATCCTTATATGTCCCGTTATGTCTGCCTCTATCAACCTGGCAGTCTTCAAAACCACATTCTTTATGGTCAGTATCCCTGAACTTCCGTGGCTTTTCATAACAAGGCCTTCCACACCCAGAACAGGTGCTCCTCCGACAACATCGGTATCCATCGGCTTGAAAAAATCACTCAAGTCCTTTTTTAGTACTGCTCCGGCCAGTTTGTTTGCCGTGTTCTTTTTCAGAATCCTCTTTATATTTTCCAGAAAGAACATTCCTGTCCCCTCAAGGAACTTAAGTAAAACATTTCCTGAAAAACCGTCACAAACCACTACATTGGCCTTACCCTCAATTATATCGTTGCCTTCGATATTCCCTACATAGTTCAGACCGGCTTTTTTAAGAAGAAGGTTACCCTCCCTTACATCAGGTGTACCCTTTGAATCCTCACTACCGATGTTCACAAGGCCTATGGTAGGATTGACCTTATTGTAAAGGGCTTTCATATACTCCGTGCCAAATCTGGCAAACTGAACATAGCTTTCAGGCTTTACCGATGAATTGAGTCCCGCATCTATCAGGAGGGTTTCTCCTCCGGCAGTAGGTATTATAGCTCCCAGCGCCGGTCTAAGTACTCCCTTAAGCCTTCCAAGAAGTAAAAGTGATGCTGCAAGGAGTGCTCCAGTATTACCTGCTGAAAGAAAAGCTTCACCTTTGCGTTCCTTAAGCATATCGAAACCTATGACCATGGATGAATCCTTTTTCTTCTTGATTGCATCCGTTGGCTTGTCATGGTTGGTTATGACCTCTGTCGCAGGCCTGACCATGATTCTGTCCTTTTCAAAGTCCATGTCCCTGAGGATGTCCTTTATTTCCTTTTCTTTTCCGATAAGGGTAATGTCAAATCCCTTTTTCTCCACCACAGCTTCGACACAACCCTTTACTATAGCGAAGGGTGCGTTGTCTCCACCCATTGCGTCCACCAGTATATTCAATTAAAACCTCCGCTATACCGTTATTAGTATAAATTTGCCCCTGAATACTTCCTTACGATCCCTGTAGACCATAACCCAGACGACAAAATTATTTGTACGTATTCTCTTCACTTCTGCCTTCGCAACAAGTTTATCCCCGAAATATACGGGCACCTTATACTTGATATTTGCCACTCCTACAAGTGCTACATCGGCATCTATAACCGATATGGCCGTGGATTCAGCAAATGCATATATAAAATGTCCCCTGACTATTTCAGACCGTTCGAAAGTCATTTCCTTCGTTGCTTCAAAGACTGCAACACCCCTTTGGTTGAGGTCAAGGTCAAGAAGTTCCCCGACAATGTCCTTGTTGGCAAGAGCCCTTACCTTTTCCTGGGTTTTCCTTGCCATATCCTTGATACGTTCCCTCAATTCCCGTATACCCAGTTCAAGTCTGTCGAGTCTGACGGTAGGGATACTTACATCCAGCCTTCCTGCAATTTCCTCATCAGTAAGGAAGGGTTCATTTTCAATGATCTTCAGCAGTCTTTCATGTCGCAGCTTTTTGTTTTTAGAAGCTTTAGTCATGTTCTCCCCTTATGATTAACAATTATGACCTGCTAATAAATGGTCAAATAAAGTATAGAACATATATTTTTTAATGACAAGTGTAAAAAAAAGAAATTATGGATAGTATTTTATAGAATTGTTTTAGGTTTATTCCTTCTGCTTATCAATTTGAACAAACAATATTTGAAATACTATTTTCAATACATACTTCTGTAACAAAGGATTAAATAGACTGTATACCGAGTCCGATTGCCTCATGTTCGAATCCACGTCTTGGAGCGCCGATATGACCGTAGAGTACAACTGCTATCCATTCCCCGTTCTTAATGTCACCGACCGACAGGTTTCCCCTTACGACGGAAAAGACCATGCCTGCGGTCTTCAGGACATTGTCAAGGGCAACCGGACCCCTGCAGTACCCATTGAAGGCTTCGTTTATGGCATGATAGAGGGCATGTTCCTCATGATAGTTTTCACTTATGAGCTTCTCTCTGATGACAGCAGTCTCCACTGCAGCGAAAATCTTACCTGCATCCATGGCTCCGACTTGACCTTTCATCAGCCTGAAGCCTTTTGTCTCATACTTCGCCCTGAGTTTTTCTTCATTTCCTTCTGTAATTGCAAGGGTAAGGGCAATCTTGCCTATTCCCATACCATGCTCTGTCATGAAAGCACCTCACTGTTGTATTCAGATATATTATACATCCAATCAGAGGTCGGTGCCTTGTATGATTTTATCCTCAAGACTGCGGCAGTCATTCTCAAGTTCATCAGCGCGTAAGTTCATCCTTTCCCTGTAGGTTTCATCCTTCATTGAAGACAGGTTGACCCTGACATTCATCAGGGATGCCCTGACTGCAGTCCTTGCCATAATTGCTGACACCATTCCGTCAGTTACGGCATTCCTATTACCGAAACTGACGACCATCTCAGACAATTTCATTACGTAATATGATAATTCGGCAGTTCGCATGGGAACATCGGCAGCATGCTTCAATGCGTCCTGTATCATATTTCGGCGTAAATCCTTTTCCTCATGGGTTCCCTTAGGCATTCTGTAGGCATCCATAACCTTTGCAAATGCACTGCTGTCCTCTTCGATCAAATCAAGCAGCCTTACCCTCAATTCATCTGCCTTACCTGAAACGTCTTCCAATTCGCGGCAATCCTTCGTCAGGTTGGAAACCATTCCTGCAAGTGCTGCTGCAAGACTTCCCGCAAGTGCTGCAACACTTCCGCCTCCCGGTACCGGGTTGCCCGAAGCCAGTGCTTCAGTAAATTCGACCAATCTCATGTCTTTCATATACTACCTTCCCGTTCTTGATGACTTTTGATATTTGATTCATTCCCGTGTTGTACGGCAGAAAATCCACCGTAGGATACTTAAGTATTGATATATCGGCTTTCTTACCCGGTTCAATGCTTCCTATAAATTCCTGCATACCCAATGCATATGCAGCGTTTATTGTAAGTCCCCTTACTATTTCATCCACTGTCATATCCATTTTCAATGAGGCAAGGGCAATTACAAGCGGTATTGAGTTTGTAAAACTACTCCCTGGATTGAAATCAGTTGCAAGAGCAACCCTGCAGCCTGAATCAATCATGCGTCTTGCATCCGCAAAATCCTCCCTGAGGCAGAAAGCTGTTGCAGGAAGCAGCACTGCTGTTACCCCGCTTTCAGACATTTTCCTTATACCTTCACCTGATACCTTAAGCAGATGGTCTGCAGAAAAAGCATCCAGCCGTGCAGCCAGTTCCGCTCCTCCGGTGCTGATAATCTCATCGGCATGAATCTTAATACTGAAACCCATATCAGCAGCTTTTCTAAGATATTCTTCAGATTCAGACGTATCGAACACACCTTCCTCGCAGAAAATATCCACGAATTCTGCCAGTCCATGCTCCCTGACTGCAGGAAGTACTTCCTGTAACAAAAAGTCCAGGTATCCTGACTTATTTCCCCTGAAATCCTCCGGAAGTGAATGCGCTCCAAGGAATGTGGCAACCACATCAACGGGATGCTTTGCATCAATTTCCTTCATGGCCAGCAGCTGTTTCAGTTCTGTATCCTTATCAAGTCCGTAGCCGCTTTTTCCTTCTACTGTAGTAACTCCCTGGCCAAGCATGGAATCAGCCCTTTCAAGGCCCAGTCTCACCAGCTCATCAAGAGTCGCTTTTCTGGTCGCTTCCACTGTAGAAGCAATTCCACCGCCTGCCTTCATGATATCCATATATGATGCACCTTTCTGCCTCATAATGAATTCATCCGGACGGTAACCGGCAAATACAAAATGTGTATGTGAATCTATGAAACCTGGCAATACAGCACTTTTGCTGCAGTCGATTTCCTCATATCCATGGTCTCTGTATACTTCTTCCATGGTTCCCGCAGCACTGATAATGCCGTCTTCAATGACAATGCATCCGTTCCTTATCCTGTCCCTGTCCTCTTGGCAGGTCACAAGTTCATGTATGTTCTTTAGAATCAATCCGTCCATATTCTTTTTTCCAATACCTGTTCCATGCTGAAGTTCTCGAGCCCCAGATAGTATTCAGCACTGTCGATAAGTGCCTTCATGGGCACAAGACCTACGATCTCACTTCCAAGCACGGATACCCCGTATCTCCTGCATTCCATTTTCACTGTTTCAAACACCCTGTAAACGGCAGTCCTGCTGAAGTCAGTCAGATTCATGGAAACCTCCACTATTCCCCTGTCCTTCAGTGCCACCCCCATGGCTTTGCAATACCTGAAACCTCCGCTTATATGCCTGATCTTTTTCGCTATTGCATCAGCAACCGAAAGGTCATTCGTGCCCAGCTTTATGTTATATGCTACCAAAGGCATCCTTGCACCTATTGCCGTTACTCCTGCTGTCGGGTGTATTGTTTCAGGTCCGAAATCACTTGCCCATCTGCTCTTTTTCATCTTTTCTGCCATTGCCTCAAATCCACCTTTTCTGATGGAGGCAAGGTTTTTCCTGTGGGAAGCCGTTGCAGAATCTTCATAAAGTATGAAGGGAACCTTAAACAGTCTCGAAGCCTTTTCAGCAGTTTTCCTGGCACATTGATCCGCATCATCCATATTCGTATTCTGAACCGGGATGAACGGAACCACGTCAACCGCTCCCATCCTGGGATGCTGTCCCTCATGGGCCGTCAGGTCAATGAGTTCCACTGCAGTTCCAATTGACTCAACTACAGCCTCAACCAGGTCATCCGGTTCTCCTATTACGGTAAAGACACTCCTGTTGTGGTCCTCATCACTGCTGTAATCAAGCAGCTTGACTCCGGACTTACCGCGAAAGCAGTCCGCAATCTTCTCTATCTTACTCCTGTCCCTTCCCTCCGAATAATTGGGCACACATTCAATTATCCTTTTCATATGCATATCCTTTCACTACTTTGTCTATCATACTTTCATCAGCCTCATGGGGTATGGTAATGTTGTTTTCCCTGCCATGGCCAATATTGTAGTCCTTTGCTGTTTCAACGGCATTTTGGTTGCCTGCCCAATTTCTTCTGGCAACTCCCACCATTACGTCAAAAGGCACGGACATCCTGAGAATATTATCAACCCTGTCACTTCCGTCCAGTACCATTCCGAATCCTCCGTTTATTGCCTTGGAAATGCCTACACCGCCGCCGTTGTGCAGCGCAACAAGGCTCATTCCCCTGGCAGCATTACCTGCGAAGCACTGCACAGCCATATCCGCCGTAACGTTGCTTCCGTCCTTTATGTTGGAAGTTTCCCTGAAAGGTGAATCTGTCCCGCCTGTATCATGGTGGTCCCTTCCTATCAAAATGGGTCCGGTCTCCCCTTTTCTTACCATGTCATTGAATCTAAGGGCAATATCCCTTCTCCCCAAAGCATCCTGGTACAGTATCCTTGCCTTGGTTCCAACCACCAGATCGTTCTTTTCTGCATCCCTTATCCATATCCAGTTATCCATGTCCTGGCTTCTTCTTTCGGGATCAATTACATCCATTGCAGCCCTGTCAGTCCTTCGAAGATCCTCCCGGCTGCCGCTAAGGCAAACCCATCTGAACGGACCGTATCCGTAGTCAAACAGCATGGGACCCATGATATCCTCCACGTATGACGGGAAGACAAAGCCTTCCGATACATCCCTGCCGTTCCTTGATATATCCCTATATCCTGCATCAAATACCGCCTTCATGAATGAATTGCCGTAATCAAAGAAATATGTACCTTTTTGGACCAGTCTGCTTATATATCCGAAGTGCTCACCCAGGGAAGAATTCACCATCTCCCTGAATCCTTCCCTGTCAGAATCAAGCATTGCAGTCCTTTCAGGAAATGTAAGTCCCCTGGGACAATACCCTCCGTCATAAACGGCATGGCACGATGTCTGGTCAGACAATAGGTCAATATGAACATCATTTTCCACAGCATATTCAAGCAGGTCAACAATATTTCCGTAATAACCGATGGAAACAGCTTCTTTACCAGCCAGGCTTTCCGATGCCCACCTGAACACTTCGGGAAGATCCTTTGAATACTTACCAAGCCATCCCTGTTCATATCTTGTCTTTATCCTGGATTCATCCACTTCGGCAATTATTCCCACACCTCCGGATATTTCCACTGCCTTAGCCTGGGCACCGCTCATACCACCTAATCCCGATGACACAAACAGTCTGCCTGCCAGGTTTTCATGTTCCGATAGCCCCAGTTTCAGTCTGCCTGCATTCAAAAGTGTGCTGTAGGTACCATGTACGATTCCCTGGGGCCCTATGTACATCCAGCCGCCTGCTGTCATCTGTCCGTAGTTGGAAACACCCATGGCGCATGCCTTTGACCAGTCTTCCCGATTGTCAAACATGCCTATCATCAGTCCGTTTGTTATTATGACCCTGGGACTTCTCTCATCTGACTTGAAAAGACCAAGAGGGTGTCCTGAAGCTACCACAAGGGTCTGTTCACGGGTCATTTCCCTGAGATAATGCTGTATCAGCCTGTACTGCATCCAGTTCTGGCAAACCTGCCCGGTTTCACCATAGGTAACAAGTTCATAGGGATAGAGGGCAATGTCAAAATCAAGATTATTGTCCATCATCAGCTGGAAGGCTTTTCCCTCCAGACATTTGCCTTCATATTCATCAATGGGTTTTCCGTATATCCTACCCTCCGGTCTGTACCTGTACCCGTAAATTCTTCCCCTTGTAAGCAGTTCATCCAGAAATTCGGGTGCCAGTTGTTCATGCAGATGCTCAGGTATATATCTGAGTGCATTTGAAAGAGCCAGCTTTATTCCCCCCTCGCTTAGGTTCAGTTCCCTTCTCGGAGCTCTCCTGTAGCCGGGTTCAGGCTCATTGTACTCAGGCAAAGTGTCAAATAATTCAATCATTCTTCACACCTCCGCAGAAATCATCTGAAATCTTGTTCAGTTCCTTTGAAATGAGAAGCTGCTCAAGGTTGTTTATATCATCGTACATTTCCCTGTCATGTGTCAGTTTTTTTACCTTTTCCCTGATCATATTATACGCCCTTCCCGTAGCTAAACCCAGTTTCTTACCGCAGCCCAAATCTATTGCCTGGCAGGAACACATCATCTCCATGGCTATTACCCTTCTTGCATTTTTGAGAATTTCCATAGCTTTTCTTGCCCCTATGGTACCCATGGATACATGGTCTTCCTGGTTGCCGGACGAAGGTATGGAATCAACACTTGCCGGGTGCGAAAGCACCTTGTTTTCAGATACAAGGGCTGCTGCACTGTACTGTACAATCATGAATCCTGAATTTACCCCGCCTTCCTCAACCAGGAACGCCGGAAGTCCGTTGAGAGCCGGATTCACCATCCTTTCAAGCCGCCTTTCTGAAATGTCCGCTAATTCCGATAGGGCTATTGCCAGGAAATCAAATGCAAGGGCTACCGGCTGTCCGTGGAAATTACCGCCGGATATACCTTCACTGGTTTCCGGAAATATTATGGGATTATCCGTAACAGAGTTCATCTCTATCTCTATCTTATTTCTCACAAACCCAATTGCATCCCTGCTGGCACCATGGACCTGGGGCGTGCACCTGAGGGAATAAGCATCCTGTATCTTTCCTTCCCCCTGATGCATCGTACATTCGCTTCCCTCAAGCATCCTGCTTATGTTGGCCGCTGATTCCATCTGACCTTCATGGGGCCTGAGCTCATGAATCCTTGGGTCAAGAACCGCAAGTATTCCGTGCTGGGCTTCAAAGGTAAGAGCTGCCGAAAGATCAGCGGCATCTGCCAGTTTCATTGAGTCGTAAACCGTAAGAGCACCCACAGCAGTCATGACCTGGGTTCCGTTGATAAGGGCCAAACCTTCCTTTGCAACCAGCTCTATGGTTTCTATATCCGCTCTTTTCATTGCTTTCGCGCCATCAAGTATTTCTCCACCATATTCAGCCTTTCCAAGACCAAGCATGGGAAGAACCATATGTGCAAGAGGGGCCAGGTCTCCGCTTGCTCCGAGCGAACCTTTTTCCGGAATCAGGGGATGAACGCCTTTGTTCAGCATATCAACCATGGTTTCAACTACCTTGTACCTGACACCGGAATACCCGATGCACAGGTTGTTTATACGCAGAAGCATGGTTCCCCTTACAACATCGGTTCCGAAGAAATCCCCGCTTCCCACGGCATGTGAAACAATAAGGTTCCTCTGCATCAGCCTTGACTGTTCCTTTGTAACACAGACTTCACTGAACTTGCCGAATCCGGTGGTAACTCCATAAACGATTTTACCCTCATCGACGAAGTCCTTTACGGTTTGCCTCGACTTATCTATTCTTTCTATGGCTTCATCTGCAATACTGACTTCGGCACCGAATCGGCATACATTCACGAATTCTTCCAGACCCAGTTCCTTCTTACCAATAACAACCTTGTTTTTCATAAAAAATCCTTCGCAGAACAAAAGGCAAACGGGTCATGGTATTCATGAACCTATCTGCCTTCTTGTATCTACTGCCTAACGGCTTATTTTATTGTATGCATGAATTATATCATCATACGTGGCACATTGATAGTTCCTATGGAATGTCTATCTGCACGGAATTTCCCGGAATCTTTACATCATGGTCATAGTAAAGAGCCGTAACGCTGTAGTAGTATGTCTTGCCTGAATCGTGTTCCGAAAGAGGAACTGACAAACCGTTCGTATATGGATTTGTTATCCAGGCAACATAACCGTCCTCTGGATATGAAGGGTTGGGATTGGTCTTTGATCTGACAACCTTATACCCGGTAAATGCATCATGCTCAATGACATCCCATTCAAGAACAACAAATCCCTCGCTTATTTCCCCTGTGATATTTGAAGCAGGGAGTTCTTCGCCCTCAGGCATAAGCAGTTCCACGGAATTTCCTGCAATTTTGGATCCGTCCGAATATAGGGCTGTTACACTGAACCAATAGGTTGCCTGCGGCTGGAACTGGGATAGGGAGGCTTCATGTCGTTGGGTAGCGCCTGCCTGCACATATGCTATATGGCCGTCAGCAGGATATGCAGGATTTGGATTGGTATTTGATGCAACCACCTTGAAGCCTTCGATCATTGCATGGTTTTCCATAGTCCACTCAATGACTACATTTCCTTCTGTTATGACAGCCTCAACTACCGGAGCTGGTTTTTCATCAGGATCTTCCGTAAGGTCCGGTACTGTCAGCTTGACAGCGTTTCCGGGCACCTTGCTACCGTCACTATACAGTACAGTTATGCTGAACCAATAATCCCTGCCACCCTTGAGACCGCCAAAGCCTTCATAAACATCCAGTGAAGTCGTCTGTGGATTCGTAATAAACTTTATGTATCCGTCTGCCGGGTAACTTGGGTTCGGGTTTGTCTCGGAAGCAACAACCTTATAGCCCTGGAATCCCGCACTGCTTACGGCTGACCACTCAAGATGTATAATGCTTCCTGCCACAAGCCCTTCGATTGCAGATGCGTCTCCTTCTTCACCCTGACTGCTCCCGCTTTCTTCCGGAATTGACAGTTTTATTGAATTACCCGGGACCTTGGTTCCGTCCTTGTAAAGTACCGTTATGCTGAACCAGTAATCCCTTCCCGCCTTGAATCCGCTGTATTCAAAGAATGCCGAGATGGTTTCTGAATCAGTAATATATTCAATGTATCCGTCCTGAGGATATGAGGGATTGGGGTTTGTCTTTGAGGCAACAACCTTGTATCCCTGGAAATCAGTGTGGTCAATTTCATCCCATACAAGAGCAATTCCGTCATCACCTGCTGCCCCGTTTATGTTTGACCCGGCTTTTTCCGGTTCAGGTGTGGGTGTTGGTACCGGTGTTGGAGTCGGTGTCGGTGCAGGCGTTGGGGTTGGTGTCGGGGTGGGTGTTGGTGTCGGTGTTGGTGTCGGTGTTGGTGTCGGTGAAGGTGTAGGTGTAGGTTCCGGTGTTGCCGAGGGTTCGGGTGTTTCGGTTGGTTCAGTAACACTCAGCGGAACCACGGCTGTTACAGCATTTCCCTTTTCAGTGAATCCACCTTTGTATAGTACAGTAATGCTGTAATGGAACTCAGTGCCGGCCGGTATTTCATCAAAGCTTTCTTCTGTAATGACAAGACTTGTAACATCGGCATCTTCTATGAATGCAATATATCCGTCATCAGGGTATACAGGTTCAGGATTATCGACTGAAGCCACCACCTTGTAACCCTTGAACTCACTGTGGTCTATAGTTTCCCATTCAAGGATGAGCTTACCGTCTTCGGTACGGGATGATATGGTACTTGACGGAAGGTCAAGGGCTTCAACCTCTTCCTTGATGGATTCGTTCGCTGCTTCATAATCCGGTTCCAGTATCCCCTTTTCCTTGGCATGCTTTTCCAATAGGTATATTCCTGCAGACTTGCCTTCCTTCTCAGCTTCTTCCTTATCAGTTAGACTTCCCATCAGATAGAGCACATTGGTGTGTCCTTCCGAAGCATCCAGAACAATGCTGTTTACTTCTTCTTCACTCATGGAGATACCGTCATTGCCGAACCTGGCGATCAGGACATAATCTTCCGTATCGTCTGCTATGTATCCCAGATCCCTGGCCTTTGCCACTATCATGGGTATTGCATCGCGGATATCAAGTCCCAGACATGATATGCCGTTCATCAGTTCCAAAGCCTCCTCATTCCTGCATGTTATACCTGTTATTCTTTCACTTTCATCGACTTCCAGTACGACACTGGGATTGATGTCAATGGTGTAATATGCAAAATTAGCTGAAACCGGGTTAATATTCTGTCCCGAATTGAATAAAAGGAGCATCATGACAAAAAAGGCGGCCATTGCCGGTACAGCCACGGCCATTCCCGTGAACCAACCACGTTTTCGTTTGCTTTTCTTGTCTTCCAATTCGTGTCTCAGCATTTTCTTGGTATCCTCGACAAGCTTTGCATCAGGAACAACTTTTCCATATTCTATCTTTCTTAGCTGTTTATCTATATCTATCATGCCAGTTCACTCTCCATCATCTTTCTTAGCTTTTCCTTCGCGGAACTGATACGTGATTTGACCGTTCCCTCAGGGATCCGGCACACTTCAGCTATATCGGCATAGCTGAGTTCCTCGAAATAGAAGAGTTTTATAGGGATTCTGAACCTTTCATCCAGTGATTCAACCTTCCTGATTAGAAGTCTGTTCACAAACTCGGTTTCAAGCTTGTTTTCAATATTCTCAGGGGATCTGAGCATCGAGAATGCATATTCCTTGTCGCCGGCAGAACGGTAATTGTCCTTGATATGCCTCTTTCTTCCGGCTTCTTTCCTACACCTGTCCCTGTACCTGTTGATACATATGGTGTAGAGCCAGTTCTTGAATGATTTGTCCTTGTATTTTTCTGCATTTCTGATGGCATTAAGCCATGTTTCCTGAAATAACTCGTCGGCTTCCATTCTGGTAAATGAAAGACGGCGGCACAGATTGTAGACGTCATCCTTATACATGTCAACGATAAGTTCCATGGCTTCAGTTTCTCCCTTTGCAAAAGCTTCAAGAAGTTCCCTTGTTGCGCGCATTTTTATCTCCTCTTGTCATGTATTAACGTTGACTGACATCAAAAGTTCGGATTTTTTCCGAATTTCTTTCTAATTATCAGAAACTTCACCTGTTTCTGAAGTTTCAAGACCTCCTGAATTGCACTCACCACTGAAAATGACACCGTTTTCATCCGTGAGTGTCATTTTGATGACTGCATCCAGGCTTTCCAGAATATTCCTGTCCATTCCGGTTGCTGCAGGAGCTTTTAGAATACTGCTCCTGTGGGTGTCTGCCTCAACGGTAAGGCCAAGACCCTTCCTTGTGATAACAATTGTGGTTTTATTCTTATCCACGGTGAATTCCCTGATACGGGCCTTGTTGTATGTGGTGAACCTGTACTGCTTTCCCTTTGCCAGTATCACTGCAAGGAATCCTCTGAAATGAAGCGGTCCGTAAGGAATGGTGGCTACCGAGCACATGCAGGAAAAGGGTTCTGATTCCTTTAGTCCGTTTCCCTGAAGCCACAACCAGCTGGAAGGAAATGCCTCACCCCAGTCCTTTTCAATATATCCTGCCATATCGGAGGCTTCATGACGCCGACCGTTTATTTCAATCCACCCTTCAAGGTTGTGATGAAGGCTGAGAACACCATGATTGCATTGCATTCCGGGGAAATATGAAAAGGGGCCCATTATTGAAGGTGACATGAAGTTCCTGTCCAGACCCACTGTATCTTTAAATGAGAGTTCTGCCTTTATGCTGAAATCATCCTCTGATATATCTATACTGACTCCGTTCATGGAAAAACTGTTTTTTCCTATGGAGATATCAAATTCATCTCTTTTGAACCTGAATTCATCCACCGGAAATTTTATATATCTGCTTTTATTGTCATGGAGTACCTGTATGAAACAGTGATCGGATGATTTGTCCTTGCTTTTATAGATACCGGGTATCAGTGCAAGCGAAAAGCTGCCGTCAGGCAAAACCTGTTTGAAATACCAACCCTCAAAATATGGCCGGCTGGATTCCCTGCCGTGATATAGTTCCGGTTTTCCCGGTAAAAGCCTGTGTCCCATAATACCTCCGCTTCAATATAGTTTTTCAATGCATTTATTCACATTGTATCGGGCTTTTTCTTCGTCAATGGTCTTTAGTTCCCTGCCCTTCATAAGTATTTTACCCCTTACAATAACCGTATCAACATCAGAAGCCTTTGCACTGTATATCAGTGCATTTACCGGATCGAGCATGGGAGTATTGTGCAGTTCCGTTGTATCAACAAGAATGATATCTGCATCCATTCCTACTTCCAAGGTTCCTGAATCATTGAATCCCATTGCCCTGGCACCTGATTTTGTAGCCATTCTGATTACGGATGATGCATTGACCACAGTGGCATCACCGGAATTCCCCTTATGGATAAGACCTGCAAGGTGCATTTCACCGAACATATCCAGGTCATTGTTGCTGGCAGCTCCGTCAGTTCCCAATGCAATGGGAATACCAAGTTCCTGCATCCGGGTAATCCTGGCAAATCCGCTTGCCAGGAACAGATTGCTGGAAGGACAGTGAACCGGTCTTACACTTCGTTCCTTTGCAATTGCCAGATCATTGTCATTCATATGGACACAATGGGCTGCAGTGACAGGAACATCAAGCAACCCGCAGTTCTCAAAGACCTCAATGGGCCTCATACCGTAATTCTTAACTGAATTTTCAACTTCAGTCCTTGTTTCGTGGAGATGGGCATGGACCATAAGTCCGTTGTTGCCTGCGAAATCGGCTGAATGTCTAAGACCCTCCTCGTCATACAGATAAACGGAATGAACTTCAAGGGATGTCCTTATGTTTCCTTCTCCCGATCCGTTGTACTTACGATGAAACCTCTGGCTCTGAGCCTTGGCTTTTTCATAATCCTGACCGTCTTCACCCGAAGTCAATATGCCCAGGCTTATGTTTGCCTTCATTCCTGTTTCGAGGGCTGTTTGTGCAGTTTCATCAACATGATAGTACATATCGAGAAAACCGACCGTTCCCCCTTTTATCATCTCACCGGCAGCAAGTATACTTGCATTTTTAATGTATTCGGCGGTAAGCTTGTCCTCGATGGGAAAAATACTCTTTGCAAGCCAGTCCTCAAGACTCTTGTCAGCAACATAGTTCCTCATCAGGATCATTGATGTATGGGTATGGGCATTGAATAATCCCGGCATGGCAATCATGCTCTTTGCATCAATGGTCATATCTGCTTCAACCTCAGCAGTACCTATGTATGCAATCCTGCCTTCATTGATTCCGATGCAGCCTGTACCAATGTACATCCCATCGCTTTTACCGGTTACTATATGGGCATCCTTAATACACAAATCCATTTCAAACCTGCCAGCTTTTCAGATATTTTTCCTGCTCCGTGCTCAACTGATCTATCTCGATTCCTTCGGATTCAAGAAATCTGCCTGCTACATAATTGTCGATTATTTCAGGCACCGGCAATACCGCTTTATCAAGATATTCGCTTTCTTCAGCAATATACTTTGCCGTAAGGGCCTGAACACTGAAGCTCATGTCCATAATTTCCGCAGGATGTCCGTCACCGCATGCCAGGTTGACAAGACGTCCTTCACCTAGGACATTTATTATCCTGCCGCAGGGCATCTCATAACCTACTATGTTTTCCCTCTGGTCGAACTTCATTACCGAATGTTTTTCCAACTGGTCCATGGCAATCTCAACATTGAAGTGGCCTGCATTGCTTAATATGGCTCCGCTTTTCATTTTCATGAAATGCCTAGACTCAATTACGTCCCTGCATCCTGTTACGGTTACAAAGAAGTCCCCCTTCGGTGCTGCCTGTTCCATGGTCATAACCTCAAACCCATCCATGACTGCCTCAGCAGCCTTGACCGGGTTGATTTCCGTAACAATGACCTTTGCACCAAGCCCCTTTGCTCTTGCAGCAACTCCCTTGCCGCACCATCCGTAACCTGCCACAACCGCAGTCTTGCCTGCTACATTCAGATTGGTGGTTCTCATTATTCCGTCCCACACTGATTGGCCGGTACCGTATCTGTTGTCAAAAAGATGCTTGCAGTCCGCGTCATTTACCGCAAACATGGGAAACATGAGTTTCTCATCGGCTTCAAGAGCCTTCAATCGTATTACACCTGTAGTGGTTTCTTCACATCCTCCCATAATATCAGCGCATAATCCAGGCATGTCCGTATGGAGCATATTTACAAGGTCTCCCCCGTCATCAATGATAATGTTTGGACCGAACTCCAGGGCTTTCTTTATATGCATCTCATATTCTTCAGGCGTCGCCTTGTGCCATGCAAATACTTCAAGGCCGTCCCTGACAAGTCCTGCTGTAATTGCATCCTGTGTTGAAAGCGGATTGCTTCCCGTAACCCTGACATGGGCACCTCCCGCATGAAGGACCTTGGCAAGATATGCAGTCTTTGCCTCAAGGTGTACTGAAACCGTTATCTTCAACCCCTTGAAAGGTTTTTCTTTTTGGAATTCTTCCTCAAGACCCCTGAGGATGGGCATCCTGCTCCTTACCCAGGCAATCTTTCTCGCACCTTCATCCGCGAGATTTATATCCCTGATCAAATAATCCATATCAAACCTCCATTGAACTGACTATATCCTTTATATATCCCAGAAATTCATCCCTGACCCTTTGGGATGTTTCCACAACCTCTTCATGGGATAGGGGTTCACCTGACATTCCTGCCGCCATATTCGTAATACATGAAATCCCAAGAACCCTCATTCCGGCATGTCTTGCTGCCACAGCCTCGGGAACAGTTGACATGCCGACTGCATCAGCACCCAGTGTCCTCATTGCCCTTATCTCCGCAGGTGTTTCATACTGGGGACCCCTTGCAAAGCAGTAAACACCCTGTTCAACAGGAATATTCAACTTCCGTGAGCACTCCATGGCCAGTTCCCTGTGCTTCTTGTCATATATTTCTGTCATATCGGGAAATCTGGGTCCGAACTCCTCTATATTTGCACCTCTTAGTGATGAGGGACCGAAAAACCCTATATGGTCTGTTATGACCATGAGGCATCCCTGTACGAAAGATTCATTAACACCGCCTGCGGCATTGGTGATTATAACATCATCAATTCCCAGCAGTTTCATAACCCTGATACCAAATGAAGCCATGTCCATGCCATAGCCCTCATAATAATGGAATCTTCCTTTCATGACCAATACCTTCTTACCGCCCAATTTCCCGAAGACCAGCTGTCCTGCGTGTCCTTTTACAGTTGAAACAGGGAACATGGGTATATCGCTGTAATCGATTGTAACCGGATCCGTAACCTGTGAAGCAAGGACTCCCAGCCCTGAACCCAGAACCATGCCGATATCGGGTTTGGCATCAATCCTGCCTTTTATATATTCAACCGCAGCATTCAGTTTTCCAAGTAATTCGTTCATATCAATTTCTCCATTTCAACAACTTTTCTGCCTTCCATTGCTTCTTCAGCATTGAATCCGATAAGGTGACCGTATATCGAGTCACCCAGATCCGTATTCGAAATGGAAGTTTCCTCTCCCCTTATGTATCGTACGAAATCCTCTGCCAACCTGGAATCTCCTCCGCCGTGGCCTTCTCCCTTTACGGTAATGTCCACCTTTTCCTCGTGGTAAAATCCTTCAGCATCCATGTCAGGTTTTCTTATTACAAAACTCCCCGTTTCCATTTCACCGTATATTTCTCCTTTTGTTCCCACAATATGTATGGTCCTGCAGGGTTTTGCCGTTGCACCTATCAGATTATGACTTACGGTACACCCGTCATCAAACTCAATTATGACGGTCTGATGGTCATTTACATTGTTGGAACTTCTCCATACACATTTTCCAAAGGGATTTCCTTCCCTCAGGCTCCACTCAAGCCTTTCCTTTGTATCCCTGTCCTCAAATTCATCAAGATATTCCCTGGTATAGTAATTCCAGGTATCTTTATCTATATACATTTTGTATGCATCATATTCACACTGTTCCCTTACGGTACAATCTACAAGGCATTTGTCACCTGATCCATCAGGTGCATTTTCCTCAATGAAATTGAAAAGTCCTCCGAAACTGGAAACATATGCCGGAGCAACACCGCTCTTCATCCAGGTTATAATATCCAGGTCATGGCAGCATTTTGCCATAAGAATCCTTGAGCCGCTGGTTTCATAATTTCCCCACTTACCCCTTATGAAAGCACTGGCCATATGGTGGAAACTTACATTTTCCTCCGTTACGATGGAATGAATCCTACCCAGCTCCCCTGACATAACCCTTTTCTTTATTTCAACATAGAACGGGGCATATCTAAGTACATGGCATACCATTACCTTTACGTTCATTTCAATGGATGTCCTGTACATATCCAGAAGTTCTTCCTTTGAAAGGCAAACGGGTTTTTCGATAAGCATGTTATAGCCGGCCGTCATGATCTTCATACCCGTTTCATAATGTATGTTGTCCATTGTACCGTTAATGACTGCATCAAGCTTTATTTTCTTTTTCAGGAACTCATTAAGATCACTGAACCTCATGTCCTCAGGGACATCGAACATGTCCCCTGTCATGTTCCTTCGGTAATCATTTGGTTCAACTACTGCTGCTATCTTCATTTCCTCGGGATTTGACAAGGAAAACTTTGAATATACACGTCCCCTGCTGCCGCACCCCACAATGGCTGTCAATACTGTTTTATACATCCTTAACCCCCGTCAAATAATGAATATGATGTAATTATACAACAAAACTACATTTTTTCTGTCTTTACTTGGAATGGGTTTGTAATATAATCAATAATGGCGGAGGTAAGACATGACTGATAATCTGAATAGGATATTCGTTGACAAGACCATAGACAAACTGGATAAAAGCAGAGGCAACAAATCCGACCGTGAGGAATGGTTCCTGGACCAGGGGCTGGGGCTTTTCATACATTGGAGCCTTGATTCAATAATCGGCTCTGTTATTTCCCACTGGATGATTGGAGCTGACAAAGAGCCTTTACGCAAGATGTATGAGGATCTTCCCGCTTTATTCAATCCATACAGATTCAGGCCTGAAGACTGGGCAAGACTGGCAAAAACAGCGGGAGTCCGCTACTCCCTGTTCACTACAAAGCACCACAGTGGATTCTGTATGTTTGACACAAAGACAACGGATTTCAATGTAATGAATACCGCATTCGGCAGGAATGTCACGAAGGAAGTCATGAAGGCTTTCAGGGATGCCGGAATAAATACAGGAATATATTTTTCACCTCTTGATTTCACATGGTGCCTGAATGCTGGAAAGGAACTGCATTTTACCACTCCCGAAGTCATCCCTGAAAACAATCCCGGTCTCATGGAGTACAATGAACGTCAGCTCAGGGAAATATTCAGTCTTTGCGACAGGATTGATACCGTGTTCTTCGATGGTCCTCCAGCAAATCTGAAAAAAGTGGTCTGGGAGCTCAATCCTGATGTGGTCATATCAAGAAGTGAGATGCCGACTCCCGAAATACGTCTCCCTGAAGGCATAGTGGATGAACCCTGGGAGGCATGCTATTTCATGGGAACCTCATGGAACTACAAGGCAACGAATGAACACTATCTAACAGGCTATGACCTTATTTCCCTTCTGATTGAAACCAGGGCCAAGGGGGGAAATCTGGTAATAAATATTTCACCGAACCATTACGGTGAAATCCCCCATGAACAGGAAAGGCTTCTACAGGAAATAGGGCTTTTCATGTTTTTCAATGACGAGGCAATTTGTGAAGTCAGACCCTGGCATGTACCTTCCGAAGGTAATTACTTCTTCACAAGAAAGAAAAACACGGATACCGTCTATGTTTTTTGTATGAACAATCCATGGCGGCATGGTGAAAGACAGCAGCACACAATAAAAAGCGTAAGAGCTACTGAAGATACGGAGGTTGAAATCGTGGGACAATCAGGAAAGGTTCTTGAGCACCATCCTGAAGCAGATACCAAAACCAGGTTCAGACAGGACGATGAAGGCCTTCATATTGATGCCATGAGGTGCTACAGACCTTATTCTTCAAAAAACTGGCCCAATCCGGTGGTATTCCGCATCACGAATGCTGCCAAATCATAATTTACGACCAAGTCATATAATGTGCTGTTAAAATCATATTTTTTATGTTACAATACCTTCAAGGATGCATGGGTATCCGAAATCTATCCGGAGGTGTTATATGCGCAAGGGGTTTGATCCGATTTATACGGATGCCAGGGAAATAACGGATTTAAGGCATATGCTTTACAGTGGACTTGAGAGGTTTGCAGAAAATCCTCTTTTTCTCGAAAAAAACAGTGAAACAAAGGAATATGAAACCGTTTATTACAAGGACTATGTAACTGAGGTAGAATGCCTTGGAACAGCCCTTATGAAGCTTGGTCTTAAGAATACCAAGCTATCGGTTCTGGGTGAAAACAGATATAGATGGGCAGTGGGCTATATGGCGGTTGTTACGGGCGTCGGAACAATAGTTCCAATTGACAGACTTCTTCCCATCCATGAAATAATGAACATAGTTGACAGGGTTGAACCGTCAGCCATCATTTATTCGGGCAAGAAGGAAGATGAGATGAGGGAGGCTGCAAAAAAAACTGATGCAGTTAGATATTTCATAGGAATGGACCTGGCTCCCGAAGATGCGGATGAACGTTTCCTTTCATACGATGCGGTGATTGAAATGGGCAGAAAGGAAATCGAGCAGGGAAACAGGGATTTCCTTGATGCAACCGTAGATCCCGAGGCAATCACAATTCTTTTGTTTACATCTGCTACTACTTCAACTTCAAAGGCTGCCATGCTTTCACAGCGCAATATTGTTTCCAACCTGATGTCAGCTGTTACGGTCATATACATGGACGAGAAAGACAGGTTCCTGTCACTGCTTCCGCTTCACCATACATTTGAGTGTACATGCGGTTTCCTGGTTCCCATATACATGGGAGCTTCCATAGCATATTGCGAAGGTCTTAAAACCATAGTTGAAGACATGAAGGCATCGGGTTCAACCATAATGCTTGGTGTTCCCCTTCTTTTTGAAGGCATGTATAAGAAGTTATGGAAAAAGGCCGAAATAAGCGGTTCAGCAAAAAAACTGAAGATTGCACTTAAGGTCTCCAATTTCCTGATTAAGCTTGGAATTGATGTTAGAAAGAAACTGTTTCATTCAATTTATGAGGGGCTGGGAGGTACAATAAGGATGTTCATAAGCGGTGCGGCTGCCATGACTCCTGAAATAGCTGAATTCTACAGGAACATCGGTCTAAACTTCTTCCAGGGCTACGGGCTTACCGAAACGTCTCCCATTCTATCCGTGAACAGTGACACTGACTTCATTGATGCTTCCGCAGGCAAGGCGATACCCGGAGTTGAAATACAGATTTGGGAACCAAATGAAGAAGGAATCGGGGAAATAGTAGCAAAAGGTCCCAATGTATTCATCGGCTATATGGATGAACCTGAACTCAACAAGGAAATCTTTGAAGGCGGATATTTCCATACCGGTGACATGGGTTACATGGATGACGCAGGCTTTGTTTTCATAACCGGCAGGAAAAAGAGCGTTATTGTAACCCAGAACGGCAAGAACATATATCCGGAAGAGATAGAGCTTCTGATAAATACATATGCTTTTGTCAATGAATCCATGGTATACGGAAGAATAGATGAAGGTTCAAAGGAAGAGACAATAACTGCCGTTGTTTATCCTGATGCAGAGGCCATACAGGCTGAATTCGGTAAATCCGACCCTGAATTCGTAGAAAAGAAAGTTCGTGAGATGATCCGCGAAGTCAACTCAAAGCTTGTTGATTACAAGAAGATAAAGGACGTTAAGCTCAGGGACAGTGAATTTGTAAAGACAACTACAAAGAAAATCAAGAGATATGTAGAAGAAAACAAATGATACGCTGATTGACCTCAGACGGGGAGTGTCTTACTGGCACTCCTTTTTTTTGAGGATTAATCATACCAACGGATGATTTAACCTAACATCCATTTATGGTAGAATGCCAATATTAACAATAAAAAAGAATATAAATGAAATGCGAGGATTTAATATGAGAATTGGTTTTGACCCGATACATGAAAACAGACCCATAACCGACCTTAGGGATTTGCTTTACAGCGGACTGAAACTTTACGGAGACAACCCGCTTTTTCATGAGAAAAGCAAGGATACCGGTAAATACGAAACAGTACTATACAAGGATTATGTCAAGGAAGTTGAATATCTTGGAACTGCCCTTTTGGCCCTGGGTCTGAAGGATGAGTTCATAGGAGTCATGGGTGAGAACAGATACAGATGGGTAACCTCATATCTGGCTGCCGTAAACGGAGTCGGAACCGTTGTTCCCATAGATAAGGAACTCCCTGTAAACGAAATAACAAACATAGTCGAGCGTTGTTCACCTGCAGCGATTATTTTCTCAGGCAAAAAGAAAGAACAGATTGAGGAAGCCGCTGAATCAGCACCCGATGTAAGATATTTTATCGGAATGGATATTTCTCCTGAGGAAGAAGACGGCAGATTCATATCATATGAAAAACTGGTGGAAAAGGGAAAAAGCCTCCTTGAAGCCGGAAACCGGGAATATCTGGATGCTGAGATTGACCCCTATGCCATCAGGATCCTTCTCTTTACATCTGCTACAACATCCCGTTCAAAGGCAGCACAGTTGTCACACCATAACATTGCATCCAATCTCATGTCCATGGTAACCCTTATACAACTTCATGAATATGACTGTTTTCTTTCGGTTCTTCCCCTTCATCATACATATGAGTGCACATGTGGTTTCCTTTGTCCCATGTACATGGGTTGTTCAGTTGCATTTTGCGAAGGTCTGAAACATATTGTTGACAATATGAAGGACTCAGGTACGACCATAATGCTGGGTGTACCTCTTCTCTTTGAAAGCATGTACAAGAAGCTATGGAAAAAAGCTGAGGCAGCCGGTTCGGCAAAAAAAATGCGTACTGCACTCAAGATATCCAACTTTCTCATGAAGATAGGAATTGATGTCAGGAGAAAATTGTTCAAATCCATATATGACGGCCTCGGAGGGTCCATAAGGATGTTCATAAGCGGCGCAGCAGCCATCGCTCCCGAAGTTGCAGAATTCTTCAGAAACATTGGCCTGGATTTCTTCCAGGGATACGGACTTACTGAATGCTCCCCCATCATTGCCCTGAACAGTGATACGGACTTCATTGATGCTGCAGCAGGCAAGGCAATCCCGGGAGTTGAAATACAAATCTGGGAACCCAATGAAGAAGGCGTAGGTGAGATTGTTGCAAAAGGTCCAAACGTATTCACAGGATATCTTGATGAGCCGGAACTCAATGCAGAAGTCTTTGAGGGAGGCTATTTCCATACGGGTGACATGGGATATATGGACAAGGAAGGTTTTATATTCATAACCGGAAGGAAAAAATGCGTAATCGTAACCCAGAACGGCAAGAATATATATCCAGAGGAGATTGAACTATTGGTCAATGCTTATCCATATGTTGCTGAATCAATGGTCTTCGGACAAAAGGTGGAAAACTCCAGGGAAGAAATCATTACCCTTTCCGTTTTTCCTGACCTTGAAGCCTTTGAAGCAGAATTCAAGGACAAATCTCCGGAATTCGTGGAATCCAAACTGAAGGAACTTATAAAGGACGTAAATTCAAAGCTAAGTGATTACAAGAAGATTAAGAATCTTATAGTAAGGGACAGGGAGTTCGTAAAGACTACCACAAGCAAGATAAAACGGTATGTCGAGGAGAACAAGGTTTAGAAGTCAATCCAGAAATTTATATGAAAGCGCTGTCAGTTTGGCAGCGCTTTTTCAATATCTGCCGTATTCAATGGTTGCATCAATCATTTCAAAATAGTTTCTTTTGGTTTTTTCGGACAATGGTATGTTTATGGGAGAAGCCGTGGACATCATAACATAACCTGTAGTTCCTGCTGCCGCGCTGATGGATTCCTTGACGATTTCCCTGATTCTTGAAGGGGATGAATTTTCAAGTTCATGAAGCTCCATTCCCCCCATAAGGCAGAACCTGTCCCCGCATTTTTCCTTGAGATAAGCCAGGTCAGCATCTCCGTCAGGAGGCGGTTCACAGGGGTCCATGGCCATGGCATCCGTCATCAGGAAATCATCCAGTACCTCCCTGACCTTTCCATGGCAGTGTATCCTCGGGATACCTCCTGCTTCCCTGATTTCACGGCACATCACGATGAGGTATTTAGTTACGATTTCATAAAACAGCTTGGGTGACAGATAAGGAGGTGTTGCATACTCCGGTCCGCATATCCTGAACATGATATCGGTCACATCATTTTCAAGAACCTGTCTTAAATGGTGCATCTGAACTTCAAAAATGGCATCAAGAAACCGCTTCATCGACTCGGTTTCCGTAATGCAGTACACAAGAAACTGCCCCATTTCAATGATGTGAGCACCTTCTCCTATGGGATCTGCAGGTGAAAGCATTATAATTCCGCTGTCGCCCACGGCATCCTGCTCCTCGAACACTCCCCTCATATCAACATCAGTTGCCTTGTAAGGCAATGCCCTTATATATGCATCAACGTCATCAAGGTCCTTGCAGAAATGTTCCAGGGTCCACCATGTATTGATGTCATCATTCCTTTTTTGAATCATCCTCAGGTCCCTGTCCGGTGCATGGATTATTGTTTCGGAATATGTGCAGCCCTCTTCCCTCCATTCGCGGTTTTCCCTGAGAGGGTTTTCCCCTCTCTTTTCACCGGTCATATAAATTCTGTCCGCATGGGCATCAAGATAAGCCATGAGCTCCCTGTAGGAAGCCTCGCTTGTATAGAATGTGTCCTTGCGCCATCTGTCCATCTCATATCCTGAAATGGGAACCCTGTCCACAGGCTGAAGTTTTGCGGCAGCAAGCAGCCTTTCACGGGAGTTCATCATAAGGACATCCTGTTGGGTTTGAGTCTGTCAACAAGAATGTATGCAAATGTAAAAGCTATGCCGAATATCGCCATTATCAGAAGGTTTCTGCTAACTGCTGAAAGAACCCCCTCATTCATCAGCTTTACAATACCTGTCGTAAACCAGTACTGGATGGTTCCCCTGGCTAGTTTCTGCATGAAATCAGGCATGAGGGTTACATCCCAGTAGCACCCTCCCAGCATGCATGTAAGTGTAAGAACAAGCACATTAACTGCCAGCACCGCTGAATAGCTCTTTCCAAGTGACATAAGGAAAAGCCCCAGGGGTATAACAGCTAGATAGAAAACCGTTATAAGGACTATGAACTGCCATATATCAAGTAGTTCTGCAATACCGAATATACTGTATATGAGGGTCAGGGAGATCAAACTGTGAAGGAATGCAAAGAACAGGCATGCCAATGTGTTACCAAGGGAATACTGCCACGGTGCTACGGGTCCTGACATTATTCTTTGATATGTCTTGTTTACCTTCTCCTTGAAAGTCAGGGCACATATTGAGAAAATACCGAATAATGAGGCGAAGGTATACATACCGAAACCGGCACTCGTTCCCTCCATTTTCCTTGATTCATCTAGAACCTCAATGGATTCCACTGTTATGTATTTACCTGAATATTCACTTATGACATCATCATATTTACCGGTTCCCGCAAGGATCATGCCTGCACGGTACATGGTTGAAATCTTTTGTTCCATGAATCCCTTGAGCCATGCTGTAACCGCTGCACCTTCTATGGAAATCACCTCAACCCTGAGGTCTCCGCTGCCGGAAGCAAGATATGCTCCGAATCCATCGGGAATGTCTATTCCTGCCCTTACTTCCTTGTCTGCAACTGCTTTTTCAAGGTTTCCTTCGTCATAAATGACTACGTAATAATTCTCGTTTTCCCTTATGTATTCTATCAAAGCTTCGGAAGAAGGGCTTTGGTCGCTGTCAGTAACTCCTACGGAGATAGCCCCGGAGGATCCGGAGGATATCATCATCATGAAGACCACTGCAAGAATGGGAGGAAGAAGAACATATACAAGAATGTTTGATGGTTTCTTCAGAAGTTGTCTAATATTGTTACCTGCTATTCTCAATACATTAGGCATTTGAAACCTCCCTGCGCTTGTTTACGGCAAGTACAGCAATTGTACTTAGCACTGCTATTCCCAGGCATATAAGCAAGGATGTATAGGCTTTTCCATAATCCCCAAGATATATTGCATCGAGTATACCGTGGTTTACCCAATACATGGGTGATATTTTCTTTATGGTCTGGACAGCAGGTCCACCGCCTATCTGTACATATCCGTCACCCAGGAAAACAATTACCGGGATTACTATCTGTGATATGCCGGCTATGAGGTTTTCATTCTTTACCGTCAATCCTACCAATGTGCCAAGAAGCGATACCATAAGTATTTCTCCAAACAGTACCATTGCACCAATATGGAGGGCTTCACCCCAATAAACATTGAATACCAGTATTCCGACAATCACCACAAGGGTTGACTGGGCCGCTAGAAGAGCAACACTCCCAAGAGCCGTTCCCCATTGGTAGCTCAGCATGCTGACAGGGGATGCCTTGATCCTGTCAGCTGTCCTTATCCTTTGGTTTTCTGCAAAATATGTGCCAAGGAAAATCATACCGTAGAAAAGGAACATGGTCGATATGGTAATTCCGTAATAATCCATGGAACCGGGTGTCCTTTCCCGGTCAAAGGAAACCTCTTCAGTGAAATCCGGCATTTCCATCGAAGTCTGGCCCCCGTTTTGAATGGGTATCCCGAGGGATGCAATCTCGTACATCAGGTTATAATCATCTGCAAATGATTTTAAAATAAGTTCTCCCAGGGATGAGTTGAAGTTATAGTTGCTGTTCTTATAAACCTCCATGGAATCTGACGAAATTACCACAAATGCATCATATCTGTTCCTGACAATATCTTCTGTTGCCTGATCCCTGTCGTTTGTTTTAGTGAACTCAAAGAACTCATTTTCGTCATTGACCATGAAATCTTCGAAGGATTGGGATAACTCAGTTTCCTCCTCTACCATATAAAGCATACGTGCCTTTGCGATTACTTCCGAGTCCTGATCCCCCATTATTCCGGAAAAGGCATTTCCAAGCAACCATATAAGCAGAACAGGAAACAGCAGCATAATCATGAAGAACATCCTGTCCCTTACAGTTCTCTTTGCATATACCAGAAAAAAGTTCAAAATCTTCATGCTCAGTCCCTCAGGGTTCTTCCGGTCATCGATAAGAAAACATCCTCCAGATTGGGCATCCTGCTTTCTATTTTCCGTATCTCCAATCCACTCACGGTTAGTTTGTTGACTACATTTCCAAGGACATGTTCTTCTCCGTTGTGAGTTACAAGGATTCCTTCTTCCTCTGCTGATGCTGAGAGAACATCCTTTATATCCGCCAGTGTTTCTGCCGCTGATGAGGCATCACCGTCAATTTCAATATATATGAGTTCATTTTCCGATATTATCTTCTGAAGATCCCTGAGTTTACCCTCGGCAATTATCTTACCATGGTCTATGATACCGATTTGGTCACATAGTTCCTCTGCTTCTTCCATGTAATGGGTGGTGTATATGACAGTCTTTCCCATCCTGTTCAACTCTTTGATGGATTCCATGATATGATTCCTGGACTGGGGATCTATTCCTACGGTAGGTTCATCAAGAAAGATTATTTCAGGTTCGTGGCATATGCCGCATGCCAGATTCAGACGTCTCTTCATTCCTCCTGAATAATTCTTTGCAAGATCCTTCTTCCTGTCTGCCAGAGCTACGAATTCAAGTGCTTTTTCAACTTTTTCCTTTTTCTCACTGCCTCTGAGACCATATAGGGAAGCAAAGAATGCGATATTTTCATATGCCGTGAGGTCTTCATATATCGCCAGGTCCTGGGGTACGAATCCCATCATTCCCTTTACAGCCTTGTTGGAAGTGATGACGGGTTTGCCGGCTATTTCAAGTGTTCCGCCGTCAGCTTTCACAAGTCCTGCTACAATATTAATAAATGTGCTTTTGCCTGCCCCATTGGGTCCAAGGAGTCCATAGATAATTCCTTTTTGAATCGAAAGTTCAAGACCCTGCAGTGCTTTGACTTCCTTATAGGATTTTGTCAATCCCCTGCTTTCAATGATCATTTCATACCCCCGGTAAATTATTCAAAATACATACATCAATACCAATTATATATAATTTTTTCCTCAGAGTATAGCTATTGCATATAAATGTGAAATTCTTAACACTTTTAACCTTTGTTTCTTTGCTTTTTTGTATACCCTATGGTATATTTTCTAGTGAATTTTCTAATATCGGAGGTATTTGATGAAAGATTTGAAAGGTGCCTGCATCTTCGGACAGTCAGGCGGACCCACATCTGTTATAAATTCATCTGCTGCAGGTGTTTTTACCCAGGCTTTGAAAGAAGACAATATTACAGCTGTTTACGGAGCTGCACATGGGATAAAGGGTATCCTCAATGAGGATTTCTATGATATGTCAAAGGAAGATTCTGAAACATTTGAACTTCTGAAGACAACCCCGTCCTCAGCACTGGGTTCAGTCAGATATAAACTGAAGGATCCTGCCGTAGATGATTCGGATTACAGAAGAATCCTTGAAGTCTTTAAGAAATATAATATACGGTACTTCTTCTATAACGGCGGAAATGACTCAATGGATACTACCAATAAAATAAGCAAGTTCCTGCAGAAATCAGGTTATGACTGCAATGTCATGGGTGTTCCCAAGACAATTGACAATGATTTGTATGGAACGGATCATTGCCCCGGTTACGGAAGTGCAGCCCGTTATGTTGCTACTACCCTAATGGAAATATATCAGGATGCAAGGGTTTATGATACACCAATGATTACTGTTGTTGAGATCATGGGAAGGAATGCCGGATGGCTTACGGCTGCATCCGCATTGGCTGCTTACAAAGGAGCCGGGCCTGACCTTATTTATCTTCCTGAAATTCCCTTTACCATGGAAAAGTTCATTGCTGACGTCAGGAAGGTATTCGACAGAACCGGCAAGGTAATCGTTGCTTTTTCAGAAGGCTGCAAAGATGAAAACGGAACCTATATTGCTGAAATGGGTGCTGAACTGGCCAAGGATGCTTTCGGGCATGCCCAATTGGGAGGAGCTGCTTCTGTTCTTGCAAACAAGGCCAAGGAAGTATTCGGATGCAAGGTCAGGGGAATTGAATTTTCCCTCATGCAAAGATGTGCAGCCCATGTCGGTTCACTAACCGATGTTGAGGAAGCATTTGCAGCAGGACAGGAAGCCGTCAAGGCTGCAGTAAGCGGAATGACCGATCATATGGTTGCCTTCGAAAGAACCATGGAAGACGGTAAATATAAATGCAACCTTAAGCTCATAAACCTCAGTTTTGCAGCAAATACCGAAAAAACCGTTCCCAGGGAATGGATTAACGAAGAAGGAAATTTCATAAATGACGATTTCATTGAATATGCCCTTCCCCTTATCCAAGGTAATTCCCATCCTCCGTATGAGGAGGGTCTTCCCAGATTTGCCAAACTCAGGAAAGTACAGGCAGGCAATAAGAACGGCTGAAGTTCATGAAATATTACAGCAACCCGGTTACAGACCGGGTTGCTTTTTTATTGCAGTCAATATACTTGACTTGACTTCATTTCATCTCTTTATGATTATTTTACAAAAAAATGTTGACACAACATAGCTTTATGATAGAATCATTGTGACTGACCGACTGGTCGGTCGGAAAATGCAAATACTTTTATAAAGGACGTAATAATGAATTTATCAAAACTTAGTGTAAAAAGACCTGTAACGGCATTGATGATGACCCTTATAATTGTTCTTCTGGGAGTGGTTTCACTGACCAATCTCCAGATGGACCTTTTCCCCGACATCAATCTCCCCTATGCCGTGGTCTCAACCTCATATTCCGGAGCAAGTCCCGAAGAGGTCGAAAATATAGTAACAAGAAACATAGAGACAGCAATGGCTACTGTGGGAAATATAAAAACCATAAGCAGTACCTCAGGCAGCGGCAGTTCCATGGTTATTCTTGAATTCAACCAAAACACGAACATGGATTCAGCAATTATGGAGATGACCCAGAATCTTGATCTTATAGCACCTTATCTTCCCGAGGATGTTTCCGCTCCCCTGGTTCTTAAGTTTGACGTAAACATGATTCCCATGATGGGTTATTCCGTATCATATTCGGATGACGATGATTGGGCAACGACACGATGGACCGAGGATGTTCTTGTCCCCCGACTTGAAAAAATAGATGGTGTTGCAAGCGTATCAGTAAACGGCGGAGTGGAACGTGAGGTAACCGTCATACCAGATAAGGACAAGATGATCCAACTGGGA
>Ga0180436_10000692_pt1 | contig 34238 bp, 34 predicted proteins | sample SS_ome_2_FD_132434 | JGI IMG/M metagenome (GOLD analysis project Ga0180436, IMG submission 132434) | Hypersaline lake sediment archaeal communities from the Salton Sea, California, USA - SS_3_S_2 metaG | ecosystem: Environmental > Aquatic > Non-marine Saline and Alkaline > Hypersaline >... | reverse complement strand
CACCAGGAAATAAGTCGCCAATATCGCCAATAAAAAGAATACGCCCCCGGTCAACAAATAGGCCAGATATTTATGTCCGGCCGCTATGGCCTCGGGAGTTTCTTTGTGCGCCACCAGTGGATAGGTGGAGATGGTCAGTATTTCGTAAAAAATAAACAACGTAACCAGGTTGGCTGCAAAGGCGATACCAACGGCCCCCGTCAGAGCCACCGCAAAGGAAAAGTAAAAGCGTGTCTGGGCATGTTCTTTCAAGGTGCGCATGTAGCCGATGGAGTAAATCGAAACCAGGATCCACAGACATGAAGACGTGGTGGCAAAAATGAGTCCCAGGGCATCGACGCGCAGGGCAAAATCGATTCCCGGAATCAGATCGAACCCGGAAAATTGAATCGGGCCAATCGCCAACACAATGGGTGTCATGGACAGAACCGTCACGCAGAGCGCCAGACTCCCCAGCAGGGTCCCGCCTTCCCGGATGTTTGGTCTATGCCCGAATAACACGATAAAAAGCGCCACCAGGGTCGGCCAGGCGATGGCCCACATAGGCCGATTGGTCATGGAAAGAATATCCCCCATCGACAGCTCGAACTCTTTGAATTATGGAATTAAAATCCAGGTGAAATCGTAAAATGAATCACCTGATTGACGATGCTTTGGTTGAAAATTCCCACCAAAACGATCAAGATGGCCACAAAGCCGGCGGGTATCAGCATGGACCATGGGGCTTCCTCCAAGCGCGCATCGCCTTGCGACGAAACATGCACCGCCGTCCCCGCATGAGCAGGCCTGAAAAGCCCTTTGTCGAACACCCTAAAAAACAAGGCGACATTGATGAGAGTACAAATCAGCAAGGCTGCCACAAAAAACCATTGTCGGGCCGCAATGCCACCCAACAGCAAATACCATTTGCTAAAAAATCCACATGTGGGCGGCACACCGATAACCGCCAGCGCCCCCACGGTAAAAATGGTAGCCGTTATGGGCATGGCCTTGAACATTCCCTCGAAATCATCGATGCGATGCCCGTTGGTCCGGTACGTGATATGTCCGGCCACGAAAAACAGGCAAGCCATCATCAGGGCGTCATTGATAATGTGAAATACCGCACCTTTTAAGGCAACGGCATTGGCTACGCCGACACCGCCGATGATATATCCGATTTCAGCAACAATTACGTAGGTGAGCATCCGTTTGAAATCGTTCTGAGACAGGGCCATGACGGCGCCAAACAATATGGCGATGGTTCCTAGCCAGACCAGTATGTCATTCACCTGATACACGCTGATAGAAAACTCCGGTTTAAAAACCGTAAACATCACCCGAATCATCACGTAGGCCATGACCTTGGTCATCAAAGGCGCTAAGGCGGCGCTGACCGCCGACGGGGCATATGCATAGGCGTCCGGCAACCAGACATGCATGGGAAAGAGTGCCATTTTGATGCTCAGGCCGAACAGGATAAATGCAAATCCAACCAAAACAGTTTTGGATTGGTAGAGGTTTGGCAACAACTGGGCTAAATCCGCCATATTCAGCGATCCCGTGGCGATGTAAAGGTAACCCACACCCAACAAATAAAAACTGGCACCGATTGTCCCGACAATGATATAGCGAAAGCTGGCATACAGGGCCTTTTTTTCGCCCAAAGCAATCAGGGCGTATCCGGACAGGGAAGCCACTTCAAGCAGCACAAACAGATTGAACAGATCACCGGTAATGCATATGCCCAACAAACCCGTAACCAGCAGCAGAAAAAGACTCCAAAACAACGTTGTTTTGGCACTTAGTTCCCGCTCAACACTCTTTTTGGCGTGAATCGCCGCAAGCATGCTCAGCAGTGAAATCAACACCAGCATGGTCGCATTCAGATGATCGATTCGATAAGCGATACCCCAGGGCGGTTTCCATCCACCCAACCAGTAGTCCATGGCACCGTTTTTTATGACGGCCACGAGAATTGTCGCTGCGGACAGGAGACAAACGGCCAAAACCCCTGTCACCAGCGGATAAGCCGGCGTTCTGTATCGCCAGCCCACCGTAAAGACGATAAACGAAATCACCAGCGGTGCGACCACGATGATGGCAGGTAATTGAAGAATCATCTATGTCTACCTAAAACAAGGCGCCCAGATCCGGATGATCTTTAATGGCTCGGATGAACTGCTCTGTGCGAATGTCATAGCGCTTTTTGACCACGTGCAGCAGCCGTTGACTCATGACGTAACCCAAATGATAATTCTGCTCGAAGAGTCCTTTCAACTTTTTCGACCGGAAAGAAAGCAGCTGGGTCGGCTCGACACAAATAGCATCGGTACTGTAATTCTCCTCGGAGCCATCCAGCATGGCCGACCAGCCAATGGAATAGCCTTGTTTGATCGAACTCAGGGAAATGGTGATGCCCGAACCGATGCGTTGCTCCAGTAAAACCGTTCCTTGTAGAATAGAATAATAGCGGTCGGCCCTATCTCCCTGGTGGAAGACATATTCCTTTTCATCAAACTGGAGCAATTCGGTAATCGGTATCAGTTCGTCCAGCATGTCGTCGGTCAAATACGTCAACATGACGATTTGTTTGAGTGTTTCTCGGGTTATCATGATTCGTCCCTTATAACTGCCCTGATTGTATTCCGGTCACAGCGCCACCCATCGCTGCTTGGATGCCAGATTTAAATGCCTCAGGTTTCCTGGATTCTTTCCAAGATCTCGTTCTCTTCCAGGGTGTGATAGCGCTGATGAATCCTTATAACCAGAGCCAGGGCCACCCCCAGCGTGGCCACCGCCACGACAATGGCGGTCAGCATGAGAACATGCGGCAGCGGATTGATGTAGTGCGCGGCCGATACCGCCGAGTGCGCACTGTCGTTTTCGTGCTCGATGATGGGGATGGTTGCATCTAGTTTCGCACCGACTGAAATAAAAAACAAAATCACGGATGTCTGTAAAATGTTCATACCGATGATTTTTTTAATCAGATTATTCTTGGCAATGATCCCGTATAGCCCAATCATCATGAGGATAATATAGACCCAATAGTTTGTTCTCGAAATTAAAACATCCAGATATACTTCCATTGCTAAAGCCCCTCGTCATGTTTACCGGCCGAGGCCAAGTTGGTGTAAAGTGTTACCATGACGGCCATGACGGCGATGCCCACTCCGATTTCAATCATCAGGATTCCATGGGACCGCGCCGTCACCGGATCGACACCCAGGATGCCGGCTAATGCTCGGTAATCGAGGAAATTGAAGCCGAAAAGCATGCACAAAATACCTGTGCAGGCATAGATAAATACCCCCAGTGCACTGAGTACTATCGTTGTATGTTCACTCATACGCCTCATACCGGTGCGCAGATTGAAGGCAATCGAAAATATAATCATGGCCGCGCCCAGGATGACACCACCCTGAAAGCCGCCGCCCGGGCTATGGTGTCCGTGGGCAATGACATACAAAGCGAAAATTTGAATAAAGGGTACGATCAGCCGGCTGGTGGTTTTGACGATCATATCATGGGGGACCCAGACTGAATCGATCCGTTCAAAAGCAGTCGAATCCTCCGGGAATTTGCCGTCTTTATCGATCCGCAAGGTTATCCCGGTGGGAATATGACGGTAGAGCCGTGTTGCGGATGTTTCTGTGCGAAAACGCCGCAGCAGAAATATACAAGCGATGCCGGCCGTGAAGATAACGATGGTCTCAAACATGGTATCGTATCCGCGATAATCAGCCAGTACTGCGGTCACAAGGTTTGGAACTGACGTATCTGCCTCGCATTTCTCAATATAGTAAGGTGAGACATGACAGTTGGCCGGCGCTTCCGGATCGCCCCATGACGGAAATTCCAGCGAGCCGTATATGAGCACGCCTCCCAGCAGAATAACGATGATCAGTCCGATTGTTTTCAATCTTCGGTCCTCCGTGATGTTCGAAACACGGCGGCTACAAAAAGAACTGTACTGACGCCGGCGCCGACCGATGCTTCGGTAAAAGCCACATCAACCGCCCCCATGATGGCCCATAACAGGCACATCATAAAACTGTAGGCCCCAAAAAGGATGGCCGCACCCAACAAATCCTTGACGGACAGGGCGCCCACCGCCAGAATCATGACGATGACCAGGATAACAATTTCAATCTGCCAGATCATTCCGTTTCTTCTCCAACAACAGGTTTGGTCCACGGCCGCAAACCCGCGCGAACGCCGGCATCCACAATGGCATGCGTGGCCGTTGGGCTGGTGATGAATACAAACACGATTATTAAACAAATTTTCAAAGCCGTTAGAATTGACCCGTGAGAAAAAGCCACATGGAGAGCCAGCGCACCGACAGTGGTTACCAGTCCAAAGGTATCAAGCTTACCGGCCGGATGCAGGCGCGAGTAAAAATCCGGGAAACGCAGGATGCCCACTGTCCCGCCGCTAAAAAATATCAGGCCGCATATTAAAAAAAATGTAATCAGTATGTTCATCATGTGTTTTCGCCTCTTTATTCCGTGCTTTCATCATATAAGCCTTTGCGTTTTTGAAAATAGCGGGAAGCCGCCAAGACGGCGATGAAGTTTAACAGGCCATACGCCAGAGCGATGTCCACGAACATCTCCACACGATGATAAAGTAGACCGATTATAATCAACAAAGAAGTGGTTTTACTCCCGATGGCGTTAACACCGATCAGTCGATCCAGAACAGTCGGCCCAACCACTGCGCGGTAAACGGATAAAAACATCAATAGACTTAAAAACAAGCCGGTATATAGAAACAGGTTATCCATCATTCCTTGAAAATTCGTGCAATTTTTCGCTCCATTTCGCCAGGCAGTGGCTCACCCGAAGCCACATTAATACAATGTACGGTGAAGCGTCCTACTTCAGACACATTTACGGTTATGGTTCCAGGGGTTAGGGTGATGGAATTGGCAAAAGTTGTGCGGGCCATATCACTTTCCAAATGGCTGTTGAACTCGATAATTTGCGGATCGATCAGTTCCTTCATGCGGGGGTGAAACGCCAGACGCAGCACTTTTAAATTGGCAATCAGAATCTGGTAGAGCAACCAAGGAACATATAATGCGAATCGGATCCAAAATGCTAAAAAGTCAGTTTTCAATCCAGACGGAAACAGCAGGTCGCTGGAGAAATAGGTTACCAACAGGCAGGAAATAGCCCCCAAAACCAAGTGAAACAGATCGAATTTGCCCGAAAAAATCAGCCAAAAACTGAACATGATGAAGAAGGTAATGATGAAGGGCAATGCAGTTGAACGATTTTTAGCTGGGGCTTGAAGTTGGTTTTTAGCGCGGGCGTGCTGGTCCGGCTCTTGAGTCGGTGCTATTTTTTTATCAGCAACCAATTCCGGGCCCCTCCCCAAACGAATGGATTCCGAGTTTACCTGAGCCTGTGGTGGTTTTCTCAGAGTTCCTGCCGGAGATGTTCAGATGGTGGGATGTCAGCTAACGTGCGAATTCTGGTTCAACGGTGATATGGGTTCAGCAGCTCCTGGACAGGTTGAATATTCGATAACGGATTATATCCATCTCAACCAATGACCGTGTTTCGTTGCAGCGCCTACCTGGATTGTGAATAAGGTCGTTTTACCGATCAACTCCTTACTATCTGGTAGCTCACCGATTTATACCCCTTGACTTTGCGGATGTGAAAAGCCAAAATTCGGCTTTCGTATCTGGCAATATAATTTTTAAGCAATTTCTTGCCGTTGCGAAAACGGGCGCCCTGCAAATTTACGATTAGGCTGGGCACATCATTGACCCGGCCTTCGCAAAGCACACGCGGTCCGTCGCCGATCAGCACCTCCCATTCACCGGCCACCAAAATGCCCAGTTCTTCCAGCATGGGATAGAATTCTTCCATTACGTAGCGGGTATAGGCATCATAATCCTTTATGCTTTCGGTAGTGACGTTCCACATTTGATTAAATTTGACCGTATCCTCGCGAATATCGATGGAATAAGCATCCTTTTTCGCGGTGGATACCAGCACTTTGGTCTTGTAGTTGATGATGTGGTGCTGCAATTCCCCCAAGAGCTTACGATATTTTTCGCTGCGGAGCGCCTCTTCCAGTAAATCCAGATCATTACTGACTGTTTCGAGGATAAAATCACTATAGGCCCCGACCATTACCGACCAGGCTGCCACCGTATGCATATTCAAGCGATTGATACCGGGGATAAACTTGTTAATAATAAATTTTTCATACGCGTCTCTTTTGCGCGGATTGACTGTCCAGTAGTGATCAAATTTAACCGTCATAAGGTGTCCCTCCTTTGCGAAAGATCAAAATTCCTATCCCTGCAGTCTCGCTTTGGCGGGACAGGGTATTGCGGAATTTTGCCGAAATCCTTTAGATTCCGGTTTCACTCTTTTCTGCTTCGATTTTAGTAGATTGTGAGTCTGATATGAAGAGGATTTTACGGCTATTACATATTAGCATATTGCTGGAAGTAATTACAATGATTAATTAGTGTATCATTGCTTTTTGAAATTGATGTTTGAATTTCGAAGCGCCGCCGTAGGCCGGGTGTCTGACTTTTATGGCTTCGATACCGGCTTGCTGCATGGACACTTGTGACTTCTCGCCAACTGCGATAACCTTTACCTTGCCTGTCATGGTAAGAAGTTGTTCTAATATGTTGATGCCGGCATTTAGCTCTGTATCGGTGGGCGTCCGGTTGGACAGCATTCCTTTTTGGGGCTTGTAGGGATGCCATGGGAAGGCATTCCAAAGGACAAGCTGTCGGCTATCAAGACCGCTTGCAATCAGATGCCCCCACACAATGGTAGCGGTTGGTTCGCTGAATCCCATGGGCTTGATTTCAGCAGAGCTGGTCCGTTGCGGTTCTACAGATGTGAAAACATGCCGGGGAAAAATGCCGCGTTTTAATTGTCCCCCTAATAGTATCCGCTCGGATGTCATGGCAATCCCGGTAAAATGGCCGCCCTGGTAGCCTAGGGCCTCGCCCACCAGCAAGGTGCCGCAGCAACCAATCCGTTCTCCAAGATAGGCTGCTAATTGCGTACGGCGTATCTGAGGCCCGCGACGGTTACAATCATTTTGCGGATCCACATCATACCAGGGATTAAAGATACCGCTCCCCACGGGATTCTGTTTCAACCGTTGGATAAAGGTTTGTATATCCATCTTTGATGTGCTCGTAAAAAGTCAAAATTCTCAAATTCTGAATAGTTAACCTGCTGAAATTATTAAGAGTGAAATTCGAAACGGCCGCGGCGGTGACCAGGGGCAGTTTCACGTGTTGCCAGGCAGAGAAATCAAAACGGTTGTTCCTTTACCCGGCGTACTGCTGATATCTATGGTTCCGCCATGCGCCTCCACAATCGTTTTACACAGACTGAGGCCCAGTCCGTAACCGCCGGTTTCCCGGGTACGGGATTTATCGGCCCGGTAAAAAGGTTCCCAGATATGGATCAGCGCCCCGGGCTCGATGCCGATCCCGTTGTCAGCGATGGTGACATCGACCCAGTTTTTTCGTAAACCGATCGATATTTCAACTGGCGCGCTATCTTTATTTGAATACTTGACAGCATTATCGATCAAATTTTTAAAAACAATCTTGATTCGCTCCGGATCCAGTTTAAATGTCCTATCAGAACGTGTCTCTCTGAAAACCACCCCGGGGCTTTGATTTTGATAAGCTGCCGTGACATCCTGGATAAGATTCGCCAGATTGGTTGGCTGCAGGTTCAGACGGCCGTGATCATGATGAATGCGTGCCGCGTCTAATATCTGGGATATCAACTCCTCGATTTCGTGGATGTCTGCCTGCAACAATTCCTTGGTTTGGCCCGCTTCCACAAATTCCAGTGCTACTTTCATCCGGGTCAACGGGGATCGCAGCTCATGACTCACATCCCTTAGCAGCTGTTCCTTGGCAGCCAGCATGGTTCGCAGGCGCCCGATCATATCATTGAAGGCCCGGGTTAACTGACCGAGTTCATCAGACTTCGTCACCGCTACCCGGTACTGCAGGTCCCCGCGACCGACGGCTTTCACGCCGCTATCCAACAAACGTACCGGCCGCAAAATCCGGCGAATCAGCCCATAAGCCCCCAGCAGTATCAATGCAATCGTAATAAAGATCAGACCATGAACCCGCCTGAGAGCCGGATTTTTATGATATTCGCCGGACAACTCGAAAAGATAATTGCCATCCGCATGGCGATATTCAAAGTAGAACCGTCCGTGGAACATCCCGCTGCGCACATGGGGCTGATTTGGCCACGCACGCAAACGAATTTTATGAAGGTCCCGTGACTTTGGCGCAGTAGACCAGGATGCCTCCGGGCCCTGGTAGTGAATTTGAAGTGATGTTTGATCCGCGATTTGGCGGGCCTTCCCGTAATCCGGAGGTGAACCCAAATCGGCGATCACATAGTTCAGGTATTGATGGATATTGCTCTGAAACGGTCGACCGGCCATGGCCCGATAGGCACCAAAAAAACCCCACAAGGCGATGTTGATACAGATACCGGTCACCAAGATAATGGCCAGCATCTTGGTGAATACGGAGTTGAATATTTTTTTAATCCAGTTTAGTCGCATGCTGACTTAGAATTACTACGATAGATATTTTTTCAGGTAACCCCACCAAAGCCATCAGCAATCGGCTTTAAGCAATAAGCCGCTTAGCGTTGTCAGCTTTTTGCTTAATGCTGCTCTTGGCCTATAAATACGTACCCTGCCCCCCACACGGTCTTAATAAAGGTGGGCGATTTGGGATCGTCTTTCAATTTCTGCCGCAGGCGACTCATGGTAATATCCACAGATCGGTTAAATGCGTCCGAGTCCATGCCGCGCAACTCTTGTAATATGTGGTCGCGATCGAGAACTTTGCCGGCATTCCGCACCAGCAATGCCAGGGCCATAAACTCATTGGTCGTCAAGTCCAGGAGTTCCTGCTGCAGCCAGGCGCAGCGTTTGTCAAAATCAATCTCGAGCGGACCAAATGACTGCACGGGCACACCCGCTCTGTCCCCACCCCGGCGCAAAACAGCATGGATCCGCGCCACCAGCTCCCGCGGCTCGAATGGTTTGGGCAGGTAGTCATCGGCTCCCAACTCAAGCCCGATAACCCTGTCGGTGATCTCTCCCCGGGCCGTTAGCATGATGATCGGAATGGTGTAGGTTTCACGAATAGTTTTGCACACCTGAAAACCATCCATCTCGGGCAGCATAACATCCAAGATGACCAGGTCCGGCTGCTCCTTTTTGATCAGTTTAAGACCCCGGGAAGGATGTACGGCGGTCACCACCTCTAAGCCGAACTCACCCAAAAATTTCTGTAACAACTGGTTGAGTTTTTCATCGTCATCGATAACCAGAATTTTTTGCTGCATGGCACCCTGTCTGTCGATCGTGGTGTGGTATTGTTTCTTGTTATAATAATTGCGGATTGAGGAAATCGGCAACTGAATTCCTCAATCCTCCCGCACCTAATTATAAGCTGGGTGTGCGTTCAGCGTCCTGGTCTGTCCTTCAACTTGAATCCTGGTGGAACCCTCGGATCCTCGGACCCTCTGATCTTAATCTGCCCACCGACGCGAACACCGCCCTTCCCACTTTTCCAACTTTTTAATCAGTTTATCGCGTTGTTCCGGCGACAGGCTGGCATGAAATTCGGCAATCCGGTCCACAGCGAGGTTCATGACAACTTCCATCTCCTTGCGATGCGTGACGATCATGGCCTTAACACGCTCCGTATCGATGGCATCGCTGCTCAGCTGGGCTTTAATTTCTGCATGCATCGTTTCTTTATCGGCATGCATTTCTTTGGCTTTGCTCAAAATTTCATTTTTAAAGGCATCCGCCATCTCTTCTTGGCCCTCAGTCAGATCCAGAACTTCGGTCAAATAATCCACCATGAAGTCTGCACCTTTATGCCCGCCCCGATGGTGACACCCCACAAACAAGGTCGTTCCCAAACCTACCAAAGTCAATAACGTGATAATCATCAGTGTTCTCATCGTGATTTCCCCCTTTGCTTTCGTGTTTAGTTCATGCCGAAACCGATTCAAACCCGATTCGAATTTCCCGATAGTCTGAATCGTTAGGGAGAAGATAATCTTTTTTTTCACGAAATGCTTTGCTAGCGCGTAACAAGTTGTAACAAATTGTAACAACTGGCTTGATTTTAATTTTCTGACATTCGAACCACAAGAACGGGGATTTCAGACCGGCGGATAACGCGCCGGGCCGTGCTTCCCATGACCACATCAGCCAATGTGCTCCGCCCATGTGTTCCCATGACAATCAAATCACATTTTTTTTCCGAAGCCACAGCCAGAATCTTTTCAACCGGATTACCTTTTTCAACCACAATTTCGTCATCATCATCCTGGCGCTTATCAAAATCGGCTTTAACCTTTGCACTGAATTGATCCAGGATGTCGCGGATAAAATGGTGATCCTTTCTTTTTCCGATCAGGGCGTCTTTGGCATCTTGTTGATGTTTATTTTGCACCTCCTCCCAACGCTTTTTCCCGATGTAACCCATGGCACCGGTGCTTTCGACGATGGACGGCGTTTCCGGCAGCACATGTAAAAAAGTAATTTGAGCCCCATATTGACTTGCCAGGCTAATGGCATAAGAAAAAGCATATTGGGCACTTTCGGATAAGTCTGTGGCATATAAAATATTCTTTATCTGAACGTCTGGTATTTGCATGCATCCTCCCTGTTGATGTTGTTTGATACTGAATCGGATTTGTTTACGTTGTAATGAATTTTTCACCACCCATAACCGAAAATATCAGTGGATTGCCACCCAACTGGTAGGCCAGATCCACCGGGGAAGGCACATCCCAAACGGCAAAATCAGCGACCTTTCCGGCCTCCAGCGTTCCAATCTCATCCTGGAGACCCAGTGCCTGAGCCGCATGTCGGGTAGCACCTGCCAGGGCTTCGGCCGGTGTTACCCCAAATAGGACGCAAGCCATGTTCATCATACTGCGGAGTGAAAGCACCGGACTGGTACCTGGATTGGCATCGGTACTCACGGCCATGGGCACACCGGCCTCGCGCAACGAACCAATGGGCGGCTTTTGGGTTTCATTCAGATAATAAAAAGCCCCTGGCAACAATACGGCCACACACCCGCTTTCAGCCAGTGCCGGTATATCCTCAGGATCCAAGTACTCCAAATGATCGACACTTAGGGCCTGATAGCGCGCCGCCAATACGGCCCCCTTGGAGTCTGAAAGCTGCTCGGCATGCAGCTTAACCGGCAAGCCATATGCAGCAGCCGCCTTGAAAATGCTTTCAGTCTGATCCAAATTAAAAGCGATGGCCTCACAAAAAACATCCACCGCCGATGCCAGGTTCTGATTGACGACTTCGGGTAAAATGGATGTGTTGATCAAATGTACATAATCATCGGGTCGGCCCTGGTATTCAGGCGGTACTGTATGGGCACCCAAAAAGGTGGCCTTGATCCGGGCGGGTGTTTGTGCGTCTAAGTGCTTGATGACTTTCAGGAGTTTGAGCTCATTCTCCAAATCAAGTCCATACCCGCTTTTAACCTCCAGAGTGGTAACCCCATCTGCCAGCAATGCCTGTAGGCGCGGTATGCTTTGTTGCCGTATTTCTGCTTCTTCGGACGCCCGTACGGCACGAACGGTGCTAATGATGCCGCCGCCGGCCTCGGCAATAGCCTTATAATCCGACCCTTTCAGGCGCATCTCGAATTCATTGGATCGATTGCCCGCATACACGAGATGGGTGTGGCAATCCACCAGACCGGGTGTTATCCAGGCACCGGCCAAATCCTGAACCAGACCGGCATTGGACCTGGCATCAGACGGCAGTTCCGTTGCCGGTCCGACCCAACGGATACGTCCTTTATGAACTGCAATGGCGCCATCCGCAATCACACCATACCCGTTATCTCCGGCCATGGTGGCCAGGTGGGCGTTTAGCCAGAGGGAATCAAATGGTTTAGACATTTTTTTCATAATCTTCATGAAATCCAATAGAGATAAAATTACCCTTACGCGTTATTCCAAATTTAACGCTTATCTAGAATCGCCAAAACTTTTGCACAATTATCCTTTGCGCGCCTGGTAATTTCTTCCGCTTCTTTGAGAACCTTTTCTTTAAAGTCTTGGTCGCAGACAGCGTTCATGTTTATCAGCACATTCTGCCAGGCACCCCAGATACCGGCTTCCAGTGAACGGGCTCCCACCTGTACATCCGATTTGGAAGCCGGATTTCCATAGTTCGCGATGGCAGTCATGGCATCCCAGGCTTTGTCTCCCAATCGCATGGTGGCCAAAGGTGTCTGAACAGCCGATTTCAAACCGGCCTGCATGGCTTCTTGGCGCTGGCGTTTTTCTGCATCGGTCTCTTTGGGCATTCGCAACGCCGCCATATAATCGCCAAAAGCATCGGTGTCCGCATCGATTAAAGGAATCAGATCCTGACTAATGCGATGCAAGGGCGGAATGATTTCACGCATCCTAACATCCAGGTCTTCAAATTTACGCACACCATAGGTCAGCTTGGCCACCATGGCCCCCAAACCCACGCCCACCGCCGCCAGTTGGGCCGAAACCGAACCGCCGCCCGGGGCCGAAGACCGCGAAGCGACTTCCTCTATAAAACCGCGCAGGGTCATGTTTGTTAAGGGTGCTTCAGGCGGTTCAGCCACAATGTATTCGATAATGCGTTCCTGCGGATTAAAGGGTGTGATGGCGTTGAGCCCTAAACGCGCAATGGCCAGCCGAATTTTTTGATCGTCATCAATGATAAACAGGTCCTCTTTTTCCATGTAATAGTCGGCCGCCATCTGGATCGATTCCAGCGGTACCACACCGACAATTTCCGATCCGGCGACGCCTACTTTTAATTTCCGAGCTTCCGCCTTCACGGCTTCAAACAGCGTGTGAATGGGTGTGATGCGGTAGTCATTCAGATTTACAGTCACCTGGGCCAGGTTGTATTCGTCTACAAACCAGCCCATGCCCTTAACCATTTTCAGGCGTCCCGGCTCCTGAGGCCCGCGCCCGGCCTCGCGCAGATTCAGGGCAATGCGGTGGGCTTGATTGGGTGTGCCGATAATATTGACATTGTAGGCAATCAAAAAGTTGCGCGCCCCGGTAGCAGTGGCTCCCCAGGATGGTACAAATTCGGCCGGTCCATAGTCAGGCCGCCATTGCGGATCTTTGAGGCGCTCGGCCAAACCCTCATACTCACCCTGGCGGACATCCGGAAGCTTGCGCCGGTAATCCTTTTTGGCAGCATGTTCGTACAGAAACACGGGTACGTTTTGTGTTTCACCCAAAAGACGACCGAATTTTTCGGCCAGGGCCACACATTCCTGCATGCTGATATTGGCCACCGGTACGAACGGACAGACATCCATGGCGCCAAACCGCGGGTGCTCACCCGAATGCCCTGACATGTCGATTCGTTCCCGGGCAACGGCCGCTGCATTTAAAGCACCTTGGACAACGGCCTCAGGATCACCCACAAAGGTATACACCGTCCGGTTGGTGCTGGCACCCGGATCCACATCCAGCAGCCGACAGCCGTCGGTTTCTTGAATGGCCTTGGAAATGGCCGTGATCACCGCTTGATCGCGGCCCTCCGAAAAATTGGGAACGCATTCGACGATTTGATTCATTGAAGCTTCCTTTCTCATATCCTTTTGAAACTCAGAAGATAATATATGCTAATTCAAATAATAATAGGCGAATAGGATTCAAGGGTTCGCGGGGCCCAGTGATTTAACTGATAGCGCGTAGCGGTAAGCGCTCAGTCATAAGCAGCTTGTTGCTGAAGGCTGAAAGCTTATGGCTGCCAACAGCATTGTGCTCACTTGAATCCGTGAATCCTCGGTCCCTGGAATCCTGCTCTGTGGCTGTTAGCGGCTTATAGCCTAATAGTCTTCAGCCTAACAGCCTATCTTTTTAAAATCTTATCAATCAAATTATCATCTGCCAAAAAGGGCACCGTAATGTGATCGCCATTTTGATTGGCACGGTTATATTCCGCGGCCACGGCCATGGCATTGGGATTTCGGGCCCAATTTCGACGGGCCACGCCGCCCATGACATCCCAGGTAATGGCCGATCGAATGATCGCATCCACCTGGAGGCTGCCGTCCAGGACCAATCCGAATCCGCCATTGATGGCTTTGCCGATACCCACCCCGCCACCATTATGAAGGGCCACCAGCGACATGCCCCTGGCGGCGTTACCGGCAAAACAATGGGTGGCCATATCCGCACAGACATTGCTGCCGTCTCTGATGTTGGCGGTTTCCCGGAAAGGCGAATCCGTGCCACCGGGATCATGATGATCCCGGCCCAGCATCACCGGACCGATATCGCCCTCTCGAACCAGCTGGTTGAATTTGAGGGCGATGGTCATGCGCCCCACGGCATCCTGGTATAATATGCGCGCCTGGCTGCCCACCACTAGTCTGTTTTTCCCGGCCTCCTGGATCCAAATGTAGTTGTCACGATCCTCGGTACGGCGATCAGGGTCGATACAGGCCATGGCGGCTTGATCGGTTTTCTGAAGGTCTTCGGGTTTGCCGGACAAGCAAACCCAGCGAAAAGGACCATAGCCATAGTCGAATATGGGGCCCATGATATCCTCGAAATAGGAGGGAAATATGAAGCCGTCCTTGGCATCGACACCATTCTTGGCCACCTCCGTGACACCGGAATCAAAGACCGCCTTCAGAAAGGCATTGCCATAGTCGAAAAAGAAGACTCCCCGTTCGGTGAGAACTTTGATGAGCTCGTAATGGCGCTTGAGGCTTTGGTCCACCAGCTGTTTAAATTGCGCCCGATCGGTGGCGAGTAAATGCGTCCGTTCTTCAAAGCTGATGCCCTGGGGGCAGTAACCACCATCATAAACCACATGACAGGAGGTCTGATCGGAAAGCAAATCCACATGCTCATGATTTTCGGCAACGTAGGCCAGCAAGTCCACAATATTGCCGTGGTAGGCGATGGATAAAGCCTCCTTATTCGCTTTTGCCCGCTCGGCCAGTTTAAATACCAGGGCCAGGTCGCCGTAAACCGCGTCTACCCATCCCTGCTTATGGCGCGTCTCGATACGGCTCTGATCCACTTCGGCAACAATCGATACCGCACCGGCAATTTTGGCGGCCTTGGGTTGAGCCCCACTCATCCCACCCAATCCGGATGAAACAAACAACAAACCCGCTAAATCCCGGTCCCCGGCCACACCACACATCTTTCGCCCAGCATTCAGCAATGTGTTGTAAGTACCATGCACGATTCCTTGGGGCCCGATGTACATCCAGCCGCCGGCGGTCATCTGGCCGTAGGAGGAGACCCCCATCTGGGTAGCAATTTCCCAGTCCTCAGGGTTGTCATACAGTCCCGTCATCAAACCGTTGGTGATAATCACCCGGGGATTTTCCGGTTTGGACTGGAAAAGCCCCAACGGATGGCCGGATTGAACCACCAGCGTCTGGTTTTCGGTCAGATGCTGCAGGTACTGCTTGATCAGCACCAATTGCATCCAGTTTTGACAGACGCTGCCGGTTTCGCCATAGGTCACCAGCTCATAGGGATACAGGGCCACATCAAAATCGAGGTTGTTATCGATCATGAGCTGGAAGGCTTTACCGGCCAGACATCGGCCCTTGTATTCCTGAATCGGCTTGGCTTTAAGATTCCCGAGGGGCCGGTAGCGGTACCCGTAAATACGGCCCCGGGTCTGCAGCTCTCCCAGAAATTCGGGCGCCAGGATCTCATGGTGCTGACGGGGGACATACCGCAACGCATTTTTAAGGGCTGTTTTGGTTTGGGCCGGGTTCAAGCGAAATCCCCGATCCGGTGCCCGGCGAATCCCGGCTTCAAATTGGGTTGGTTCGGGTAATTTCTGCGGCAACCTAATTTTCATGGATTGATACATGGTATCATCAACAATCAGATTGTTCATGCGGATGCCCTCCCGACACATGGTGATGGATGTCTTTTCGATTAAGATCCTAATAAATTTTCAGTCTCGATGCAATTGTTTGTTGCTCGTTAACCTGAAACTGGTAGTCTAAATGCTCGCCAAAACCAAATTCAAACTACGATAACTGCAATGACGTCCTATACTTGTGCATATTCATGATTATCATAATGAAGTGTACCCGAAGATTTTGCGATAAGGAAGATGAAATGAATGTGGAATCTGAAAATTCAAAAGACACATTGATCGAGGCGCTGCAACATCAGCTTGCAAACACGGAGAAAAAATACCGGGACCTCAAAGCCCGCTTTGATGCCCGTACCGCAGAATTCGATCAAGAGTGCGCTTTACGGGATAATACCGCCGAGGCCCTGCGCATGGCCGAAGTCATCGTAGACCAAAGCCCGGTGATTCTTTTCAGTCGGCTCGCCGGTGACGATCCCAAACTCGTCTACGTAAGCGAAAATATTCGTCAATGGGGATATACGGCCGAGGCATTCTTGAACGCTGAAATTCATTTTAAAGACATTGTCGTCCCCGATGATTCGGAGCGTATAGCCGAGGAGATCGGCGGCTATGCCGAATCAGATGTGGAGGAATATACCCAGAGCTATCGCATTGAGACGGCATCCGGAGATTACCGCTGGGTTGAAGACCGGACCTCGGTTGTTCGCGACGAAAACGGGGTAAAAACACATAACCAGGGCATCCTTGTAGATATAACCGAGCGTAAGATCGCGGAAGAAAAAATACGTAAAAGCGAAGAAAAATTTCGCCGTATTGTGGAAACAGCGGCCGAAGGATTCCTGCTGATGGACGAAAACCTGGTGATAACCGATGTCAACGATGCCTACTGCCATCTCACCGGTTATGCCCGTGAAGAACTTATTGGGATTACCCCATTGGACCTGGCCACGGAAGCGTTTCGGAACTACATGGCCAGCAATCGGGATTCGATTCTGGCCACAGAAGTCCGCGAACTGGAGGGTATCGTCCTAGCCAAAGACGGTCATCAAGTTCCCATTCTGATTCATGGGAGCACCCTCAGAGATGACCAGGACAACGTCATCGGCAATATGGCCTTTGTGACTGATATGACTGAACATAAAAAAGCCCTGGCCCTGGCCGGCGAAGTCCAGAAAAGCCTGCTGCCCCAGGATAAACCCCGGGTGCAAGGACTCGATATCGCCGGCCGCAATGTGTCTTGCGATGAAATTGGCGGTGACTATTTCGATTTTCTATGGCGGCAGGATTCCAAAAAAGGACCCTTTGGCGTTGTCGTGGGCGATATTTCCGGACATGGAGTCGACTCGGCCCTTTTAATGACAACGGCCCGGGCCTTTTTGAGAATGCGGGCCTCCCAGCCCGGGTCCATTTCCGAAATCATCACCGCCATGAACCAACATCTGGCCCAGGATGTGCTCGATACCGGTCGCTTCATGACCCTGTTTTATCTGAACATCGATCCCCAGAATAAGCGACTGGATTGGGTAAGGGCCGGGCATGATCCTGCCCTCATATATGACCCCAACGCGGATACCTTCGAAGAGTTAAAGGGCAGCGGCGTTGCCTTAGGCGTAAACGAAGGTTTCAGCTATACCGAGAATCACCGCGAAGGCCTTGAAAACGGTCAGATTATCGCTGTGGGAACCGATGGTATCTGGGAAGCACTCAATGGGAATAACGAGATGTTTGGCAAGAAACGCTTGCGCCAGATCATCCGTAGCCATGCCGACGCTGCTGCCGCTGATATCTTGGATGCCGTATACAATGAATTGAATGCGTTTACGCTGGGTCAAAAGTCCGAGGATGATATTACGCTGGTGATAGTTAAAATCGATGGATTTGACTGATCGTCATTGGTGAGGGAATCCGTGATCACGCTGTCTTTGTATCATTTTGTTCCTTCGCCGGAACATACTGGAGCATTCGACAGAGCTCGTCAATATTCCGATGCAGGGTCATGCGTCTATGTTCTCCAACAGGATTACCCTGGGCAAACGACTTGGCAATGGTCGCCAAAAGTCTTGCCCTCTCAAAAAAGATATAATCTAGTTGAATCGGTTTTTTAGTATCAGCTATCGATCTAAAATTGGTTTCCCGCCCCGCCCAATCAACACAGTCATTGGCAACCGCTTCCGCGGTTCGTATAATTTCTTTCAGGCGTTGTTCCTCAAGGGGGTACCCGTTTAAAAACGCTTTCGACATGATAATAAGGAGTTTAAGTTTTGTGAAGAATGTATTGTAGTCGGTATCTTGCTTGATATCCTGTCGATCTGAAAGCAGCCTTATCATGATTCATATCTCCAATGTACATATGGTGTATATGGTTGACACTGCTTATACAATATATTGGTAATATTGTCAAAGGCTGAAAATCCCGTATTGATCCCAACGAGACCAAACAGCATCCGCTTCCCTAAACTATTTTGACCAAACGGAAACCGAGCCGATTGCTGCGCCGGTCCGGGGAACTGAGGCTGCGTGATGCGCACCGGCAGTACCAGTCCTGACTGCCCCAGTCGCCCCCCCGAAGCGCCCTGGCCAACCCGGTTGCCGGGCCTAAAGGATCAACTGAGGGACTTTGCGCATAATAGGTGCGATCAAACCAGTCCTGACACCATTCATGCACATTGCCATGCATGTCATATAGCCCCCAGGTATTTGGCTTTAATCGGCCGACGGGATGCGTCTGCCCTTCGGAATTTTTTCCGTACCAGGCGTATTGGCTGAGCATATTCCCATCACTGCCAAAAGTATAGGCACTCTCTGAACCGGCCCTGGCCGCATATTCCCATTCAGCTTCAGTTGGAAGGCGATATGTATTCGTTTCTTCCTTGGTATTCAGCTTTTGGATAAACGCTTCCACATCATTCCAGGAAACCCTTTCCACCGGTCTTAAGTCGGTCATAAATTCACTTGGATTGGCTTTCATAATCGTAGACCACTGTATTTGCGTGACGGCATATTTTCCCATAAAAAATGCACGACTGATTTTAACCATGTGGCGTGGATTTTCATGATCCTCGGCCTGTTCACTTATTTTATCGCCGCCCATCTTAAACGAGCCTGCTGGAATTGAAACAAATTCCATTCCAATGCTATTGATTGTTGCTTGCGTCATTTTACGGTAACCACCCATGAAACTCGGTTTGTTTTTCCATACCGAAGGTCGAAAGTCGATTTAGTTGTTATTGGATCCAATCGCTAATGCAATCCGGCAATAGGTTTCCACACCTGTCGGGAGGATGCCCTCGTTGAAGTCAAACTCGGGATTGTGAACCAAGGCCCCGCCAGGCCGTCCGGCACCCAGCGCAAAGTAACAGCCTTTGGCTTCTTCCAAAAAGAAGGCAAAGTCTTCTCCCCCCATGGTCCTGGCCGGGATTACCACCTGATCCGCCCCCACCACGGCCGCCGCGCATTTTTCCACCAGTTGCGACATGTCCGGGTCGTTTTCCGTTACCGGGTATCCCGGGCTATAGGTCAGCTCGTATGCTGCCCCCATGGAATCGCATACGCCCTTGATTATCTTATCCAGACGCTTTTCCCACTGGGACCAGATCTTGGAATCAAATGTGCGCGTGGTGCCGCTCATTTCAGCCACGCCCGGAATGATATTGTGGGCGGTACCGGCGTGCAAACTGCCGACGGTCACCACCGTTGGACTTAAGGGATCTGAATGGCGGCTGACCACACGCTGAAAAGCGTTGATCACCTGGGTGGACACCTCCAGAGCATCCACACACACATGCGGCATGGCCCCATGGCCACCCTGCCCTATAATTTTGATATCAAATCGATCCATGGCGGCCATAAATGGTCCGCCTCGAACACCGACGGTTCCCTCGGGAATATCTGGCCAGACATGGCAGCCGAAGACGTAATCCACCATAGGATTTTTCAACACGCCAGCCGCGATCATGGGCTTGGCGCCCCCGGGTCCTTCCTCGGCCGGCTGAAATAAAAACTTAATATTGCCACACAGGTCTGATCGCAGCCGATCCAGCACGGTGGCGGCCCCCAGAACCATGGACATATGGCCGTCATGACCGCAGGCATGCATGGTACCCGAGTGCGTGGACGCAAACGCAAGATTGGTAGATTCTTCTAGGGGCAAGGCGTCCATGTCGGCGCGAAACAGAATGGTGGGGCCCGGGCGACCGGTCTTCATGGTGGCCACAATGCCGTTTTCAGCAATTTCCGTAACAACGTCAAAATCAAAGCGCTCCAGGTAGTGTTTGATGTAGGCGGCTGTTTGGGTTTCCTGGAAGGCTAATTCCGGGATGCGGTGTAAATCACGGCGAGTCTGAATAATAAGAGCCTTATTTTCGTTTATGATCTGACGCAGCTCACTCATTTTTTTTCCTCTCTACATTTTTATCTTCATCGAAAAACATACGAAATTTCATAAAGCTATTCTATCGCATCTTCCAAAATCCCGTCCCGATGGCGAAAGAAGGAGAATTTCTCGTAAGCGGTGTAAACCCCGACTGTGCAATATTAGGGTGAATTGATTTTGAGCTTCTTCAAACGCTCGATTGCGAATTCGTATTCTACGTTTTCATCCAGATAGGATCCCAAGGCCTCTTCATAATGTGCAAAAGCCCTTGTTTTTTTGCCGGAGCCCTCAGCCCAGAACCCCAGGGCCACATGGGCAGATAAAAGATACTCTGGAGAATCACCGGATTTCATGGTGATAACCTGATCGGTATGTTTTCCTTGAAGACGATGAATTATCTGTTGGTACCACGGATCGTGTATATTTTTTCCAAGTGATTCCAGAGATGCATTGGCCTGTTCTTCTGATCCGAGAAAATGATGAATGCCGGCCTCCAATATACCCAAACTTAATCGGCCGGCATTTTCACGCCCCCCGGTTTGTAGATAGGATTGCGCTTGTGACAGTGCCTGTTGCCATTTTCCTTTCATGGCGTAGTAGTAGGCCAGCCAGACCAGGATCTCTTTATTTTCCGGGTCCAGAGAATACCAGCTCTGCAATAAGGCGGTACTTTCATCGATTTCCAAGGACGCCTGTTTTAGTTTTACGATTAGGGCCACAATGTCCTGAGTGCGTTTTTTGCGCTCAATTTCGTTTGCCAACATCGTCTCCCGGAAGTCATTGCCCCCATCCAGATATTTACTTTTTTCCTGAGATGAATTTAATTCTCCCAATCGTATCGTTTGCACCCGATCCAATCCGGAAAATGCCAGGGTATAAACCCAACTATCCGGCTCCGCAGCCAACAGTGCCGTTTGAAAATGGTTTTCTGATTTGATCCACGCATTATTTTTCTCAGCATATAGCGCATAAATGTAATTGACCCAGCTTTTCTCTGTGCGCGAGTACATCTTCTCAGTCAAGTCTTTCGGTGCCGGCAATTTCTCAATCATACCGGCCAGGTAAGCATAAAATTCCCACGGTGACCGCCAATCCAGAGCGAACAGCACATCCGTATAAGCGCTTTCCGGGACCCGATCATTTTGCCAGTCTGTTAAAAAAATCATAAATCGAAGGAAATGATTTTGGGTGTCCATGGAAAGTGCCCGGGCAAAATATGATCTGGCTTGGGTGTAATTTTCCAAACAAAATGCGATCATAGCGGCAGTTGTAATCAAGTTGGGATCCTTGCTTACCGCCAGGGCTTCGTTTAACTGCGATTCGGCATCTGCCCACTTGCGTTCTTTTGCCAGTAGTTTGACGTCCCCTATTTTTCTTTCGATAGATGGATCCAGAACACCATTCCATTTCTCCTGGCCGGCTTTTATCTCCTGCAAAAAAACGGCTGCTTTATCGATGGGTAATACCATCCCGATATCCGAAAGACGCGTTGCCACCGGTAGCGGAGCTGAAGCCATTTCCACCGCTACTTTGGAGGCAATTCCAATGACCTTTCCATTGCGATCAATTATGGGACCACCGCTATTGCCCCGGTAGATGGAGGTGTCTACCTGAAATAAATTCCGAAATGTTCGCCGCACATGCCCCCGGGTCACGCTAACGTTCACCGTGGTTTCCTGGGTTTCGCTTCCCAGTGGGAAACCGATGGTAATGACCGGTGACAACCGCCTGATTTTGGACGTGTCCAGCTTCAGTTCCAGGGGCAACGGTCGTAATTTCATTGGTGTGTTTTCGATCTTGAGTACGGCAAAATCATCCTGGAGTGGGTATCGAACAACCTGCCAGGTCTTTTCAGGCGCCCTGGCAACCCCGGCGATTGTCAAACGCGGGTTTCCGTCTGTGCGATAGGCAGATTCTAAAAAATAAACCTCTTCGATATTCGAACTGTCCGATAATATCGGGAGTCTCTTAAACGCGCGCTCACCTTCAAACCACAGGAAGATGCGGTAAACCAGATCTATCGGTTCAGACATAAGTTGGTATTGTGCGATCAATGCATTTACGCTGGTATCTTCCAACCAAGGACAGGCCACATGGCGGTTGGTTAGGAAATACCCCTCGGTATCCACCAGAAAAGCGGTGCCCTCAGTCCAGTTTTGATAGATCACATTCTCATTGTCCATTAACCGATATTCGGTAACTACAAAGGCCACCGAGGCCGCATAACGTTCCACAAAATTTTCAAAAACGAGCTCGCTATCCCCTTTCTGTAGGGCGTAGTAAAGCCAGGCCAGGGCGCCCAGAACCAGTATTATCACCAGGATGATGAGCACACTCATCCAGATTTTAATACCTTTGATTTCGCGCTTTGACGCGCCTATTTTGCCTTCTGCTGATTCTATCGATTTCAGATCCTTAAACATGCCCAGAACCCGGGCAACATCTGCCATGGACTTTGGGCGCAGATCCGGGTCATCTGCCAGCATGACTTTAAAAAGTGCTTTAATTTCAGTTGGCAAATTCAGATCATTGATTAATGCTTTAAAATCCGAAGCGTCATAATCACCCGTGAGTACCTCAACAAAAAACTTCCCCAGGGACCATATATCGCTGCGGACATCCAATGGTCGCTTATTCACGATATCCGGGTGAACGGCCAGAAGACGGCGCAGCATGGGGCCGGGTTTGTCCAGGCTTGGATCTAGAAACCGTGATAGTTTGAAATCTATTTTGATCTCGAGTCTGTCTGCTTCTGTTTCAAACACAAGAATGTCATCCATAATCAGATGCGGGATGATATGGCCAAATTGGTGCAGACCTTCCAAAATAGTGGCGATTTGATAAAAAATCTTGATGATGGTTTTGGGATCGGCCAGCCTGCCGGAAGCCAGGAGTGTGCCCCATTTCTCGGCTTGGTACCACTCGCTCACCCGATACCAGAGGCCATCGGCTGACTTTTTGATTTCCAGGTGCTGAACAAAATATTCTGCAGGTAGTTCTTTGAGTTTTTCCAATTCATCCAAGAGTCGCTGGGCAATGGCATCGTCCACGCCGCTCTGGGGTGTAAATATTCGGACCATGACGGGCTTCTCTGTCTCGTCCTGGATTGCTTTACACAGTACACTGGAATACCCTTCGTGCAGAACCTTGGTAATGTGATAATCATCGATATATTTGCGCCCTTCGATGACCTCACTTCCGCATGCGGGGCAGGAAGTGATATCCTCCGCGACTAACTGGCCACATTGGTCACATATTTTCATATTGCTCCAACTAGCTCAGTAAATGATTAGGATTGTAACCAGCGAGCTCGATTTGGTAGGTGACTGGCTGAATATGTAGCCTATTTAAAACGTATTATCAATAGATTGGTTGCGGATCTCGGTGGGGAATTTCCAGTCGAACTTCTTGCCGAATTCGAACGCTCACGCGCAGACCTCGAGTCGAGTCGCCTCCGGTCTGCTGCGAAGACGGACAAAAAACTGCCGCCAAGCCTGCGGACTTGCGTTACTGTTTAGGTTGTGCTTATACCAGTTGTCAGAAATTTGTTCCGATTCTACCCACATTAAAGGAGAGAAATGATGGCCAGTGAAGAAATCAATACCCAGGTCATGAGCCTGGGAAAAGCCAGCATTCCTTCCCCGTTGGCACATGCCGCCGGGGCATCCCGATCGAAATTCATCAGCGACGATGAAGGCATCCTCATCCATATTCATAGCGAAGAGCTGGAATACTATCTGTACGAAGGCAAAAAACCGCCATATTTTGAGTTGGCCGGTCCCAGGGAGAAAATCTATTTTGATCCCAGTAAATTGCGTTGCGCTTTGGTAACCTGCGGTGGTCTCTGCCCGGGACTCAATGACATCATTCGCGCCATCGTTCATGAGTTGTATCATATTTACGCCGTGCGCAACATTTACGGCATCCGCTATGGCCTGGAGGGATTTATTCCCAAATTCGGACATAAGATAATGGACCTAAGCCCTAGCTCGGTATCCCATATTTTGGACATGGGCGGGTCAATTTTAGGCTCCTCCCGGGGTCCTCAGGAAATCGATGAAATCGTCGATTGCCTGGAGCGCATGAATATCGGCATTTTATTCATGATCGGCGGTGACGGGACCCTTAACGCCGCCGTCAAAATCGCCGATACCATCCTGGAGCGCAAGCTCAAGATTAGCGTAATCGGTATTCCAAAAACCATTGACAACGACATATATTTGGTTTCGCGATCATTCGGTTTTGATACGGCAGTGGAGATTTCCACCCAGGCTATCCTGGGTGCACACAATGAAGCAATAGGGTATCCCAATGGTATCGGACTCATTAAGCTCATGGGCAGGCACTCCGGCTTTATTGCCGCAACAGCAACCCTGGCACAGGAGGATGTGAATTTTGTGCTTGTCCCTGAGGTGGACTTTGATTTGGACGGCCCCAACGGTTTTTTAAGTGCTTTAGAGGCAAGATTGGCCTCTCGCGGTCACGCTGTGGTGGTTGTGGCCGAAGGCGCAGGCCAACAATATATTGAGAATATAGCGGAGGACGAGTGCGATGAGTCCGGCAATATTCGCTTAAAAGATATTGGCTTGTTCTTGAAAAAGATCATTAACCGACACTTCAATGCCAACGGAATGAATATATCCCTAAAATACATCGATCCAAGCTACATGATTCGCAGTTTACCAGCGAATGCCAACGACAGCGTTTTTTGCGGTTTTTTGGGGCGTAATGCCGTACATGCAGGCATGGCCGGAAAGACCAAACTACTCATCGGAAGTTGGAACAACCACTTCGTGCATATTCCCATGGAATCGTCTGCCGGTAAACGCAAAAAGGTAAATCCCGACGGTGAGCTCTGGCTAGCTGTTCTGGCCGCTACCGGACAGGGACCTTTAAAGAATAGCCTTTAAATTTGAAACACGCGACTTAGACATAAATAAGTAGCCCACAAACCCCGCGTACACCAGGAAAGCCCAAAATACAAATGGTACCCCCGGTCCACATTCTGCCAGCCAGCTACCGATAGGCGGCGCAAAGACGCCGGTTATGCCCATAACAGACATATTTTATCCAATAGCTGTGCCGGCGAAACGCCCGCCAATACCCTCTTCCTCAATGATAGCAGTCATGGTGATGGCCATGAATCCATCCCGTGAGAAGCCCGCTATCAAAACCGCCAGAGAGATCAAAACACCCTCGGCTAAGCCTAAAAGGCCCGTACCGGTGCCGATAAGTAAAGCCGTTGTCAAAATAAAGTTCCGTTTCGTGCGAAAAGCGGTACAGGTACGATCATGCGTGTGATTCCTCTCACTGTCAAAGTTTTAAATCTTTCCAAATTGATTGACATTTGGTATTACAAAGTGACATATTATGGTTTCAGACGCTGCGCGAACGGGGTCCGCATCGATATAATTTAGGCTAAATACACTTCTCTTCGTCTATGTTTTGGATCCTCAACGGTCCAATCAACACCAGTTGCTGTTTTTCAGCGCGTTTCTACATGTCAGCATTGGTGCTTTTTTGCAAACAACAATTTTTAATTCAAATTCCACGCTGCAACTCGATTCAAGGCCTTCGAGTAAGCGTTCGGATATTGAAACGTAACACCCTGGAGGTGACACAGTGAATGACATTCAATCGACCGAAGAACTTTGGCTAACTGCTCGGCTAAATACATTCCATAATCAGGTGAGAGATGAGGGCGAAAGTAAATTCGATGCACACAATATGCTGGAATGGCTTAGAGAAAACTATATGGAAGATTTGATTGCATACCAGGAATCGACAGCCATCGTGGATCTGAAGCTACTGCATCGGAGGGTTACAAAAATGATGGACGACCTTGTCCAACGAAAAAATGATTTCATCAAGAGTAAGGACAAGGCCAAAAGTATGGATATTAGTGGCGTGGCGACGCCCAATACAATTTGGGAAAAATTGGATTAACGAAATTCGACACGTGTGGTCAGTGCATAAGCCTGGTGATGGTTCTTTACGAATAAACAAATACGATCAGTACGAATTCCACATAAGCGCATTTTATGGCCATCCACACTGCGGCGATATGGCAAAGTCCCAGTTCATTTCAATAGCCAGCCAGTGTGGCAGAAGCATAATTGATTTGGTATAATTTAATCCTGTATTCTCGACACGGTCTCTTATCCGTACCGAAAACGGATTCGTCACGTCTAAAATCGTCGCAAGTTTCTTTGGATTATCGACAACTGAATCCGGATCGGAAGAATGACGGCAGGCTGAAGGATCCGAACAAACAAAATGGGTTCGACAAATGAGGGGCCTCACGGGATAAACCCTGCATTCACCTTCTACAAGTAGCGGGCAGTAGTGATAGGCAGACAATCCAATTGGTTCGTCACAATGCGAAGCACCGCGGCGGTCCATCCTGGTCTCATCCCACTCATGCCAATGTTTTGTCCGAATCCTGAGGTCTTCGATCTGACAACGGGAGAACTCGTGCTTTATGAAATGCCCCAAGGCTTGGGCTTCTGCAATGTTGGTTTGAATGTATTGCCCGCAGCAATAGAAACAACCACGCTTACAGGTTGAAATAATGTCTTCTTCGACATAGAGTCGATTTATTTCGCATCCAGCTGCTTTATCTACGGATGAATAGACACTGCTGACGAAGTGATTTTGTAGGGGGATGCCAAACTTGTCAGCGCCCGCAGCAGGATTACCGCCAGTAACCATGCCCATTAGTCCCTTCCTTATTCGATATGTGTGGCGATAGGTATCGCCAGAAATTTAAGTAGGGCTGATAGATATCTAAAACGGGATAAGACTGAAAGTGATCCGCTGCGAACCGCTAATAAAATGTGCTATTCAACAGTCACATTCACGGCAGACAGGCCCTTTGGTCCTTGCTCAATATCGAATGTTACCCGGTCGCCTTCATCAAGTGACTTAAAGCCACTCGCATTAATTCCTGAATGATGAACGAACACATCCGGACCGTCTTCCTGCTCAATAAAGCCATAACCTTTACTTGCGTTAAACCATTTTACAATTCCATTCGCCATAGTTGCACACTCCAAATAAAATTTATTCTTGGTTCCAGACTTCGGGATGCCCCTCTGGCAAATGAATCTTTCCTTCAGTACGAAACCGGCTCGTGAATCAAATAGAGCCATTTATGATAGTCCTCTAGATAATCATAAAATGAAATAGAATGAAACCAATTAATTATTCTTTTACAATTAAATCGTGTTCCACGATTTTATCTATAGGTGATGAAGGGGGGACGCCCTTTGTATAGTTGCATTTTACCGGGCGGCATTCCTGGTGCCGACAACTTACGCGATTCAACCGACTTGACCGACTTACTCAAACGCCAGGTCGAATCTCAGCGGCTGTATGGTGCCATCTGTGCCAGTCCGGCGGTTGTCCTCGAACATCATGGCTTATTAAAGGGACGTCGGGCCACTGCCCACCCATTTATTGCAGCAGCGTTACCCAATCAGGAAAGTGTTGACCAGCGCGTTGTGGTGGATGACAACTGTGTGACCAGCCAGGGTGCCGGGACAGCGGTCGCGTTTTCCTTGGCACTGGTGGAGCAATTATTTGGTAAGGAAAAGCAAATCGAAGTGACTAAAGGCTTGGCTCTTCCGATACCTGAATAATGAGTTTTCCTTGGTTCGATCCATCAAATAGCATATTGACTGCTTGCGGTGCTTTCTCGAGACCTTCGACCACATGTACCCGGTATTGTATTTTACCTTGGGCTAGCCATTTTTTCAGGTCCTTTACGGCCTCGTGGACACGATCCAGATAATCCGGAAATACAAACCCCTGTACCCGAACCCGTTGCGTTAAGATGGTGCTGAAATTATAAGGTCCTGGTACCGGTTCCGTGGCATTATATTGTGAAATCAGTCCGCAAACGACTATGCGTCCATAAACATTGATCCGCGCCAGCACCTGATCCAGGATTGTTCCACCCACATTATCAAAATAGATATCGATACCCTTGGGACAATGCACCCGCAGCTGTTCACCCACAGCTTCAGTTTTATAGTTAATGGCGGCATCGAATCCGAGGGTTTCGGTTATCCAGCGGCGTTTTTCCTCTGAGCCGGCGATACCGACCACGCGGCAGCCTTTGATTTTTCCTATTTGCCCCGCGATGGACCCCACGGCGCCGGCCGCTGCAGACACCACCAGGGTTTCACCCTTTTTAGGCGTGCCCACATCTAAAAGTCCGAAATAAGCCGTGGGACCGACCATGCTCAAAACACCTGGGAACGCTTTCAGATCTGGAATTGCTGCCTTGGGCAGGCGGGTTACGGCACTGCCGTCTGTAACCGCCCAGGATTGCCAGCCCAGTAGTCCTTGTACGATGTCACCCGGTTTAAAATCCGCATGCCTGGATTCGGCCACTTCGCCGATGGTGATGCTGCGCATAACCTCGCCGATGGCAACCGGCGGGATATAGGATTTCCGATCCATGAGCCAGCCCCGCATGGCCGGATCAAGCGACAGATATATAATCCGTACCAAAACCTGATTTTGCATGAGGTCCGGTATGGCTTCCTCATGCCATTCAAAATCGGATTCCGTAATAAGGCCAACCGGGCGTTTTGCAAGCCGCCACTGTTGGTTGGGTTTTGACTGCATATGATGCCTCCATTTTCAAACAAGTATTAATCGCCTTTCAGATGAAACCATATCCTAAGTACGATTGATTATAATGCAATTTAACTCATCAGGGCCCAATTGATTTACTGACCCGGGCGCACATTTCCACCACCATGGCATAGATCACATCCAATGCCAGGTATTGGCTGATGGATCGGTCGAAAAGGATGCGCGCTTCGGGCCCAAAATCTTCATCGCCCTGCCAGTACAGCATGACCACGGGAATACGCGCTGTGATATCGAAACAAAAGGCGGCATCACCCATGTCAATGGGCGCACCGGATAAGTCGGCACAGCGGCGGCTAAACGCTTCGATGTCATTTTGAAATCGGTTCGTTACCCGTTCTGTTGGGACTGCATGCGGGCCCCGAAAAAAAGTAGCCCCCCCGGGAATGTCTTTTTCAGAAATCCATTGGTAAGCGATTTCGGTTTCACCAATTGACAACAAATAATGGACAACAAATATGGGGAAATATGAATCAACGGGATGCTCGTTCTCAGAAAGACAGCGGACGGCACCCGCATGCGGGAATACCCGATAGACATCCCCCCAAACATCCAGTTCATAGCATTTTTCCGTCTGGTCGTATCGACACAGTGCCCGATGGCAAACTTCCCCGGGATCCATTTTGGCCAAGTCCTCATAATGAAAAGGTGCAATATTTTCTGACATAGGTAAGCTCCATATACGTTTCGGCTACAGGTTGCAGCAATTTTCAGCCCCACAGACGTCAATCATTTTGCATTGATTTGAATCATGGTATCCGGGTCCCATCGATCATACCATCGTCCAGCAGCCGTAAATCCCTAAAAAGTTCCGTGCCTTCCCGTGCCCTTTGAGAATCGAGCTGCGCCATCAACAGATTCACCGCTTTCAATGGTTGTCATGCCATGTTTATATTCATTGTGGATGGCTTGCTCAAAACCAAGATCCCATTGCTCATAGGCGCTGCGGCGATCGCCACGCATGCATGTTTGCGGAAACCCGGCGATCTGCCTGGCAAGCTTTTCTGCTGATGATCGTGCCTCTCCATGCGGAACCACACGATTGACCAGTCCCATTGTTTTGGCTTCGGCTGCTTCAACCGGCCGTCCGGTTAAGATCAAATCCAAGGCCTGACTCATACCGATCAGGCGCGGCAAGCGAATTGTGCCCCCATCGATGAGTGGTACGCCAAACCGGCGACAAAAAACACCCATGACACCGGTCTCTTCCATAACACGCAGGTCGCACCATAAGGCCAGCTCAAGTCCCCCGGCAACCGCGTAGCCAGAAATGGCCGCAACAACCGGTTTTTGAAGCATCATGCGACTGGGACCCATGGGGCCATCTCCGTCTGGTGCCAATCGATTCAGTCGCTGCCTTTGCGGATCAGCAATGGCTTTCAAATCGGCCCCGGCACAAAAGGTTCCACCCCGACCCCATAGTACCGCCACCGACAACGTGTCATCCCGTTCAAATTGTCTAAACGCCTCCGCCAGTGCTTTGGCCGTGGGACCATCCACCGCATTTTTCACATCAGGCCGGTTTATGATGATGGTGCAGATCCTGTCACTGGTTTCGATTTCAACGGCCATATTCGCTCCCTTTGCCAGAATTCAGAATGCAGAATACAGCAATCAGGTATCAGCAGTAAGCAGCTCATGGCTTATACCTGCTTGCTGGGTCAAGTCCTGATTTCTGTATTCTCCTGTCTTCTTTTTTTTGAATTAACTGAGTTCCCTACCCATCTCAAACGCCTTGCCTAAATACTGCCCCACACCATGATAACGCCGGCCGGCGGTTGCATATAGAATCGGGCTCACCATTCTCATATCGGGCTTGCCATCATCTCCCAGTACAGATGCATCCACCTTCACATCCAATATCTCACCAATAAATTGGGTGTGTATTCCAATCTCATAATGATGGATGACGCGGCATTCCAATACCATGGGAAACTCGCCTATATAGGGAGCATCCACCAAATCAGATCGCACCGGGGTCAGGCCGCTGCGTTGAAATTTATCTTCCGTACGACCTGAAGCAATACCGAAATAATCGGCTTCTCTGGCATGCTTTTCCGACGGCACGCTCAATGTGTAAGCTTTTTTTGCCATGATATTGCCATAGGTGTAGGTTGCCTTGCGAAGTGAGATCGTGACACAGGGAGGACTGGAACAACAGATACCACCCCAGGCAATGGTCATCACATTGGGTCGATCTTGATCGTCATAAGTACCCACACACCAGATCGGTGTTGGAAATATCAGCGTTTTGGGACCGAATGATTGTTTCATAATATCATTACTCCAATTTAATTGTGATTTAAAATGACAGTACCCACGTCCTAGTCGTTTATATCACTAGAATTCAGGGGGTCAAGGATCTAACAATCAAGCCTTTTAGCTTTTTAGACAATAGACTATAGGCGCCTACTGTCTGCAGCCTACAGCCTGTCTGTTGCCGGTAGATCTCCAGAAACTGCTTTTAGCAGAGGATCGATGGGGGGTGTTCAGGTGATTTTTACGAAAGAAGCCAGGCAATCGCCTCTTCAGTCTTATAAGACCGCCTTCCAGCCAGAAATTCTCTGATGGATTGGATGCCGTCCCCGGACGTAACCAAGATGTTTTCTGCATACCCGTTTTTTCGAACCTGGCCTAAACCAATATTGGATAACAGAGCGTTGCAAAGGCATTTTTTGCCGACCAGGTCTGCGGACTGACCACCTTTGGCCACGAAAGCAGCTTCAGGTTCAGCCGGACACCGATATCCGATCCGGCCGTCAGGCTTTTCATATAGCTGGCGCAAATAGCCCAGGTCGCATTTCCGGTTTCGGTTTTGATACGCATCGGTTTCGGACAAAGACCCTGCCAGGGAAAGAACTTTAAAAGGGAATCCCGTGGGAGAAGCCACCGGGTCGGTAAAAACAGAGGTGTTCTGATCATGTATATGTCCAATGGCCTGCGCTTTGATCCGGTCTGTAAAGCCGGATTCATCAGAAAATGCCAGTAGGGTACCGATTTGGATGCCATTGGCCCCCAACGCTATCGCTTCTTTGAGCTTTTGTGGTGTTCCCCAGGAACCGGCAAGCCAGAATGGCAAACCGATGGCCTTGATTTTCTCGATCTCAATGGCATCCCGATCCCCGTAAACAGGCTCACCCTTTAAATTTAATTCCATTTTTCCGCGCGGCGGGGCATTGTGGCCACCGGCACAGGGCAACTCCACCACAAGCCCATCCACTTTGCCGGTAGCCTTTTTAACCATCATTTTGGCCAGCAGAACCGATGAAATAATCGACAGAAATTTAGGACGTTTCAAATCTGGCAGATCTGTTTCTAAAAACTTCTTGGGATTGAAGTTAGACTGATATCGGCCGCCATTACGCGTTTCCACAGTTATTTTTAAGGATACCGGTTGATGATCGGTGAGTTTGTCCAGGACGCCGGGTATCTCCCTGGGGATGCCGGCACCCATGGTGACATAGTCGACCCCGGCCAACATGGCGCCATAGAGGGCGTACAGATTCGGCAGTTGGATTTTCTCCATGAGATTGATACCGACTGGATTGGTATGCCCTTCTTTGGCCAGATAAACCTCCACAAAGTTACTCACCACCGTTAGCTCCTGGGTCTCCTGCTCAGCCTCGATTGTATTGACGCCGGTCTGCTTAAACGGGCGGCGCTTCTTATGACCATCAGGTGTGAAATAGCGCTCCAAAACACGCTTAGCCATTTTGGCATCCGGGAACTCAGCCATGGCTCGTCGCATATGACCGTTTTCATCACCCAATTGTAGTCTACGCGCCAGGATCGTATCCAGAGCCGTTCCCGAAACGACGCCCAGTTGACCGGTAAGGGATACTGCCTTTGCCAAGCACCAGTTTGAAACACCGGCGCCCATGCCGCCTTGGATAATCAGTGGATGTGCCATGGATCTCCTTTTTATTTAATTACCACTGTGTTACTAAAGAAATATGGTCACAGTTGCAAGATGTGGACCGGGCTATGACAGTACTTTTACATAGCATCACAGGTATTTCCTATCTGGGTAGATTAAATTAGATTCAGGAATGGATTCAAAACCCTACGTTTACCAGGAGCTTACCATGTCTAATTCAAAAGTAGTTATTGTTACAGGTGCATCCAGCGGTCTGGGCGAAGCCGTAGCATGTTGGTTGGCAAAGATCGGCGCCAGTGTCGTGCTGGTAGCCAGAAATGAAGATCGACTCAAGCGAACAAATCAAAAGATCGAACATTTGGGCGGAAACAGCCTGATTGTTGCGGCGGATGTCGCCGATGCTGACGCCTGTCGTCAGGTGGTGAATACCACCCGAGATCGGTATCAACGCATCGACGCCTTGATAAATAACGCCGGTATTGTTGCACCCTTATCCAACATAGCCCAGGCCGACATCTCCCAGTGGCGTACGGCCATCGATGTCAATCTGTTGGGTCCATTTTACCTGGTTCATTTTGCCTTGGCGGCCATTGCATCCGCCAACGGCCGAATTATCAATGTCAGCAGCGGTGCCGCCAATATTCCCCTGCCAGCGGCCAGTGCCTATTGCGCTTCCAAGGCTGCCTTGACCCATTTTACCCGGGTTCTTGCAGCGGAAGTGTCGGAAATTACCGCCGTCAGTATCCGACCGGGTGTTGTGGACACCCCCATGCAAGATCAGATTCGAAGTGAAGGCCCTGCTGCCATGAAACCGGAGCAGATTGCTTATTATCAGGATTTGAAAACCAAAGGTCAGTTGGAACCGCCGGAAGTGCCGGCTAGGTCAATTGCGTGGTTGGCTCTCGACGCTCCCCATAGCATGAGCGGCAATTTTGTTAATTATGATGATACCGACATTGCCGGTCCCGCACTGGATATGTTTGGCACCTTTCCAGATCGAGAATGAAGCTCCCCGCAGCAAGCTGCGGGGTATCAAAGCGGAATTCGCAAACGCGGTTCTCTATCAAGCTTCAGTTTATTGAATCCGGCTCGCCGGGGTTCCATATATCGCCAGTAAAACCTTGTTTTCGCGAATCGTACCTAATTATAAAACGAGAGAAAACTACATGAAATTCAAGCGTAAGAGCTTATTTTGGAAGGCATTCTGACCAAAGCTGCAAATTTTACTGTTTGTATTTGTGTATCAGAGATTGCTGTATTGACAGAACTTCACAATTTTATATAAATGAGCACTCGGGGAGTTTTTTAACAAGCCTGGTGCGGAGATATGATCAGCAACGTCCGCGCCCAAACTCATGCATAAGGCCTCCTAAAGAAAGAACAGATTTT
>Ga0180436_10000690_pt1 | contig 34265 bp, 40 predicted proteins | sample SS_ome_2_FD_132434 | JGI IMG/M metagenome (GOLD analysis project Ga0180436, IMG submission 132434) | Hypersaline lake sediment archaeal communities from the Salton Sea, California, USA - SS_3_S_2 metaG | ecosystem: Environmental > Aquatic > Non-marine Saline and Alkaline > Hypersaline >... | reverse complement strand
GCCTGCGGCGCCCGACTGTGCTGCCCGACCTGCGCCCACAAGGCGCGTGCCGGCGAACCGCTGCCCGCCGAGGCTCACCTGTGCGCCGATTGCCTCGGCCTTGCCGTGCTGCCCGACCTGATGGACGCACTGGCCAACGCGCCCGCCGGCGAACCCTGCCCCGAGTGCGACGGCACCGGCCGAAACGTGGCCGCCCGCCTCGTGGATTCCGTGTTCGGCAAGCCGAAGGACGACATGCCGAGCGAGCACTGCACCTTCTGCAACGGAACCGGAAGGATCACCGGCCTCGCCGGCGAACCCGTGACCTGCGCCCGCTGCAACGGCTTCGGACGCCTGCCCGCCGATGAACGTTCCAACACGGCCGAGCCGCCCGAAGGAAGAGAGGGCAACGCGGCCAGCCCTGCCGATGACGCACAGGGGGAGCACGAATAGGAGGAGCCACCGCGGCCCACGCGCCGCCTGCCCGCCTGACACCGTCCACACCGTGACCACGGCATACCGTGCCCACCGCCCACCGATCACACCGGACACGCCAACGTCGAAAGCCTGAGCCACCGCTACGCGCCCCTCACCTCCAACCTTCCCCAGCGCAACCCCCTCACCTGTGCACTACCGTACACACTGTCCCGAATAGTTGACACGAACGTTCAACACGAGTGTAAACACCACGGGACACCTGTAAACCGCAACGGACACCACGGCCCCGAACGTTCGCACCGTGCCCAAACCTGTGCACTTTCGTACACACTGTGTACTTTCGTACACACCGCGGCCAACGACCAACTCCCGACGAACGTGCAACACCACACGGGCTGACCGTGAGCACTGCGACATCGTGGGATACGGCGGGAATCCCTGCCGGCGCGTGCATGGCCGCCGGCCCTGCCGGGCCGCCGGGGTCGGCCGCGGCTGCGCCGCGCCCACCGTATCCCACGGCTACGCCGTGGGTTACGGCAGGACGGCGGGGCGCGGTTCTCACACGGTGCGCGCCTGTGGGGGCTGGGCGTGTGTGAAACGACGAGCATCGGATGTCAAGGGATGTCGTCGACGTCCGCTTGACATCGCTGGGCGCTGTGGGCGGGGCCAGCGGCCGGCGGCTGGGCCGCGGCGTGGGCGGGTGAGCGTCTTCGGTGTCGTCGGGTTGTCGTCGCCTGGGCCGTGGCGGCGGTTCGGGGCCTGCGGCCTGGGCCGCGGGGCGGCTGCACCTGCTGGGGCGGCGTGGCCGTGGCGCCGTGGTCGACGTCGGCGGCGGATGGTCGCCTGTGTGGTCGCCCTGGGCGGCGTTGTGTGAGAAACGGGGCCGGGGCCGGATGAGCGTCCGGATGAGCATCCGGCCTGTGGGCGGTGGTGCCGGCTGGTGCCGTTTGGCGATTGGCTGCGGTTCCCGCGGCTGAACCGGCGAAAGGGGCCGCGGTGAGCACGCGGGGAGCACGGGGAAGTCTCGGATGACATCCCGGATGTCCTCGCGCCTTTTGGCGCCAGTTGGGCCGTTTGCCTGGGCCTTTTGGCGGCAGGTGGTGGGGCCGCGGGTGAGACATCAGGGGCGTGGAGGAGCGTGGCCGGCCGTTTGGGGCCGTGTCTCGGCGCCTGCTGCAAAGCGGGGGAGGGGCCTGTGGGTTGACCCCTCCCACTGGGGGGACCGCTTTCCTGGGCCGTTCTACGGGCTGGCGGTTGGGCGGCGGTGGCGCCCGTTTTCCCGGTGCAACGGTGGCGGCGTGGGCAAGTGTGAGAAACGAACGAGCAGAAGGATGTCACGAAGGATGTCACGAGCGGGCCGCCTGGGGCCGAATTGCCGCAAGCCGTTGGCGGCCGTGGGCCTGCGGTGAAACCGCGTGAAGGAGCAGAGTGAAGACGTCGAGGAAGACAACGAAGGGCGGCGTGGCGGCCCGAAACGCTGCAACCCGTTGGGGCCGTTCGGGTTCGCTGGAAAACGTCGCGAGTTGACGTCCGATGACATCGTCGGACATCGTCGTTGCACCGGGCCGCCCTGGGCCGGGCCGGCGGTGCCGGCCGGCGAACTGCGGGGATATCCCTGTAGATGTCTCGATGGTCGTCCGTGGCCGCGGGTTTCCACGGGTTCGCGGCGGTGCACCTGCCGGCCTTTGCCGGCCGGGTCCGGCCGCCTGCGCCGGCTACGGGATGGCCGCGGGTTCCGGCCATGCGGCAGGCTGAACGTTCGCGGCTCCGCGGCGGCGCCGTGGCCGCGGCTGGGAAACGGTGCCGGCCGAAGGCGGCCGCGGAACTTGGCCGCGGGATTCTGCGGGGAGCAAGTGTGCGAAACCGGGGGGGCGGCTGGCGGGTTTCGCGGCGGAAGAGGGGGAGGCATCTCGCCCTCCCTGCTGTGGACGCCAGCGCCGTAAGTGTAAACGACGCCTTACGTTACGAACGGGTAACGAGGTTGTTACCGACGCGTAACGGGACCCGGAGATTTCGACGAAGTCGTGTTGCTTCGCAACACCTGCCCCAGCGTTTCGTCCCGCGCGTGTATCGGTTTCCGAGTTTGGCCTGGGGTCGCGCCTACCGGCGCCGGCCCGTCGCGGTGTGGCGCGGTGTGGTGCGGTTGGCGCGGTGTTGAACGTTCGCGGCGGTGCTGCGGTGTGGTGCGGTTCAGGCGTTTGGGCGCGGTGTGGGCCTGTGGCCGGTTGTGCGGTGGTGCAGTGTCTTCACGGTGGCGCGGGGTTCGGTGTGGCGGCTGGCGTGGCGTGTGGTGGGCGACGTTGGGCGGTGGCGGCGGTTTGGCGGCGGGCGGGAGCGGTCGGTGGGGGCGGGGCCGTGGTGTGGCCGTGTGGGGCGCCTGCGGCGCGGGCGGTGGTAGGCGGCCGCGCGGTTTGGCGGCGCACCTGCGGGCTGGTCGTCGTTATCCTGCGATATCGCTGATATCTTCGATATAGCAGATACAGTCCTGGGCCGTTGGCGTGGTTCTGTGCGAAATGGCGGGGAGTTGCACAAGGTGGGGCGTGGCGTTGTGCAGTGTTCGGGATGTATGTTTTGGCGGCGGCTGTTTGAACGTTCGCCTCGAGGTCCCCCCTCGGCTGTGCTGTGCGGTGTCTACGGTGTGGGATGGAGGGGGGGGAGTTGCCCTGAACGTTCAAAGTTATCGCTTGAACGTTCGGGCCTTGCGTTGAACGTATCCGCTCAAGTTGGGCGTGGGGTTGTGGTTCCGCGGGAATCGGTGGGGCTTGGCGTTCATTCTGGCGAGGGGGGGAGTGACATCCGGTGTCGTATAGACGTCGACGGTGCGGTGCCGGTATTATACCGGGGCCATGCGGTGAACGGTAGGAGCCCGGTTCTACGGTAGGACGTCTATCGGTGAACGGCTGGGGACTGTTATTTCGGTTTCCTTCGGAAACCGAGCGGAGGGTCTCAAAATGAACGGATGGGCGAACGTTCCGGGGCTGGCGTTCACGAAACCGCTCAAGGGTGCACGGTGCAGGGGCGGGGGAGCGGTGGCCTGGGCGTGCTCTGGAATTTCGGCCTCCGCGGCGCCGGTGAATTCCTACCTCGGGACATGGGGTTGGCGGCGGGATGTGGCTCGAACGCAATCCGAAAATCGGGGGCGCCTGTATCGTTTTTCCGAGTTGCAGGGTGCCCGCGGGCGGAATAGAATCGGGGGCGTCAGGTTGTGGAACGTGGCGCGGCGTTGCAGGCTGGTCCGTGCAACACCGGAACCCCTTGGCCTCGCGGGTTGGCGGCCTTCTCCCGCTGGGCCTTCTTCGCTGCCGTCGCCATGCGGTACTCCTTCCGCCTGATCCGCGCCGTGGCGTTCCACGCCGGCCGCCGGCCTCCACCGTGGGGCCGGCGGTTTTCTTTTGCCCTGTGCTCCACCGTGCTCGCCGGCGCTCCACCGTGCTCGTCCGTGCTCACCGGTGCTCCACCGTGTTCACCGGTGCTCGCTGCTGCCGTGCGGCGTTTGCGGTGTTCCGGCCCGGCCGCGGCCCGGTTTCGGGGCGGCGCTACCTGTTGGGGCGGTTGGGGTTGGAGGGGCCTCTGTATTTCGGCTGTATTTTCGCTGTATCGGGAGGCTACGCGAAAAGTAGCGTAATCTTCAAGGTGTTATCACGCAACAGGTTAGGGCATGGTAAGACTGTGCAGTTTCCCACATTTTGCGTTTTTAGTAGTAAAACCCCAAAAAAGGGGTTGACTTTCCTTCGGCGTCGGGTACAATAGGGGCAGAATGAGAACGAAAGGGGAAACGATGGCCAGCGAATACCCGAACCTCGAACAGCAGGAACGGCAGGCACGGGGCGAGTTCGTGGCGATGGTGCACGGGCTGCTCAAGGGCGTGGGCTCCATGCCGGCGGCGGAACGTGCGGCCCTGTGCAAACGCCTGGGCGTGGAGGTTCCGCGGCTGTACGTGCACGCGGCGGCCCGGCCGGGCGACAGCGACATCAGCGTGCAGGTGAAGGGCGGTTGGGTTTTCAACGTGGACATCGAACTGGCCGGCTGCTAACGGCAAGGAAGGAGCACACGATGGCGACGAAAACGAAATCGGCCAAGGCGACCCGCGAGGAAAAACTGGCGGCCCTGCGGTTCCTGTGGGAACGCGGGAACGCGGCCACGCTGGCGGAACTGTGGTCGATGCAGGACGGGTATGGGGTACCCGGTTTCATGCCGGAGCAGGGTTACGACTGGAGCGGCGTTCGGGATTCCAGCGATGCCGCGGTGGACGCCATGTTCGCGCACTTCTTCCCGTGGCGCGCGTAGGAGGTGAACCATGCGGGGCACGCTTTCCGAAATCCTGAATCACCTCGAGGAATGGTTCGGAAACGAACCGGCCATCCTGCACACGAGCCGGTCCTGGGGCGACCGCCGGTTGGCCTTCCCGGACAACTTGCACCTGTACGCGGCGGGCGGGCAAACCGTTGAGGTTCGCGTGGTGCAGGACCCGGCGACGGAAATGCTGCACCTCGAGGCAACCGGCCGGCGCGACGGTTCGTGTTTGGCGCGGCGCACGGTGGAGCCCATGCGGTACGCGGGCGCCGGCGTGTACCACGTGCCGGGCCTCATTTCCTTCAAGGTGCGCGCCCTGGAACTGCTGGGCAACCTGAACCGGGCGGTCGCCGACGCGGAACGCACGCGCGGCGAGGCATCGGTGGCGCGGGCGCTGGCGGCGCCGGCGGGTAAGGACGGGAACTGCGGCGCGTTCGGGCGCGCCGTTCTGGACGGAATCCGTGAACACCGGCGGGGCCGGTAGGAGGTGCGGTGTGTTCGGCACGCTGGGCGAAGTGATGGGGCGGGTTGAAGCCTGGGCGCGTTCGCGTTCGAGCATCCGAACGGTGGAACGCGGGCGGGTTCGCGGCGTGGTTTCCGTTCGCGTGCCGGTGTTCTTTCGCACGGTGGGCGGCGTGCGGTTCGTGGTGGGCATCACGCGCAACGACAGCGAGTACACGCTGGTCGCGTCGGGGCCTGACGGTGACCCGTGCGCGCGGGCCGTGTTCACGCCTGCGCTTGGGAGCGGCAGATTCTCGATTCCTGTGGGTTCGTTCCTGAACCTGCTCCAAGTGTGCATCGAAAATGAGGACCCCGAGGCCGGGCGCCCACGGCGCCGGCAGCGGGAACGGCGGCAGCCGGCGCGTGCCGTGCGGCGGTGCACGGTGCAGCCCGAGGAGGGCGATGCGAAGTTTCGCGCGGCGCTGCTGGCCGGGATAAGCGAAAGCCGGGAAACGCGAGCGGCAAGGAGGAGACGATGACGGCAACCTTTCAAAGCGTGCACGTGGTGAGTGAGAACGGCGAGGGCGGCTACGCGCCGGGCGTGGTGCTCGTGAACGGGCGCGCCCTGGGCAGCGACGAGGCCTGCCCGCGGCACCGGGTACAGCCGGAGGACGGTTGCATCCTGTGCGCCACGGTGGCGGCGGCGCGGGCGCGGTACGAGGCCAAGGTGCGGCCGGTGGCGCCGGCGCCGGAACCGGCGCCCCATCATCCGGCCTGCAACTGCGGGCCGTGCTGGACGCGGCGTAACGCGAACCCGTGGCGCCGGCAGGAGGAACGCCGTGCGCGGCAGTTCTTCACGGTGCGCGCCCCCGTAACGGGCGAACTGCGGGAACCCGTGGAGGTGGACTGCGCGTACGACCAGCCGGAATATCAGCAGCCGCGGACCTGTTCGTGCGGCGGCGTGGCCTGGAAAAAGGCCACGGTGGGCGCGTACGTGTGCACGGAGTGCGGGGCCATGCCCTGCGCCGATGGAACGTGGCGGCGGCCGGGCGAGCGCGCGTAACCTGGGGCCGTGGGCCGGGTTCCGTTTTTTGCGTTTTTATATGCAAAAACCCAAAAAAAGGGCTTGCCTTTTCCCTTGTTTCGGGTACAATTCTATCAGTGCGGCAAGGAAACGACGGCAAGGAAAAGGAGGACACGATGAACGCGAACGAAACCCCGAAAGCCATCGCCCCGGTGGTGCGGAACGACTGCCCGTTCAAGGACGAGAACATGGGCCTCCCGGAGCGGTGCGAGGGCACCTGCGGCGCGAACTGCCCGCTCGTGCAGCGGCACAGGGACCTCATTCCCCTGAAGCACATCGAGGTCAACGACAGCGAGTACCGGTTTTCCCACGGCCACGCGCCCCGCGTGATCGGCGGCGGCCGGGCGCCCTGGGCCTTCGAGATCAAGGGCGTGACCTACTGGCTCACGGGCGGGATCGCGGAGTGCCGGAACACGGCCAAGCGCATCGCCCAGTTCAAGGGCGCCTTCGAGGTGAAGGTTCTTTCGTAGCACTGCGAACACGGGCGGCCGGTGAACGGCCGGCCGCCCTGCTGTGAGGTGGAACATGGCGCACGCTGTGAAACTTTCGGACTGGGCAAGGCCGGGAACCCTGCGGCGGTTCCGGCGTGAGGAACATGAGGCGTTGGCGCAGTACGCGGAGGAGCGGAGCGCCATGCTGCGGCATCCGGAACGGCGCAAGCGGAACTCCTACGGTGTGGGGACGCCGGCGTTCGAGCGGGCGATGCGTGAGGCGCTGGATGCGCGCGACGAATGGTTGCGTGCGTGGGGCAAGGTGCAGCGGTGCCTCATGGCGCAGGCCAAGGTCAAGGCCGGGGAAATCCCGGCGCCCGTGTGAAAGGCGGCAAACGATGGAAAAACGCTACTACCTTCACCGAGAAGAGCGATACGGGATTATCGGGGATGTTCGGGCGGCGTTGGCGCACGATAACGCTCCTGATCACAGGGTTGACGAATATGTGGCTGTTACGCAAGGGGAGTATGACGACTGCGTGTTGGATCTCCGATACGAGGACGGCGAGTGGACCCAGTAGGCGGCAAGGAGGAAACGTGGGCGCGAGGATCGAATTCAAGGAACGACCGGGCGGCCCGAAGGAACTGTGGGCCGTGCACGGCGGCAAGCGGCGCGAGGTGCGCGCTTCCGCGGTGGCGCTGCTGCGCGAACTGCGCGAGGACCTGGGGCACCGGCGCGCGCAGGTTTTCATCAACGGCCGGCGGGTGCAACTGCCGGGCAAGGAGGTGGCGCGTGGATAGGGCGGCCGTGATGGAAATGCTGAACGGCGCCATCAAGGGCGCGCTGACCATCGCGATGATTCCGCGTGAAAGCCTGCGGCCGGCAACGGGTACCACGGCCGGCAGCGTGCACACGCGCGGGATGGCGTGCGCGGTGGCGTTCGTGTACCGGCAGAACGCGGAGGGCGCGGCGGTGCGCGTAGGCGCCGGCGAGGGCTGTTCGGCGCGGTTCCCGGTTCCGCCCATGCCGGACACGCTGTGGGCGGATCACGTGGCGCGCAAGGTGGTGGAGTACGTGCGCACGGAACAGCGGAGGCGCGTGCGATGACGACGCCGGGCGACAGCGCAAAGGGGTCGCGGGCCTGGGCGGAATACCTGGGCGGCACGCGCTACCGGCTGACGTGGCCGTGCGGCCATTCCCGCACGTACGACCAGAAGAACGAACCCTTCCCGCGGAACACCATCGGCGCGGAAGGCGTGGCGCGGATGGCGCGCTACTGGCGCAAGGAAAACGGCGGCGTGTCGGCCGGCCTGTGTCCGACCTGCTCGCGGGTGCGGAACGTGGAGCCAACCTGGGCCGAGTTCGTGGCGTGGCTGAAACGCTGCACGGCGCCCGTGCGGTTGAAACTGGAAACCCGCGGGGATGGTGGCCGGCTGGCGCCGCTGGACCTGCTGGCCTATTCGGACAACTGCCCGCGCGAGGATTCGCAGGGGCGGCCGCTGGGCGCGGCCGGCCGTAGCAGCGCGATCCTCGTCAGGCGGTTCCGCGGTGCGGAACGGCGCAAGGCGGAACTCGAACTCGAACGATTCACACACTTGGTCGAGAAACACGGGCCGCGGGAGGTGGCCGGGGAGTGAGCCTCGAGGTTCGTTTCTCACACTTGGAAAGGCGGCAAGGCATGGACGCGAAAGTAGGCGACAAGGTGGTGACGGTGGTGAACGGCTTCAGCGGCGACGTGCGCGTGTGCGAGGTGGAAACCGTGGACAACGGTTTCGGGTTCGCGCGGTTCGAGCCCGGCTTCAGCGGGCGCGTGTACGTGTGCTTCGCGGACTGCGAACCGGCGCCGGCCGAGGCCAAGGTGGGCGACAAGGGAACGATGCAGGGCGGCAACGCGGCCGCCGTGCGGCGCGCGTTCCGGCGCACGTACTGACCGGCCTTGTAACAGTGGCGCAGCCGGCCGGTTCCGGGTTGGGCGACCTGGGCCGGCCGGCGGCCCTGTTTTTTGCGCTTACATACCTGAAAACGCGAAAAAACTTCCTGCCGTAAACCCAAAGCGGGCAAACACGTTGCGCCCGTTTCTTGGGTTATCGTATGCGAAAACCGAAAAAACGGGTTGCCTTTCGGCCGTTATCGGGTACAATACCATCAGAACGGCAAGGAAAGGAGCACCTGATGGACACGACCTTCGAAACCCTGGCGGATCAGCGGCGGGAACGGAACCTTCGGGAACTGGCCAGCGACCTCGCGGACCTCGTTCGGGCCGGCGAGATCACGGACGCGCAGGCGAACGAATGGCTCGCGGCCAAGGCTGACCAGTGGAAATGACGGCACGGGCGCCCTACGGGGCGCCCTTTTTTCTGGAGGCTACCATGCGCACGGCGACGACGACGCGGACCGGGGAAACCTGCTACGTTCCTGAGCGCGAGGACGTGGACGGGCTCAAGGTGGGCGACCGCGCCCTCAACCCGTTCGGCAAGTTCGGCACGGTTTCCGAAATCACGGCACGGGGCACCGACATCAACGGGCGCCGGTACGTGTGCTTCTACGTTTCCTTCGGTTCGCACGACGGCAAGATCAGCGCCAGCATGAAAGAGGGCGAGCGCATCGCCTACGCTTGCAAGGCGCACGCGCGGGAAATGGACGAGGCAGCGGCGCGCGCCGAGTAGCCCAGGGCGCCCGCGGCCGGCCGGCACGTGCCGGCGGTTCAAGGCGGCAAGGAGGTGAGCGATGGTGAACGCGGAAACGAAAAGGCGCGCGGGCAGGGTGCCCGGCGGCAACGGCGCAGGGTACAATCGGGCTGAGCCCACCTGGGGCTCGCTTTCGTGCGCTGTGGGGGAGCGCCCGCGCGGCCGGCAAACGGTGCCGGCCGTTCGCGGTCCTGGGCCTTCCCTGGCGCCCTGTCGCTGCGCCTGCGGCGTTCTGCTGTGGCGCCCGCTGCCCTTGCCCATCCTGGGCCGGAAACGTGTCGCTGCGGTGCCCTGGGGCCGCCCCGAAGTTTTTCCGTTTTTTCTGTTTTTGGGGTTGAAAACGCAAGAAAAGGGAATATAATACAGAATAGAAAGGCAAGGGAAACAAGGCGGCAGCGAAAGGAGGACACGATGGAAACGATCAGACGCGGGAGCAAACGGTACAAGGAGGCCATCCTCGGCGCGACTGGCCTCGTGCACTACTGCCTCGACAACGGGTTCCAGGGGCAGCAGGTGCCGGCGGGCGAGGGCGCCCTGGAAGCGTTCCTGAACACGGCGAACACCCTCAAGGCGAAACTGCGGCGGCTGGACGACGGCCGCTACCGGCTGACGTTCAACTCGAACTCCTGGCTCGAGTTCCGGCTGCCCGGCGAGAACACGCCGGCGCCGGCGCCCGAACCGGGCAAGGCCGCGGCCGCGACGACCGCCGGGTTCGGCGCCGCGGTGCGGGCGCAGATCGCGGACGCCACGGGCCGGGACGCCGCCACGGTGAACGCCACGCCGGCGATGGTGTGGACGCGGGAGGACGTGGTGGCGCTGATGGCGCGCAGCGACGACGCGGTGTGCGCGGCCCTCGTGGGGATGTTCAACCGGCAGACCAGCGAGGAACAGCAGCGCGAGGCCACGGTGGACCTCAACGGCGTGGGGTTCAGCGGGCAGGACGCCGATTTCATGAGCAGCCTCGCGAAGGGCGTGCTCAAGTGGGGGCACCTGACCGCGCGGCAACTGCCGCACGCGCGCCGGAACCTCAAGAAGTACGCGGGGCAGATCGCGGAGATCGCCAACGCGGAAGGCTGGACCGAGAACGTGAAACCGCCGCAGCCGGAACAGCGCCCGGCCCGCCGGGACGACGGGAGAGGCCGCGCCGCCGGCAACGGCAACGCGAACGGCAACGGGAACGGCAACGGCCGGAACCGCTGCCGGCGCTGCAACGGGACGGGAACGTTCACCGGGCGCAACGGCCGCGCCCTGGGACCCTGTTTCACCTGCAACGGCAGGGGCTACCTCACCGCGGCGGATTTCGCGCGGATGCGGGAGCGCCGGCCCGCGCAGGCGAACGGGTAGGACGGAGCGGGCGGCGGGCGCTACGGCGCCCGCCTCGCCCGCGAGCGTGCCCGCTGGGGCGCGTTCACGGGCCGCCCCGTGGTTCGGTTCGCGGGGCGCTGCGGAAACGCGACACAGGCGCGACGGCAAGGAGGAAACGATGGGCGCGAAATTCAAAGCGGACGACGTGGTGCAGTTCAAGGGACGCGGCGGTCGAACGGTGCTCGCGGTGGTGGTGAAAAGCCGCCTCGTGCGGGCGCGGAAGCGGCCGTGGTTCTACCGGTACACGCTGGCGCCGTTGAACGATTCCAAGGAGGGCCGGTGGTGGGAGGCCGAGGAGGCCATTCTGCGGCCAGCGCCGGAAAAGGCGGCCACGGTTTCGGGGGAGCGCAGGGAGGCCGTGGTGAACGAACAGCGGCAGAACGAGCGCAACAGGAACCTCAACCGGCTGGGCCGCGCGGAGGATGGCCGGTGCACGCTGCGCGACCTGGGCATCAAGGAGGGCGTGCGGGTTCTCATCCGCGGCCGGAACTGCCCGAACTGGGAGGCCACGGTTGCGCAGGTGAACTATCGGACCGGCAAGTTCGCCATCAACCGCAGCGCCGAAGCCGTGCAGGAAGCGAAGGCGCGCGCGGCCGTGATGCAGATGATGGGCCGGCAGGGAACGGTCCGGCGGTTCCGTTGGGTGAGCCCCGACTGTGTGGTCAAGGTTCTGAACGGGAACGGATAACTCCTTTCCCTTTGCCGCAGGGTGCGCCGCTCGTTGCGGCGCCCCGCTCCTGGCGCCTGGGAAACCCGGCGCCGCGAGCGGGGCCTTGTGAGAAACGCGAACCTGCGAACGTGGAGGAAACGATGGACGACCCTGGCGACGTGCGCGTACCGGTGGAAACCGATGACATGGTGCGAACATGGAGGCACCGAGTGCTTTCCTATCGGCCAACCCTGGGAGGCGTGCCGTTGGCGCGCGAAGGCTGCGGAGGTTGGAAAGCATCCGACGGAAACCTTGCGGCCGTGTGCGAACGGTTCGGGAACCCGACGCGAGTGGAAATGCGAATCAACGGCGCGACGTTCTGGACGTTCGACAACGGCGCCGCCGCGCTTGTGTGCAGCGGTTACGGCGCAGGGTACCGGGGGCCGGCTGTGCGCGCGCTGGCGCGCAACCTCGCGCCGCTCGTGGGCGTTCCCGCGGCCATCGTGTACCGACGCCTCTGCCGGCTCGAGTACGGGTTCTTCGGCCTGCTGTGGGAAGCGGGCTGGGGCCTCGCGGAGATGCCGGGGCCGCGCTACTGAAAACTCCTTTCCTTTTGCCGCAGGGCGGTCGCTGGAAACGGCGGCCGCCCTATTTTCTTCCGCTTGTTTTCCCTCCTGGGCGTGAATAGAATGAGGGTGTCTTTACGCTGTGAGAAACGCGGAAGGAGTTCGGCGGTGAAGTGACCGGAACCGTGAAGCGGATTCGGTTTCGCACACAAGGCGCGGAACCTGTGGACGTCGTGCCGCGGTGCGGACCGGTGGCCGGTGAGGACTTGTGCGCCTACGCGCGAAGGATCGCCGGCCTTGCGGGCGTCACCTGGGAACGTGCGACCGTGGAATTCAGCAGCGGGGAACGACGCGAAATTTCACGCGAATAGTTCAAGGAGCGCGCCATGCCGGAAGAAGGAATTGGCCTCAACGATTTCAACATCACGACGAAGCAGTATTGCGCCACCTGTTTGTCAGGTGGCGTTTTCGTCGAGATGGAGAACCTCGACAGCGTCGAGGCCGGGCAGTTTCGGAAATGCCCGACCTGCGCGGGAACGGTCGGCGTTACCTGCGGGACGTGGGAACGCAAGGTCGAAGAATAACAACGCGGCCACCGGGCGCGGCGCGAGGTTCAGATGGCCGACATAGAGTTCCCCTACGAACCGATTATCGTCAACGACGATATCTACGTTCTGCCGGAACACCACAACCGGCAGGGGCGCCAGTTGGCCGGGCTGACGGAACGCGTCAATCGCTTTTGGCCTGATGACGGTGGGCGCCCTGTTCCCGATGAAACCACGGACCGATATCCGATGGGTTTCAACGAGGACCGGGGCACGGTTGAGTTTTGGGACGGCGCGCAGTGGGTGGAATTGCCGTCCGCTTTGGCGAACACCTTCCTCGGGCTGAACGATACGCCGGCCTCGTATTCGGGACAGGCTGGAAAAACGCTTCGCGTGAACGCCGGCGAAACCGGGCTCGAGTTCGTCGCGCCCAGTGGCGCCAGCGCGTACGCGGGAAGTTTCGAGCAACTAACGCCGCCAACGGTGGCGCAAATCCCTGACGGGATGTGGGGTTTCTGGTATAAGTCTGACGAAGCCCGAATGATTCAGATTCGCAATCGGGGCGGAACGATGTACGGGGTCGAACTCAACCCCGTTTGATAGGAGGACACCGATGGGCGTTCACGCAAAGAATCACGCAAGCGAACACGCTCCGGGGGCGGACGATCAGTTCCTACACGCGGCGCAGCACGGCACGGGACAGCCCGATCAGATCACGCCGAGCGCCATCGGCGCGGAGGCAGCGTTCTCGAAGAACACGGCCTTCAACAAAAACTTCGGCTCGCTCGCCGGCGACGTGTGTCAGGGCAACGACGCGCGCCTTTCGGACGCGCGCACGCCAACGGCGCACGCGGCAAGCCATCAGAACGGCGGCGGCGACGAGATCAGTGTCAGCGGCCTTTCGGGACTGCTGGCCGATCCGCAGACGCCGGACATTCACGCGGCTTCGCACGCGACCGTCGGTGGTGATCCCATCTCGCCCGGTTCCATCGGCGCGGCGCCAACGCCGCACACGCTGGAGGGCGCGCATCACAGCCTCGCCCTCCTGCTGGCCTCAACCCTGTTCGGGAAGAACGGCGCGGGCGTGGCTTCGGCCATCGCGTACACGCCGGAGGCCACGGGCAACGCGGTCCTGTCGCGCGACGTCAACGGCCGCGCGAAGGTTTCGGAGGCCGCCCTGGGAACCGAGATCCCCACGCTGGCGCAGGTGCAGGCTCTCATCACGGCCGGCGTGCACTGGCTGGCGCCCGTCCTCGTCTGGAAACTGGTCACGGACGCGGACGGCGGTGGCGCACCGCCCGCGCTGAACGAGGGCGAAGCGGCCATCGTGAATAACTGGGGGGTCGGCGTGTACGAAAACTCGCCGGACTCCTTCGAGGACGGCGACGTTGCCGCGCGGGTTGGCGCCGGCGGCTGGAACCTCGTCAAGAAGAACGTGGCCGGTGAGGTGGCGGCCGGGACCATGCTTCTCGTCATCGGCCCCACCGGTGGCGGCGTGGCCGCGGGAAGTTTCGCGGGCCTCGAGACGCGCGCCTTGCAGGCCGACGGCGTGGGCGGCTACACGGACAAGACCGGCGCGCGCAGCGCCGACGACGAAGGCGAAACCCGGATGATCTACGGTGAGGACGCGCCGCAGGAAAACGGCGCCGTGACGTACGACTGGAACGGCGGCGTCGACGCCGATTTCAATCAGACCCAGTCCGAGGTCACCGCGCACAACAACACCACGGGCCTCCAGGGCGGGAACGGGGTCGACGAGTTCTACCACTTCACGGCGGCGGAACACCTGTCCCTCCAGAATCAACTTCCCGTCATCAACACGCTGCGCCCCGAGGTCCTCGCGGCCGGCCCGATGCCGGTTCGCGCCGATCTGCTGGCCGCCGGATACAGCCCTGGCGACCGTGGCCTCGTGTACGGCGCGGACGGTTCGCTGTGGTGGTGTTCGGACGACGGCGTGCAGGGCTGGGCGGTCGGGTTCGGAATCATGGCGCCGATCTAATCGCGGCGCGTGCGGAAGGAGTTGAATGGCGATAGACGCTTTGCGCGAATTGACCGAGTACCGGGTGAAAGCCGAGGAGGACGGTTGGCTGCCGGAATTCGAGGCTATCATCAAGGTTCTCATCGCAGCGCAGGAACGCGCGGAACAGCGCCTCGCAGTGCTGGGCGCCATCGGACGTCTTGTGGGTTGGGAAACCCCGACGCCCGAGCAACTGTCGCACCTGCCGCAAGCGGTGGCGTCCCTGAAGGCGCGTGCGGATCGCGCGGGGTCGCCTGGGACGGAATTCCTGCACGGTTGGGTCGCAGGCTACCTCGAAGCCATCGGCGCCGCAACGGGTGCCGAATTCTCTTCCGCGGAAGGAGCCGTACGGCACCTCGCCGGCCTGTACCGCGAGGCGCTGAAGTGTGAGAAACGAAACGCGGAGGCCAAGGGCGAGGAAGGCGCAACGGAAGACGCATGAATTGGCTCGAACTCGTAAAACACGAGCGCATTTTGGAAGGGGGCAAGCCGTACGGCGACCTCGCTGAATCCTGGCAACTTGAACTCGACCGCGCGCTGTTCAATGAACCGCGCGTCTACATCGAACTTCCCCGCGGGCACGACAAGACGGGGCGTCTTGCGGCGCACGCCTTGTGCTGGCTCCTCGAGGGCGAGGGGAAGTTGGGTTACGCTGCCGGCGTTGACAAGGACAATGCGCGGCTGTTTCGCACAGAAATCAAGGGGCAGGTGGACCGGAACCCGCGGGCGTTCGGCGACATCGAGATTCAAAACTATGTCGTGCAGAACACGCGCAACGGGAACCGCATCGAAATCCTTTCCTCCGATGCGCCCTCAAGTATCGGCCTGAAGTTCAACCTGCTGCTCATCAATGATTTCGTTGATTGGAAAAGCCGTGACTTTTTCGAGGTGCTCATGTCTGCTACGGGCAAACTGCCCGGCGTGCAGATATGGGTCGAATCAAACGCGGGCAGGACGAAAAACGATTACAAGTGGAACTTCCGCGAATACGCGCGCAAATCCTCCAGGTGGTTTTTCAACACGAGCCTGAAGTGGCTGGCCGGCTGGACTGACGATGAATGGTTCGAGGAACAGAAGGCGATCCTTTCCCCGTCGCAATACAGGCGCCTCATCGGAAACGAATGGATCGGGGACGAGGACGTGTTTCTCACTCCCGATCAGGTGCGCTCCATCACGAACCCGTACCTCAAACCGTGCCCGAACCGTCCGGAAGATGTCGACCTCGTTGCGGTGGCGACCGACCTCGGAATTTCAAAAGCGGCCGCTGCCGTTGCGGCGGTGGGCCGCGTGAAAGGGTACGAACCTGCGCGGCTGCTCGACCTGCGCGTGTTTCCGGGGTCCAAGATCGCGCCGGTACAGATCAGCGACGTGGAAGAGGCCATCGAGGACATGCGCGCGAATTACGAAGCGCACGGCGTGGTTTTGGACCCGTGGAACATGAGGAAAACGATTCAGGACCGCGAGGCCGTGTGGCCGATTGAAGAATTCAACTTCTCGCCGGCAAACATCATGCGCCTGACTTCCGACGTGTTTCGTCGCGTGGTGAGCCGGCAGTTGGAAATATATCCCGACGCCGGGCCTGCAATTCAGAACCGCGAACAGTGGTCGCTTCAAAAGGAATTGCAGACCGCGGTCATTCGTCAGATGTCCTACGGCGAACGAATTGACCATCGGGCTTCCGGATATACGGACCGCATAATAGCGGTCGGGATGGCGCTGTGGTGGCTGGGAAAGGAACGGCTGCCCAAGGCGCCGAGGACGTTCAAGGTTCGCGTCGTGTGAGGTTACGATGGCGGAAAGTGTGAGAAACGCCGCGCATCCGTTCGCGGAGGCAGCGACGTCGATGATCAAAGATGCGGCCCGCGGCCGATGCGTTCTCATCGAAACCGCGCCGGGCGCACGCGGCCGGATGCCGTTGGACAAGGCAAAGGCCGCGTCCAAGGAACAGGCCGGCGAAACCTGGGAAGACGCGATGGAACGCGGGCGTCGCGGTATCACAAAGTTTCAGGAGGAATCACAGGCGCTCGAGGACAAGCGCGCCGGGTATAGCGGCGGCGACGTAATCGAGCCGCCCTTGCCGTTGGCCGCACTCGTCGAAACGTTCGAGCAGTCCAACTCGCTGCGGCAGAACGTGGACGCGATGGGAACGAACATCGACGGCTTCGGGTTCACGATTGCCTTCTCCCTTGACCTGGACGACAAGGAGGCCATCGAATTCGTCACCGACCTGCTGGCCGAGGAAGGCAAGGGCGAACCGGCCGAGGAAGCGGTGGCGGAACGCATCAAGGAACTGCGCAAGGAGGCCGCGCGCGAACGACGGAAGGCGCGAAACTTCTTCAACTATTGCGCGGACCCAAGTTTCATCGAACACCGCAGAATGTCCCGCGAAGACCTCGAGGTGATGGGAAATTGGACATGGGAAGTGCTGCGGGACAAGGCGGGCAACCTCGCGCGGTTCGTGCTGCTGCCGTTCTACACGATGCGTCTGACGAAACTGGGCGACCCCGTGGAAGTGGAAGTCAAGCGCAAGGTGGACCCCATCACCTTCAAAACGTTCAAGGAATCCCGGCGCTTCCGGCGGTTCGTGCAGATCGTGGGACAGAAGAAGGTGTGGTTCAAGGAATACGGCGACCCGCGCGTCATGAGCCGCAAGACGGGAACCTACTACAAAACGCTCGAGGAACTGCAAGCGAAAGCAAAGGAGGATCCGGAAGACGGTGAAGCCTCCGAAGTGATGCACTACCGCATCCGTGCCCTGCGCGGCCCGTACGGGCTGCCGCGGTACGTGGGCAACCTGCTATCCGTTCGCGGTTCGAGGCTTTCGGAGGAGGTGAATTACTTTTACTTCCAGAACAAAGCCATCCCGCCGATGATCATTTTCGTCGAGAACGGAACGCTCGCCGAGGCGGCGGTGGACCGGCTGACGGATTTCATGCAAGAGGTGAAGGGCGATACTCAAAAGTTCTGGAAAATCGCGATCCTTGAGGGCGAGTCGCAGGAGGACGCGCGTAAGCGTGGCGTGTCATGGACCGGGCAACCGCGCTTCAAGGTGGAACGCCTCACGGCGGAACAGTTGAAGGACGCGCTTTTCCAAGAATACGACGAACGGAACCGCGACAAGGTGGGCGAGAGTTTTCGCCTGCCGCGGCTGCTGCGGGGAGACACGCGCGATTTCAACCGGGCCACCGCGGAGGTGGCGAAGGCGTTGGCCGAGGAGCAGGTGTTCCAGCCGGAACGCGACAGGTTCGACGCCATGATCAATCGGACCGTGATGCCCGACCTTGGGTTCAGGTTCGTCGAATTCCGAAGCCGTGCGCCGGTTACGCGCGACCCGCTTTCGCTGATGGAACTCGTGCGCGAACTCGTGAAGGTTGGCGTTCTGACTCCGGGTGAGGGGCGTGAATTGGCGGGCGATATTTTCAACCGCGATTTCCCGCGCCTTGACGAAGACTGGACGAAGAAGCCGCTGCGCGTTGTGCTGGGCGAGCAGAAGATCGCAGCGCAGAACGGGCAAACGCTCGAGCAGTCAAAGGTCGCGGAACTGCGCGGAACCCTGGGGCTGGGCGAACCTGGGACGCCCGTCGACGTTCCGAAAGTCGCCAAGCGTTTGCTCGAGGTGCGGGGTGTGCTCTCCGAACTCATCAAGGGCGGGCCTGCCGGACACGTGTACGGTGCCCTCCTTGATCGAAACGATTGACGCCGTCACCGCAGCGGCCTATGACAACTTCGACCCGCTGCCCGCCTGGGCGGCGCTGGAGGAGTTTCTCACACTTCCAAGCCGTTCGACGGCCAAGGCGAAGAGTCGGTGGGATCTCACAACGGAGGAGGGGTTCGCGCAGGCCGTCATCGAGGTCGCCCTTTCCATGCGGTCCGCAGAGGCGAAGGAACTGCGCGCCTTTGACGCTCGCTTTCGTCGCGCCCTGGATAAAAACTGGCCGGGCCTTTCCGCGGCTGAACGCCGCGAGGCGATGGCCGATGTGAGAAACCTGACGCGTACGCTGGGCGGAAAGATCACGGGCGCCGAGGCCGCGGTTCTCAAATCGTGGGAAGACCCGCTGCTGCAAGCGGGCAAGGTTTCCGCGATAGACCGTTACGGGCTGGGCGTGGCGCCAACGTTCACGCGGGCGGATACGGTGGCCTCGGCTGGGCTGCGGCAGAACATGGTCCACTTCATCCGCGACCGCGAGGGGAGAATTGCCGAGGGGTTTTCGGAACAGGCGCGGGGCATCGTTGCGCGTGGGCTGGAGGATGGCCTGGGGCGCGATGACATTTCCCTTGCCCTGCGCGCAACGTTCGGCGATATGCGGAAGCCGAGTTACTGGGACTTCTGCTCCAATCATTTCGTCGCACGGGAGCGCGCGGTTTCCGCGCTTACCTCATACCAGACGGCGAAGATTGTGAAGTACATGATCGTCGCCATGCTGGACGAGAAAACAACGGACACGTGTCGGTTTCTCGACGGCAAGATCTTCGACGTGCAGCAGTCAATCGAAATGCTGGGCAAGGCGCAGGCGGAAAGCGCAGAGGATCCCAACCTCATCAAAGAGTTCAACCCCTTCATCAACACGTACCAAACCGAACGCGGTCCGGAACTGCGAATGATGCAGCCGGGAGGCGGATCGGTGCGCGTGGCTTCGATTGAACGTTCGGGCGTTGGCCGCGTTGATGCGAAGGGCACGTACACGAACGCGATGAAGGATGGCGACTTGCAGAAGCAGGGCGTGGGGCCGCCGCCTTATCATCAGTTTTGCCGCACGAACATCGTCCCCGAAACCGAGGAGCGCGTTGAACCCGTGACGGTTGCGCCGCCGGTTACGGCGCCCATCGCTGCGCCGGCCAAGGTCCCGCGGCGTCCGAAGGATTTCGAGGGGTTGGCCGCGTTCGCTGAATCAATGGAGTTCCGGCCGGGCTGGATGGACGCCGCGAGCAAGGTGAAAGGCGCCCCGCGTGGCGCCTTGCAGAAGGCGGCCGCGATGCAGGAAGGCTTCCGTGCGCGTGGCGAAAAAGTCATCGGCGACCTGACCGTGCGGTGGAAGGAACTGGCCGCGAGCGGAATGGAACCGGCGGCAAGACGTGCGGCCGAGCGCGAAGTGATGTCCGAGATGGCCTCGCGGTTTCAGGCTACCTCGCGGCGCGTCACAGGGCGCACCGCTGCGCAGCACGAGGGCTTCAGGGAAACGTTCCTTCGGCGAATGGATGACAAACTGTTCCAGGGGAACCTTCTTGATTCCACAACGCGGCCCAGCGTTGCGGACCGAGCCGCGCTTGGGCGTATCTATAACGCATGGGGGCCGCTGGCCGACAAGGTGGAGGGACACCTTCAGCGCGTGGAAAAGATCGCAGCGCGCGCGCACTACAAACACGCGAACGGATATATCCGCTATTTCGGAACGAACGCGCTGACGCATGAATTCGGGCACGGCGCAGAGACGCTCGCGTCAACGCGCAGCGGCGCAACGCTACCGGAGAAGGACGGGTTCTGGACGCGGTTTCGTGATTCGCGCAAGGCCAAGGGCGAGCGGATCCGTTCCCTTGGGCGAGACACGGGCGTCAACTATGACGCACACGAAAAGTATGTCCGCGACAAGTTCGAGGGGCTCGACCCCTATACGAGCAAGGTGTACTCGAAAAACGGAAATTCCGAGTTCGTTTCCATGCTGAGCGAACGTCTCCTTCAGGACCCGGCGGCGCTGGCCGCGGGTTACGATTGGGACCTTGCGAAGATCATCGACCTGCAACCTGATATCCTTTCATCGTTTTTCGGCTGGGCCGAATCTGCTGTCCTGGGGGCGTGGTGAGCGAAGCGCGTTTCATTCTGCGAAAAGAAAACAGGCGAGCGGAGTTTTCGTTCACGTGGCCGGACGATGCGAAGCCTTGGGACGGCAGTGGAACCTTGAAACTGCGCGAAGGCGCGCGTAGCGCGTTGACGGAAATGGAGGAAATCGCGAAAGAACTCGAAAAGGAAGATCGGGCGATTTCAGTTGGGCCGTTCCCACCGATCCCGCCGCCATTCATGGGAAAGATCGACGCCATCTCTCGCCTTTCATCGTGGGCGGGTTGGGAGTGGAGTTGGGTTGGCGAACCGCCGGCCGTCATGGAAGAACGGTACGAACTGGACCCCGATACGGTATCCTGAGGAAGATATGCCTGATCTCACAACGCAAGACCTCGAGACCCAGGGCGGCGCGAAACCGTTGTCGGTTGGCGTCGACCCGAAACTGCCCAAGGACGGCATCGTGTTGACGCCGTCGTTCGCGGCCAAGGTCGCGCGGGGCGAAAAGACAATCGTCATCAAGACGCGCCCGTTCAAGATCGGCGGCCGGCCGCTGTTCCTCATCGCCGGCGACAAGGCGCTGGGGATTCTCACACTTTCAACGCCGCGGAAAATCACCCTCAAGGAGTTCGCAGCCCTCGAGACCGAACACGGCATCAGCGCCGCGCAGCGGAAGAAGTTTTGGGCCGGGAAGCGGGAGTTCTTCGCGTACAAGGTGGTCAAGGTTTCACTGTTCGCGAAGCCGTTGGAAATCGAACAGCCGGCCGGGCAGCAGATGCTCGTCCGGGACGTGAAACTGGCCGGCGACGTTGTGCTGCTGTTTGACATCGCGAAAGCGGAGGGCGCGGCGGTGGAGGAAATGCGCGCAGCCCTGCGCAACCTCGCGCCGGTGATGGACCGCTGGGCGAAGAGTACGCTGCGGTTTCTCACAAAACCGGCCGAACTCGTCAGCATGGTTCGGGGCGCGCCGGCCGTGGTGCGGCGGCTGTTGCGGCTCGTGGGCGGCGGTTCGCCAGCGGCAACGGGCGAGGGCACGGTTTCGGAGGGCATCAAGGCGGTGGTGCGCCTTGGACGGCGCGTTGTGGGCGCCCTGGAGGCCGCTGACGGCAAGATGGCGGCACAGCAGGTATCAGACGCCCTCGCTGAACTGGAAAGCGTTGACGACGCGATTCCGCGGCTGACCGGGCTGGACGAGGAGGCGAAGGGGTTCGTGCAGGAATTCGGCATCCCGAACCCGGCAGCGCATGGCCTCGAGAAGAAAAAGTATCCCGGCCTCAAGATGCCCTCCCCAGGGTTCAACGTTGCACGCCTCAAGGCCGGCGGTTCCTCCGGCCTGTTCTCCCGCATCGCGCGGGCCGGCCGTGTGGGCGTGGAGCAGGTGCTCGTCAATGAACTGAACAAACCCGGCGACGAACCTTTCGCCTACGGAATCGTCACGCTGCAAGAGGGGCGCAGGTTCGACGGGATCGGCACGGTTCCGAAAGCCGTACTCGCCGGCGTCGACGAGTTCACGCGGCGCGAATTCCAGCGCGAGAAGGTCATCTGGTACCATCCCTTCACGCTAATCACCGCCTTCGACAAACCCATCCGCATGTCGGCGCCCGTGCCTGGGCGCCGTTACGCTTCCGACGTTGATGTGAGCGGCGGCAAGGTGGAACCCGCGACCAAGGACGAGAACCGGCCGCCGAGCCCGTTCGCTGTGACCGCTGACGGGTACGTTCGGGAGGTGGTGGAATTCGACAAACTCGCCGACGACGCCCGGCAGATTTTCGCCGTCGTGCTGCCGGCCGAGCGTGCGCCGTGGCGCATCATCGAACTGCGCGCGGATTCCGCTGACGCAGCGTACGAGGAAGCCGGCGCGCACGTGGCGGAACGGCAGGCGCAGGCCGCCGCGTTGGCGCTGCGCGTGGGTCTTTCGCATGGCGGGGAGCCCGTGTTCGAGGTGGTGGGCCTCCTGAACGCGCTCGATCCGGTGCAGATGGCACAGCAGGCCATCGCCATCGCCACGTCGCCGGCCCTTGCCGAAATGGACGACGATGAACTGGCGCGCCTGCTGGAACTGCTCCGCGGGTTCCATGAGATCGCCTTCGCCGGTAAGGAGGCCACGACGTACGAGGGCGTTTCCCGCGAGGACGTGGTGAACGCCTACCTCTTTGTCGTGCGCGCGCTTCGCGATGGCGGCGCGGTGGTGGAACCCAAGGCGGAAATCGACAGCGAGGCGAAGGACCTGGACGCCGATGCGTTCAAGGCGTGCCGGCCTGGGCAGGGGAGGAAACCGCGGCGCAAGGCGCGCGGGGAGGGGATGGGCGTGGGCGGTGAGGCCCAGCAGGACGGCGGCGTTTCCGAGTGCGTTTGCACGGCGTGCGGCGTGCGCATCGAACACGAACGCGGCAAGCCGTGCGCCGACGTCGCGTGCCCTGAGTGTGGCGCGGCGATGGCGCCTGTGACGGAGAAGGGCGTCGCCTGTCTGTGCCCGTGGTGCGGCTACGAGGGCGAGTCCGAGGAAGGGCGTTGTCCAGAGTGCGGCCGTTCCGTTTTGATCGAGGGCAAGGCCGCGTCCGAACAGGCGGGGAAACTTGCGCCGACGCATCCCTCGGGCGAACAGGGAGGCCGTCGGATTTGCCTTTACGAAGTGCTCGAAAAGGTCAAGCCGTTCCGGTGGCGGCAGGACGCCATCTCCATCGTTGGCGGCATCGCGAACCGTGGCTTCACGGACAACGATATCGACATTCTCATCAAGGGGCCGCTGGACGAGAACACGCGGCACGTTCTGAAGTTCCGCCTTGGCCGGATGCTGGGGCCGGAACTCTCGCAGCGGGTGCAGTTCCTCGACGACGAATACGGCGGCCCGTTCACGAATAACGTCAACCTCGGGCACCTGTGCTTCGAGACACTTCCCGAATTCGCCATCAAGGAAATGCGGGAAGAGTGTGAGAAACAAGATGACCCGATGCAGGATATGCCGGCCAAGCCTGGGCCGCGCGAAGCGGTCGTGCAGTTGCACTTCCGCGGCCGTTCCGTCCATCTCGATTTCCGGATTTCCATGAACGGCCACCTCGTCGGCTGGACCATCGCCGTGCAGAAACCGGGCGCCATCAAGGAACCCGTGACCACGGTCGCGCAGGCGAGGAAGATCGCTGCGGGTTACAAGGCCGACGAGGGCAACAGATACCTCAAGGGGTTCGTGGCGCCCGGCGGGCTGTTCGCAACGCCGAAGATGCGACAGCCGAAAGTGTGGCTCAACGTTTCCGACGAAACGTTCGAGCCGGGCAGCGTTGGCGCCACGCGAAACTTCCCGGCCGTGTGGCTCGAAATAGACCGGCCGAAGGTGGAATTCGGGCAGCAGTCCCCGCGGTTCCACGAATACTTCATCACGGATTCCAAACTGCGGGACGGCATCTGGTTTTTCCGGCAACTGGTCGGCGAGACGCCTCCCGGTACGGTTCGCGAGGAAGAGGAAGGAAAAGTGACGCCGGCCGGGGAAACGTTCTGGAAGTTCGCGGCCGCGAAGTCCATGTTGCCTTCCGTGCTGAAACCTCGCACCGCCGAACGCGGCACGATGCCGCCTGCCGGTTGGTCATGGATTCCGCAAAGCCTCGAGCGTGACGTGCCGCAGGAGTTCCGGTACTGGGAAAAGCGGAGCCACGCGAAGCAAACGCGCGACGCGCTGGAGGAAGCGGACATTTTCACGGACTCGACCGTGCGCATTGTGGACGGCAAGTTCCGCCTCGTGCGGACGAAGATGTTCATCGCCGGCGAACAGGGCGAACCCGTGGAGGTCCATCGCGTGCGCTCGAAGGCGTGCGTTGCGAAGCGCGTTGTGGAGTACGCGCTTTCCCGGCAGTCATTCCGCGGGCCTGTTCAGGTGCGCGAGGGGTTCTCCCGCGTCTTCTGGTGGCTGGCGTTCGACGAACCTGGGGCCGCAGGCGTTCGCGCCTGGAAACTGCTGACCGATCCTGCGTCGGGCGAGAAGCGGATTTCCGCGGTGAAGGCGCCTTCCGCGTTCACGCGCGACAAGGCGCTGCTGAGCCTCAAGGGCGATCAGGCGCCGGGTTCCCGTTTCAACGACACGAAAGATACGCCGAGCAGCGTGTACGCGGTGGGAACCGGCAAGGCCGATGTCGAAGAGGAGGCGGCGGGTTTCGTGCGGGTTCGTTTCACGAGCGGCCCGCTGAAGGGGACGCGCGTGCTGGCCGCCGAGGAACGTGGCTCGAACCTTTGGGAATTCTCACACGAGGACGAGGCGGTGCCGCCAAAGAGTGAGAAACTTGGCGCGGTTCCCACGCGAGGCGGCGTTCAAGTTTGGGACCCCGATAAAAAGAGCGCCGACGTGGACCGTTCGCAACTGCGTCCGCTTGCGCTGTTCGCGCCCATGAAACCGCGCAAGGGATACTTCGATCCCGAGGAATTCCTGCGCGATTGGCCGACGCCCGAATACGTGAAAAGCGGGCTCGATGTGGAGCCCAAGTGGAACGGGTTGAGGGCCATTCTGGAATCCGACGGCGACAAGGTTCTCATCTACTTCGAGGATTCGCAGGATGACCGTTCGCACGTGCTGCCCGGCGTGGCGCGCGAATTGGCGGCCCTGGGAAAGAAGGTCGGCCCGTTTATTCTCGACGCAGAGTTGCTCGATTTTGACGGAGATGAGGCGCTGCCGCGGCGCACGCTTTCGCGGTTCACGGGGCCGGTTGATCCTCAAGAGGATTCGGGCGTGCGGTTCAAGGCGCACCGCCTCATCTACGGCAACGGAAAGAACTGGACCGACGTGCCGCGCAAGGAGGCGCGCCCGGCACTGGAAGCGTTCGTCAAGAAGGCTGCGGCGAAGCACATCGAACTCACGCCGGCGCGAACCGCGCGAAGCGTGGAACAGTTGCCGGAACTCATCAAGTGGGCCGCGGGGTTTTCCGGTAGCGAAGGAGCGATGTTCAAACTGGGCGAATCGACCTACTCGCTGGGCCGGTTTACGAGTTCGTGGTCGAAGTTGAAACTGCCGCGCACCGTGTACGCGCGCGTTTACGAAGTCATAAAGAAAAAGCCGTCGCCCCAGCAAAAGGCGCCGTCGCGAACGTTCGTCTATCAAGCGGCTGTCGGACCCGTGGACGAAAAAGACGTTGACAGGTACCGGGCCACCGTTAGAATCGGAAATCGAAATTACGTACCTATCGGCAAAACGTTTGCGACGAACGTTCAAGCGAATGTCGGCGACGTTTTGCAGGTGGAGGTCACGGAGTTGCTCATAGACCTCGCAGGCGAAAAACAGACGGTGCACTGGTTCACGCCGGTCGTAGAGGCGCGCGTTCAACGCCGCCCGAATACCGTCCCCGAGGTGATTCGCCTTGCGTTCGAGCACGAAGTGAAACGTTCGGTCGAAAAGATCCTTTCCCGCGAAATTCCCATCTTCAAGGCTGCCGAGGAGCGCATCGTTTACGGCATCGTGCTCGAGCCGGAAACGAAAGACGCGCAGAATGACATTTACTCCGCGGAGGAAATCCGGCAGGCTGCACATCGGTACATGGAAGAATTCCGGCACCTGGGGCTCATGCACCGGTACCGGATGGACGGGCGAATTCGGATCCTCGAATCCTACATCGCACCTTGTGACATGGAGGTCGAGGGTCAGCCCGTGAAAGCGGGAACGTGGCTGATGGTTGCGCGGGTGATTGACGATGGCCTGTGGGCCGCTGTAAAATCAGGAAAGTTGACCGGGTTCTCAATCGGCGGCAGCGCCATCAGGGAGAAGGAAAAGAAACCGGAGGCCGCGTAACGTTCGCGGTGAACGTTCAAGGAGGGCGGGCGGTTCATGGCTGACGGAAAGAAGGAGCAGAAGTTCCGGTTGCGGGACATGATCGTCGAGTCGGTGGATCTCGTCGACCGGCCCGCGAATCAAAAGCGGTTTCTGTTATTCAAGAGGGAGGAAGATATGGGAGCGAACGTACAGGGAGAAGGCCTCACGACCGCGCCGCCCGAGGACAGCGCGACCGTGCAGGTGCCGGAAGCGGACGTGGAATCCGGCGCAACCCCAACGGCCAAGGACGAAGGGGGCGCGCCCGCGGAACCGGACACCGCCGCCGGCGATCCCGGCAACGAAGGCTCCGATGCTTCCGCCACGGCAGGGGACAACGCGGACGATGCGGCCGGCGACGCGGGCGCGGAAACCGTGGGCAAGATGGCCGAAGCCCACGCGGCCCTTCTGAGCGAAAAGATGGAAGCCATCGGGAAACTGGCTTCCGACATCGCGCAGAACGCGCCCAGCATGGACCTCAAGGACCTGCGCGCGAAACTTTCCCAACTGGAAAGCATGGGCTGGAAGGTGGGCGAGGTCGCGGAGGTGGTGAACGTGATGAAACGCGACGCCACCGAAAAGGCCGGCGAGATTCCCCAGGGTGTGAAGGACGCCGTCAAGAAGGTTCTGCGCGAGGCGGTGGAACGCCTGATGTCGGTGAACAACGCGCTTCGCGTGGCCACCGTGACGCAGGACAAGATGTCGGCGCCCCTGCCGGACCCCGTGTACCGGGAGATGCGCTCGATCCTGACCATGGTCAAGGGCGTGCTCCAGAAGTACCCGGCGCCCAAGGCGGCCGGGGAAGCGGGGGAGGGCGAAGCGGAGGAAACCGACAAGGCCGCGGACGCCGCGCCCGAGGTCGAGGCCGTGGGGAACGAAACGGCGCTCGAACTGGCGAAGCAGACGGCGGCGCTCACCCTGCCCGCGCCGGTGCGCGACGCGGTGGCGGAACGGGTGCGCGAGGCGACCGAGGTGCTCATGAGCGCGATGGGCGCGGTGGAAAAGGCACCGGTGACGGAGGCGCAGACGGCATCGCCCATGCCGGCCGAGATCGCCGACGCCATCGGCAAGGCCGCGGCGGCGATGGAGGAAACCCTCCAGAAGTACCCGGCGCCCAGCGCGAAATCCGAGGGGATCCTGGCCGCGCTGCACGAGCACTTCAACGCCATCGAGAACATCGTGAAGCAGGTCGTGGGAGACGAGCCCGTGGTGGTGAAAGCCGAACCGCCCGCGCAGGACAACGCGAACGCGGAACTCCTCAAGCGGCTGGACGGCATCGCCGAATCCGTGAAGAAAAACGCCGACGCCATCGCCCAGGTGATCGGCACGCCGAAGCCCTCGAACGCGCTCGAGGACGCCGGCGGAACCGGCGAGACCGAACCCGGCAAGGTGCAGAAAAACGCCGGCGTGGAGTGGGGCAACGACCTCGCGGCCGAGATCGAACCCGAACCCGCGGACGCGGAGTAGGGTGCCGTTTCGTTCGTGTGAACCGGCGCTTCTGCGCCACTGTTACAAGGAGTGAGACATGGGAGTTTCCAACCGTTCCATCCTGGCGAAGGCCGATCTCAAGATCAACGACCTTCTGACCGACGGCGGCATCCTCCCCGAAGCGGCCGCGAAGCGGTTCCTTCAGGTGGCCGTGAAGAACGCCGTCATCCTGCCCGTGGCGACGGTGGTTCCGATGAAGAGCCGCGAACAGCGCATCGACCTGTTCCGGTTCCAGAACCGGATCCTCCGGCCGGGGCAGGAGGCCACCGCGCTGCCGGAGGCCGACCGTTCCAAGCCGAACCTCTACAAGGCGACGCTCAGCGTCAAATTGTTCAAGGGGGAAATTCGGCTGAACAAGGAAGTGCTCGAGGACAACATCGAGAGCGAGAACTTCCAGGACTCCATCATGGACGCCGCCGGCAAGGCCGTGGCGCGGGACATCGACGAACTCGTGGCCAACGGGGACACCGCGAGCGCCGACCCGTTTCTGGCGCAACTGGACGGCATCCGGAAGCAGGCCACGTCCAACCTCGTGAACGCCGCCGGCAGCACCACGACCAAGACGATCCTCAAGGCGAGCGTGAAGGCCATGCCCACGGAGCACCTGCGGGATCGCCGGGCCATGCGGTTCCTCACCTCGTTCGACAGCGAAACCGACTATCGGGATTCGCTGGCCGACCGGGCGACGGCCGTGGGCGACCGGTTCCTGCTGGAGGGCGTGCCCGCCACGTACTCCGGCATCCCGATGCTGGGCGTGCCGGTGTTCCCCGAAAACCTGGGGCCGTTCACGAACTACACCGAGATGCTCCTGCTCGATCCCAAGAACATCAACGTCGGCTTCTGGCGACAGATCGAGTGGGAAACCGACAAGGACATCGTGGCCGGCGAACTGATCATCGTGGTCTCGCTGCGCATGGACGTCAAGTTCGCGTTCGAGCCCGCGGTGGTCAAGGTGCAGAACCTCAAGGTCGGCTAACAACCGGCCACGGGGGGGGGGGGCACCGCGTGAAACTGGACGCATGATCCGAAAGAGCGGCGCCGGCGTGCGGGCCGTGCGCGCCGGCGCTCTGTTTCTACGGCTGAACAGGAGGCAAAGACATGGCCGCAACCGTGACCCTTCAGACTTCCGCGGGGAAGCAGCCCGCGGCGCCCACGTTCGTCGAGCGCGTTCGCCTTCAGGGCGACACCTCGTACCCGGCCGCGACCGGCGGATACCCGCTGGGCCTCGCGACCGTGCTGGGGCCGGGCGCGAAGGAGGTCCTGGGCGTGATGCCCGCCGTGCAGGTGGGCAACGACTGGGGCATCCAGTACGACCGCGCCAACGACAAGGTCAAGGTGTTCCTCGTTTCCACCGGCGCCGAGGTGGCCAACGGCACGAACCTCGCGGCGCTGGACGTGGAACTCCTCGTCTTCTCGAAGTAGGCGGGGGCAGCAGCGGCCCGCCCTGGCGTGGAACCATGAACCGCCGGCCGTGGCGTGGTGCCGCGCCGTGAGGCCGCTCTCGTTTCTCACACTCTGGCCACGGCCGACCGGTGCGGGTGCGGTGCCCGCGCCGCTGCAACTGGGACCGCAATTTGACGAGGTGTGCGAATGAGCACCATCAAGACCGATTTCGGCGCGGGCGGCGCGAACCTGACGCCGCAGGACTCCGGCGGCGTGCCCGCCTTGGTCGACGTGCTGCGCGACATCGCGGAGGACCTGCGGGCCGCCGCAATCGCGGCCGCCATTTCGACCCCGGCCACGCGCAAGAGCGCGAACGGACCCTTCAACCTCGCCGGCGGCGGCACGCTGGAGGTCACCGTGGGCGGGCTGGCGCAGGTCGTGACGTTCGAGGACGCGGATTTCGCCAACCCGGCGGCGGCAACGCCTGCCGAGGTGGCGGCCGTGCTGAGCCATCCCACGCGGGGGCTGAAGCACGCGCGCGCCGCGACCGTGGCCGGTCCCGCCGTGGAGATCTACTCCGAGACGGTGGGCGCCTCCGCAGTGCTGAACGTGACGGGCGGAACGCTGAACGCGGTCCTCACCTTCACGACCGGCACCGTGAACGGCACCGGGGTCGACATCCTGACCATCAAGGGCCTGTAACGGCCGGGCGTTGCCTGGGCGTTGGGCAGTTCGTGAACGTTCAAGTCTGAAACTTGTGGAGGCTGGACGATGAAATTCGTCAGAATCCGCCCCTATGACAAGCGGCGGGGCCAGTTGGTGCGCCGGTACGTGTACCGGGGCTTCCGGTTCGAGGTGGAGCGCGGGTGGTACGAGGTCGAGGACCACATCGCGGAGGCGCTGGAAGGCGTTCTCACGTTCCCCGACAATCCGGATTCGAAGCCCGTGTTCGACGTTTCCACGCGGGAGGACGCCGAGGCGCTCGCCCGTGCGGAATACGAGGCGCAGAACCCCGAGCGGAAGATCTCCGAGGCCATCGCCGGCGCGCAGACCGTCACCGAGGACAAGATGACGCCGGCGCCCGACGGCGCGCCCAAGCCGAAAGGCAAGCGCGGCCGCAAGGCGAAGGACGAAACGCCGGCCGACGACGAATCCGAACCCGAGGCCGAGGAACCGGCCGCGGGCAAGGGCGGGGGCAAGGCCGAAAGCGGCGGAAAGAAGTCGCCCTTCTAACAACGGAGGGCAGCATGGCCGCGGCCTGGGAAACGAAGGACATCGCGCTGGCCGCCTGGGTTTCGCTCAAGGGCGAGGAACACGGGATCAGGCTGCTGAAGGTCGTTCGCAACGGAAAGAACTCCTTCGGCGTGTTCACGTTCACCGACCCTGACGGCAAGGTGGACGAACTGATCGCCCGGTTCCCGAACAGCGAGGCGCAGCGGTTCGATTCCGTTATGCGTTCGCTGAAGGCCCTGGGGCACTCGAAGGACAAGTGAACAGGGAAGCAGGTGTGTGATGCCCGAAGCATGGGAAGAATACGAGCAGGGGTTGCAGGAACTCCAACGGTTGCACGCGCGGGACGCCCTGCGCGTGATCCTTGCGCGCGCGGAGAGCGGGGAGTTCGGAACTCCCGGCGTCCCGTTGCCTGTCGGCGTCTGGAAGGAAGTGGCGCTGCCCTGGGAACGCGGCGACGAGACCACGGTGGTCGCCCTGCTGAAGCACATCACGCTGATTCAGGACGGCGGCACCGCTGCGAATTTCGACCTCGAAATCCGCACGAAAGCCGGCGGCACCGGCCTCGAGGTGGTGCTCAGCAAAACGGCGCAGGCGGCGCCCTACGACGAGAAGTTCCCGCTGGGCATCGAGTACCTTTCGGAGGAGGCGGCCGCCGCGGATCGGCGCAAGGTGGTGGTGGCCATCAAGCCGAATGGCGGCACCGGCTCGTATCAGTTGCGGATTTACGGGCGCCCGTTGCGGTAACAGTTGACGGGCAGCGGAGGCGCTCATGCTGACCGTCGACTTTACGGTACAGAAACCCGTCATCGAGTACCTGACGGCACAGGTGAACGGGACGCGGACGGTATTCACCACGGCGAACCCCTTTGATGAGGTGGTTCGCCTTTTTTGTAACGGCGTGCTTCTCGAGGAGAGCAACGACTACACGTACACGGCGCCCAACACGATAACCTTCGCGTATCCGCCCAAGGTTCATCCGCGGGATGGGGCGTGGGTTATTCGGGCCGAATTGCTTTGAGGTGAGGAATGGTAACGCGAATCGATCAAGATCAGTTGAAGGTCCCGCCGTTCGATGACACGAAAGGCACCGGCCCAACCCTGGAAACGGGCGCCGTTGACGGTTCGGATTCATTCAACAGCGTCATGTCGATGCTGAAGAATATGCTGGGGAAGACGAACTGGTACGACACGCCGGACGAGGACATGGCCACGCTCGCGGCCCGTGCGAAACTGGAAAACAAACTCATCCTCAAGCGTGCGCAGAAAATCGTCGACGTCAGCGTGGTGGGAACGGGAACCGCGCAGGCGTTCGTCGTGCTGGGCGCTGGCGAATACCCGAGCGAGAACATCGCAATCAACGCCACGACGAAGGGCGCGGTTTCCGCGCAGTTGGCCGGCGCGGTCGGCGTGGGCGCGATGACCGAGGTGGCCGGGGCGAACGCGCTCAACCCGAAGAACCTTTGCGCCATCATCGACGGCACAACGGGCGCGCCGATTCTCGACGGCGCCGACCGCGTGTGGGGACTGTTGCAGGTGGGAAACCTTGCAACGGATGGGAACCCCTTCCAAGCGGCAGGAAATGACCGGGGTCAAATCTCGTTCGTGAAACCGAACTCGACGCACGACGACCTCGTGCTGGTCGATTTCAATCTCATGGGCGGGAAAACCATCAATTACTCGTACATTTTCCGCGACGACCTGAACAGCATGAGCGAGCAGGCGTTCCTCCCCGAAACCCTCTTCGCCGACCCTACCGCGGGCGTGGTTTCCCTCGATTCCGCATACGACGGCGGAAGCGTGGTGAACGTGGACAATACCGACGTGGACTGGCGCCTTACGGATACGAAGGAGTTCATCGTTTCCGATCAGGCGGGCACGACGAAAATCCTGCGCGTGCGCGCCCTGGCCACGGGCGACATCGTGGAACTGAACGTCGCCGGCGGCCTGGATATCAACGGCGACACGGATGGCGGAACGTTCAAGGCGACCTTCAACGGCGTGGAAATCGGCGGCGCCCTGGGGCAAGTGTTGCGCACCGGCGGGAACCTGATCCTCAAGACGGCCACGAGCGGGGACATCCTTCTGGAAAGCGTGGCGGAAATTCGCTTCACCACGAGCCGCGAAACCGCGCTCCCGCTGGACGACGCGACGGCCGGCGCCATCTCTGCGCTACCGGGCGGCCCGCACGCGAGCATCTCCGCGGCCATCCTGCACGCCATCAACAGCGGCAACGTCAGCGTCGGCGTTTCTGTGCTGGGGTCGAATTACGGGCGGGACGTGAACGTGCCCGGCGGCGCCGGCCAGAGTATCGCCAGCCCGCACAGCATCGACATGAACACGCCTTCCGGCGTGGACACGGTGATCTTCCTCAACGGCCGCCTGCTCTACGGCGGCAACGCGAGTACGAATAACGACGTATATGCGGGCGACACGCCTGCAAACGGCGACCTGAAGTTCGATTTCCCTGGAGGTGTGAAAACCGGCGACGTGATCGTTTCCCTCCAGTGGTAGCACGGCAACGCCGTGACGTTCATGCGGTACGTTCATGACGGAAGCAGAGGTGAGGAATGGACGCGAAAACGGAACACATCGCCCAAGGCATCGCGTCGGTGGGCGAGGGCATCAAGGTGGCGATGGCCGACGCGCGGCGCGCCCTGGAACAGCGCCGCGGCGCCACCGCGTGCGTCAAACGTTTCGAGGAACGCCTGCTCGCTGAGGTGAAGAAACTGGGCGATGACGTGCGGGCGCGCCTTGAGGCCGGCGAACTGGAAGGGGAGGAACTGGCGCACTACAAAGGCCGCATCAAAGGGCTGGAACTGGCGAACGCTTCCCTCCTTGAATTCAAGGCCGAGGTCCTGCGCGAGCAGCAGGAACAGGCCGGCCGCGTGGACGCCCTTGCGCAGATGGCCGAAAAGGTCGAGCAGCAGCGGACGGGGCTGCTGAGCAAGGCGGAACGGCGCGAACGCGAAGCGGAACAGAACGAGGCCACGCGGGAGGACGGTTCGCCTGCGCCCTACCGGCGCGAACCCGTGGCCGATGAAAAAGTGTGAGAAACTAACGGATGAGCCTGACGCCTGATCGCTATCCCGGAACGCGCGAGGAGGAGGAAATCCTCCTTGAGGAAAAGGCGGCACCGCCAACCGTTGCCGGCGCTCTGCGCCGTGTGGGAAACAACCTCATCTTTCGCGATGCCCTGGGCAACTTCAACCCGCGCGAGGGCCAGATTCCAAAGGGCACCGCCTTCCCAGGTTCGCCCGCGGACTGGGATCTGTTTTTCCGGACGGACCTGGGCGTTCTGTTCGTGTGGGACCCCATTCGCTCGAAATGGCTGTCAGCGTACAGAATGACGGGCGGCGGATACCGAAACGTCATCGCTGGCGCGGGCCTTGTTTATTTGGACGGGATGAATTCGACGAACGGGCCGCTCATTCCCGTTGATGTTACTGTGACGGCGTTCACGCTGAAAAACAGGAACGCCGTCACGCGGTACTTGAACTTCTACAAATACGACGGCGCCACGACGACGCTGATCGCGCAGGTTCTAATCAACGGCGTGAATCGGATAAGCGTGCCGAACGCAAACACGGACCTCGCGGCCGGCGATATGCTGATCATCGCGGTGGACATGACAACGGGTTCGGGTGTGCTGACCCAGGTGTTCGTCCAGTTTCACTATGCGCAGAGGGCTTCCTGATGCCGGTGTTCATTGTGAGAAACAAGACGGAGGAGCCGATTGAACTGCGCGGGTTCGGCGTACTGCTGCCGCCTGGGCAGGAGTACGACTTGGGTAGCAGGGATCGGGCGGTGATGTGTTCCGAGATCGCTCCCATGCTCGCGGCTGGCGATATCGCGCGCGTTATCGATGGCGTGGAGGTGCCCTACGCGCAGGCGTTCCAAACGGAGGCGCCGGTAAGTATCGCGCGCCTGTTCGACCTTGATGATGTACTGGTAGGCGAGGACGGGAATATCATCACGGACGAGGAAGGGAACATAGTAGTCAGGGGGTGAACCATGTCGAAACATTCGGCCCAAACGCCGGGCGGGATTCACGTCCTGCACAACTGGGCCTTCGCGGACAAGGCCGCGCGTCTTGCGGCGACGGGGTTCGTG
>Ga0180436_10000686_pt1 | contig 34355 bp, 53 predicted proteins | sample SS_ome_2_FD_132434 | JGI IMG/M metagenome (GOLD analysis project Ga0180436, IMG submission 132434) | Hypersaline lake sediment archaeal communities from the Salton Sea, California, USA - SS_3_S_2 metaG | ecosystem: Environmental > Aquatic > Non-marine Saline and Alkaline > Hypersaline >... | reverse complement strand
GCTGAATACGTTGACGATACCAGGGAGGTGTGAGACAGTCCGGGGGTCACAGGACACTACCCCAACCGTGGAGGACGGTAGAATGGCAGAGGACCCGAGCAGGACGCAGCAAGAGGTGGCCCGGGGCGCGGAGAGTGAGCCGGGCCGCACGTGCGTGGAGTCGGCACTGTTCACGGCTGCCATCGTGCGGGTGCAGGACGACAGCCGCCGCCGGTACGTGGTCGCCTACACTGGCGTGATGACACTGGACGGCGCCACTGGCTACACCTTCATCAGAGTCAATGGCCACACCTATTGCGTGGAGGGATTCCGGCGCGGGTCCTCCACGTTCATCTGTGCGCTGATGGGTAGCAGTGAGGATGAACAGGTGCGCATGGTTGCGTGTGGACCGCGGGAGCAGCTGCCCACGCTGATGGCGGCTGTGCGCTGGGAGGTGACGGAAGACACGGACGAATACCGCCGTTGCTATTGCATCCCGCCGGAGCAGGGCCACCGCAATCAGCTGGACGTGCAGGCCCGGCGCGAAGACCTGTTCACCTTCCCGTGGGGGCTGGCCCGCTACCGCGGCATTCTGTACCGCGCGGAGGTGGTGGCCATCCACCGCACGCGCGTGACCGTGGAGCTGGGGATTGCGCTTGCCTATGGCCGGCCGGATGCGTGCCACGGCAAGCGCCTGCGTCTGCCGCTGGAATGGGATTGGGAGGGACACAACCCGGCGCGCGGTGGCCGCGCGTGGGGGTCCCAGGCGTTCCTGCCCATGGAGCTGATGGCGGATGAGCGCGGACTGGTGTGGGACGCGGCCCAGGCAGGGGTGGAGTGATGTCCGCGCTGCCGATGTTCAAAACCGCGCGGCGGCAGCTGGTGGAGGAGGTGGCCCTGAAGGTGTGGGGCCGCCTCTACCGGCGCCAGGTGGACGCGTGCACCACCACACTGAATGACCTGCTGGGGTGCGGGTGGATGGGGGAGGACCTGCTGGACCGGATGGACCCGTATGAGGACAGCAGCCGCAGGTGGCGGCTGTTCGTGCGTGACGTGCGGCGGGAGGTGGCCAGCCTGGGTGGCGTCCACGTCCCGCGGAGTGGACTGCGGGGAATGGACTGATGCGCCGCTGGAACCGCAACGCGCGCCCGGTGCTGGTGGGAGTGCTGACCGGCCGGAAGATCGGGGAGCACAGTGAGGAGATTGCCGTCTGGTGTCCCTTCTGCGTAGCGTACCACTACCACGGGTGGGACCACCGGCTGCACCGCCACGATGTCACGCACCGCGGTGCGCACTGCACCAGTCCCACGTCACCATTCAAGAGTGGCCGCACGTTGAACGGCTATTACATCGGACTGGCACCGCGGCCGGCGCGGAGGTCAACGTGAATGGGCTGGCTCTATGTGCCGGGATTGGCGGAATCGAGCTGGCCGCTGGAGCAGCCATCCCGGGGCACAGGACTGTGGGTTACGTTGAAAGGGAAGCCTACGCAGCGTGCACCCTTGTGGCGCGGATGGGACACGCGGCCCTGGATCGCGCGCCTGTGTGGGACAGTCTGGAGACCTTCAGCGGCCTGCCTTGGCGCGGACGTGTGGATCTACTCACTGCCGGTTTCCCATGCCAGCCCTGGAGCAGCGCCGGCCGGCGCCGCGGGACTGCGGACGCGCGCTGGCTGTGGCCCGACATTGCGCGCATCCTTTGCGAGGTGGGACCCGCGCACGTGTTCCTGGAGAACGTGCCAGGGATCCTTTACGGAGGGATTGGACACATACTCGGGACCCTGGCCAGCCTGGGGTATGATGCGGAGTGGTGCGTGTTCAGCGCGGCAGCCGCTGGAAGCCCGCAGCGGCGCCGGCGGTGGTTCTGTCTGGCCTACGCCGGCGGCGGAGCACGTGGGCCACAACCGCGGAGGCGCGGCCGGGAGGGCCGGGCCAGTGCGTCCGTCCCTGGAGACGATGGCGCGCAGCTGGTGGCCCACGGCCACCGCGCGAGACGCACACCAGACTACCAGCCAGGAGGGGAAGCCGGACACACTGACGGGAGCTGTCCGCCGGCATGGCCACCAGGACCCGATGACCCGCGGTGGCCGGCCATCATCGAACAGCACCCGGACCTGTGCCCCGGACTCCCCGCGCCGGCTGAATCCCAGGTTTGCGGAGTGGCTGATGGGGTTTCCCCTGGGGTGGACGATGATGCGTGACGGCACGGCGGACTGGGCTGACCAGGTGCGTGCACTGGGCAACGCGGTGAGCCCACCGCAGGCGGAGCTGGCGCTGCGGGTCCTGTGGGAGAGGCTGCACGGGGAGGCGCTGCCATGAAGCGGCCGGCGTACCGGGGAAAGGACACGGCGCTGCACCGGCGCGCGCTGGCTGCTGTGGCCGCGCTCACCGGCCGGCGCGTCTACGGGGACACCCAGGTGACGCTGGCTGACATCGTGGACGCGGGACTGCGCCAGGAGCTGGAGCGCCTGGAGCTGGAGCACAACGGGGGTGAGCTGTTCACGGCAACGCGGCACCGCCTGCGCCGCGTGCGCCGGGGTGGCCGTCCCCGCAACGTGGGGGAGGAGTGACCATGAAGGAGCGGAAGGTGGAGCCGGGGGAGGCGCCGCGCGTGCCGCCGGGTGCGGCCTTCATTCTGGAGGACGCGGTGCGGTGTCACAGCTGTGGTGCGGAGGCGGCCATGTGCACCTGCCGGCAGTGGGTTCCCAAGCGGCCCGCCATCGGCCAGGTGTGCGTGACGCCGGCGCGGCGGAAGGTGCACGGGGTGGTGGTGGCCGTCAAGACCAGTGGCCGCGTGGAGCTGCGCAGCGCGTGGGTGGGACACCTGCGCACGTGGAGCCCACGGGAGACCTGGGAGCAGCTGCAACTTGGGAGCCTGTCCAATCCCGGGGGGCATCGGTTCGTGGATGCCGAGTCCATCGGCCGGCTGTGGGGTGTGGAGGGTGAGGAGCAGGTGCAGCAGCTGGCAGACGCGGGGACGCGGTGATGGCACGCACGTCCCGGCGGGAGCGCGGCGTGCCCACGGGCCGCGTGCGCAAGACGGCGCAGGAGCGCCTGGTGGAGTATGGCGTGATTGTCCTGCTGTCCATGGGACTCTGGCTGGTGTTCGGGGAGGCGGCCCTGGAGGAGTGGGAGCTGCGCCAGGAGCGCGCGCGCACGGAGGCCGCGCTGCGCCGCGGGTTCTACATCATCACGGAGGCGGACACCCTGGCGTCCTGGCAGACGGTGACCGTCTACACGGTTCACACGGAGGGGGAGTGATGGCGAAGGAAGCAAAGCAGTCCGTGGCGGAGCGGCGGGAGCTGACCAACACGCTCAAGCGTGCGCTGGCCGGCAAGCGTTCGCGCGTGTCCCTCAACTTCAAGGTGGCGGACCTGGTGTGTGACATGGTGCGGCCGATGTTGGCGCCGCATGACCGCGCGCGGCTGGCGCAGGGGATTCCCAGGCAAGTCCCGCGCGGGGACGTGTTCATGGACGTGTGCCAGGCGGTTGGCGTCCTGGTGAATCTGGTGCTGGAGCTGGAGCAGGTGAAGGGTGGCGCGCTGCGGTTCCGCAAGCCGAAGGTGGAGGCGGCATTCAAGGCGCGCTATGAGGATGTTCTGGACCAGGGCAACGGTGCCGTGGGCCGGCAGCGCATCCGTGCGCTGGAGGCGGAGCTGGCGGCGCTCCGTGAGCAGATGGAGGAGGTGTTGGAGGCCGCCACCAATCCTGGTGTGAGCAGTGGCGCGGCAACCGAGTGAGGCGGCTGCGCGCATCGGCGCGGAGATTGTCCCCAGCCGGGATGTGCACCGCGCGCTGGCGCGCAAGATCCTGGAGCACATCATGCCGCCGCGCCTGCCGGAGGACCCGCAGCTGCTGGAGTGGCTGACGGAGCAGCTGGACGTGCACGTGATGACGTGCGTGGGGTCCGCGCTGCTGCGCCTGGCAGACTGCACGGGGGACCTGGTGACGCACCCTGAGCTGGACACGGAGCGGGAGGAGCAGCCGTGAAGAAAGGCAAGCGCCGCCGGTGGGGCAATCACGTGAGACGCGCACGCTCCCGGCTGGCGGAGGAGACGGCGGGAGCACTGGAGGTGAGCACGGAGGAGAAGCGCGGCGGCTGGGTGCTGCGCAGGTGGAGCGAGAGCCGCGCGCGGTTCCTGTTCTGGTCCGGCAGTGACTGGGTGATGGGGCCGGGGGCGGCGCAGGTGTTTCAGACCAAGGTAGAGGCGGAGCTGGTGCGCAGCGCGCGCGCGTTGCCGGACGCGGAGCCGGCGCTGCGTGCCACCCCCTTTGCTGTCACGGACACACGGAGGTGAACGTGAAGGCGTTTCACAAGGTGCAGGGGCAGGACCTGCGGAACCCGGTGAACATCCTGGGCAACTATGACCTGCTGGTGTGCAACGCGGGCCTGGAGGCGGAGGCCATCCGGGAGCGCACGAAGGACAGCGCGGTGCTCCTGGCCGGCGTCAACTGCCGGCAGGTGCCGCGGTACGGCACGGCGGTGGGCGGTTTCTATGAGCTGCTGCGCGCGGACATGGATGACGACACCTACTATCGCATCGGTGCGGACGGCGGCCGCCAACCTGGCGTCAAGGGTGGTGGCGGGACATACAACACCTGGGAGCTGAACCCGTGGAACCTGGACGGGGCGGTGACCTACGCGCAGTCCATCGCTGACCTGCTGGGGGACTGGCCGGCCGGCGCCGGCGGCCTCTACCTGGATGACTGCACGTGGGGCATCCCGCCCTGGCGCCTGGAGGCGCTGGGCATTCCCAACACGCTGCTGTGGGTGGAGCAGGTGGTGGCGCGCGCGTGGCTGCGTGTGTTCCTGAAGACGCTGCGCACGCTGGTGCCGGCGCCGTTCATGCTGGTGGCCAACACCTGGGGCGGCAGCCGGTTCAGGCTGGAGGAGCTGGCCGGCGTGATGGGTGGGGAGTCCGAGCTGCCGTGCGAGCTGCTGCAACTCCTGGACGGTGTGACCGTCGAGCAGCCGGACGTGCGGGACTTCCACCTGTTCATGGACATGGCGGAGCGGCGCGGGTCCCGGGATGATCTGTCCCGGACGTGCAACGTGGCGTGGGAGTGCGCCATGCAGCTGCCCGGTGTGGTGATGCCGGGAGACAACTTCAAGCGGAAGTAGGCCGGGGCCAGGAGGAGGCGACCAGGGGCGCGTGGAGTGTGCGCGAGCACCAAACGTGTCCGGGAGAGTGGCGCGGGGCAGCTGACTCTCCCCGCTTCCCCTGGTGCTCCAGACAGGATGGGCAGGGCCGCACCGGGGTGGTGACGTGCTGGGTGGCGGCCCACCCATCCTGTTCACACGGGAGGAGGAGCACGTGGCGGAGCGCAGGATGATAAGCAAGTGCCTGTCCGGAAACAGCCGGTTTGGCCGGGTGTCCCTGGAGGCGGAGGTGCTGTACTCCCTGGCGCTGGCGCACGGTGACCGTGATGGCCGCCTGAGCGCCGACCCTGATGACATCCTGGATGAGGTGGTGCCGGCGGTTGCGCGTGACAAGGGCTGGGACGTGGACATGGTGACCGGCCTGCGGGAGGAGCTGCACCGCGCGCAGCTGTGGCTGTTCTATGTGGACCACCAGGAGCGGGAGGTGGCGGCCATCCTGCGCTGGGAGAAGCATCAGCGTGGGATGCGCTATGACCGTGAGGCCCCGTCCAGGTTCGGCCCGCCTCCGGCACCGGGGAGTCCTCCCGGGACGCGCGGCCCGGACCCGGAGGGCGGTGAGCGCGCGCCGGCAGATCCGGAGGACTCCGGACAAGTCCGGAGTGGTCCGGACCACTCCGGCAGCGAGCCGGATCAGTCCGGCAGCCAGCCGGAGGACTCCACCCAAATGAAGGGAATAGAACAGAAAGGAAGGGGAAGGGGAAAGGCGCCGCCGGCGCCACCCTCACCCCCCCCACCGGACAACGTGGTGGCGGGGTGCTTCACCCCGGTGCGGCCTCAGGATGTGCACACGGAGCATGGCCGGGAGTCCCTGCGGATCCGCATGGCGTTCATGGCGGCCATGGAGGCGGAATCACATGACGACCCGGAGGCGTACCCCCGCGCGAGTGGTGGCGGCCTGAAGCCGCGGGAGGTGGATGCTGCTGATACGGCCTCCACCCACGGCACCTGTCTGCGCTGGGCAGACGCGGACCTGGTGGAGGAGTTCAGGCGCACCATGCGCGGCCTGGTCAGCAAGGGATACACGGATCCCAGCCTCCAGGCCGTGGTCAATCACGTGGGTGAGACGTGGGACGGACAGGCGCCGCAGCGGCCGGCACCTGGCCCTTCTGCGGAGGAGCTGCGGGAGGACATGGCCGCGGCCGCCGGCGTGACGGAGGCGGACCTGGTGGACACACGTGGAGGAGGTGACCATGGAGGTGCGTGACACCAGCCGGGAGGCGTGGGAGAGCCTGCAAGCGCAGCTCCCGCAGATGGACGGGAAGATCCTGCGCCACGTCGATGGCGCGGGACGGTACGGCCTGACGTGTGAGCGCACGGAGCTGGACCTGGACATGAGACACCAGACCGTCAGCGGCGCGCTCACCCGGCTGTCCAAGTCCGGCCTGGTGCTGGACTCTGGCCGGCGCCGGCGGACGAACAGCGGCCGGCAGGCTATCGTGTGGGTGTCCTGGCGGCACGCTGCCGGCCAGGGGGAGCTGGACCTGGACGCGGAGCCGCTGCCGATGCCGGAGCCTGTGCACGCGGAGGCGGTGGCAGCTGTGTGGCTGTTCGCGGACGCCTACGCAGACCAACCGGGGTCCCCGGTGTCTTTCCATGCGGAGCTGCCGCCAGGCGCTCAGGCGCGCTGTGCGGAGCTGGTAGACGCCATCACGCGGTCACCACGGATGCAGGAGGTGACCGCACGGGAGGAGGAGCTGGAGACCGCGCAAGCGCGCGGAGAAGGGAGGACGCCATGAAGCTGGAGCCCGTGGGCCTGGACACCCTGGCTGACGGGGCCGCGCTGGAGCTGTTCAAGCGCGAGCTGGAGCGGGTGCTGCTGGACGTGGACGACGTGAACACGCTGGCCACGGCGGAGCGCACCATCACGCTGACCGTGACCCTGGCGCCGGCCGAAAGCCGGGAGGCCGCTGCCATCCGGATCAGCTGCAAGTCCAAGCTGGGCAAGGCCAAGGTGGTGGATGGAGTGGTCCACCTGGCGGAGCACGATGGCAAGCGTGTTGCGCTTGGCAAGAGCCCGAATCAAATGGATGCATTCACGACGGTGGAAGGGGGACAGACCTGATGCTGGACAAGGAGGCCCTGCAATACATGGTGGGGCTGGCGGATGACCCGGAGTATCACCTGACCGGACCCGATGGCGTGGAGCACACGTACACGGCCCGCAAGCTGACGCTGGTGAAGCAGCCGCTGGCGCAGGGTCTGCGGTTCGGCAGCCTGACCGGCCTGGTGGACTATCTGATGTCCGGCCTGGACGCGGTGCAGGCGGAGGAGGTGGTGCTGCACGTCTGCAAGCCGGACGCGGTGCTCCTGCTGGGGCCGCTGAATCAGGACCGGCAGCGGGAGTGCCTGGCCGGCGCGGAGCTGATGGGCAAGGCGTTCAACTTCGGCCACTGGTATGAGCATGAGGAGGCCATGATCGGCCTGCAATCCATGTTCGTGGACACCCCGGAGCGCGCGCAGCTGCTGAAGTGCCTGGGCCTGGTCACCATGGATGAGGAGGCCACCCTGGGGGACGATGGCGTGACGCAGAAGGTGACGGCGCGCGCTGGCGTGGCCCTGGCGGAGCGCGTGGAGCTGCCCAGCCCTGTGACGCTGCGCCCCTTCCGGACCTTCCGGGAGGTGGAGCAGCCGGCGTCGGAGTTCGTGCTGCGCGTGACCGGCGAGCGCAGGTGTGTCCAGGTGGCCCTGTTCGAGGCGGACGGAGGTGCCTGGCAGCTGGAGGCCATGCAGAACGTGAAGGAGAAGCTGCTGGAGCTGGTGCCCGGGGCCAAGGTCCTGGCGTAGCAGCTGCTGGACGACCGGGCCGGGGCTGGATGCCTGCCGGAGGTGTCCGGGGCCTGACCTGGCGGGAAACTCAGGGCGGCCATCCCGTTCCGCGGGAGCAGAGGGCCGCGGGACTCGCCGGACCACACACGTCCTGATGTTGCCGCCACCCCGGCCTGGTCAATTCCTGCGCGGCGCGTAGCTCGAGAATTGGCCGCGCGGGGCGGAGCTCGAGTTTTCAGAAGGAGGAGGAGACCATGGCGATTCACAACGCACGATCCGCAATGAGGAGGGGCGCGGCCTACGTCCCGCAGGTGCGGAGTGTCAACCGCTGCGTGGTGACGGCGCACCTCGCCGGCCACCGCGGCCGGCTGCTGTTGAATGCTCCCGTCTTCCGCGGGGACACCGGCATCCGCCTGGGCCACGTGGCCGCCGTGGCGGAGGTGGGACACGGCAGGGGCCAGCTGCACCTGGAGCCGCGCGAGGATGAGCACCTGGGGGATGTGACGCCGGAGCTGACGGAGCTGGCGTCCACGTTCCACGTGGACCAGAGCAAGTCCGGCAGGCTGTCCGTGACCGTGAGGCCACGGTGATGCGCTACCGGCCGCCGGCACCCGGGGAGACGTGTGCAGCTCCTGGCTGTCACCGTTCCGCGGTGCAGGGCAGCCTGCTGTGTGAGGAGTGTGAGATCAAGCTGGCGCCGGCGGCGCCGCTGCCGCGCCGGCATCGGCCGCTGGCCCAGGTGTTGTGGCTGGCGCTGCTGGTGCTGGGTGTGGCCGCGCTGGGGCTGCTGGTGGCCCTGGCGGTGAGCCTGAACCGTGGAGGTGGATGACATGGAACACAGCCCGATGGACTGGCTGATAGTTGCGCTGTTCGCGCTGCTGATCGTCCTGCACTGGTGGGAGGCCCGCCGCGCGCGCAGGAAGTTGGACACGCAGGCGCAGCTCCTCCAGGCGGTGCTGGCGCTGCGGGAGGTGGAGCAGGCCACACAGGACCTGGAGTACGGTTCCGCGGACAGTGAGCATGGCACGCGCGTGGCGCTGCCGCCGCTGTGGGACTTGGCGCGCGCGTGGGAGGACAGGCTGGCCGCGGACCTGCGCAGCCAGAAGCCGCGCAGCACCAACCTGGACACCGCGCTGGAGCGCAGGGGGATTGATACGGCACTGTCCGTGGTGCGCGCCATTCTGTCCGGCCAGATGCCTGCGCAGGAGGTGGAGGACCATGAGGAGTAGTCTGCACCGCTACCGCCCGCGCGCCTGGCGGCCGCCGCGCCTGACTGCCGCCCGCGCGCTGGCGCTGTGGCTGGCGCTGGCCGTGGCCTTCATCCTGTCCGCATGGACGGGCCAGGCATCCGGCCAGCTGGTGGACAGCACCGGCTTTGAACCTGACACCACCGCGGTGGACCCGGGCCTGGTGTACCTGACGGCCCTGGGGCGTCTGGCCACGGCGCTCCCGGACAGCAGCTGGGTGGACCTTCAGCTGGTGCTGGACCACGCGCGCCGGGAGGCGCACGTCCGCGGCTGGATGCAGGGCACCCAGCTGCGGTGGGTGGAGGGCACGGACGGGGAGTGGCACCTGCTGGAGCTGCCGGCGCTGGAGCACGTGCCCGTGCGGCCGGATTCCGTGGTGGCCCGGAGCATCCGGCTGCACGGTGTCCTGGCGTCGATGTTCCCTGAGGACCGGCTGCGCCTGCGGGACCAGCTGGAGGGCATTGCCGCGGCCGGCCGGCCCACGTTCACGGACGGAGCGTGTAACGTGTGGCCCCTGGGGACTTTGCGGGTCCTCCGCTCTATAGAGCGTTGCGGGTACGCTGACTGCCGAAAAGGTCTAGCGTGCGATCCTGGGGGGACGGTTGCACAGGTCCGGTCCGGTCCGGTCCGGTCCGGTCCGGAGGACTCCGGAGGAGTCCGGAGTGCGGGGGCCGTTCGCGGATTGATGCCGGAGCACGTGTCCCACCTGCGTGACGCCGGCGGCGGCCCTGTGGTGGATGGGTGGCAGCTGCCGGAGTTCACCTTGAAAGGCTGGCGCCTGGCAGACTCCGTGACCGCGCGGACGCAGGGGTGTCCGGACTGCGGCAGTGCGGTGCAGCTCCTGGCTGGCGGTTTGGGCCTGCGCTGTCCCCACTGTGAATGGTTGTGGGGCGTGGGCCGTCCGCCGGAGCTGACGCGGGAGGAGGCGCTGGCGGACACCACCCTGGCGGCAAACCTGACATCGGACGCGGACAGCATCAAGGCGGCCCAGGCCGCGCGCGACAAATGGCAGCGCAGGGAGGGCGCAATTATGGTGGGCCGCCTCACCGTTGGCATCGGGGCCGTTGTCCTGGGGCTCCTGGGACTGCTGCGCCTGGTGCGCTCACGGAGGCGCGGCTGATGGTCAGAGCACACATCGGCCCGGATGACATCGTGCTGCTGGATGAGGACGCGGCCCGCGGCGTCACGGATGACTGGCTGGCCTGGCCGTCCCTCCCGGCCGGCAACTGGCCGGCGGAGCGCATCGGGCCGGGGTTCAGCTGGGTGGCGCTCGGCAGCAACGTGCCACCGGAGCGCGTGGTCAAGCCGGAGGACATAGTGTGGCTGGAGGAGCGGATGTGCAAGCTGGCGCGGGACCTGGTGCCCACGGTGGTGGCCGCCGTCCTTCCGCCACTCCAGCTGCCGGCGCGCGGAGAGTCCCATGCTGGCTGAGGCCCTGCTGGCAGTCATCGGTGGCGCGCTGCTGCGGAGCGCCACCGCGTCCCTGTGTCACCACCGCAGCAGGAGGCTGGACCGTGAAGGTGCAGCTGTTGGCGCTCTACGGGGTGCTGGGGTGGAAGATCCTTTGGCCCTGGCAGCTGTGGTACACGCTGGCGGACAAGGTGGGGGTGACCCTGCCGATGTAGCGCCGCCGGCGCGCCGGGACCCGCGCGTGACTCGCGCGCGGGTCCGCCCCATGTGGGTGTGGCACCTGCGCCGCGTGCTGGTGCGTGTGCCCATCGTGGGGCCGTGGATCCGCCGGCGCTGGCGGCCCATGTTCCGGGTGAAGCGGTGGGAGGTGCTGTCCATCAGCATCACCCCGGAGACCGGCCGGGCCGGTATCATGTTCAGAATCCATGACATGGAGGAGCTGTGAGCAGTGACAGATCAACCTGCGCCCGTGCGTGGGAGGCCATGCGCGAGACCAGGTATCAGCCGGACCCCCCTGCGGTGCCACCGCCTCCTCCGTGGCGTCCACCGGCGCCGCCGGCGCAGGAGACGGAGGCGGAGTTGCGTGCGCGCGTGATAGCTGAACACTTCGGCCACCTGCCGCGGCGGTGACCATGCCGATACGTCCTGAGAACCGGCGCCGCTATCCTGAGGACTGGCCGCAGATCCGCGCGCGCATCCTGGAGCGCGCCAGCAACTGCTGTGAGGCGTGCAGCGTGCCCAACGGCACCTTCATCTATGCTGACCGGGAGCGGCCGGAGGACTGGATTGCAGTGCCGGACGAACACGTGGAGCCGCGGCCGGGGCAGCCGCACAAGCGGTGGGACTTCGTGGCCGGCGCGCCGGTGACGCGGGTGGTGCTGACCATTGCGCACCTGGACCACCAGCCAGAGAACGTGAGGGAGGACAACCTGCGCGCCATGTGCCAGAAGTGCCACCTGGCCCACGACGCGGAGCACCACCGGCAGACGCGGCGGAGAAACCTGCACCGCCGGCGTGGCTGCGGTGACCTGTTCGAGCTGTGCCACCGTGCGGTGGACCACGACAGGAGGAGCTGATGAAGCAGCAGCAACCGTGTCCCGCGTGCGGGACGTTGATGGAGCCGGAGGTGCTGGCACAGAAGGCCGCTACCCCCGGCCCCACGAAGGTAGCGCAGCCCATGACGCCGGTGTGGAAGTGTCCCCGGTGTGAGTACCAGCTGAAGCCGGGGTATGGGACCGCGGCTGACATTGACCTGATGACCAGGGAGGGATGAGCATGAGCGGAAGCGTGGAGGAGAAGGAGGCCACGTCCCTGGAGCCTGGTGCGGTGCCGGAGGAGATCGCGGTGGCCATCACCAACCTGGTGCGGCGTCTGGAGGAGACGCTGGCAGGGGTGATGGACACCGCACTGGCCGCCAAGATGGATGGCCTGGTGGTGGCGGAGCGCGGCCTGCGTCAGATCACAGCTGACCTGAAGGGGGACATCGCGCTGTTGAAGCGCCGCCTGGCCGCCCAGGCCCGGGATTGTGACAACCGCGAGAGAAACGCCAGCGCCGTGGAGACGCGCGTGGGCCGCCTGGAGAATCGCGTGGACGCCCTGGAGCAGGACCCGGAGACCGTGGCCACTGTGGCCGGCGCCGGGCGCATCCGGATCCACGGCAGCAACGTGCCCCGGCCGATGGAGGGGGCGCCGTCCCTGGAGGATTGGGACCACCTGCTGGCCAGCGTGGACTCTGCGTGGGAGCAGCAGATGGGAGAGCTGGACCAGCACTGGCGCGTGCGCATCCGTGCGTGGCTGCGGGACCTGGTGGGTGCACTGCGCAGGATGGCGGAGCATGGCCCGGCTGCGCGCACGGGCGCCATCATGGAGGCGCTGGAAGCGCAGGCCCGGCGCACCACGGCCCTGGCCGCACGTGTGCAGGAGCTGGAGCGCCAGGTGGGTGACCGCCCGGAGCTGGACAGCCCGGACCTGCGGACCATCGTGGGTGTCCACGCGGCCCTGATCGGCGCGGATGATGGCCTGGGCCTGACGCGGCAGGTGTCCGGACTCTCCAGAGCCCAGGAGGACCTGGAGGCGGACCTGACCGTGCGCGTGCAGCGGCTGGAGGGTGCGGTGGGGGACCGTCCTCTGGTGGACGGCACGTGTAAACTGGCGGACCGCGTGCAGGAGCTGGAGGCGTGGGCCGCCGTGATGCCGGACGTGAATGACCGCATTGCGGAGCTGCGGGAGCACGTGGCGGCCATTGAGGTCATAGGGCTGCCCGGAGGAGTGACGGCAGACGGCCGCCGGATGTTCCAGGAGCTGGCGGACCTGCGGCTCCGCTGCCGCCGGCTGGAGAAGGTGGTGGCGGCTGGGTGGATCGCGCGGCCCAGGATGCTGTTGACCAGCCGGAGAGGACTCTGCAAGGGCAACCGTGGGCAAGCGCCGGCCGGCGTGAATCCTCAGAAGGTGGCGGACGCCGGCCAGGCCGCTCTGGAGGCGATCATCAGAGAGCTGTGGGGAGGTGATGATGACGGAGATCGCACGGGGACCGGACCGGCCGATGGGGCCGGCGGAGACGGAGGTGGAGCGGCTGCTGACGGCGGGGCAGCGCAACCGATTCACGGCGCAGGGAGCGCCAACGGCGGAGCAGCTGCTGCTGCCGATCCTGAGGATTCTGGCGCGCGGAGTTGACCGCACCACCATGATGGCGGCGCCGTGGCCTACCATCCCGCGGCAGGACGCGCACGTGGACCTGTATGGCGTGACGCAGGTGGGCACGGCTCGCGGCAATGCGGATGAGACCTTCCGCCTGACGTTCACGTTCACCAGTGGCCCGCACCTGGCCATCAACCTGCCGCGGGAGGACCTGGGCCACGTCATCAAGATGCTGCGCAAGCTGGAGGAGGGGGACGCCGGCAACGCCGGCAATGGCAGTGGATGAGCGCGCGGCCGCCGGCGTGGAGGACGGTGGCCGATGGTGTGTCTGGTGTTGACGGGATGGGGGCGGACGTGGACAATGATGATGTTGCGGGGCGCCACCCCGCACACTCCTCCACGGGGGCCGGCCGGCGCCGCGCAAGCGGTGGCTGGCCGGTTCTTTTTCATGCGTCCGATGGGGGCGCTGGCGGCGCGCGCGAGGAGGCGCGCCTGCTGACTGAGGACCAGGCCGCACGCCGGCTGGCAGTCTCCCGCTACACGTTGCGCAACTGGCGCTCACAGGGCGGTGGCCCCACCTACGTGCAGCTGGGGCGTGCCATCCGATACCGCGTGTCCGACCTGGACGCCTACGTGGCCAGCCGCACCAGGGAATGGACCAGGGGCTGACGTGGCCGCCAGGAAGCGCAAGGGCATGAGCATCCGCGGCTATGCCGCGCACCGCCGGGAGTTGAGCCTGGACGGTGGATCGGCGTGGAGCGTGCAGAAGGCGCTCCGCGAGGGACGCATCAGCCGGCTGCCGGACGGGAGCATTGACCCGGAGCGCGCGGACGCGGAGTGGGAGGCCAACACGCACCCGGGCCGCGGGTCCGGCAAGCGGAAGGGGCAGGGCAAGAGCCAGCCAGCGGACCCCCCTGGTGCCGAATCGGGACCGGCTGCCCCTTCCCCGGAGGGCAAGCGGTTCACCTACGCATCCGCGCGCGCGCGTCTTGAGGAATGGAAGGCACGCAAGGCAGAGCTGGAGTACCGCCGGCTGGCCGGAGAGCTGACCAGTGTGGCGGAGGTGGAGCGAGCCACGTTCAACTTCCACCGCACACTCCGGGAGCAGATCCTGGCTACAGCCGGCCGCGTGGCTGCGGAGTGTATCCCGCTGCGCAGTGCACGCAGCATTGAAAGGGTCATCACGCGCGAGCTGCGCACGGCCCTGGAGGAGCTGACCGCAGATGGTCCTGGGGACGGCACCAGCTGAGACCGTGGTGCTGGACGCGGCCCGCGCGGGCCTGCGTCCGGACCCGGAGCTGACCGTATCGGAATGGGCTGACCGCTACCGCTACCTGGCCGGCGTGGGTTCCGCGGAGCCCGGCCGGTGGCGCACGGAGCGCACCCCGTACCTGCGGGAGATCATGGACAGCCTCTCCGCGGACAGTGACGTGCACACGGTGGTGATGCAGAAGGGTGCGCAGATCGGCGCCACAGAGGCCGGCAACAACTGGATGGGATACGTGGTCCACCACGTCCCCGGCGCCATGCTGTACGTGATGCCCACCGTGGACCTGGTGATGCGCACCAGCAAGCAACGCATTCAGCCCACCATCAATGAAACGCCGGTGCTCCGGGCGCGGATCCGCGCGGCCCGCAAGCGGGACAGTGGCAACACCATGCTGGTGAAGGAGTTTCCAGGCGGCATCCTGGTGATGACCGGCGCCAACAGCTCCACGGGCCTGCGCTCCACGCCGGTGCGGTATCTGTTCGGGGATGAGGTGGACAGCTGGCCGCCGGACGTGGACGGGGAAGGGGACCCCATGGACCTGGCGGAGCGCCGCACCGCCACCTATGAGCGCAACCGCAAGGTGTTCCTGGTGTCCACCCCCACCATCCGGGAGCTGTCCCCCATCGAGCGGGCCTACCAGGAGAGCGACCAACGCAAACACTACGTCATGTGCCCACACTGCGGTGATTGGGACTGGATCCAGTGGCGCAACATCAAGTGGAAGCCAAAGGACCTGGAGGCGCAGGACAGTGAGGTGTGGCTGGAGTGCGCGAGCTGTGGCCGGAAGATCCCGGAATGGCGGAAGCCGGAGCTGCTGGCCAGCGGGGAGTGGCGGCCCACGGCGGAGCCAAAGGACCCCGGCGTGCGCGGCTATCACCTGTCCAGCCTCTACTCCCCGCTGGGGTGGTACAGCTGGCTGAAGGCCGGGCGGGACTTCCTGCGCGCCAGGCGCAAGGGCCGCGAGGCCATGAAGACGTGGACCAACACGGTCCCCGGGGAGACGTTCGAGGATCCTGGATATGATGCGAAGGATGCCCCACTGTACGCGCGCCGGGAGCAGTACCCCGCGGAGGTGCCGGCCGGCGCGCTGCTGCTGGTGGCCGCGGTGGATGTGCAGGCGGACCGGCTGGAGTATGAGGTAACGGGGTACGGCCTGGGGGAGGAGTGTTGGGGCATTGAATACGGGGTGCTGCACGGTGACCCGCTCCAGGACCCGGTGTGGAACAACCTGACGGAGACCATGGCCGGGACGTACCGCCATGAGAATGGCCACGTCCTGTCCATCCGGGGCGTGGCCATCGACGCCGGCGCTATGAGCCATCGGGTCTATGAGTACGTGCGCAAGCGCGGCGGTGGCCGGATGTTCTGCGTGAAGGGCCGCGGTGGGAAGGACGTGCCGCTGCTGTCCGCCGGCCGGCAGGTGCGCCTGGGGAAGTGGAAGCGCGGCGTCCCTCTCTACACGGTTGGGGTGGATGAGGCCAAGGCCGCCCTGTATGGCCGGCTGAACCTGAACACGCCAGGCCCTGGCTATTGCCATTTCCCCATGGCGCCTGGGTATGACCCGGAGTATTTCGAGCAGTTGACCGCGGAGCGCCGGGTGCGCACCTACACCAGAGGCATCCCGCAGGAGAAGTGGATCAAGAAACGGGAGCGCAATGAAGCCCTGGACATCCGGGTGTATTCGATGGCTGCGCTCCACCTGGTGAATCCCAACTGGCGCGCGCTGGCTAAGGTCATGGCGGAGGTGCGGGAGCCGGAGGAGGAGGACCAGGCCAAACGCACGCGGCGCGCGGCGCCGCCGCGCAAGCGCAAGCGCATCAAGCGCCGTGACTCCTTCACACCATCCTGGCGGCGCCGGCACTGACCTGCGCCTGGCGCACGTCCGGCAAGAATTTCCCCAACACTGGTGTGGGGAAAACGCGCAGCCACGCGCGGCGCGCGCGCCTCCTCGAGCTGCGCGGCGCGCAGATTCTGGCCGGCCCAGGCGGAGCTCGCGCGGGAAAACCCACAACACCAAGTGCCGCCAGGTGCGTCCAGGTATCTCGCCGGCGTGCACCCCCTTCCCCTTCCGGCCCGGATGTGGCAGTGGTCGATCCGGAGCGCAGGACCCTGTGCACAGAGTGGCCACTGGCCCGGGAGGATCGGAAATGAAGCGCACCATTCTCATGCTGCTGTCTCTGTTCATCGTCTCCCTGCTGATGCTGCCCAGCGCCGCCTTCGCGCAGGCGGAGACGACCATCACCAAGGTCATCAAGTCCGTGGGGGCCACGTCCGACAGTGCCACCGCGGCGCCGGACACGTCCTCCACCATGTTCCTGGACCGCACGCACAGCGCCATGTGGGGCATCGCCATGTGTGACAGCGCCATGGTCTACACCATCCAGATCACCTGGGATGGCACCCGGTGGTGGCAGATCGACAAGGACACGGTGACGGCCGGCGTCATCGAATCCACCGGAGACCTGGGGGATGACTACCAGGGGTTTGGCCTGCGGGTCATCCAGGACGCGGACAGCGCCGCCGGCTACGGGAATGTTCTGATCTACCAGAAGCAGTAGCCCACGGAGGCCGCCGTGCCTGACCTGCTACTGCCGCCCGCATTCTTCCGCCCTGGTGACACGATCACCTGGACGGTGACCCTGCCTGACTATCCCGCCGCTGACGGCTACCAGCTGCGCTATGCCTTTGTGAGCACCACGGAGCAGCACCTGGTGCCGCTGGCCGGTGAGCCCGGGGAGGCCACCGTGACGGACGCCGGCAGTGGCGTCTGGACCGTGACCGTCAACGGCTCCGGCGACGACTCCAACAGCCCGAACACCCAGGACTGGGGCGTGGGTGACTATGCCTGGACGGAGTACGTCAACAAGTCTGACAACGTGGGCCGGGTCACGCTGCGCAGCGGCACCCTGGTGGTCAAGCCGGCGCTGGATGGCGCCGGCGCTGGCAGCGGCTACGAGCATCGCACCTGGGCCAAGCGGTGCCTGGACGCCATTGAAGCCACGATAGAGGGCCGCGCAGACCACGACCAGCTGTCTTACTCCATCGGTGGCCGGAGCCTGGCGCGGATGTCCCTGGATGAGCTGCTGCGCGCGCGCGGCAAGTTCCGCCGGCTGGTGCTGAAGGAGCAGCGCGCGGAGCGGGTCCGCCGCGGCTGGCCCACGCGCAACACGGTGAAAGTGAGGCTAGGCTGATGCAGAGTCCTCTCCGGCTGGTCAACAGCATCCTGGGCCGCGCGCCTGGGCCGCGCGCGGAGGTGAAGCGCAAGGTGGTGGTGGTCCGCCGGCACCCCACGGGGAAGCAGCGCCGGAGCATCAAGGGGGCCACCAACAGCCGGCTGACACACAACTGGCCCACCAGCCCGGTGTCCATTGACCAGGAGGTGATGTCCCAGCTGTCCACGGTGCGCGCGCGCTCCCGGGACCTGCGGATGAATAACGAATGGTTCCGCCGGTTTGACATGGCCGTGCGGAACAACGTAGTGGGGCCGCGCGGCATGGGCCTGCACCCTCTGGTGAAGGACGCGGACGGGAAGCCGGACACCTACGCGCGTGAGACGATCCGCACGGAGTGGGCACGCTGGGCCGGCAGTCCCATGCACTGTGACCCGGCCGGCCGGCTGACCTTCCAACAGCAGCAGACGCTGGGAGTGTCCGGCACCAACGTGGACGGGGAGCTGCTGGCGCGCATCCGCCGCGGCCGCGCGGCCGGGGAGTACGCCATGCAGGTGCAGCTCCTGGACCCGCAGCTGCTGGATGTGTCGTACAACCGCGAGCTGCGCAACGGTAGCTTCATCCGGATGGGCATTGAATACGATGCCTGGGAGCGTCCGTTGGCCTACCACATCATGGACCCCACCACGGTCAGCCCGCACGCCGGCTACTTCTCCAGCTACTTCAATGCGCGGGACTTCCTGCGCATCCCTGCCGCGGACATCGTGCACGTGTTCATCCCGGAGGTGGTGGGCCAGAAGCGCGGCCTGCCGTGGTGCACCCCCACCATCACGCGCGGCCTGCGGATGGACCACTATGAGGAGGCCGCCCTGGTCAACGCGGACGTGGGTGCTTCCAAGATGGGAGTGCTCTACACCGATGAAGGCGAGGAATACACCGGCGCGGACGTGCAGGGCGGCAGTGAGCAGGAGGAGGAGGGGGACGCCGGCGAGGTCATCATGGAGGCGGAGGCCGGTAGCTTTGAGCAGCTGCCGCACGGCATGAAGCTGGAGGGCTGGATGCCGGACTACCCCCATGAGATGTATGACGCCTTTGTGCGGATGCAGCTCATGGGGATTGCCGCCGGACTGGGGATGTCCTACGCCGGCCTGTCCGGTGACCGGCGCCAGGAGAGTTACAGCGCCGGCCGCGCCGGCATCCAGGAGGAGCGCGTCAACTGGCAGTGTCTCCAGTGGTGGCTGTCCCGCGCGTTCTGCCAGCGGATCTATCAGGAGTGGCTGGACATGGCGCTGCTGGCCGGCAAGCTGCCGGGCCTGGACCCGCTGCTGGTGGAGCGTTACCACAACGTGCTGTGGCAGACGCGCGGCTGGGACTGGGTGGACCCGCTGAAGGATATGCAGGCCAACGTGCTGGCCATCAAGGCGCGGCTGACCAGCCGGCGCCGGATCATCGCCAAGAGCCTGGGAGAGGAAGCGGAGACCGTCTGGCAGGAGGTGCTGGAGGAGGAGCAGCTGATGGAGCAGCTGGGCCTGTCCACGGACCTGCCGGACGTGCCGGGGTCCGCAAAACTCGAGACGGGGAAGACGGAGGAGGACTAGGTGGACAAGGCAGCCGGGGGGAAGGGGGCCGTGTTGCGGAAGCTGCTGGATGGTCTGCTGGTGGTGATGCTGACGGGAAGCCTGGCCCTGGGCAGCTGGGGGATGCAGCAGGTTGTGACCTTGAATGAACAGGTGGCCGCCATGCAGGCCCGGGAGTTCACGGTGCACGATGCGCTGGAAGTGTGGCGCGAGATACACGCGCTACGCGCGGACGTTGCGGAGCTGGATGGCAGGAAGCTGGACCGCGGGGAGAATCCCGCCGGGTGTATGGGGCCAGAGCTGATGCGCCGTGTGGACCGATTGCAGACAGAGGTGGACCGCGCTGGCCGCGGCCACACAACGCCGGAGGGTGAATGATGGCGAAGGTGGACCAGGAGCGCGCGGTGCGCCTGGGCCTCCAGTGGCGGGAGGCAACGGTCTCCGCCGTTGACCGTGAAAACAGGACGGTGGACCTGACCTTCAGCAGTGAGGAGCCGGTGGACAGGTGGTGGGGCATCGAGGTGCTGCGCCACACGCCGGACGCCGTGCGGCTGGAGCGCATCAACACCCTTGGCCCGGCGCTGCTGCACCATGAGTTCAGGGAGCAGGTGGGGGCGGTGCGCGAGGGCACCGCCAAGCTGGGGAAGGACAAGCGCAATCATGCCGTGGTGAAGGTGTCCAGGAAGCAGTCCGGGGAGGACCTGCTGAACGATCTGGAAGACCGCATCATGGGCAACGTGTCCGTGGGGTATCGCATCCACCGCCTGGTCCTGGTGGAGGAGGTAGACGAGGGCCTGGACCGCTATGAGGCCGTGGACTGGGAGCCCTACGAGGTGTCCTTTGTGGGGCCGGCCGCGGACCTGACGGTGGGAGTGGGCCGCGGTGCGCTGACGGAGGAGGAGGAGCACAGCGGGGCGCAGCGCACGTGGAGCGTGCCCGTCGAGTGCACGCGCGCGGACGCCGGGGACGCTGCGGACGTGCAGGTGGAGACGGAGGAGGTGGAGGAGGAGCCGGAGGCGGGGGAGCGTGGAGAGGCCACGTCCCCGGAGCTGCCGCCGGACACCGACCGCGCGCAGGCCGCGCATGAGGAGCAGGGCATGGCGAAGGGAACGGAAGCCGCTGCCGCGGAGGCGCGCGGCGGAGAAGGTGCCGGAACGGCAACGGCCGGGGTGGACCAGGGGGTGCAGACGGAGCGCAAGCGCGTCAATACCATCCTGGGCCTGGGCCGGAAGCACGACCAGACGGAGCTGGCGGAGAAGTTCGTGGACGACGGCAGCACCGTGGAGGCGTTCAAGGACGCGCTTCTGGACGCGCGCGGCAACGCGGAGGAGGACAAGCCCGTGCGCTCCGTCGAGGCGGTGCGCGAGCAGGCCACCATCGGGATGACGGAGAAGGACATCAAGCGGTGGTCCCTGCGCAAGCTGATCCTGGACGCGGAGAAGGGCCGCACGGACACGTTCGAGATGGAGTGCAGCCGGGCCGCCGCGGATGCCGTGGGCGTGGACCTGCGCGGCGTCGGGGTGCCGTGGGATGTCCTGGGCAGCCGGCACTGGCTGCCGCCGCGGTGGAGCAACCGCCACAACGGGCGGCCGGCGGACGCGCTCATGCGCGTGCTGACCAGTGCCGTGGGGTCCGGTGCGGACTGGATTGCCACGGACCACCTGGCCGGGTCCTTCATCGACGCGCTCTATGAGACCGTGGTGCTGGGGTCCCTGGGCGCCATCGTGATGGATGGCCTGGTGGGGGACGTGGCCATCCCGCGCCTGGACGCCGGCGTGGCCGGGGAGTGGATCACGGGGGACGGCGGGGATGCCACGGAGGACAGCACCGTGGACCCGGGCCAGGCCACCATGTCCCCGCTGACGGCCACCAGCTACGCCAAGATCAGCCGGAAGCTGCTGCGCCAGTCCACCCCGGCCGCGGACTGGATCCTGCGGCGGGACATGACGCGGCGTATCAGCGTCCTGGTGGACCGGGCCGGCATCCAGGGGTCCGGCTCCGGTGAGCCCACCGGCATCCTGAACACGTCCGGCATCGGGGACGTGAACGGTGGCGGCAACGGCACGGCTCCGGACTGGGGTGACATCTGTGACCTGGAGCAGGAGGTGGCCGTGGACAACGCGGAGACCGGCCGCCTGGCGTACCTGACCAACCCCAAGTGCCGGGGCAAGCTGAAGCAGACGGAGAAGGTCAACCTGTCCGGCCGGTTCGTGTGGGACTCGGACCCGGTGGATGCGCCGATGAACGGCTACCCCACCGCGGTGACCACCAGCGTGCCGTCCAACCTGGAGCAGGGGGCCAGCGGCACCACGCTGTCCGCCATCCTGTACGGCAACTTCGAGGATGTCATCATTGGGCTGTGGGGCATTCTGGACATCCTGGTGGACCCGTACTCGGATGCCACGGCCGGGACCACGGCGCTGCACGTGTACCAGGACGCGGATGTGACCGTGCGCCACGTGGAGTCCTTCGCGGCCAAGCAGGACTGTGTGACCACGTAGCGTGACACGGTGCTGACGACCACTGGCCGGGGGCGTTCACTCGTCCCCGGCCACATCCAGAACCGGCGCGAGATGCGCCAGAAATGGGAGGACCGGGACATGGCCGGGACCCGCAAGAAGAAGAAGGACAAGGTGGCTGCCATCACCATGCTGGCGCAGACGCGGGCCAAGTTCGGCAAGCTGCTGCTGCTGGACTCGCGCAGCTACAAGGTCGGGGACGGGGAGAAGCTGGTGCCGGAGGAGGACGCGGAGTTCCTGATCCGGATTGGCAAGGCGGAGGAGGCGGAGAAGGGCGTGGAGCTGAGCGAGCCCGGCCCGCTGAAGGAGGCCAAGGTGAAGCCGGCGGCCGGGGCCAGTCTGGAGGACAGGGTGGCGGAGCTGGAGGCGGCGCTGAAGAAGGCGCAGGGCAAGCGCGGCCGCCGGCGCACGAACAAGGAGGCCGCCACGGCGCCGGAGGAGACGCCGGACACCGGCGGGGAGTAGGACGTGCCGCCACTCACTGAGGACTGGTCCCTGTTCCTGCGCACGGACGAACACGCGCACGCAGCGAACGTGGGAGCCAACAGCGTCCCCGGGATCCTGGGGGACGGGGAGTGGGTGGAGGACGTGGACGTGGAGGGCGTGGCCTACACGTTCCTGTGTGAGAAGGCCGCCGCGGATGCTGCCAGCATTGTGCAGGGCACCATCCTGACCGTGACCGGGGTGCAGCTGTTCGTGGTGCGCGAGCTGCACCCCACGGGAGACGGCGGACTGGTCCTGATCCTGGAGGATCCATTCTAGTGGGTGACCAGTACGGCTGGGAAATCGGCAACCGCGTGTGGCGCGCCATGTCCCCACCCATCGGGGTGGTGGCGCCGGGGGCATTCGACCAGCCCAGCGTGGTCTCCCGCGTCTTCCGCGGAGGCTACTACATCGTGAACGGTGACGGCCCCGTGAGCACGGGGCACCTTCAGGTGCAGCGCAACCGTGACGGCGCCGGCTGGGAGGACTGGCCGGGCCAGTACGGGAAGGACGTGGAGCCGGGATGGTTTGGCGGTGGCCAGGTGCACGTGCCGCAATGGGTGGACTTCAGCCTGGACTTTCCACAGGTCGGGGAGGTGTGGGGGACTCGACTGAAGGTGACGGCCTGCGGGGATGTCATGTATTCCAGCGTGCTGACCGTCACATCCGTGGGGGTTCAGGAAGGTGACGCGGCCATCTTCCTGAAGGACCACGGTGAGGTGGTGACATTCAACGGGGAGCTGTCCCTGTGGGGCATCTTCCGGGATCCGTCCCGGCCGGCGCTGGGCATGGCGGGGACGCAGCCCACGGTGACCGTGGAGGCGGCCCTGGCTACTGGTGTGGAGCACGGCCACTCCGCGGTGTTCGCGGAGCGTGACGACTCCTGGACGGTGTGCGGCCGCCGGCCGGACGGCACGGGACTGCTGGACCTGCGGCTCCAGGAGGCAGCGTGATGCAGGACGGGCCGCAGCTGGTCATCAATGATCGCACGGTGGTGCAGATGCTGAACCGCGGGGACAAGGTGATGGAGCTGGCCGTGGCCGGTGCCCTGAACAAGACGGCGGGGAAGATCCGCACCAAGTCCGTCCGGGAAACGGCCCGCCGGCTCCACGTGGCGCAGAAGCACATCCGCCAGCGGTACTATATCCGCCGCGCGCACCGGCGCCGGATGGTGGCGGAGGTGCGGGTCTACAGCAAAAGCCTGAACCCGGTGCGCATTGCCACCCCCGTTGAGACGGCCACCGGCGTGACCACCGGCGCGCACAAGTTCCCTGGGGCGTTTCTCATCAACGGCCGCAACAGCGGCAAGCTGCTGGTGGTGAAACGGTCCCCCAGGGCGCGCGTGTCCACGGGGAAGGACAGCAAGGGGCGGCCCAGACGGAACCGGCTGCCGGTGACGGCCAAACGGATCTTCATGCATGACCTGGCCATGGAGGTCATCCGGACGGTGGCGGACCGGGAGGCGCAGCGCATGGTAGATGAGGAGATCCCGCGCCAGGTGGTCTGGCGGATGGAGAGGGCGTAAGGCATGGCACACGCGCGGACGCAGATTCTCACGAAGATCAAGACGGTCCTCCTGGCGGCGGGGACTTCCGCCAGTGAGCGCATCTATGAGGCGCGCGTGCACCCGGTGGCCCCGTCGGCGCTGCCGGCGCTGATCCTGGGCCACGGCCCGGAGGATGTGGACCCGGATGAAATCAGCGACCTGGACAGCCAGCAGGTGCGGGTGTTCAGCGTGGTGATTGACGCGCTGGATGAGGACACCACCAACGTGGTCACGCAGCTCAACACGCTGTGTGCGGAGGTGGAAGTGGCCATAGCCGCGGACAACACCCTGGCTGGCTACTGTGACCACATCATCATTGCCAACACGGAGCCGGACCTGACTGGGGAGCAGGAGAAGCCGCGCGGGCGGATGCGCATGACGTTCACGTGCCAATACAGCGTGGCCGCGGACGACCCGGAGACCATTCTCACGCTGCCGTGATGGCCGGGATGTTTCCAGCCGGGGCGGAGCTCGAGGTTTCGGAGGAGCTGTGATGAAGACCAGGACCCTGAGGTGGGTGAGCGAGGAAGGCAGCACCGTGCACGTGGACGGCCGCGGCGTGAAGCCTGGGGAGACCATCGAGGTGACCCCGGGAGCAGCGCGGCAGCACCTGGCGCGGCGCACGGGCGCTGGCTATTTCGAGGACGCGGACCAGCCCGGTGAGGGCGTGAAGCCGGCCCGGAGCCGGAGGAAAGGAGCAGACCATGAGCCTGCCCAAGCGTAAGGGCAAGGTGGGGCTGGCCAAGGCCGCGGACGCCAGCAGCACCGCCACCGTCCAGGTGTGGCCCATCTACGAGTCCGCCAACATCGAGGGCGTGCCCAACCTGAGCGAGCAGCCCAACGCGCAGGACCGGGATGTGCACAACATCCAGGAGCACGGCTTTGACTTCACGTGGAACATCCAGGGCATGGCGCCGTCCTGTTTCGATTTCGGCTACCTGCTGTGGCTGTTCCTGGGGAGTGACACCTGGGACACCGACCACCACGACATCCGGCCGGCGGAGGCCGCGCAGTATCTCAACCTGAAGGTGGGCCGGGGTGTTGACCTGGACACCGGCGCCAAGGTCACACAGAACCTGGTGGGGGCAAAGGTCCAGAGCCTGTCCCTGGAGCAGCGGGTGAACGACTACGCCAAGCTGAACGTGTCCGGCCCCGGGTGCGACCTGGGCACCCCGGAAACGGTCCTCTCCCCGTCCTTCCTGTCCGGCGCGAACAACGCACCGCTGTCCTGGGCCGGCCTGGCCGCCACCAGTGGTGGCGGGTTCAAGATCGGATACAACGGCGGCGCCGTCGCGCAGGACAACGCCATCCGGGGCATCAAGCTGGACCTGACGCAGGAGCTGGAGGGCGCTGGGATCGAGCTGGACACGGAGCAGCCCACGGCGCTGAACGAAGGCGCACGCACGCTGACGTTCGAGGTGGAACGGGAGTTCAAGTCCGGAGGCGCGCGGGATGACTATGATGCCTGGGTGGCGGGGCAGGACATCGGCGTGGAAATCTGCTGGACCATCGGCAGCAGCGTCATGCAGCTCATCATCGAGGAAGCGCGCATCACGGACAACGTGCCCGGCGAGGTGGGCCAGGGCGCGGAGCACATCACCAGCACCCTGAAGTGCAAGGCGTTCAAGAATGCCGCCAGCTATCTGGTGGATGTGCAGTACACGGAGCCGGCCGGCTCGGCGTTCACGTAGGCCATCTAGCCGGCAAGCCGGGGCCGGCTGGGACACGCAGGAGTGAGACGTGCAGGGAACCTTTGTACTCCGGGCCAAGCCTGAGGCCCTGGAGAGCTGTGACCGCCTGGAGATCGCATACAACGAGCAGCAGCTGGAGGCGGAGGGGGAGGCGGACACCGCCGGCCTGGTGGTGTTCTACCTGAAGCCGCTGCTGGGGAAGGACAACCGGCACATCAGCAACCTGATGGCGCGGATGGATCGGAAGGGCAGCGGCCAGTGGATGACCGGGGACGTGGCCCGGGAGCGCGTGGTGCGCTCCGTCTGGCAGGTGGGGGACCAGGACGGCGCCAACGGCCTGACGACGGAGGACGGGAAGGCTGTGGAGCGGCTGGACTACAGCACCTATGCGCTGCTGCCGGGGTTCATGGTCACCAAGCTGCTGGAGCGCATCAACATCATCAACGGTGAGGATGACACCGGGGAGGAGGAGCTGGGGGAATAACGCGGGCCGTCACATACCTGCTGGAGCTGGAGGCGCGTGGGGACCAGCCGGCGGACTGTGACACGTGTGACGTGCCGGCGGATGACCGGGGGCCTTTCTGTGCTGGGTGTCCCCTGGAGACCGGGGAGCAGCCGGTGCTCATGCCCGCGGCCCAGTACCTGCTGAAGTTGTACCGCAGAACCGTGACGTATGGCCACCTGCCGGACGCCGGCGGGATCCTGGACCAGGAGGAGCGCGTGATGGACACCCTGGACAGAATCCATGAGCTGGTGACGGCGCATGAGAAGCGCCGCCGGAAGGATCCGCCAACACCGGAACCGGGTGCCGGCGCGGGGCAGCGTTCTCGCGCCATCACCTTTGCGAGGGCATAGGACGTGGCGCGCAAGACCATCCAGACCTATCTGCGCCTGAACGGTCGCCAGTTCAGGACGCAGCTGGCACGCACGAAGCGGGATCTGCGGCAATTCCGTAGCTCCGCCAATCGCATCATGCGTGGGCTGGTCATCGGATTCACGGCGGTGGCCGCCGCTGCCGGCCTGATCGGTGGCAGTTTTGAGCAGGGGATGGCCAACATTGCGGCTGTGTCTCATGCCACGGAGACGCAGCTGACGGCGCTGGAAGATCGCGCACGGGAGCTGGGGTCCACCACGGCCTACAGCGCGCGCGAGGTGTCCAACGCCATGACCGTCCTGGCCAAGTCCGGCCTGACGGTGGAGGAGAACATCGGCGCGGTGGAGGCGGTGCTGAAGTTGGCCGGCAGCGAGATGGCCGACATGACCACCACCGCGGAGCTGATGGTCTCCACGATGCGCGCCTTTGACATACCCTTCTCTGAGGCCGCCATGGTGGCCAACACCCTGGCCGCCAGCGCGCAGCAGTCCCGGATGTCCGTGGAGCGCCTGGCGGACTCCCTGAAGTACGGCGCGCCGATTGCAAAGCAGCTGGGCCTGTCCTTCGCGGAGGTCACGGCGGCCATGTCCATCCTGGTGGACAACGGGATGGAGGCGAGCCAGGCCGGCACGAACCTGCGCGCGGCGCTGAAGGACTTGATTGCACCCAGCGGTGACCTGGCGCGACACCTGGGCAACGTGGACCTGCGCGGCCAGGGCCTGGCCGGCACGCTGGACCACCTGCGCGCGCGGCACCTGGTGGGTGAGGAGGCTTTCAAGCAATTCAACGTCCGCGGCGCCAATGCCATTGCCATCCTGGGGGACAACCGTGACCGGCTGGAGCAGCTGACGGGAAGTATCACGGGGACCAACGCGGCGTGGGAAGCGTATGACCGGCAGATGGACACGGTGCAGGGCCAGGCCAAGATCCTGCGCAGCGCGCTGGAGGAGCTGGCGCTGCAATTCTTCGACACGTTCAGGGTGCAGCTGAAGGAGGCCATTACGCGCGCGTCCACCTGGGTGCAGGACAACAGTGCCACCATCGTGGAGCACCTGACGCGCGTGAAGGATGCAGTGGTGTCCCTGGGCGGCCGCGTGGTGGACGTCTTCCGCTGGATGGGTGAGCACCGCACGCTCCTGGACTACGTGGTGACCACGCTGGGGGTGCTGGCCGGCGTCATCTACACCGTGGCCACGGCCACCGCCGTCTGGAATGCCGTGGCCGCACTGAACCCGTGGACGTGGGTGGTGGCCGCCGTCGTCGCGCTGGGTGTCGCCATCGTCAAGGTCATCCAGCACATGGGAGGCTGGGGCAACACGTGGCGCGCGGCCCTGGCGTGGATCATCACGGGTGCACGCATCCTGGGCCGGTGGGGCGCGCTGCTGGGTGACTACTTCGGCGCCATCGGCACCGCCATTGGGGACCTGTGGACGCGCGTGGGCCTGACCGTTGCCGCGGTGGCGGAGGAGCTGTGGGGCACGCTGCGCGCCTTCGGGAGCAAGATGGCGGACATCTTCAGCAGCGTGTGGGAGCTGATCCGGAACCCGCTAGCCGGCGCCAAGGCCGTGGCCAATCTCAAGGCCGCCCTGACGGAAGGCTGGGGGGACGTCACCAGCAACCTGGCGGCGCGCGTGGCCGGCGTGTGGGAGGGATTCGGGGGCGGGTTCGGGGCCGCCATGGGTGATGCCACCGCGCGTGCCGGCGCGGACGTGCAGCGCCTGGTGGATGACACGAAGGCGCGCATTGCCGCCCTGCGTGCGGAGGCCGGCGGCCAGGAGGCGGCTGGACCCTATGAGCAATTCCCCGGCGGCCAGACCGTGCCGGCGGCGCCATACCTGGAGCAACCGCCCTGGGAGAATCTGGCCGGCAGCCTGGACACGGAGACGGACAAGGCGCGCACCGTGTGGGAGGAGTTCACCGGCGACCTGTCCAACAGCATGGGCACCGCCTGGGAGAGCATCCTGGACAAGTCCCGCACCGGCAGCCAGAAGTGGGGCGCCATTGCGCTGAACATGGCGCGCGTGGGATGGAGCGCCATCGGCCAGTGGCTGATGAAGCAGCTGGCGGCATACACCACGGACCAGGCCGCGCACCAGGCCAACGAACAGCTGAAGACGCAGGCGTCCGTGCAGGGCGCCGCCGGCCGGATTGCAGCGGCCGGCACGGAGATGGCCGTGGACAAGGCGCAGCAGGGAAGCAACATCACCACCGCGGCCACGGGGTTCTTCAAAGCGTTCAGTGGCATCCCGTTCATCGGCATTGCGCTGGCCATCGCGGCCATCGGCTCCATGTACGCCATCCTGAAGAATCTGCCCGGCATGGCGGAGGGCGGCCTGTTCCGCGGCCGGCCGGGGCGGGACAGCAACCTGGCGTGGCTGACGGACGGGGAGTATGTGATGCCGCCGCGCCAGACGCGGGAGCACCTGGGACTCCTGGAGGCGCTGCGCAGCGGGCGCATGGGGGCCGCGCTGGCCGGCGCCGGCGGGGTCACGGTATACGCTCCCATCCAGGTGCCGCGCGGCAGCACCATCTTCACGGATGATGACATGAGCCTGCGGCGGTTCGGGGAGAAGGTGGGGGAGATCATCCAGGAGAAGGTGGCGCGGACTTTCCGGGATCCGGACGCGGAGTGAGACATGGGTGCAGGACTCCAGCTGGATGAAGCGCAGTACGATCCTGGCGGCTACGGCGGCACGGGAAGCGGTGACGGCTACGGCGAGACGCCCTACGGCGGATCGGACTACAGCGTGTGGGAGCTGCCGGTGGCACAGCCCGGCAGTGATGACCCCACGCAACAGGACCACCTGCTGGTGGGGGAGCTGGAGCACCGCCGGGATGGCGTGCTGATCGGCGCGCGCGTGTTCGGGGACTCCCAGCACTGGCGCCTGATCTATGACAACCTGAACCGCACACAGGTGGAGGGGTTCCGCACCTACTTCAATGCACGGCGCTTCCGGCTGCTGCCGGACGTGGCGGATGAGACCACCTACTGGCTGGTCCACTGGGTGGAAGGACGGTTTGCACCCAGGAGCAAACGCGGCACGGGGGTCTTCAGCCTCCAACTTACCCTTGAGGAGGTCTGACCGTGAGCAGCTACACAAGCGGCATTCGCCTGTCCAAGCCGGCGAAGGGTGACCAGAATTGGGACGCGGAGATCAATGACAACTGGACGGCGCTGGCCGGCGTCTACCAGGCCACGCGCACCTTCCTGGTGTCCCCCTACTTCAACAACACCAACCTGCCGGGGCTGGCCTCCGCCACGGATCGGCGTCTGTTCGATACCATCCAGGGCGCGGTGGACGCGGCGGCCGCCAAGTCCTATGACGTGGTGGGAGCGCGGGTCCTGATCTACCCCGGCACCTACAATGAACAGGTGACCATCACGGACCAGTCCCTGACCCTGGCCAACGTGGGGGCAGGCTCGAGTGGGTTCTACATCGGTGGCCCCGTCTACATCCGCGGCAACGGCAACGCGGAGCCGGCCATCAAGTTCGTCCCGGGTGATGGCACCATCATGCGGTGCGGCCTGATCGGGCTGGCGATTGACAACAGGTATAACACCAACAATGCTTCGGAGATCACGGCAGAGCCCTACGCGCTGAAGCTGGCGGATAAGTCCGCCATGTATTCCTGGGGGAGCGCGCAGAATGTGGTGGTGGTGGAGGACTGCGCCATCCGGATGCAGACCTGGGGCGTGGACAACAAATGGCAGATGGGCATTTACGGCAGCGGCTACTGGACGCTGAACGTGCGGCGCTCGCAGATCGGCGCCTACAGCAACTCCGGCGGCACCCTTGTGGGGTACGTGCGGCGGCTGTTCGAGGTGGAGGGGGATGCCGGCGCCAGCAAGACCTTCACGCTCAACATTCTCAATAGCGTGCTGGACACGATTGGCGGCACCGGCGCGCCGGCGCTGCGTGCGGTGTACTACTCGAACCGCGTGCAGACTTCCCTGATCCGGAGTATCTGCAACCTGTCCAGCGAGAACGCGAAGGAGAGCGGTGGCGGGACGGGGAACAGCACGCGCGGATTCCATGACAGCAATGAGACTGACACCGTGATGCACAATATGTTTGGCGTCTCCGCGGACGCCTTCTAGGAGGGGCACGTGGCTGCAATCATCAAAGACGTGCGGCGGCCGCGCATTGCGGACATGGCTGCCGGGGGGGACGCACCCAGCGGGAAGAAGGTCAACGCGCAGTACCTGGTGGTAACCCTGGACCTGGACAACGATGGCCGGCGGATGCTGGATGTGGTCTTCACGGAGGATGACCATACCGGCCTGATCGCGGAGTACACCACCGGCACCGCCACCACCATCCTGGATGCCGCGGTGGTGTCGCACCTGTCCGGCCTGGGTGACTACGAGTATCTGAGCGCCACCCAAAAGAGCTGGCTGGGCACGTCAAAGAGCTGGCCCTGATCCTGAGCCGGGGAGGGTAGGGCGTGGCATTCTCACAGGACTTCCTGGACCTGTGCAATGACCCCTGGGGTGAGGCCATGATGGCCCGCCTCAAGATGCGCCTGGACACGGACGGTGGCAGTGGACAGCTGGTGACCGTCACGAACCTGGACGGTCTGCTGGACGTGTCCCCACTGGACCGCCGGCGGGAGCGCAAGTGGGGAGTGGTGCAGGCGCAGACCTGGCAGGTGCGCCTGGACCATCAGAATAGCTCCTGGAATCCCAACAGTGAGGCGTACCTGACCACGCAGGACACCCCGGTGGAAGCCTGGGGGTGCCTTGAGATTGGCTTTCCTGCGGCAGACAAGTGGGAGGTCGGGGCGCAGGGCAAGCTGCAAACGGCGGAGGTGGACACGCGCAGTGAGGTCACGCTGGAGTTTGCGGACCCGCTGCTGGACGTGATTGCCTACGAGCTGCCGCGGGACCTGTCCCTTGACGCCGGTGCCTGGGTGTCCCCCGTCTACACCACCAGCAAGGCCGCCGGCTCCAGCGAGTACGACAACACCAACGGCACCCTGGCCGTGATTGCCGCGGATGATGCGCTGGTGGCCTGGGAGACCTTCGTGCTGGAGTTCAAGTCCGCCACCACCTTCGATGTGGTCTATGAGGACGGCACCACGCAGTCCGGCGGCCCGTTCAACATCAACGCCAATCTCAACGTCAAGTCCCTGCACAACAGCCAGAACGTGGTGCAGGTGATGACGGCGGGATGGGACCAGACCGGCGGCGCCTACTCCACCGGGGACACCTTCACGTTCTACACGTCCCCCAAGGTGGCGGCATCGGACCTGAACCCGGTGGGGATCCTGATTCAGCTGCTGACCGGCGGCGGCTATGCTGATTTCCAGAGTTACAACGTGCTGTCCGGTGCCAGCCAGGACGTGCTGTATGACCTGAGCGGCCAGTGGCTGACACAGAAATCCGCCCTGAGCAGCGTGCTGTGCAAGGGCCTGTTTCCCAAGGGCACCCGGCTGGTGGACATGGTGCAGGGGATCCTGCGCGCCATCGGTGGCTCCATCTACCCCACCCCCACGGGGCAGCTGGCGCTGTGGGTGGTCGGGCCGGCGGAGGCCGGCAGCGGCAAGGCCGTGGTGACGGGGGACCCGGACCACGATGACCCCAGCATCCTGTACGCCAAGCGGACGGAGGAGCGCGCGGGGTGCGCGTCCCGGATCATCTACAACTATCTGTTGGCGGAGTCCGCGCAGCAGACCGTAGACGGTGAGATCGACAGTCCGTTTGCGGAGGCCACCATGGACGCGGCGGACTCTGATGCGCCGTTCGATCCGGAAGTTGTGAAGGTGGTGGACATCCCGTGGGCCATCAGCTCCGCGCACATGGAGAGCCAGGCCAACATCTTCCTGTCCCGCTTCAGTGTCCCGCGTCCCAAGTTCGAGGTGCACGGCACACTGACCAACGCGCTAGATGCTGACATCACGGACCTGGTGGCTCTGGTGGAGCCGGCGCTGGATGAGGCCGGCGTGACCTGCCAGGTGACGCGGCAGACCGTTGACCTGATGACGAACACGGTGACCTTCCGCTGTTGGGAGGACCCCAACGTGTCCAGCACCTACGCCAAGGTGGACACGTCCCTGGTGGACAGCGCGGACAAGGTGTGGTGATGGCCGCGAGCTCCGCCCGGGCCGGCCAGAATCTGCGCGGCGCGCAGCTCGAGGAGGTGAGCACGTGAGCAACCCATACACTTACACCACCAGCGTTCCGTGGGCACATGATGACACCATCACGGAGACCAAGCTGGACCAGATGGTGAACAACGGCCATTTCAACTATGAGGAGGTAGGCATCCGGGTGGCCGGCGGCCAGGCTGCGCAGGCCGGCGCGTATTCCGTGCAGGGTCTGCTGATGACGCTGTGTAATGCCAAGTTCACGGTGAAGCTGGGGGGACTCTCCTGGGACACGGCCAGCGTGAGCGAGTCCGGGGGCTGGGTGGACTTCGGCAGTGGTGTGCGGGATCTGAGCATCAGCGCCGCCACCAGTGAGCAACTGCACACGCTGGAGCTGGAGGGCAAGGTGCAGCCCAACGGCAGTGGCAGCTGGGTGAGCGTGGGAGTGGTGGCGTCCGTCCGCCTCTACAAGTGGAAGGCCATGGGCAACGGCTACCTGTCCGTGTTCGGCCAGGTGTTCTGTGACGTTGTGGGATATGACGACACGAACAGCCACGCTTATGCTTACCTGCGCGGCGTCACGGCCTTCCTGCACCGCGACACGCAGAGCTGGTAGCCATGAAGACGCTGGTGGTCGTCAACCGCTGGGCAACGGGAGCCTGTGGCACGTTCGGACACCTGGAGGTGCACGGCGCTGCGCGTGACGGGTTCACCTGCTGGACCATGGAGCGGCCGGGGTTCCCATGGGTGGAGGAGAATGCGGTGCGCGTCTCGCGCGTGCCGGCTGGCACGTACACGCTGCGCCTGGGGCGCTACCACCGCGGTGGCTACCCGGCCTACGAGCTGCTGCGGGTCCCTGGGCGCAGCCTTATCAAGATCCACCGGGGCAACACCTACACGGACGTGTTGGGGTGCATCGTCCTGGGGGAGGCAATCGGACTGGTGCGGCAGCTGCCGGCAGTGGTGCGCAGCACCGCCGCATTCAGCAACTTCATGGACGTGATGGGAGGGGTTCGGGAGGCGGAGCTGGTCTTGCACGACTTCCACCCGAACCCCAGCGCCACGGACCATGCGGAGGTGAAGCAATGGATTGGGGTGCCATGATCGGACTGCCGGCACTGTGGGCCGCCGGCGCTGCGCTGAAGCACAAGACGCGCGCTGACCACAAGGTGCTGGGTGTCCCTGTCAATCTGATCCTGGGGCAAGCGTGCGCGCAGGTGGCCGCCGGCGGGGAGTTCTCCCTGGCTGCCATCGGCACCGGACTGCTGGTGTCCGCGGCCAGTGAGCTGGGACTGGCCGGCAGCAAGAGCACGCGGCGCCTGGGCCAGCACATCAACGGGAGCGTGAAGTAACGCGCACCACCGCGGTGCGTGCGTGGGGGAGCTGACCACATGGCACGGCCTCTGGCCGGGGAGGTGATGAACGTGGGGAAAAAGTATCAGGTGACGCCGGCGCAGCTGTTGGGCGCGCTGGGCACCAGCATGGACCCGGCGGTGGCGCCGGATGAGCGCGGCAAAGCGGCGGCCCGGTTCGCTAGCTACGCGCGTGACCTGGTGGACCATCAACTGAAGTTCACCGGCGTGGCGGAGGCCGGCACGGACGCCGGCCTGTCCTTCATGCAGAGCAAGGGCCTTCCGCTGCTGATGCAGCAGGTGAGCAAGGCCGCCAACGGTGTGGAGCTGACCGCGGAGGCGCCTGGCTAGGCGCAGGCGTGGCCTGATCCTGGCCGATCCTGCGCCAGGCGCAGCACGCAGAACGGTCCCAGCGGGTCCCTGGAGGCCCCTGGGGCCGTTTTCGTTTTTTCGCGCTCAAGGCCGCTGAATACGTTGACGATACCAGGGAGGTGTGAGACAGTCCGGGGGTCACAGGACACTACCCCAACCGTGGAGGACGGTAGAATGGCAGAGGACCCGAGCAGGACGCAGCAAGAGGTGGCCCG
>Ga0180436_10000684_pt1 | contig 34382 bp, 22 predicted proteins | sample SS_ome_2_FD_132434 | JGI IMG/M metagenome (GOLD analysis project Ga0180436, IMG submission 132434) | Hypersaline lake sediment archaeal communities from the Salton Sea, California, USA - SS_3_S_2 metaG | ecosystem: Environmental > Aquatic > Non-marine Saline and Alkaline > Hypersaline >... | reverse complement strand
CCCCCGCGGGAGCGGGGGGAAGGTACCGCCGCCGCAGGCGGGGGTAGGGGGGCGGCTTGGCCCGGGGACTCTGGAGCTCCTCGCCGACCTCCTCGAAGAGGGCACCCGCCAACACGACGCAGCCGTGCTTGCCCTCACCGGCCGGGTGGCAGTTATCGCCGGCGGCCCCGGCACCGGCAAGACCCACACAGTCGCCGCCATGCTGGCGGCGCTCGCCGCGGGCGAGGGAGCATTCCCCACGGTCGCCCTCTGCGCCCCCACCGGCAAGGCCGCCGCCCGCCTCGGCGAGGCGCTCGACTCCCTCGCCGCAGAGATCAACGACCCGCAGATCACCGCAGCTCTGGAGACGGTGGAGCCGAGCACGATCCACCGCCTGCTGGGCTGGACCTGGGACCGGGGCCGGTTCAAGCACAACGAGCGGAACCCGCTGCCGCACGATCTGGTGATCGTGGACGAGATGTCGATGGTGTCATTGCCGATGGCGGCGAAGCTGCTGGCGGCGGTGCGGGACGAGGCGACGGTGGTGTTGGTAGGGGATCCGTACCAGTTGGAGTCGATCGAGGCGGGGACGGTCCTGGCCGACATCGTTGGTGAGGGGACGGCCGGCGACTCGCCCATCTCCGACCATGTGGTGGTGCTGGATCGGGTGCATCGGTTCGAGGAGGACAGCGCCATCGCCGATTTCGCCGAGGCTGTGCGGCTGGGCGACGCCGATGCGGCGGTGGCGCAGGTGGGGGGCGGAGTGGAGCAGCTGCATTGGGTACAAGATCGCCGGGCGGCAGGATTCGCCGAATTGTGGGACCGGGTAGTGGCGCAGCGGGTGAAGGTGGTGGAGCTGGCCGGAGCGGGCCGTGGCGAGGAGGCACTGGCTGAGTTGCAGAACCTGGCGGTCTTGTGTGCCCGACGGACGGGGCCCGATGGAGTGTCAGGCTGGGGTCGCGAGATCGAACGAGCACTCGACGAACGCTTCACCGGGCTGCGCTGGGGCGGCGATTGGTATCCGGGCCGCCCGGTGATGATTACGAAGAACGACTACAACCTGGAGCTGTACAACGGGGACATCGGGGTGTGCGTCGAAACAGATGACGGACTGCGGGTGCTGTTCGACCGGGGTCGGGAGTTCCCCCCGAGCCACCTGGGCGAGCACTCGACGGTGCACGCGATGACGATCCACAAGAGCCAGGGCTCCCAATTCGACGAGGTCGTTGTGGTGCTGCCCGACGAGTCGTCACGCCTGCTGACTCGGGAACTGTTGTATACGGCGGTAACTCGAGCTCAGCAGCGGGTCAGCATGATTGGAGGCGAGGGCATAGTTCGTGCCGCCGTGGAACGTTCGGTGCAACGGGCGTCGGGGTTGGGGGCTCGGCTGGCAAGCGGGTCAGAGCGTGAGGGCTAACCGTGGACTATCAACTTCCTCGGGTCCTCACACTGCTCAGGCGCTCTCAACCTCGACCAGGTGCGCGCGGTTTGCATGGTGCCGCGAGATAGTCCCGGCCTCCACCGTTCCTTACAATTGCAGAATGAAGGAATCGTATTGCTTGTTGCCAGGATGACAGGGACCAATGCATGGACCTGACCGACGCCGAACTCATCGAGATTCTGGCGAAAGCTCTTTCAGGCCAGCCGGCGACTCTATCCGCTGCGACTTGGGCAGCTGCTGTGTCCGCCGGTGACGAAGAGATGAGTAGCGAATTCTGGAACCTCGCTTGGGACCACATCGAAGAGCTCGAAACAGTTGTCGGTGGGGGAGGCGAGACGATTGCATCAGGATTGCACGCATCGAAGGGCATTCTGGATCTCTCTCCCTATGGCGTATGGCTCATAGGGATCTCAAACGCACAGGTCGTCGAAGTCGAGATCCTTGATTGGTGCGACACTCGGGATGCGGCCTTGGCTGCTCTTTCGAGTATCGGCTGGTCGCCGAATAGCTGGTAGACGGGGCCTCCTTTCTTCTAGTCCGTGACCCATGCCAGGAACAACGGAGGCCCTTTGATGGAGGTTGTAGCCACGGCGCCCTCCCGAGCATCGGCGCCAATCGCCTTGGCGAATAGGGCATAGTCCTGGAACCCAGCTTGCTCCGGACTGAAAGAGTGAACAAGCATGATCGCTGCGGAGGCTCCAAAGCGTTCGGCCTCGAGAACCGCAGCAGCTGTCCTGTGCAGAAGTTGATACCGAAGGGCGTCGACAGATCCGGTCTCGAGCCCCAACACCTTGCACAGGAATCGAAGCCGCTCCTTCTTGCCGGCACTCTCCTGCTTGCGCCACTCGCCAACAAGCGGGCCGAAGGGTTCGTCAACCTTGCCCTCGACAGCAATGACCACAGGCTGCCCCGATATGTTGCGAGCTAGCACGAGCAAGTCCGTTTGGGTAGGTCGATCGCCACCCGGCAGCGGCGTCTCGAACTCAGGGAACCCTGCAACGAAAGTCAGTCGGTCGAGGAGCGGATGAGTGCAAGTGGCCAAAGTCTCCGCGATATCCGGTGGGAAGCCGTCAGCGCCTTCCCAAGCGTGAGCAAGCGACCATGCAGACCGGCCTCGCTTCCAGTGGAGCTCCGGCTTGGCGAGAAGCCCCTTTCAGTCCTCGGGTCCGTCGGTCGGTACGAAGAATCGGCTCACTGCTCTACTCCGCCAGGAACCTGACCCAGCTGAGAAACGACCGAAGCTGCTTGACCTGATCGTCATCCAGGGGATCGGGAGAGAAGTGCATTACCTCGTTGCGCGTGCGACGCGCTTGATCGAGTTCAGCGATGAAGACGCCCCGGTCCACATCCCAGCCGAATCGATCCTACAAATCTTGATTGGCAAACAGCATCTGGTGCTCACCAAGCGTCAGGTCCTCGGCACCATCAACGTCTCGGTCGGGATCAAGGAACTCGGTGATGCTCTGAGCATCGAGGGTCCGGTTGATCGCAATGCGCAGCCAACGTTCAATTTCGCCGATGAGTAGAAAGGGATTGGCAAGATCAAGGTACTGATCGCTGAGATCCGCCATAGTTACGATTCCGGCTATGGACTCATCGTTGGCTTTTACGACCACGAACTCGTGCTCGATCACCTCTCTAGCTACCTCGAGGATCGGGGCATCTAGGGATACCAGCCGCGCCCGTCCGATACAGTCGGCCAGCTCCGGCGCGTCATGTTTCAGGCGGGCCTTTGCTACCGACTCCCAGGTCACCGCCCCAACGACCTTGCGGTGTCCAGAAGTCACGGGCAGCTGGGAAAAGTCGTTGGCCATCATCAGTGTGATCGCTTTCCGCAGCGTGTCTTCTCGGTTGACCGATATGACGCCATTCGTCGCCGATGGCAGTAGTCCAATCTTGAGGGTGACGTCGGGGGGGCGGCTCGACCGATACGTTCACCTCGTCCTTAAGCACGAGTGCAACGGGTACGTCGACGCCGGTGGTGGCGAAATCCGGTTCTGTGGCGAGACCGTGATGCTCCAGTGCCTGGGAGATACGGGCATTGATGGCCGAACCACGGCGACTGGCGCCCCATAGCTTCAATAGCCCCGGGGTGTCGTTTCACGTGGGTTCCCTGTCTCCGCCTCGACGACGGCCGAGGTGAAGAAGTCGTCGGATGGTTCGGTGCCCTCGAGGCTCTTGTGGTGTAGATCCAGTAGCGACCTTTCAGCAGCAGTATCGCCCTTCGACAGGATCTCAATTCCCAGGTCGGTGGCGGTCCACGACCCGCGTGTTGGATTGTCGGCTGCTCCTATCTTCTTAAGAAGAGTGCGTGCCCATGCAATTCGGTGGAGAATCTTCGGCCCCGATTGGCTTGGTTCGGCCGGGTATTCGACGGCCACTTGTTCCGGCGTAAGGCCTGCAATCTCGATGGCCCTTTGGTCCACAGTTGCATACGGGGTTGGCTGCCCCAGCTCGGCCATTGCCTTCAGCGTGGGCAGCATCATCTCGACGTAGTTGGGGATCGGTGGTTCGCTCAACGCTCTACCTTTGACTTGCGAGGGCTCTTCCGTCTGGAAAATGACACTCAGTACTCGCCCTTTGACGAGCCAAATCGTGGGCTTACCCTCCGATGAGGGCCTCAACCTCGGTCAGCAGGTCATCAACCCCGGTCACAAGGTCGTTCCAAAGTGCACTCCTTGCCGTGACGAGCTGCTTGACCTGCGCTGGCGAAGATGGCGGTCTCTCCGATATGCCGTGCTCGAACTCGACATACGTGTCAATGGCGTCTGCGACAGAACGGATCTGTCGGTAGAGCGCGTCGCCAAGCGGGCCGGCGTGGATGGTTCTCGCATTGTCAGCGTGGTTCCACAGAGCCTCAACCCGGGGATAGATGATCGCCAAGGCATCCTGCTTCGTTGGCCGAGATCGGACCGTTGTCTGGAGGTCCAGTAGCCAGCTGTGGAAGTCACCTATGGACCACTGACCATCGAACGTCTGAGCGGCGGCGGCGTTCATTGTTGTGCCTCGAGAAGAGCCACCAGCAGAGTCTTCATTCGCCTGTATTCGGCGATGGCGGAGTCGCGTGATGGGCCGGTTCCGGCTTGTGCGATATCGCCAACGAGGGCTTCGAGAGCCTTAGCCAGCTGACCCGAGCGCGTGTTTGGGCCAACCATATCGACGTACTGGCGAAGCGGTCCCTCAAGAGCTAGCAAAGCCGCACCTTGGCTTCCTTTACTAGTGCTGCTTGGCATCGGAGCCCGCCTTAGCCTCTCCAGGATCTCACGCGTGGACCCTTGCGCCGGCACCCGCCGTGGACGAAGCCTGATCACTGGGGCGATTTGCTCGCTGCCGTCATATTCAGCATCTGAACTCTGCTGTGTGCGGGACTCAATCTGCACGGGCCAACGCCTAGCTGATCCCTCGGTCTTGCTGGACGTCTCTTCAGGAGCCAAGTCCTGGACCAACGCTCCAAGTGCCCGGTAGATCGGGTCGTCTCTGCTGGGTAGCTTCGCAATAGTCATATGGTCATGAGGAACAGGTATGCATACGGAGCCCTTTATGCCCGGGTCTGCTGCGGCCTCGCTCACAATGATCGTCGTACCCACACGCGCAACCTTGAGTGGTTCCTTCTCCGCGTAGGAGAGGACGGTTAGCGCCGAGGGGTCCGCGTTGTTGCGAAACCACGTATTGAGATCATTGAGGAATGAGCCTGGTGCAAGATCCCTCACGGCCTCCGATGGGCGCGGAAAACCCAGGTCGCGTACAGCACCGGCGAATCCGTTGCCAGTATGCGGTGTCGCAAGGAATACCACACCCCGGGTGGTGTCCCAGAAGCGCTTGTACCTGCTTGCCTGAAGGTCCTTGCTGACATACAACAGTTGCTTGAGAACTAGACCCCCGAGACTATGTGCCACCCAGACGGTGTTGCGGCTCCCGAGGCTGGTTGTGGCGCAGTAGTCAACCAAGGCCTTGGCGCTTGACCTGATGTCAAACCGGCTGCCCTTGGTGGCGAGCCTTGTTAGCGGGGCTGGATAGTCGGCAGTCCAGACATTGACGTACTCGTAGTCCTTCGAGAGCCAAGCCGGCCAGAAGCTGTCGGCATCGTTGGTCCACGTTGCGACGCTGTTCCCAGTTAGGCCATGAACCAACACCAAGTCCACGGTCGCAGACCCGGCGTGTGAGCCAACTGGGGTGACCTTGATGGAACTCAGTGCATGCTCCGATGGTGGGGAAGCGGGCCTCTTACATTATCTGGGTAGCAGTGACACCGCACCTGGTTTCTGCTGAGGCGCGCTTCTGTCACCCAGACGTGGCATCATCGTGCTTGGTGGCGAAACTACTTCCCAATTCGATACCTGCAGACGCACCGAGCTCTGAAAGAGCTGTGTGGATGGCGCTTCGGAAGCTCCCCGACCCGTGGGTTGTTTTCTACAACGTCGAATGGCAAGCCGAGCGCGGCGGTCGTCCTGGAGATGGAGAAGCCGATTTCGTGCTGCACAATCCGGGTGTCGGATTGATCATCATCGAGGTCAAAGGCGGAGGCATCTCGGTCGGAGACGGCAACTGGTACTCGTTCGATCGCGATGGTCGCCGTCACAAGATCCATGATCCGTTCGAGCAAGCCAAGACATCGAAATACGCCCTGATTCGCCACCTGAAGGCGCCAAGTGATGCCCCTGACTTCATCCCTGCTGGTCACGCTGTAGCGTTCCCCGACCTCGCAAACCCGGACACTCTCGGCGCGAATGCGCCAGCGGAACTCATGATTTGTCGTCCGGATTTGGCGGATCCACTGACGGCCATCGACAGGATCGCCGATCACTGGGAACTCAACGGTGGGCTCAGTACGACTACCTCTGACGCGGTCACGGAGCTGCTGGCTCCGGCCAAGACCCTAAGACGCACCCTTCGTGATGATGTTGCCGAGGTCGACGCCCAAATCGAGCATTGGACTGACGACCAAGCTGAGGCGCTTGACGCACTCCGCCGCAACCCGCGCCAGCTCATCTTCGGGGGTGCGGGTACCGGCAAGACCGTTCTTGCGCAGGAGAAAGCCAAGCGACTTGCCGAGGAAGGGAAGCGGGTCCTCCTTACCTGTTTCAACCATCCTTTGGCGGAGCAGATCTCTCGCGATCTCGAGTCAATCGAGGCTATCGAAGTCGCATCCTTTCACCGTCTCTGCCGGCGACTCGCCAAACAGGCTGCCACAGTCTGGAGACCCGGCGAACGCCGGGATAGTTTTGCGCAGCGCTTTCCCGATAGACCTGATCAGGATTTCTGGGAGAGCGGGGCTCCCGACCTGCTCGTCGAAGCGGCCGACTTCCTCGGCTTCAGCGTCGACGCGGTCGTCGTCGATGAGGGGCAGGATTTCGCCCCATCGTGGTGGGCGGCGCTGGAGCTGCTCCTTAAGGAACCGTCGACCGGTGAGTACTACGTCTTCGCAGATACCCACCAAGCGATCTACCGCCAGTCTTGGGAGCCCCCGTTCCCGGGACCCAGCTTCGAGCTTCAGAAGAACTGCCGAAACACGCTCCCCATCGCTGAGAAGGTTGCCGCCATCTATGGCGACCGGGCCTCCGCTCTCGTGTCGAGTGGCGTTACCCCCGAGTTCGTCGAGGTCGTCAACGAGGAAGGTATGGTGCGCACCCTTCGCGGCGTGTTCCATCAGTTGCTCAACGAAGGCAAACTGGCCACCAGCCAGGTCGCGGTTCTCTGCCAACGTAAGTCCGACGTCCAGACCCTCCGCTCCCTTCAGATCGCTGGACATTCGATCGTTGATCTCAATGCCTGGGGCGATGGAGTGCTCGCAGAGACCATCCACCGCTTCAAAGGCCTCGAAGCAGACGCATGCATCGTTATCCTCTGGGAAGTTGCTAGGCCGTGGGACAAAGCGCTTGCGTACATCGGCATGAGCAGGCCTCGTGCGCAATTGTGTGTCGTTGCGTCGCCGCTGGTGAAGGAGGCGCTTCGATGGGGGTGAAAGGATGACACAACGCAACGACTCGCCACGCCTCCCACGGGTGGACCTCTCACAGCTCAAGTCGCATCTCTGGGACTGCGCTGAGATCCTGCGAGGCTCCGCTGTCGATCGCACCGATTGGAAGGCGTACATCCTTCCGCTGCTGTTCTTCAAACGGATTTGCGACGTCTACGACGAGGAGACCGCCGAGGCCGTCGAGCTGTTCGGCGACGCGGACCCAGTTGACTTCCCCGAAGTGCACCGGTTCACCATCCCGGAGGGCAGCCACTGGCGTGATGTCCGGGAGACGCCCGCAAACGTAGGCGCTGCACTCTCTCGTGCCATGCGGGAGATCGAGCTCGCCAACCCCGGCACCCTCTACCGGGTTTTCGGTACCGCCGATTGGGGCAACCGGGAGATGCTCACCGATGAGATCCTCAAGGATCTGATCGAGGCTCTCTCCGAGGTGCCACTTGGCAACAACGCTGTCAGCACCGACATCCTCGGCGACGCCTACGAGTACCTGATTGGCAAGTTCGCCGACATCACTCGTCGCAAGAAGGCGGGCGAGTTCTACACGCCTCGGAGTGTTGTGCGGATGATGGTCGACCTGCTCGACCCGCAGGAGGGCGAGAGCATCTACGACCCAGCGTGCGGCACCGGTGGCATGCTGCTGGGCGCCATCGAGCACGTCGAGCGAGCCGGTGGGGATCCGCGCACGTTCTTCGGCAAGATCTTCGGGCAGGAGAAGAACCTCACCACCTCGTCGATCGCCCGCATGAACCTCGTCCTTCACGGCATCGAGGACTTCCAGGTCGTCCGTGAGGACACCCTGCGTGACCCGGCCTTCACCGACTCGGCGACGGGCGGCCTCGCCACCTTCGACTGCGTGATCGCCAATCCGCCCTTCTCGCTCAAGGAATGGGGCATCGAAGTGTGGGAGTCCGACCCCTGGGGGCGAACTGCGTTCGGTCTCCCTCCCAAGAGCTACGGCGACTACGCCTGGGTTCAACACATGATCGCCTCTATGGCCGAGGGCACCGGCCGCATGGCAGTCGTGCTGCCCCAGGGCGCCCTCTTTCGAAAGGGATCCGAAGGCAAGATCCGCAAAGCGATCCTCCAACAGGATCTGATCGAGGCCGTGATCGGGCTCGCCCCCAACGTCTTCTACGGCACCGGCCTGGCACCGGCCATTGTGATGCTCCGCCGATCAAAGCCCGAGGTGCGGAGGAAGAAGGTGCTGATCGTCGACGCCTCGAGCCTGTTCCGGAAGGGGCGCGCTCAGAACTTCCTCGACCTGGAGCACGCCGAACAGATCGTTAAGTGGGTCGATGCATTCGAAGACGTGGAAGATCGAGCCAAGGTCGCCAGTCTCGACGAGATCAAGGCAGAAGACTGGACGCTCAACATCTCGCGCTACGTGCTGCCGCCGATCGGCGAGGACATCCCACCGCTTCGCGAGGCGGTGGCCGCATTCAAGGAAGCTCTGTCTGAAGCCAGAGCCGCCGAAGACCGGCTCCGTGAGGTACTCGTGCAGGGAGGTTGGCTCGAATGAGCAAGGCCCCCGAGCATCTGAGCCAGCAAGAACTCGAGTCCTACCTGTGGGGCGCCGCCAACCTGCTCCGAGGCCTCATCGACGCCGGCGACTACAAGCAGTATGTGTTCCCGCTGCTCTTCTTCAAACGTCTCTCCGACGTCTGGGACGAGGAATACCAGAACGCTCTAGAGGAGACGGGCGATGAGGACTACGCCCGCGCTACAGCCGATGACCGATTCACCATCCCCGACGGCGCTCATTGGTCCGAGGTGCGCGCCACCTCGACCGACGTGGGTCGGGCACTGCTCAATGCGTTCCGGGCGATCGAGACGGCCAATCCGGACCGCCTTCCCGGAGTGTTTGGCAACGCTTCATGGACCGACAAGGCGCAAATGCCCGATGCGACGCTCAAGAACCTGATCGAGCACTTCTCCCAACACACCCTCAGCCTGAGTGCCGTCCCGGAGGACGAGCTCGGCAACGCCTACGAGTACCTCATCAAGCAGTTCGCCGACGACAGCGGCCACACGGCTCAGGAGTTCTACACCAACCGTACGTTGGTCCACCTGATGACACAGATGCTCGAACCGCAGGCCGGCGAACGCATCTACGACCCCACCGTCGGTACCGGTGGCATGCTGATCTCCGCCCTCGCGGAGGTGAAACGCCGAGGCGGCGATACCCGAACGCTCGGACTCTTCGGACAAGAGCTCATCCACACGACAGCCTCGATCGCCCGCATGAATCTGGTGCTGCACGGCGTCGAGGACTTCCGCATCGTCACGGGCAATACGCTGAGCGATCCTGCGTTTGTAGACCGAGACCGACTGAAGACCTTCGACGTCGTGCTCGCTAATCCACCGTATTCCATCAAGAAGTGGAATCGGGAGGCCTGGCAGACCGACTCGTGGGGCCGGAACTTCCTCGGCACGCCACCGCAGGGCCGGGCCGACTATGCCTTCTTCCAGCACATCCTCAAGAGCCTCAACCAGGAGAGCGGTCGCTGCGCCATCCTCTTTCCGCACGGCGTCCTGTTCCGTAACGAGGAAGCCAGCATGCGGCGCAAGCTGATTCAGTCTGATCTCCTCGAATGCGTGCTCGGTCTCGGCCCGAACCTGTTCTACAACTCGCCGATGGAAGCCTGTGTGGTCGTCTGTCGCACCAAGAAGCCGCCCGAGCGCCAGGGCCGGGTCCTTTTCATCGACGCCGTCCACGAGGTCGCCCGCGAACGCGCCCAGAGCTTCCTCAAGACGGAGCACCAGGAACGCATTCTGAAGGCCTACTTGGCCTTCACCGACGACCCGGGCTTTGCCGCATTAGCGACCAACGAGGAATTGCTCGCCAATGACGGAACCCTCTCAATCCCGCGCTACGTGCGCCCCGTCGTGGAAAGGGGCACCGGGGATCCGGACAACGATCTCAAGACCCTCTGGGCTGGTTTCGAGGTCAACGGCCGTGGTTTCTGGCAGCAGATCGACCGCGTCGTGGATGTGCTCGACGGCACCATTGCCGAGGGGGCCGGCGATGGTTGAGGCTGCAACTAGGAAGGCAGGTTGGCAGGTCCGCCGTTTCGACGAGATGGCCACGATGGTGAACGATCGCGTTGACAATCCCGACGCGGCCGGCGTCGACCGCTACGTAGGGCTTGAACACCTTGATTCGGAGTCGCTCAAGATTCGTCGCTGGGGCTCGCCAAGCGATGTCACCGCCACGAAGCTGCGTTTCCGGGAAGGTGACATCATCTTCGGAAGACGGCGGGTGTACCAGCGCAAACTCGCCGTCGCAGACTTCGATGGCATCTGCTCGGCACATGCGATGGTGCTCAGAGCCAAGCCCAGCGTCGTGCTTGTGGACTTCTTGCCGTTCTTCATGCAAAGCGATCTGTTCATGGAGCGGGCTCTAGAGATCTCCGTAGGGTCGCTCTCGCCGACGATCAACTGGAAGACCCTGGCCAAGCAAGAATTCGCCCTACCGCCACTCGAGGAGCAGCGACGAATGGCGGAGGCATTGAGATCGATTGAGGCCGCAGGCAACCGACTGTTCGAAGCGAGAAGACAGTCTGAACTGGTGGTGGAGAGCTTGATGCATCAGTTCTTGGCAGGCCTGACTGATGTGCGACCGTTCGGTGATGTCGTTCTGAAGACGGAGTACGGCAGCTCCATTCGTGCCAACGCAGGTCACGAGGGCATACCAATCCTGCGGATACCGAACATCTTGCGCGGCACACTCGATCTCTCCGATCTCAAGTGGGCTTCCGTTGCCGATGACCAGCTCGAGAAGTATTCGGTCAGACCTGGGGACATCCTCATGGTGCGCACCAACGGGAATCCCCAATACGTGGGACGCAGCGTGGTCGTACCGCAGCTAAGCGAGACGATGCTGTTTGCGAGCTACCTCATCCGCATCGAAGTGGACAGATCGAGAATGAGGCCTGAGTTCGCTGCGATGGTTCTCAACAGTCGCACCACCCGTCGCTTGCTCCGGGGGTTCATTCGCTCGAGCGCCGGCAACTACAACATCAACACCAAGGGAATACGGAGCGTGTCACTTCCTTGTCCGCCACTCGATTCTCAGGATGAGCTTCTGGACACGACTCAATCGCTGAGAAGCTCTCGGAAAGCCCTCGAGCAGAGGCGGCGCAGCCTACATCCGCTGAACGAATCGATTCTGGAGCACATCGATCAATGAACGTCTTCAGTGAGGCCAACACCGTCGAAGCCTATGTCCGCGACGTCCTTTGTGGTGGCGTGACTCATCACACCGCTGTAGGTCCAGGTTTCGCACGTCGAAGCGGTCAGATCTCAGGCCTCGGGTGGCATTTCCTTTCTTCGTCGGATGTCCCGCGCCAGCTCGACCAGATCCTTGTCGAGACCCACGTCCGGGACGCGCTCATCCGACTGAACCCTGAAATCGAGGCTGAGCCCGACCGGGCCGACGACGTGCTGTACCGGTTGCGGGCGATCATGACCGGCGTTCGCAGCGACGGGCTCGTGAAGGCCAATGAGGAGTTCACCGCCTGGCTCACCGGGCAGCGCTCGATGCCTTTCGGCGAGCACGGCGAGCACGTCACGGTCTGGCTCGTCGACTTCGACGATCTCGAGCAGAACCAGTATGTGGTCACGACGCAATACACCGTTCGTGCCGGCAGCTCTGAGAAGCGCGCCGACTTAGTGCTACTGGTGAACGGAATCCCTCTGGTGGTGATCGAAGCGAAGACACCCGTGCGATCGAGCGAGAGCTGGTTCGACGGGGCGGTCCAGATCCATGACGACTACGAGCGGAACGTCCCCGAGCTGTTTGTCCCCAACGTCTTCTCCGTGGCGACCGAGGGCAAGGAGTTTCGTTACGGGTCGATTGGTCTTCCGATCGACCTCTGGGGGCCATGGCGTATCGAGGCTGATGCTGTGGCGCCGGCGCTGCACCAGATTGAGAAGGCCGTGTCGTCAATGCTTCGGCCTGCTGTCGTGCTCGACCTGCTGGCGAACTTCACTGCCTATGCCACAGACAAGAAGAAGCGGCGGATGAAGATCATCGCCCGCTACCAGCAGTACGAGGGCGCCAACCTGATTGTCGAGCGTGTCGTCGCCGGGCAGCCGAGGAAGGGCCTGATCTGGCATTTCCAGGGATCCGGCAAATCTTTGCTGATGCTCTTCGCCGCCAGGAAGCTGCGCCTCCATCCTGCGCTGAAGAACCCAACGGTGATGATCGTGGTCGACCGAGTCGATCTCGACACACAGATCTCCAGCACCTTCTATGCCTCTGACACACCCAACTTGGTGAAGGCCGACAGCCGGGCAGAGCTCCAGCGGCTCCTGGAGCAGGACGTTCGCAAGATCATCATCACCACCATCTTCAAGTTTGGCGACGCCGACGGGGTGCTCAACGATCGGAGCAACGTGATCGCCCTAGTCGACGAGGCCCACCGAACCCAGGAGGGTGATCTTGGCCGCAAGATGCGAGGAGCGCTGCCCAACGCCTTCCTCTTCGGGCTGACGGGCACGCCGATCAATCGGGCTGACCGCAACACCTTCTACGCATTCGGCGCCGATGAGGACGAACACGGCTACATGAGTCGCTATGGCTTCGAGGAGTCGATCCGAGACGGTGCCACGATGCCACTGCACTTCGAGCCTCGGCTGCTCGAACTCCACATCGACCGGGAAGCGATCGACGAAGCCTTCAAGGAGCTGACCGGAGGCCTGACCGACCTCGATCGTGAGCTTCTCGCCAAGACCGCCGCCCGGATGGCGGTGCTGGTGAAGGCGCCCGAGCGCATCCAGAAGATCTGCGCCGACGTCGCCAAGCACTACCAGGAGAAGATCGAGCCCAACGGCTTCGGGGTCCAAGTCGTCACGTTCGACCGGGAGGCCTGCGTTCTCTACAAGAAAGCACTCGACCAGTATCTGCCGACCGAGGTGTCGGACATCGTCATGACGGTGAACAGCGGCGAGGACGACTACGCCGCATGGCGACGTGGCCGCGACGAAGAGGAGAACCTGCTCGACCGGTTCCGTGATCCTGCCGATCCGCTCAAGATCCTGATCGTCACCTCCAAGCTCCTCACCGGTTTCGACGCCCCCATCCTGCAGAGCATGTACCTCGACAAGCCGCTGCGTGACCACACGCTGCTGCAGGCGATATGTCGGACCAACCGACCGTACGGCGAGTCCAAGACCCACGGCCTCATCGTCGACTACCTCGGCGTCTTCGATGACGTCGCCCAGGCGATCCAATTCGACGAAGAAGGCATCACCAGGGTGGTCACCAATATCACCGAGCTGCTCGACCGCTTGCCGGGAGCAGTGGAGAAGTGCCTGTCCCGCTTCGAGGGAGTCGACCGGACCCTGGAGGGATACGAAGGCCTTATCGCCGCTCAGGAATGTCTGCCAGACAACGAGACCCGAGATGCGTTCGCCGCCGAGTACAGCTACCTGGGCCGGCTGTGGGAAGCCATCTCCCCCGATCCGATCCTTGGCGACTACGAGACCGACTACCGGTGGCTGACCCAGGTCTACGAGTCGGTTAAGCCATCGACCGGAACCGGCAAGCTCCTCTGGCATGCGCTCGGACCGAAGACGATCGAACTGATCCACGAGCACATCCACGTCGACGCCATTCGTGACGATCTCGACACCCTGGTATTGGACGCCGATCTCCTAGAAGCTGTCCTCGGGACACCCGATCCGAACAAGAAAGCTAAGGAGATCGAGATCAAGGTTGCCCGCCGGCTCCGCAAGCACCTCCACGACCCGCGCTTCAAAGCGCTCGGTCTCCGCCTGGAGGAGCTCAAGCAGAAGCACGAACAGGGCCTGCTGGTCAGCATCGACTTCCTCAAGGCCCTCCTCGATCTGGCCCGCGACGTGCTCGAGGCTGAGCGGACGACCGAGCCGATCGAGGAAGAGGAGCGAGGCAAGGCCGCCCTGACTGAGCTGTTCGAGGAGGCCAAGAACGATGAGACACCGATCATGGTGGAGCGAGTCGTGAACGACATCGACGAAATCGTGCGCTATGTCCGGTTCGACGGCTGGCAGAACACCCACGCCGGCGAGCGCGAGGTGAAGCTGGCACTGCGCAAGACGCTGTTCAAGTACAAGCTCCACCAAGACCAAGAGCTCTTCGACCGGGCGTACGGCTACATCAGGCAGTACTACTGATGCCGGAACTTGCCCTCAGTGACCTGTTTGTGATCCTCACCGACTGGTGGGAAGACGAGGCACGCCTGATCGGAGTCGAAGAGAGCCAGGAGCTGGAATTCAAGGAGCGGGCCCACAACCTCGGTTCTGATCACGGGAAGCTCGAGTTCGCCAAGGACATATCCGCAATGGCCAACGGTGGCGGAGGTGTCATCCTCTACGGTGTCAGAACTGCGCGTGACCCTGCAATAGGCAGGGACGTTTCGGATCGGGTAACACCGCTCCTGGAAGGCGAGGTCAACGTCGCACAGCTTGAGTCGGTGGCACGGGACTGGATCTACCCGCCACAACGGACGCTTGAGATTCGCGAATGGCCGAACGGCAGTGGTCAAATGCTCGTCAGCATTCGAATTCCGCGGTTGGCAGAGCCAGATGCTCTCGCAATCATCCGTGGTGCCGAGCTTGATGAGCAGGTGAAGCGCAACGTCTTTGGCGTGGCCATGCGCCATGGCGATCGCGTCGATCATTTCAATCCCGATGAGATCTATCAGTGGATTCGCCTCGGTCGGAGGGTCGCCGGACTACCTCTCGGGATGATCGCTCATGAGCCCGACGGGCCAGGCCCTTCAGAGGAGGCCAATGCCGAGCTTCAATCTCTGCGTGATGTGTTCGCTGGCGGGGATTGGCCGGTCTATGTCCTCCAGGCATGGCCGGGGACTGCTGCGCGTCTGCGAGGTATCCATGACAGAGACGGTCTGCGCGGCGCGCTTGAGCATCAGGCACCCCTCCGCCCTCAGGGTGGCTTCAACCTGGGCTGGCTGCGGGAGGCTGACGTATACCGCGACGGAGGACTGTCGATGAGCTTGGGCGACCGCGAGGGGATTCGTGTGGTGCCGTCAGGGGTCATCACGTTCTTCGGGAATGGCGGCCCAGACCTTCTCGGGTGGGGCATGGATCGCCACGGAGAACAGCCGCTCGTGAATCCCACTGCCCTCGCCGAGCTGACCTACGAGTTCACGCGAATCGCTTTGGGCGTTGCGCTTCCCTCAATGCAACCCGCGCCGCAGCTTATCCTGTTCCGAGTTGCGATTCTGTATGCCGACCGGCCCCGGCCGATTGCTCTCAGGGCCGGGTATCCAACGATGTACAACTTCGCCGAGCCGGCCCTCTTCCACGGGGAGGAGCTCGTTGATGACCTCGAGATGCCCATCGATGCGGCGCCTGAGCTTGTAGCGGGTGAAGTACTCCGTGACTTCTACTCAGCCTTTGGGCTCGGCCGGGAGGCGATTCCTTTCCTCAACCGAGAAACCGGCGAATTTGATGTCAATCTGTTCCTGGAACGAGCGGCTCAGTGACCCAATCCCCGAGGAGGTGGCAACGTGTCCTCGCTTGGAGCTACGTAATGCGGACATCGGCTCCGAGATCGGGATTTGAAAGCTGAGTCGAAACTGGTGATCCGCTTTCGACTTCGGCGACGCGCAGGATCATTCGCGGGATTGCGTTCCGTAGCCAGGATTCCTCCCCGCTGGAAAGGAGCGCCTTCGGCCCTCCAACCTTTCGCCCCAGTTCAGGGTCATCTATGGCGCAGAGCCTTGCGATTCTGTCTAGAGCCGCTCTGCTTATGCCCAGCAACCGAGCAGCCTCCTTCCGGCCGCCATAGTGATCGTCTACTGCTGTGATGCACCAATACGCCCCGGCTAGTAGCCCCTCGCGGTTCTCCACAACCCGACGCCACTTCATCCTGAGCACTTCCGCAAATGGTGTCACCGTGAACATCGTTTGGGTCAGGTTTGGGTAGGCGCCGAAGGTCAACACGGCATCGACGCTGCTCGCGACTTCGACCGAAGATGCAAGGCCGACCTCTACCTTCCCCGGGGTCGGTCTGCGATCGACCACCGTCGCCTTTTTGAATCTGAAGCGCCAGCGGATCCTCGTCCTGAGTTCGGCCTCGAATTCCCAAGCTTCGAGTGCGGGCTCAAGAGCGCTTCGGGCTTTGGTCTCTGTGGCGAAGTGGTCGGTCGGCGTTGCTACCAACTGGGATCCCTCCAGTTGGCAAGAGAACCCATTGAGGTCAAGCTGGTCGCGCGCTTCTGGCGACAGCTTCACACTGTCGCTTTCGATGGTCACTCGATAGTGAAGCGACTCAACATGTGGATCGTTCACAGGACGGCCCCTATTGCCTCGGCGGTTGCCCGGATCGCCTCGGAATCGAGACCGCCCCGACTGTCGTTCTCCGACGTGAAGAGATTCTCGCTGAGCTCGTAGCCGTTGGCTAAGTACCAGTCTCGCTTCCACTCCCAGCCACGTCGGTAGTCCTTTCGGCTGAGCATGCCTAGGTGTTCCCAAACGATGAGGTCGCCTGCTGCATCGACGAAGGAGAAGTCGGGGCGAACTCGGACGCGATCGTCACCTGTTAGCTCGCGTTCGTAGGTGTAGTCGAGCCCCATCTCGAAGAGCATGTTGGCGATCACCAGCTCCGACTTGGAGCGAACGAGGTGACCCTTGAGGGTCTTGTGAATCAGGTGTTCGGCGTAGGGGATCTCCTCTTCTGCCTTCTCTCGAACCGACGCACAGAACAAGTTGGTGTTGCGGCGCGCCGTCTCGGACTCTTCCGGTCTCGTGAACCGGTACAGGATTGAGGGATCGCCGCCCTCGACGAATAGCACCAGTCGGCCCTGCGCACGCGTGAGTGCCGTATAAAGAAGCTCCCGCGACAACAGCCGGCTCGCCTGAGGCAGAATCATGAAGACCTTGTCGAACTGGCTCCCCTGTGCTTTATGCACGGTTAGCGCATATGCCAGTTCGAGGGGCGCGCCATCCTCACCGAATTGGTTCGGGTAGTAGTCGAACGTCCAGCCGGATCGACCGGAGAAGACCACTTTGAGGCTTCGGAACTTCTGCTCGTAGCGGGCAACGACGCCAATCTCGCCGTTGGCAAGGTACTCCTGCTCCTGTTGGCGCGCCTTCCAGTCATAACCTTTGCGGCGCTGGTTGCGAAGCTGGATCACCTTGTCTCTAAACACGATCTCTTCGTCGCCGAGCCGCACCCCACCCGGCCGACGGGCCTGTGCGAGCTCATAGGCGTGGAAGGTCCGCTGCATCCAGCGGTTCAGCTCAAACACGCCGTGTGGCTGCATGCGTACCGGCGACAGCACTTGGAATCGCTCAGCACCGTCAGCCTCGAAGAAGTCGAATCTACCCAATTCGTCAAACCCAAGTGCCTCGTTGAACCGGTCAACGTCGAAGGGATTCCCCATCCCCAGCTCGGTCGAGAACTCGTCCAGCAGCTTCGACTGGAGTTCATCGATCGAGTCCCAGGTGTGGATCTTCAGATCCTGAAAGCTTGCTCCCGAAGCGACCTCGTTCAGCACACGGTCGGCGTCGACTGGTTGTGGCTCACTGGTGAACCAGGAGGCAAGACGGAGTATGTCTGATCGCTTGTCGCCTGCGACCGTGCGCATTTCGTGGGTGAGCCGCCCGAGCGCCCCGGCGAGCTCGTCGTCCTCCTCCAGGGCTGGACCAAGTCGTGCGACGAGATCGGCGAACGGTCGACCGACTCCGATTGGTGGCAACTGATTGGGGTCGCCCACCAGGATCAGGCGCTCCACATGCGCCATGTCGAGCGCTTGGATCACCGCGTACAGGTCGTCCATCGTGAGCATCGAGCACTCGTCGATGATCACCGTCTTCTCCTGCTGGTGCTTGTCCTTACCGTCGAAGAGAGCCCGTTGGTGAAGGCCGTCGTAACGCCCTAGCGAGTACAGGAACTGGGCGATAGTGCGCGCCTCCTGGCCGGTGGCGCGGGCGAGCCGAACTCGCGCTTTGCCGGTGGGTGCAAGTAGCAGTACCCCATCGTTGCGAATGCCTTCAGCCTTAAGAAGAGCTCCGAGCACCGAGGTCTTGCCAGTGCCGGCGCGGCCGACCAGGACTCCGAGGCGCCGTGTTGAGATCCGCTCGAGTGCCTCGGCTTGGCTAGTTAATGCCTCACTGTGGCGCCTGTCGGAAAGATCGACCGATCCACCAGAAGACGTGATGGCTTCAATGATCAGATCCGGCCAGTCGACACCAAGCGAAGGCACTGGCTTCCGAGCGCGCTGTTCAAGAATTCGAGCGAGCCGCTTCTCTGTTGCCCGGTGCTGTGTGAGCTGGAGGACCGTCGTTGAGGCCTCGTCTTCGCTGAGATCGAACACTTCGACGACGCCAGACATCGCCTCAGCGTTAGCTCGAACCCAGTCGGTACCCACGACGATTTCCCGTGCGAGGTCCATCGTCTCCAGCCGCTCGAGGACTTCGGTCAGGCTGAGTAGTGAATCACCTTGTTCCGAGGCTGTGCGTAGCAGTGACACGATTGCAGCGCGTACTCGTCGCTCATCCTGGGTCGATGCAACGGTCGCTGGAGGCGGTACCGGGTGCCGCGCGGCGATTGTCGGATCGGGAAGTAACCCGCGATCAACGAGACCGATAGAAACCGCCGAGCTCTGGTCGTCGCCGAGGTCGGTTTCAACCATGCGGTACGGGTTGGCAAGAAGATCGGTGTCCGAGACGTCGGCCAGAGTCGCCTTCGTCCGTCTGGTTGGCTCGTACCAACGCTTCGCCTGATCAGCCGTCAGCGCAAAGCGAGATATGAGCTCAAGAATTGAACGCCGCTCCGGTTGCAGGCGAATCCATGTCTCGGCGAGTGCTTCGACTGAGCCGCGGTAGTTCTCATGTGGCAGATCGACAGTTCCGGCGAAGATGCCATCGATGACTGGCCAGGGATCAATGTCGGGCGTGACAGTGCCGCTGGATCCGAGCTCGTAAGCAAGAGCGGTACCCAACTCAATTCCGAAGGCTTCGAGTGCGGACCCCAGACCTGGGAAGGCTCCACGGTCATTCCAAGCGGTTGCGACCTGTTGGTTTAGCCACTGCTCCCGGAGATCCCACGGACCAGAGACGATACCGTGCCGCGCAATCGCTCGAACCGCTGCAAGCGCATCTGTGAGCGTTGCCAGCATCGAGTCCGGCCCCACGCGCTCGGCCGCATACGAGAAGTCGAAGAGGCGGTCACGATCGGGCGCCACAACGATTTCGGCTAACAGGTCCCGTCGACGCTCGTTCTCATCCGGGTCTCCAGTGTCCTCCAGGTAGTCGTGGTAGGGCAGCAGGAACCCGTCGCTGTCTTCGGGACGAATCGAATGATGAACTAGTCGCTCCCAAGTGGGATACGAGTCGGGCTTGGGCGACTGGTACAGCTGGATGGCGCCAACCTTCGTGACCCGTCCAACTCCCACAATGACTCTGGAAAGGGCGTCACCGAGCGGGTGGCCTTCCTTCGTGTAGAAAGCAACCAGGCTGCTCGATGGGGACAGTGATCCAAAGAAGTTGTCGAGAATCGCGACCTGCCGTTCTGACCCGAAGACCCACGGGCTCTTGAAGGGAGGATCAATGTCTCCGGGTAGTGGTCGACCAATCTGGTTCTCGACCCAGTCGGCGTTGTTGCGCAGCATCCATCGAAACGGCACTGCATAGGTCGAGTACGCCGGCACCGGGTAGATGGTCGGCTGAAGATGGCCATGGGTTTCAGATGCCTTCTTGATGCCTTGATAGGGGTGTTCGAAGCGACGGTGCCACTCGCTCGAATTCATGAATGCGCCAGACTCCTGGGCGCAAGGGGGCAATTGGTCGGCTGAAAGCGCCGAGAAGTCCGTGCCAGCCAGAGCTTGCTCTACCTCAGGGTTCTTCTCCTCCCTAATGCGTTGCAGGCAAACGCAATACGGGTTCAGCTCTGGGTCCCGGCATACCGAACCATCCCACCGGGAATCGTGCCAGGGAACTCTCAGCGTCAGATGGAACAATGTCGTCCTCCCTTGTCGTCACTCACGAATCTCAAGCCGACACGTCCAAGCCGACGTAGGTTCCTCCGCTGCCCAGCGCATGTTCAACGGCAACGAGCTTGCCAGCCTGCAGCAGTGTATCGACGGCATCGGAAATCTCACTTGGTGTCATGTAGCTGAGAGCGCCAAAGTGACGAGCTCGTTGAAGCGTCTCGGGAACGGAGTACTCGCCGTTTGGGCCGTACGTCCTTACCCCCTTGAGTGCCTTCTCGAACGATCCGCGACCGGGCGTCACGCCGAGCCGACTCGCCTCACGCACGATTCCGGCGACGGCATCCGACACTTGTCGAGTGACGAGGTCAGTATCGGCGTAGAGGATTGGGTCCACGAGGGCCAGCTGAGGTGGTTCGCCAACGCATTCATCGCAGGCGTCGCATCGACGTTCGGCTGGCTCGTCGAAGTGCATCAGAATCTGGCGGCGTCGGCAACCCCGGCCCTTGGCGTAGTTGAGCATGCCCTGAAGTCGATCGAATCCTGAACGTCGTAGGCGTCGCGTCTCACGCTCGGCAAGATCACGATCCCAGTCGTGAGTCCTGAAGATCAGTTCCATGGCTCGTTCGAATGGACGGAACCCGATAGCCTCTTGCGACGCGAGACTCAGCAACTCTTGCTCGAGTTCCCGGGGGTCCTGCGATAGGTTCTGCGCAAGTTTGGTCAGGTCGACTACCTCACGACCGAGTTCGCCGATTCCAGCGGCGGCAGCAATCTCTCGAACGCGTGCGCCGGTTTCGTCACCGAACCGAGTCAAGAGCCGAGTGAACGAGGTCGGGATGGCAAGCACCGCGCGCACTGCTATGTCCAAGCCTTGGTCGAGCGCCCCGGCGCGTTGGAGCAGATGTACACCAACTCGTGCTGAGATCTCATCGAGCCCGGTCGCCTCAGCCAGCGCCTCGGCACTGGCGAAGGGATGATCGAGAGCGGCAATCTCGTGAGCGAGCGAGTCCATCTCCTCAACAGTTGGCACGGTGGAGTTGGTTAGTCGCTTCACTAGATGCTCGTCGGCCGGTGAGTGGAGTAGCACCGCTATTCCGTTGACACTGGTGTCACGTGCAGCTCTGCCGGCTTCCTGGAAGTAGGCGTCGAGCGAGAAGGTGGGAGACCAATGGACGACGAACCCGATGTCAGGTTTGTCAACGCCGAGACCGAAAGCGTTGGTGGCGCAGATCACCTGAATCTGATCGCTCATGAACATCTCTTGGACGGCGGTCCGCTGTTCGGCGGGCATGCCTCCGTGATATTGGCGACTGGAGATGCCGTGGCTTCGCAGCAGGGCGGAGGCTGCCTCAGCTTGCTTCCGCGTGAGGCAGTACACGATTCCGGGTGCTTCGTCGTGGGCGAGGACGACTCGAAGCATCTCTGATCGCTTCTGCTTGTTAGATCTGCAGCGGATCGCAGAGAAATGGATGTTTGGCCGATTGACCGATCGCCGCTCGATAGAAGGCGTTCTGAGACGGAGCTGCTGGAGGATGTCGTCGAGGACCTCGCCTGGTGCCGTGGCCGTTAGAGCGACCCGAGGTACGTCGAGGGCACCGGGAAGTTGACCGAGGGCAGGAACAATCGATAGGAAATCGGGCCGGAAATCGTGTCCCCAGACCGAAACACAGTGTGCCTCGTCGACAGCGACGAAGCTGAGTCTGATCGAAGCTAGCGCCGCAATCAGCGTCGGATCCCGTAGGCGCTCCGGTGAGATGTAGAGAAGGCGGCTACCGCCGCCACGGACGACGTCGATGATCTCATCGCGTTCAGCCCCGGAGAGCCCGCCATAGAGGGCATGAGCCCAGACGAATCCGTATTGATCACGCAGGGAATCGACTTGGTCCTTCATGAGCGCAACGAGAGGCGATATCACCAAGCCAACTCCGTCCAGGCACATTGCAGCGGCTTGGTACACCAGTGACTTGCCAGCTCCGGTCGGAAGTAGACCCACGGCATCGAAGCCGTCTACGACGATGGCGCGGATCAGCTCCTCTTGTCCAGGCCGAAACTCCTCGATACCGAAGAGCTCGCGCACGGCTGCGAGTGCCTGTCTGACCTGGCCAGGATCTGCTGGATCCGCGATCGTCGTCTTCGCCAGGTCGGCTACTGCACGACGCGGACCGACACCTCGCGCAAGGTCATGTCGAGGTTCGACGCCGAGCGTTGAAGCGAGGTCGTCCAAGAACTCGGGCTCGTCCGCTGGATACGAAATCGGGACGCCCTCGGGTAGCGATGCCAGAAACTCTGATACGTACGTCATCCCGGTTCTCATTCGGCGGTCGAGCACGGTGACGACGCCGCGATCGTGCTTCGTCCGGATCAACCGCCCAAAGCCCTGTTTGAAGGCAAGAGCTGCCATGGGGACGGCGAGATCGAAGAAAGGATCTCGTCCACTGGCCTCGAGATGCTCGGACCGGGCTTCGAGGATGGGATCGGCGGGACTGGCGAATGGGATCTTCTCAACCAGGACGGATCGGAGGGTGTCCCCGGGCGCGTCGAACCCTTCCCAGAACGAACGAACGCCAAAGAGCGAAGCGTCCGTGCTGGTCCTGAACCACTCTGCGAGCTCTCTCGTGGATGTCCCGGGGAGCTGCGCGCGAAGTTCAAGTCCTTCATACCTGATTGCCGGCTCGGCAAGCTCGTAGGTCGCTGCAGTCCGCTTCCGGCTTGTGAACACGCCAAGGGTCCCTCCCCGCGAAGTGCCAATAGCCGCAACCGCTGTATCGGCCACTGCTTCGACGAAACTCTCCTCCTGGTTTGCACGCGGCGCAGGGAGATGGCGAGTAAGAATCAGGCGGGCCTGTGATTCGTAGTCGAAGGTTTCCGGGAGCGCCGAAGCGGTGAAGTCGTCCGCTGCGAGGCGTTCTCGCATGAAGTTGAAGGATCCGCCGACGCTGAGCGTCGCAGATGTAGCAATCACAGATCCCGCAGAGTTGTAGATTTGCTTGAGGGTGTCGCTGACATCCACCGGTACCCGCGAGACCGAGATTCGTGGAACCTCCCCGTCGGTGTGCTCCCAAGTCGAGAAGGTCACATAGGAGTCGTCGGACGCGTTCAAAGCCAATAGGCAAAGCTCGATGATCTCGTCGGCGTGCGCCGCCTCAGCGCGTAGCCGGATTCTCAACGCGTTTCCACTGAATCCTTCCTCGACGGCCCGACCTTCCGACAGGCGAAGGAGGTCGTAGGCTGCATCCCGCAACTCCTTGACGAGTTCTGAGAAGGTGAAGAGTGTCTGCCGGGCCTCGAGGAAGAGGAACCTTCGATCGTCAACGCCGGCCCTGAAGCGGTGAACAACGGGATAACCGTCCGGGTCGGGCGAGCCGACGAACTCGCCGAGATACGTGGCAAGCCTTGTGGCGAACAGCTGAATCGCCTTTCGTGCTCGCCGTACAGATTCGAGAGTCTGGGCGTAGGCCGGATCAGTCCGCGCTCGAAGCCCGAACCCGCGGGCGAAGTTCCGGAGCAGGCCTTTCGAGTGCTCGACATCGATCAGGCGATTCAGCCAGGCGACTACAGCGGCAGGGATCAGCTCGTTCGCAAGCGCGTTTGTGGCTGCATCCTCGAGGGTGTGTGCCTCGTCAACGACCAGTGCATTTGCGTCGAGAAGCGCTGGTGACGAGGTGAGGCTGTCGTTGACAAGGAGCGCATGGTTGACGGCTACGACGCTTGCTGCCTGAGCGCGTGCCCTAGCTGTGAAGAAAGGGCAGATGTTGATGAAGTCGCAGTTGTTGCCTTCGCAGGTGTCGCGATTGAGTCGGATCGTCGTCCGGATTTCAGCCGCATCAGGATTGTTTCGGGTCAGCCAGAAGTCTGTGAGCTCCCCGAGTTCGGCTTCTGCGGCTGTTGCGAGGAGCATCAGGAGTGAGGCAACCTCAACGGCCGCGGCTGGCGATAGTGGCGACTGGGCAGCGGCCAACAGGTCGCGCGTACAAACGTAGTTCTCCTGCCCCTTTAGAACGGCGATTGTGCCCTCGATCAAACCGTCGTGCTTGAGGCGGTCGAAGTCTCCCTGCAACTGCGTCTGTAGTGCTTTCGTGTGAGTCGAGATCCAGATCGGGTTCCGTGCTCTGGCAGAGGCTGCGATGGCCGGGATTAGGTAGGCGAATGTTTTGCCGGTCCCGGTCGGTGCTTCTACCAGCAGCCTCGAGCGATCCTTCAGCGTGGCCTCGACTTCGATCGCCATCTCATGCTGTGCCACGCGGTACTCGGCGGTGGCAATCGTCTTCTCGATTAGCCCGCCCGGCTCGAAGGCATACGCCACAGCAGGAGCGGACGGAGGATCCGCTTCGATTTGTAGCCACGGAGAGGCCAGCTCAGATGTCCAGCGCCCGTCGTCGGGCATCTCGGCAGAGGCCAGCAACCTGCTCCAAGGGTGTTCTGCATTGCCAAGGAGCGCTCGGATGGCCTGCGTTGGGAGTGCAGGGGAGTTGAGTCGCTGAACGAGATGCCGTGCGACTTGCAGTGTCGTTTCGCAGTCGGCCGATGCTCGATGGGCTTCAGATTGATCCACGTTGCATAACGAGGCGAGGTTGTCGAGAGATCTGCTAGCCGCAGTAGGGAATGCGACTTGAGCGAGTTCAAGGAGCTCAAGGACGGTATCCGGAACGAAGGAGTCGTCAACTCGTTGGATTACTGCGATGTCATATCCGACGTTCTGGCCAAGCACCGGAGTGTCACCGACGAACTCAATGAGCCGGGCAACCGCGTCCTGGGCTTCTGGTGCAGCGCGAAGGTGTGGAGTCTCGATTCCTGTAAGCGCAGACACGCCAGGCGGAACCTCCGGTGCATAGACCAGGGTCGAGAACTCCTCTGCTAGTTTCCAATTGACAACGCGAATAGCCGCAATCTCGATGAGCTCCGCCTCGGCCGGGTTCGGGCTGGTGGCTTCGACGTCGAGGATTACGAACTCCTCGATCTGATCCCCTTGTGCCGAAGCGTCGGGCGCGTCCGCCGGATCATGTGCGATCACACGGCCCCTTGCTCCCGGGACAGGGGCATCATCGGCGAGGCGCCACATTCCTGACTCGCTGACGAATCTGTCATCTTCCTCGAGCAGGGCCTCTAGGGCGTGGAGCGGAAGCAGCGAGATTCGATCATCGTTCTCGGCGGCCGCCTCGCGCAGATGTCGAAGTCCGAGGGCGCGACTCCTGAGGTGCGATGCAACGACATCCGTAACCGATTCGAATCTCTCGTTCACGCGCTGTCCCCGCTGGGTCCCCGGAGTGGCGCCCAATCCATCTCGATGAAGTGGAACAGACGGCGCCGGTGAGCTGGTCGATACAGCTTGGCCAGAGCCTTCTTCTCGATCTGTCGAATACGCTCCCGGGTTACGTTGAACTCTTGGCCGATCTCTTCAAGAGTGCGCGGCACACCGTCGTAGAAGCCGAACCGGAGCGCTATCACTTTCGCCTCGCGGTCGCTGAGGGTGTCCAAGAGACTCCTCATGTTCACCGCAAACATCACCGAGGTCGCAATCGCGCAGGGATAGTCTTCCACCGTGTCATCGGCGGCCTCGGTATCGAGCATCTGCCGAGGGTCGTCGATCGACAACGTCGGTTGGTCAAGGCGAAGGAGCTCATCCACCTCTCCTGGGTCGATTCCCAGCTTCGCAGCGATCTCGGATGAGGATGGATCACGGCCGAGTTGCACCATCAGCTCGCGGGCAGTTCCCTTTACCTTCCCAGCTCGCTCAAACACGTGAACCGGGAGTCTGATTGTGTGAGATCGGTCTGCTATTGACCTCGTTACCGCCTGTCGAACCCACCAGGTCGCGTATGTAGAGAACCTGGTCCCGCGTGTTGGGTCGTATTTCTCGACGGCGCGTCGCAGGCCGAGGTAGCCCTCTTGAATCAGATCGGCCAGTTCGAGAATCGATCCTTGCGCCATGCGCCGGTACCTGGCTGCAATGCGAACAACCAGCCGGAGATTCTGTGTGACGAACTCCTCGCGCGCTTCGTCACCTCTGCGGATTGTCAGGCCAAGTTCCATCTTTCGGTCATGGTCCGCCTCGTCGCGGTGCAACTCGACCTCAGCCTCTTGCGCCGCAGCAATGGCCCGCCCGAGCTCACGTTCGCGTTCGGCTGAGAGCAGGCTGTGCCGAATGTCATCTAGGTGTTGTTCCAGCCCGTCGAATATGGAGCTCTTGCGCTTGCCCCAGACCCTTGGGAGATGGGGTGCCTCGCGGGGACTCAACTCGTCGAGTGCCACTGCCTCTGGATCATCCCAACCATCGCCATCCCAAATCGACGCGGAGTGAAAGTCGGCAAGGCCGTTGATTGGCTCGACGTCTATTAGGTCATCGGAGACGAAATACCAGTCCTTGAGATGCCGCCGCAGCTCACCTGGCTCTATGTCAGATCCCTTGAACGCAAGGTAGGCCCACAATGTCTCGAACCGTGCAGGTAACCCGATGCGGTCCAGCGCGGCATCGCAGAGCCCTCGGACGTCGTCTCCGCCGGACTCGAAGGCTCTTGTCGGGGTCCCTCGCGCAAACCCGGCCACTCGGACTGGTATCCGGATGTTGCCTGGCAATCCGTCTGGTCGGAGAGTTTCGACTGTTGCCCCGGGCCCCAGCCGGTCCCAAACGAAGGTCTTGAGGCTCGACGTCGTCCCGGCCGAGACCACGATGCTGGCAGTCGATCCATCCGGCAGCCGGACATCGTGCTGCCCGCCCGGCCAATCGGGCAGGGGTAGCTCACCCGCAACATACTGAGATTGAGAAAGCTCAATCCTCTGCCATTGCCTCTGGGGACGGTGAGTAGTACCCGTCATCAACGGTCGCCTTGTCGCTGCCATGACCTATTCAAACCGTCACGTGGGGCGGAAACCAATGTGGCCGCTAATCAGTAGCCAGACATGAAGTGATTCGGCGCGGATCGATAGAACTGGAGGTGTTCAGGCCGGCCTCGTGAAAGGTATTGGTATCAGCTTCGCCCTGCCAGCCGCCGAGCCATCTCGAGTAGAAACTCGACGTCCTCGGTGCTCGTGCCGGCGAGCAGCTCCCGCAGCACGGTGAGGGCTCCACGCTCGGTACGGCCCGGCGGCGGTGACGGGGCGACGCCTGCCTCCAGCGGCATCAGCTCACTGCGGGAATAGCGGGCGGCGGCTCGCTGGTCGCGCCGCGTGAGTGCCCGGTCGATTTCATCGAGTGGGTCAGTTCTACGTCGGGTCCGGTGGGGGAGAGGCGGGTACTACCACCGCCCTCGCGATGGAGTTGCTGAGGTGAGGGGCCTCTCGGCGTTCGATAGGGCGTGATCTGCGTGGCCAGGCAACCCAATGCCTAAGTATCCGAGCTCTCGGTGGCTGGTTAGCTTGCGTATGTGCCTGGATTCTGGGCGGGAGCCGGAGTCCCGAGCTTGGACAGTGACGCCCACACCCTTTCGTGATTGCGGCGGCGGCGATCGCCTCGATGTTGGCTTCGTGGACGTTCCCGTCATCGTCGAGAAACGTTCCGCCTGGCGGAAGAGTTGCGGCCACGGCCAACCCACTTCCAAGTACGAGTAGCAGCGCGCCTGTGGCGATCGCCATGTGCTGGTTCCGCTCAACCACTCGATGAACGCGCAACGCCAACTCCAGGTCTCGCCAAATACCACGATACCGCCGTGCCCAGCCCCGCAAGCTACGCTCAACATGAATCGAAGGGGGCGCGCTGGTTGGCCGTCGTTGGGCAGTCCCAGTTGCGGTGCCACAGCTGGTGCGTCTGCTTCCCTGAGCGGAAGGCGGAGGCGCAACGATGGCGAGGCTGACACGATCAACACAACAGCCGCTCTACGCGGCCGCCGGGGTGTTCATCGACGAGGCGATGCGATCCGACGGGTCGCTCATGTTTCCCGGGCGTCGAGTGTGGACGCTAGAGAATGTGCGCGAGTTTCACAGGCTCTTCGTGGAGCAGGAGGACACCTCAAAGGACTCATTCAACAAGAAGATGCTTCGACAACTCGAGTCGGCATCGGACGATATCTTGGTGCTCGCTGCTGAACTCGTCTTCTTCCATTCGCTCGGGGTGTACAACCAGAAGAGCGGCTCAAAGCGGGCCATGATCGAGCCGCTCCTCGAGCGCGCAGGTGTCGAGTTTCCTCCCGCGCTCGACAGTGCGCTCGAGGATGGAGTTTCAAACCAGGGTGCAGCCCTGTCTAATCGAGATAAGCACATCAAGCTGCTGGTTGAATTCATGCTTACGTGGAAGCAGCTTTCAGTTGAGGAGGCAAGTGCACTGCTATCCGATGCTGCAGCTTTTTGGCGGTTTGTGTTCGACATCCCCGGTCGCGCTGGCGATATCACGCAGCGAAACATGCTCATCCACCTTGTGTTTCCCGATGAATTCGAACCGATTGCTTCGGCGGGGGTGAAGAACGACATCGTGAAGGCTTTCGATGATCACATCTCTGACGCGGATGCCAACATCGACCAGAAGCTCGCAGAAATCCGACAAGCGCTATCGGGAAAGCACGGCCCGGATTTCAACTTCTACGACAACGACGTGAAGGTGCGGTGGGGCACAGTCCAAGAGTCTCTCCCAGATCTTCCGTCCGATCCCGTCGAATCGATAGCGGCCATGATGGCTGCGATGTACCCGGATGGCGATCTGCGGGTGCTGATTCTCAACCTCCTTGTAGACGCAATTGAGATGGCACACGCAGTGAACCCGGCATCCTGGGGAGTCGGTCCCGACGCCAAACACACCTACATGGGGCTGAACGTAGGCAGGCTGGCGACGATAGGTCTCCATCCGGAGCGTGTTCTGATTACGCTCGATGAGCCGTCATTGGAGGAATCCACCCGCGCTCAGCTCGACGAAGCGGGCATGAAGGAAGGCGGGTTATTCCGCTCTGTATCGACCTCTCGATACTGGCATATCGAACCTGACGCGCTACCGGGTCTGCTAGATCAGATCATGCCTGCTCTTTCCACTCATGTGGAGAACGCCGCCACCGCAGTCGTTACGACGCCGTACGCTCGGTTTCATTCGCATGCTGCGTTGGAGTACCTGTCATCGGCAACCAACCGAAAGCTCCCGGAGCCGGTGCAGCGAAGCATGCCGGAGATCCCCGGGAAGTCTGGTTGGGACGGCTTTGTTGCTTGGGCCACCCGGGTCTTTGACGAGGAACGCTTCGACGTATGGGAGCGCGACTACAAGCTGGCGATTGCCGGTCGCCTTCAGGCTGCGCGAAACGCATTCGAGGCCGAGTCGGAGGAGTGGCCGACGCTTCTGAGGGCCGCTTTCACAAAGGAGAACAACCTCACGCCGTGGCAGCAGCACAGCAAGTTCTACGAGTGGGCACGAGAAGAACAGGGCGCCGCTCGTTCTGCATTGAGTGCTATCTGGAACGCTGAAGCCGAGGTGTCGGAGAGAATTCGGGGATTCTGCCGCGCCTTGCCGCCCGAAGTCGTCGGCGGCTCCGGTACCCGCCTCGCGATTGCGTCGTTCCTCCTGATGGTTGAACCCGCTGCCCATCCGATCTTCCGGCCGACACCCTTCAAGGAGGCTTATCGCCTTACTGGTTGGGATGCCCCTTCAGCCGATGCTGATGAGGCGGACAACTACGAGGCGGCTCTCGCCTTCATGGATGAGCTGCGTAGACGTCTTCGAGAGGTCGGAGTCGAAACCCGTGATCGGTTGGATGCCCAGGGACTCGTGTGGGCCGTAGTGAACTGGGATCAGCCCCCGCAGTACCTGAGTCCCGAGGAGCGGGAGCGATTGATCCGCTTCAAGAGTGGCAAAGTTGACAGTCTTCCTCCCGAACCGGCCGCACCGGAGGTTTCGACGCCAGTAAGCGCGGAGGGCTATGTGGAGCCGTCCTTCGACGAGATTCTGCAGCACTTCAGTGATGCGCACTTTCGGATCGCTTCGCAGACCCTTATGCGCTACCACCTGTCGCTCAAGACACGCGGTTTCGTGATCCTGTCCGGTGTCTCGGGTACAGGGAAGAGTTGGCTGACCCGCCTCTACGCGCAAGCCGTTGGCGGCGAGTTTCAACTCGTACCAGTGGCGCCCAACTGGACCACAAACGAGGATTTGCTGGGCTTCCACAACCCGGTCACAGATTCGTATGTCGATACTGACTTCACGCGTTTCCTGCGGAGGGCGGTTGAGGAACAGAACCGGGCAGAAGGAGCCGGAACAATGCCGCGCCCATTCTTCGTGGTCCTCGACGAAATGAACCTCGCCCGCGTCGAGTACTACTTCGCCAAATTCCTGTCAGTGATGGAGGCCCGAGACCAGGAAGACGTGGTCGTGGAGCTATCTGCAACCGAGCGCCTCCCCTTACCCAGAAACCTGTTTGCGGTCGGCACAGTCAACGTCGATGAGACAACGCACGGCTTCGCCGACAAGGTCTATGACCGTGCCCAAGTGATCGAACTGCCGATTGGTGAAGAGGATCTCGCCGCGCACATAGGAGACGTCGCTCACGCTCCGTTGCTTATATCGATCTGGCGGGCAGTCGCCCGGGTCGCGCCTTTTGCCTATCGGGTTGCCGATGAGGTCGACAGGTACGTATCTGGAGCAGAAGACGCAGGCTTGGAATGGGACAAGGCTTTGGATCATCAAGTCCTGCAAAAGGTGTTGCCGAAGCTGGCCCGCGCCGACGATCGGGTCGGTGAAGCACTTACCTCGCTACAAGAGGTCTGCGAAGGCACGTTGCCGTTGAGTGCGGCGAAGGCGGCCACAATGCACCGCCACCTCGAGGATCATGGCTTCGCCTCCTACTTCTAGCCACTTGTGGTGGTTCATCGATAGCGCCGGCAACCCAATTGATCGGCCTGCTGAGTGGATCAACGCTTATGTCGAGGTCGATGTCGACTCGCATGAGTGGGAGTCGGTTGAAGTGCGTGTTCAAGGCGTCGCACTATCTGTGCAGGCTCGCAAGGTGGGCGACCGAGCGAGAGTCGTCGTGCCGTGGGAGAGATCGCCAGCGGGCCGCTATCGGATAGAGGTCACAACCCCCGTTGGCTCGGCTCGGCAGGAAGTTGTGGTTCGACCGACCAAGATCTCGCAGACAGAGCTAGATGCGATTGTTGTCGACCTCGAGACGCGCCTCGCGCCGACTATTGCACTTGCGCTGCAGCGAATGGGGGCGTTTGCGGGACTCAAGATCAACCCTCCTGGTGATACAACTCTGGCCGCCGAGATGCAGCGAGTCAGGGTTGCGGTCAAGGGTGACGACCGCGTCCGCGGTCTGCTTTCACTCATGGGGGATATCAGTCGGGATCCCCATCGCCGGCTGCATGCCAACGAGCCTTGGGTCAAGACGGAACGAGCTCGCCGACCATCTCCAACGCGGCTTGCGGCCGCGTTCGCCAAACCTGACAATCTGGGTGTCGGGCAGCGCCCGCTGGCGGTGGCTGATCGCCGAGTTGAGCACACCTACGACGTATACGAGAACCGCCTGCTGAAGCTCTATCTAGCTCGCTTGGATGCACGACTCCGTCGGCTGCGTTCAGTTGCGACCGACCTTGCAAAGGATGCGCTGGCCGCGGAGGCGTATGAACTGCACCAGGACCTCGAGCGCAAAGCCGCGTCGGCGACCTTCCTCCGCGAGGTCGCAGTTCCTGCTCATGGGCCCAGTCAGGTGAGCATGGTCCTGCTGAAGCGACCCGACTACCGCGCAATGCTTGCGTCGTACAAGAGGTTCCATCGGCACATGACGGTCGTGCTCGATGATCCGCTTCTCGATGCTCCTTTGTCGGATGTCCCCAACCTCTACGAGTTGTGGGGAACGCTCAAAGCTGCCGAAAGCCTTGTCGCTGTCGCTGCTGAGCTTGGCTTCCAAGTCACCAGCAATGAGTTGGTTCGGCGGCGGGCAGGCGACCTTCGGCTGGTATCGAGAGGGGCGAACTTGCGCCTCACCCATCCCGAAACCGGCGTCGTGGTGGTCTTCAGGGAGCAATCATCCTACGTGCCGAGCGGGTCGGGGCTTCGGAGCATCACCTTCAGTCAGGTCCCTGACATATCCGTCGAGATCAGGCGGCATGGATCGCCGATCGACCTATATCTCTTCGACCCGAAGTACAAGGTGCAGCCCAAATCCTCTGGCGACGATGACCAAGATGGCGATGTGGAGCTCTTTCCGGGGGGACCCAAGAAGGTGGACATCGACAAGATGCATGCGTATCGCGATGCGATCCGACGCTCGGACGGCTCACGTGCCGTTCGATATGCAGCGATTCTGTACCCAGGTGAGGAGCGAAGTTTCACGGATGGACTAGCCGCCCTGCAGTGCAGGCCTGCGAAGAGCGCTGAGCTCGGCGAGACGCTTGGTTCGCTAATGGGTGAGTGGTTGAGTTGATCGGTCGGAGTGTGAGCGTTCTGGGCGAGAGCGGCGATATCCGGCAGCGGCTCTCGCGTTGTGCAAGGACCCGCGTTGGGAGGAATGCGAAGTGAACCAGGACATACCCGAGATAGACGACTACGAGACGCTCTACTCGCGCAGCCTCGAGGCTCTGCGACATCGAATCGGCAGGCATCTTGGGAACGACCTCAAGCGTGACAATTATTCGTTGCGGAAGATCCTCGAAGCAGCGGATCTTCCGCCAGACGAAGTGCCCGACGAGTTCATCGCACTTCTGATCAGAGAGAACTGGCACTCGGTATCTGGCTTCAAGGTCGGTGAAGCATCCCGGCGGGTGGTGGGAGAGTGGGATCGTATCCGGCCGCCGGACAAGCTGCTCGGGACCGAGTCCGTCACCCTGGAGAACACAACAGTGCTCGGCGGCACTGGCTACCCCCTAAGCCAGGGTCGAACGGTCAGCGTAACGTTCGACAAGGAAGACCTAGCTATCGCTGCGACCAACACGACAATTAGGATCGCGTACGAGAAGATTGAATCAATCGACCTCTCTGGCGGAACACAGGCTACCGGAGGAGGCTTCATAGGCGGGGGCTTCGGCCTTGAGGGTGCGGCCATCGGCATCTTTGCCGCCTCCGCACTCAACGCTCTCACAACGAGCACGACGACCTGGACCGTGCTCGGGATAGTGACCGACGACGGTGAGCTATTCCTTCACTATGACCAGGCAGAGCCCGGCGCTCTTCGGATTCTGTTGTCCCACGCGTTTACCGCCGTACGTCGAGCTCGCAAGACAGATTGAGGTCTGGACGCTCGGTCCGCAGAGCCACCCTCCAGGCAGGAGCGAAAAGCGGACCTAAACCAGCTGCTCCAGAATCGTCGGGTCCTTGATCTCGCTGTCCCGGGCCAGCAGCACCACCTTGGACACCACCTCGGCGGTCTTCGGGTCGTCGTCGGCGAAGGGGAGGAACAGCCGGCGCCGGTGTTGGGCGCCCACCGGGATGATGCACACCGCACCGCCCGGTTGGCGGTGCACCACGCCCGACCCCAGGTGCACGTTGTACGTGCCCAGCTTGCCTTCGATGATCGAGTGGTGGTTCGAGAACCGCACGTTGTCGAAGTCGAGCAGCATCGCCGTTTCCCGCACCAGGGTGCGGCGCATGTCCACCGTCGATGCCGACGCCTCCGGGTCGACGCCGCCCATATGCGCCACCGACACCACCAGGTCGACGTCCCGCATCGCCTCCGAGAACAACCTGGGCGGCACCTCCTCCAGCTGCACCGGCTGCCACGACCCCCGCTCGGTGAACAACACCGCCTGCAGCGTCATCCCCTCCACCTCAGCCGGGGTGAACCAGCCGCCCTCCATCGTCACCCGCACACTCAGCCCCTGGTCGTGGAACGTCTTGACCGGCCCCTCCTCGGGATGGGTCACCCAACCCCGCGACCCGAACAACGCCGCCGCCTGCTTCGGGTTCACCTGATGGCCGGCAAACCGCAACGACTTCACCCCATCCTCAGCCTCGGCCGCCGTCGGCACATACAACTCCCGGAACAACTGCTTGAACGGCTGGGTCCGCTCCGACGCAGCCAGCCGAAGTGGTCATAGACGCGGCGCTTCGTCATCCGTCGCCCGTCGACGTGCTTCCGCAATCCTCTCGTCAGGATTCATCCGCTGTTTCGCTCGCATCGCACGAGGCCGTAGTCGAGACGGT
>Ga0180436_10000682_pt1 | contig 34410 bp, 30 predicted proteins | sample SS_ome_2_FD_132434 | JGI IMG/M metagenome (GOLD analysis project Ga0180436, IMG submission 132434) | Hypersaline lake sediment archaeal communities from the Salton Sea, California, USA - SS_3_S_2 metaG | ecosystem: Environmental > Aquatic > Non-marine Saline and Alkaline > Hypersaline >... | reverse complement strand
ATCCAAATGGTTGGTCGGTTCATCCAGAAGCAGTACATCAGGTTTTTTAAGAATGAGTGAAGCCAGTGCCACACGACGTTGTTCTCCTCCTGAAAGTGAAATGACAGGACGATTCTCATAGGTCTTAAGATGGAATTCCTGCATTACCCGTTCTATTTTGTCATCAAGGCTCCAGGCATTGTGATGGTCAAGAAAAGAGGAGACCTCTTCAAGCTTTTTTAACAGATCTTCATTTTCAAAATCCTCAGCAACTGCAAGGCTGAGTTTGTCATATTCCTCTTTTGCATGCTTCAGTTCGGTCAGTTCATTCAATATGGCATCTCGTACAGAAAGTCCCGGTTCAAAATGAGGCTGCTGTGCAAGCATCTCTATCTGCACAGATCTGTCTATGACCCTTTTACCTTCTGTGGGTTCCTCTTGACCCATAATGATCTTCATCAGTGTAGATTTACCACAACCGTTTTGCCCAACGATCGTTACACGTTCACCTTCATTCAGATGAAAATCCACCCCATTAAGAAGCAATTTAATGTCATACTGTTTTTTGATATTAAAGAGGTCAATGAGTGCCAAAAATGTTCCTTGTTTTATGTTGGGGGTAATTATATCAAATTGAGTGGGATTTAAGGCTTGATTTGGTATATTCCTTCCATTAACTACCAAGGAAATCTATGTTAGAAATCATTATTATTTTATACTCGCTTTATACATTTATGAAACTCTATATATCGATCATGCAGATAGGGTATATCAATGAAGAAAAGAGAAAAACACCAGTACTTATGTCGGCTGATAAATATCTCACAGCAGGAAACTATGCAGTGGCCAATGGAAAACTTTCTCTTGTGACGACATTTGTGGATTACCTGGTATTTCTCTGGTGGGTCATCAGCGGTTTTGCCTGGCTCTCTTCTATGGTTCAAGTAGAAGGTACTTTGATGCAAGCCGTACTCTTTTTATTTGGATTTGTCATTGTCAATTATATTATAGGACTTCCGTTTGAGCTTTATCAAAAGTTCAAGATTGATGAAGCGTTCGGATTTAACAAAATGACAGCAAAGATGTATATGGTTGATGTCATCAAATCAACTCTTCTGTTTATCGTTTTAGGCGGTGCTGTATTTGCACTTTTATCTTGGATCATAGAGAGTTATGAGGCATGGTGGATCTGGGGTTTTGCAGCGATGTTCACTGTGGCGATCATAGCGAACCTCTTGGCCCCTACCTTTATGGCGCTATTTAATAAGTTCTCGCCACTTGAAGAGGGAGAGCTCAAGGAGAAGATCACGGCGATGATGAACCAGGCAGGACTGAAAAGTGATGGGATCTTTGTGATGGATGCAAGTAAACGCGACAGCCGTCTGAATGCATTTTTTGGTGGATTGGGGAAAAGCAAACGTGTAGTGCTTTTTGACACACTGTTAGAAAAGCTCAATACCAAAGAGCTTCTTGCAGTACTTGGTCATGAACTGGGGCACTTTTCACATGGTGATATTTGGAAAAATATAGGGTTGATGGGTGTACTGCTGTTCATTGCATTTTATCTTTTTGGACATTTGCCAGATGCACTTTTCACACAGATGGGTGTGATCCCTGAAGCAGGAGTACAGATCGCGATGCTGATGTTATTACTCCCGCTTGTAAGTTTCGTCTTTACACCATTTATGTCTTACGTGAGCCGTCACAATGAGTATGCAGCAGATGAGTATGGTTCGCAAATGGGCGGTAAAGAGAATCTTGTCTCTGCCCTGATGAAACTGGTCACCGAAAATAAAGCATTTCCAAAGTCACATCCATTGGTGATCTTCTTTTACTATACGCACCCGCCAGTACTTGAAAGACTGAAAGAGTTGGGCTTTGATGCATCTAACACTATAGCCGGTGAAGAGGCAACATTACCTAAAGAGGGTATCTTTTCACAGATGGACAGAAATGACAATTAGAGAGGGGCTCTCTTGGGCAAGAGAAGCACTTCAAGAGGCGTGTGAACGTCCTTCTTTTGAAGCCGAACTTCTTTTAGCCTATCATCTTGGTAAAGATCGTACTTACCTGATCATACATGAGTTGGAAGATATCACTGATATAGATGCATTTGAAGCACTGATACAAAGAAGAGCGCTACATGAGCCCTATGAGTACATCGTAGGATCAGCCAGTTTTTATGATATCCATTTGGAAGTTGAAAAGGGTGTGTTGATACCCCGTCCTGAAACAGAGATACTCATTGATCTGGTTTCAGAGATCATAGAGAGTGAAAAGATCACTCGGATCGCTGAGATAGGTGTTGGTTCGGGAGCAATCTCCATTGTATTAGCACGTAAATTCCCTGATCTTCAGATCATTGCAACAGATATATCTGATATACCCCTTAAAGTAGCAGGTCAGAACATTAAGAGGTTTGGTTTAGAAGGACAGATAGAACTTCGTAAATCGAATCTACTTGATGAGGTATCAGAACCAGTAGAACTCATTGTATCCAATCCTCCTTATATCGCAGAAGATTTTTTACTGGAGTCCAATGTTGTTGACTATGAACCAAAGGAAGCACTTTTTGGTGGAAGCGTCGGAGATGAACTGCTTAAGCAGATCATCTTGGATGTGAAAAATAGGGGTACAAAGTATCTTGCCTGCGAGATGGGATATGATCAAAAAGAGCCTTTACATGATTTTGTTAGTCAAATCGGTGTAGAATACATAAAATTTTACAAAGATCTGGCAGGGTTTGATCGCGGGTTTGTAATACAATTTAATGAAAGTGAGTCAAAATGAATAAATATTTTAGAATGCTAACTATGGCATACCTTATACTCTTGGGAGCGATGCTTGGTGCTGGACTCTATGCGGGTATCGTTGTTGCACCCGTGACATTTAATACTGACCAGTGGATAGGTACTGAAGTACTAACTCAGTTCCAGGAGGGTCAGATCATGACAGAGAACTTTTTGAGACTCTCTTATCTGGTCAATGTAGTCGTTGTCAGTGTCATACTCTATGAAGGTTATAAGTATAAAAAGTTTGAGCGTGACACTTTGACGCAGATCGCAACATTTTTTGTATTGGCAACCGGACTGCTTTTTGCACACTATTACATCCCGGACATCATCGCAATGCAAGGTCAAGGTGTAGAAGCAACACAGACAGAAGCATTTATCAATACACATAAAGGAAGCGAGATCAATTTTAAGGTCTTCTCTATAGCACTCATAGTACTTATGGTTCAGAATATGCGTAAGGCATGTAAGTAGCAGAATGAATGAAGTTTTAGAACACCCTTTTAAGCCGATAGTATTTAGTGATACACAAACACTGATACTGGGATCCTTCCCGAGTATCCAATCGTTTGAAAAGAACTTTTACTATGCGCATCCGCGTAATCAATTTTGGAAGATCCTTGAGGATATGACAGGTTATCCTGTGAATAACCGTGATCAAAAGATCTGGCTGCTTAAAGAGTGTAAATTTGGACTTTGGGATATGATAAAAGGTTGCAGTAGAGAAAATTCACTTGACTCTTCTTTGGAAAATGAAGAAGTGAATGATCTAGCTACATTCTTAGAAGAGCATTCTAGTATCAGTAAACTGGCGTTTACAGGGAAAAAATCAGAGGCACTCTTCAAGACACATTTTCCTCATTTGGATATAGAAACGGTTTATCTTCCTTCACCTTCGGCGGCTTATGCTAAAATGAGTTTTGAGAAAAAAGTGTATGAATATAAAAAACAGTTAGGATATGTGTAATGGCAGTCTGGGCAATTGGCGATATACAAGGATGCTATGGTTCCTTAAGAGAATTACTCGATAAAATCAATTTTGATACGCAAAAAGACAAGCTTTGGATCGCAGGAGACCTTGTAAACAGGGGAGAGGGTTCTCTGGAGACTCTGGAGTATCTATACAGTATCAAAGAGAGTGTTGAGATCGTTCTTGGAAACCATGATATAACCCTTATAGCAGCCTATTATGGTATTAAAAAGTCCAATCCGACCCTTGATCCTATACTTGAGTCACCTGAAGCTAAAAAGCTCATAGATTGGCTTAGAGGACAGAAGTTTCTTCATGTGGATTATGATCTTGGGTACTGTATGGCTCATGCAGGTGTCTCGCCTGAGTTTGATCTGGGTATGGCAATGATGTATGCAAAAACTGTGGAGGAGAAACTACAAGGGGAGCATGCTGCTATCTGGCTCGAACAGATGTTTACCCAAGGTGAAAGACGTTTTAACAGGGATGCAAGTCTGATCGACATAGACAGGTACATTGTCAGCGCATTTACACGTATGCGGTTTTGCTATGGTGATCATAGACTTGACTTTGATCAAAAAGGGCCTCCGACAGAAGAAGTAAAAGAAAAAGGGCTCAAGCCGTGGTTTGAATGTAAAGAGCGTAAAGATATTCATCTGCGTATTATTTTTGGACATTGGTCTACTTTGGGATTCTATGAAGATGAGCATGTGATGGGATTAGATACGGGATGTTTATGGGGTGGAAAGCTTACTGCCGCACGTTTAGACAGTGCTGAAGTTGAGATCGTCTCTGTTGATTGTGCAAAAAAAGAGGAAGAGGTAGAAGAAGCGGAGACAGAAGTAGAAAACCCTACTTCAGAAAATACTCCACAAATATAAAGATGGTCTGATCTTTACATTTTATCAACTAGATCTAGTCATTGTCTAGATCATTACTGTTAATCACTCCATTGCCTTTGCGTTCAACTTTATTTCCAGCAATAAATCCTATAACAGCCATAACAAATAAGCTGATCACGATTACCCAACTAGGAAGACCTATCAACTCCGATAGTGTTTGACTTTCAGCTCCTTTGGTTGCATGATAAAGAGGTTCTATATACTCAAAAAGTAGCGCAAAAAGTAAAATACCGATCATCATTCCAATCATAAAGAAGAGACCATCGATACGTCCGCTGAAGAGACCGACCACAGAAGTACCCGGACAGTAACCACCTATATTCAGACCTATACCCAATAAGGCACCACCGATCAACATAGCCCAAAAGAATGTAGTAGGTATGGCAAATGTGCTTGAATCGGTGATCCACAACATGTCAAGGATCAAGAATCCACCCGCAGCTACTACAATGGAGGTGAACATCACTTTAAAGACAGTCCAGTCTTTTAACACAAACTGAGCATTTATCTTTTTTGGACTTCCTAAACCTGAGGCTTCCAAAAAATACCCAAACATTCCGCCAAATGTGATGATCGCAGCTATATAAAGAGTTTCTGACATAAATTCCATTACCACACCTTTCTAGTAATTCTGGCTGTGATCAGTCCAGCAATAAAAAATCCCATTAAAAAGAGAAAAGCAGCTACAGATAGAGTTGCAGCACCGGAAAGACCCAGACCACTTGTACATCCTCGCGCTAAAGCTGCACCAAAACCGCTAAGCATCCCTCCAAAGATGGCCAACAGAAGCCTCGAATTGATGCTGATCCCAGAACCACGCTCTATTTTGAATCTGAATCGTCTTGCCACAAGACTTCCCACAAGCGAACCAAATGCAATGCCGAGGACTTCCCAGCTTATCCAGAAATCCAAAGGGTGCCCTTTACCTAATGATGTACTCAAGTAAGCGTTTGCCTGTGTCCATTGTGAAGCGACATCATCACCTATCCATACGATAATTCTTTTATAAAATCCATACGCACCTAATCCGTGTCCGGTAACTACAAACATACCCAAAAGAGCAATACCTAATCCTATACCACCAATTAACGGAGGCCAGAATTTACGGGGTTTTTGTTCCATATTCATATTTCTTCCTTTCAATTATAATATGTATACATCTATTATTAATGATAACACTATCTATTTTAAGGAGTTATAAAAAAGTTATTAAGGGGGGGAAAGATAGGAAAACCTTATAAACTTTATCATTTATAAGGTTTGAAAAGTATCTGGATCTATACGGTTAAAACCCTGATATCCTCTGAAAGTTTTCTTTGTAGAATATTTTGTATAGACATAAGTGTTCCACCTGATGATGGACAGGAAACACAAGCGCCCTGATACTCTATATAGACAAGGATCAAGTCATTTTGCTCAACAACATTGACAAGATCCAGGTCACCATTGTCTCTTACTAAAAAATCTCTGATGTCTGCATCAATGATCTCATCTATGATATTGATCTTTTGCACCAATGTCATCTCTTTGAAGTTTTCTACATTACTCATATTGAGTCCTTTTATATATGTTTTAGAAGGTTTTATCACTCTTTATCTAATGTATTGCTGAATATGGTACTAATTCTTTCAGATCAGGTAAAACCCAGAAAGTATCACTGAACGATATGTCCTACGAATTTAGACATATTATTCAAGATCTTCCCACCTTTTCTAAAACCTAGTCCACACGCTTCATAGGCATAGAAAACGCCGGCCTGATAGGATTGGCCTTGGGAATCTGTCGGTAATTCTGTATAGGCTTGGTAGACCATTTTATGGTTGTCATAGTCACCTGCTACAGCTTCAATGTCATTTGAATTTTCATCTAATATACTTACACTGCCGCCTTCTCTACCAAAAACAGGCTTTTTGACCTGCTTTTCCCCTGTTAATGGCTCAAAAGAACTCTCAAGCAGAAGAGGGTGATCAGGGTAGAGGTCCCATAAGACCTTTAGTAGACCTTTACTTTGAAAGAGAAGAGTATAGGCCGGGTTGAAGATGATCGCTTTTTGATTTTTAATGATATTGGTAAGCAGCATAGCAAGGTCTGACTCTTCCAGTGCGATATCTTCCCAAGGAATGAGTTTGAACCAGAGTTCATAGTTTTGATCTTCATAAATGATCCCCTCTTCAGGAGAAAATTCTATCTCATCGATATAGGCAAACTGAGTCTGGAAGCCTGCTTCTGTTGCAATATGCTGAAGCAGTCTTACTGTATTTTCCTCTTCAGAACTTCCTTTGACCGAGGTAAAGAGAAAATTCCATCCGGCATAACGCTCTTCAAAGGTAGAGACATCCTCTTCAAGTGTTACCAGACGCTTAAAGTTGTCTACTAAAGATTCGTACAGTGCATTGAACTGGCTTGCTTCCTCAAGCCCGTTTTGTTTAAGCATAGCCCATTGTATAATGGCTGTTTCAAAAAGTGCAGTAGGGGTATCTGCATTGAACTCTAAGAGCTTGATAGGCTTTCCATCCAGTCCACCTGCAAGATCAAAACGTCCATAGAGATGCCAATGTACATCATTTTCCCATGATTCTTTGATCACGTCTACAAGATTGAATGGTATGCCGATCTCATGAAAAAGGTCATTCTCTATAACATGTTCTGCCGCTTCAACATACATGTCAAACAGTGTATTGGTCGCTTCATAATATGCTTCCGCTTCCGCTTCAGAGATCACAACCAGCTCATCAGAGATATAACTGCTCTCATCTGAGTCAGTATGCCAGACAAATCCAAGTGATTCTAAATATTCTGTCTCCAGAGGAGTGGTCTTTTGAAGGTTTAACATGACTTAACCTCCAAAGAAACCGCCCGAACGGCTTGAAGAACTTTTTTTATTTCCAAAGAACCCGCTTTTCTTGGCGCTGCTCTTTTTTGCAGAATCAAAACTTTTTTGACTTCTTGAGAAAGTAGAAGGAGATTTATAGCTGGCTTTTCTGTTGTTTTGGAAGTTTTGATTTCCAAAAAGTTTAGAACCGATCCAAGAACCGATCACAGCACCTGCCATACTTGCAAGAAGTACTTCTCCTAGACCCATTCCACCTTGTTGGGACATTTGAGCATTTTGCGGTTGTGTGAGGTTGGAAGTACCATTATCGATCTTTGCAGCTTCTTCTGCGACCAAGGCATCCATTTCAGCTTTGGTCAGGACACGCTCTGTTCCATCAAGCTGTTTGAGAACGATTCGTGTCTCTTCAGCCGGGAATTCATCTTTGATCTGGTATTTACCAGGTGCAGTCTCTTCGATGATGACAAATGCATTCTGTGCTTTTGTCTCCTCTTGCTGTTGTTGATTGTTGCTAATACATCCTGTCACACCAGTAGCTAAAAGAGCTCCAAGACCTGTTGCAGTAGCAATCGTTGAAAGTTTTTTTAATTGTTTCATGTTGTATCCATCAATAATATTATTGGGCTAATCATAGCAAAAAATGATTAATATAAATGTTATTGTAAAATCTTATTGTAAAGTCTGTTTTGGTAATGTTTAAGTATGTAAATAAACAGAATGATTCATTAGATATTTAAAGGAAAGTGGTACGGTGAAAGTGATTGTACGTGTAGTTATATTTATTCTTATCTTGGCAGTGCTTGTCAGCTTGTTTATCAATCGATCTGATAGTGATGTGATAGATAAAAAGGTCTCCATAAAAGTAAGCAGTATATCGTTTGCTCCGGTATCACTCTCCAGGAGTGACCATGAAAAGTCTATCATGCGAATTTCTCCATCGATCACAGTCACGTATGATGATAATAGAACCATATCCAATGATCTCAACTATAAAGTGTTGGCAGCGATGGGTGATACGATAGGCGAAGGAAGAATGGGACTCATGACCGATGTGAACGGTGATCCTATTTTAAAAGGGAATGATGTAGATCTCTCAGATGGACCAGATGGTAATTCACTAATTACAGTGGGAAAGAAACATTACCTGCTTACACATATGGAAGAGGCACCTGGCTCACTCTATCATACAGAGGTTAAAGTTGAAAATGGTCTCTTTAAAGCGGTCAATACAAAACCGGTTGATCTCTCAGCTATAGGCGGTACCATCATTAACTGTGCAAGTTCAAAAACACGTTATGGATCTCATTTGGGAGGTGAAGAGGATTATTCGCTCAACTCCATATTTGCCGATGTGAATTCACCTTTCTATACAGATTGTGCTTTAGATGGTAGCGGTAATACGGTACAGGGGTTACCCGATTATTTTTGTCTCTATGTAGATAGAATGAACCAATATTTAGTGGATGATCATATAGACAAAAAGAATGGCTACAACGGAGATCGTTTTACACCATACAACTATGGATATATTGTAGAAGTTCAGCCACAAGAAGACGGATCGACCAAGAGTGCCAAACACTATGTAACGGGGAAATATACACCTGAACTTGCAGTGATGATGCCTGATGCCAAAACGATCTATATGTCCGATGACGGAACAGCAAAAGGATTCTGGAAATTTGTTTCAGATACCAAAATTGATACATTTAAAGAGAATTGGAAGGGAACACTTTACGCAGCAAAGGTAACACAGACTTCAGCTGAGAATGGGGGAACTTTTGATCTTGCATGGATAGAGTTGGGTCATGCCTCCGATAATGAGATCAAAGCAATGATTGAACGAAAAATGAAGATCACTGACATTTTTGAGATCACAAAGGCAGATGAAAATGGGAAATGTACAACAGGGATAAAAGTGTATGAGGACAGTCAATTTGAATGTTTGGCTTTGAAGCCGGGACAGGAAAAAGCAGCTGCATTTTTAGAGTCTCGTAAATACGCTGCCTATAAAGGTGCGACGACCGAGTTTAGAAAAGAAGAGGGTATCACTTACGACAAGGAGCGTAATGTACTCTACTTAGCAATGAGCAGTATTGATAAAAGTATGGAAGATAACTATAAGGGCAAAGAGAGTGCTAACCATATCAGACTTGAGAAAAATAAGTGTGGAGCAGTGTATCAAATAACATTGGATGAGAGTTACAGTGGGACACATATGGAAGCAATGGTCGTAGGTACTCCACTGAATGTTGGTGATAGATATGCAGATGAGTGGGGATGTCATCCTGACAACATAGCCAATCCGGATAACATTATCTATATAGGACACAATATCCTGCTCATCAATGAAGATACAAGAGAGCATGTCAATAATATGAGTTGGGCATACAATACACAAACGAGAACATTGACAAGAATCGCATCACTTCCTATAGGTGGAGAGGTGACAGGTGTTGATACAGCTGTTATAGAGGATAAAGGTATTTTACTTATCAACATTCAGCATCCATTTCAAGATAATCCCAAAGCAGCAGATGGAAGTGAACCCAACAGTGCATTGATAGAGAATGCAAGTGATGAACAGCTCAAAGCGACCATTGGCTATTTTGATGGTATCCCTGCAGATGTTTTTTCGGATCAATAAGTGGGTTGCAGTATGAGATCAAATAGCACTTTTTGGATAAGTGCTCTTCTGATCGTCGGATGGAGTGAGACTGTAAAAGCGCAATCAAATAAGGTGCAAGATTATATCCAGCAGTTAGAAGATGAGAATAGTATCAGTTACACTAAAATACGCAACAGCAGGGGTACCTATATCACTCCAATGTGTTATACTAAAACAGAAGATAAAAGCACAAAGAAAATCTTTAATCCATGCTATAGTTGTCATACCAAAGGGATAACCCCAAATTATTTCAATGATACGGATCTTCAAACACATTACAATTTCCCTGCTCAAGTGAGGAAAAATCCTTTCACGAATCTTTTCAAAGACAGAAGTGCTTTAGTTTCAGCTATGACAGATCAGAGCATTTTACACTATATAAGAGAATCCAACTATGTAGATACCAAAGGTGATATTTTACCGGCCAAAGATCTTCCTGCCCAATGGAAAGGGTATAGACCTGATTGTTATTTTAATTTTGATGAAGATGGATTTGATCGAGGTCCCAAAGGTGAATATACAGGATGGAGGGCTTTTAGGTATTATCCTTTTCTCGGTACCTTTTGGCCAACGAATGGTTCAACGGATGATGTGATCATTAGGTTAGATCAAATTTTTAGAGAAGATAAAAATCACATATTTAATAAAGAGGTCTATAACCTGAACCTTGCCATTGTAGAATCATTGATAAAGCAAAAAGAGATAACGCTTTCAACGGCTATCGATGAAAAGAGATATGGAGTAGACTTGAATGCAAATGGCCTCTTGGATAAAGCGCTATATATTTCCCCTAAGATACAAAGTTATGTCGGATTGGCAAAGCGATACCAGAAAGAAAAAAAAATACATTTGTCACCTGGTCTATATCCTGAAAATACAGAGTTTCTACACTCTGTAAGGTACTTGGACTGGGATGAGACTAAGGATCAAGTGCGCTTGTCTGCACGAATGAAAGAGCTGCGTTATGCAAAAAAATATACCTGGAAACGATATGGTGAAATCCAAAGAGCTGCACAGTCAGAACTCTTGGAGCTGCTTACACTTGACAGTGAAGAAGCTCAGATAACTCTTTTTAAAGGTAACTACGAAGAGGGATTGAGAAACACAATCGGGTGGGTCTATCAGGGATTTATAGAAGATAAAACAGGAAGACTCAGACCTCAAACACATGAAGAGACCATTTCATGTATGGGATGCCATTCACATCTTGGAGCAACCACAGACTCTACATTTGCATTTGCACGTAAATTTGAAGGTGTGAATAAAAAGCTAAATGATTACGGTTGGAAGCATTGGAGTCAAATGGGGTTCAATGGGATTAAAGAGCCAGTAGTAGAATATTTAAATCATGGGCAACAGTATGAGTACAGTTTTTATCTGAGCAATAACCATTCAGGTAATGAGTTCAGGAACAATGATGAAGTACAGAGTAAATTCTTTGATCTCAATGGCTCAGTCAAGCAGGAGATGTTACATGCATTGCATGAAGATATATCACTGTTACTTTTTCCTTCAAAAGAACGGGCATTATCCTTAAACAAAGGATATAAAGTCTTAGTAGAAGAGCAAAGCTATATTTATGGTAGAGATACGCATATAGAACCTATGAAGAACGTGTATAAAGAGATAAAAGAGAGGCAGTTCACAGGGGTAGAGAAGCCTATTGTAAAACCCTAATGGGCTTAAATATAAAGAGAGATGGAAGGGCCTCTCTTTAAAAAGGGAGAAAACAGAGGCTCTTAATCCATCTGCTTTCTTAGGAAAGTCGGTACATCTAAGATGTCTTCATTTTCACCATTATAACCACCAACAACCATTTTATTTCTTACAGTGTTAATGTCACAAGTAGTTGAGTTCAGTAGTGTTTTTTGCTTTGTTACTGTTGGTTCAGGAACGGCATTTTTATCTTCAAAACCAGTAGCAACGATAGTGATCTTTACTTCATCCACTTCCATATTCTCATTTGTCGTTGTTCCGAAGATCACAGATGCATCTTCATCTGCACTCTCTTCAACGATACTCATCGCTTCACCGATCTCCATGATAGGATAATCAGGGTGGATGTCGAAGTGTACAAGTACACCCATCGCACCATCAATTGAGATATTGTCAAGCAATGGAGACTCGATAGCAGCTTTTGCTGCATCATAGGCTGCATTAGTACCAGTACTGTATCCTGCACCCATCAGAGCAAGTCCTCTGTGACTCATAACCGTTTTTACATCGGCGAAGTCAAGGTTAATATCATTGTCTCCATGAGAGAGGATCACTTTAGAGATACCGCCAACTGCTTGAGCAAGTATGTCATCTACCATTCTAAAGCTCTCTTTGATACCAAGGTTCTTTTCAACGATCGAAAGAAGTTTTTCATTTGGTACAACAATGATAGAGTCACTTTCTCTTTTAAGCTCTTCTAATCCTTCTTTTGCAAGTTTAGTTCTCTTTCTACCTTCAAATTTGAATGGACTTGTAACGATAGAAACAGTAAGTGCGCCAACTTCTTTTGCCGCCTGTGCAATGATCGGTGCAGCACCTGTACCTGTTCCACCACCAAGACCAGCAGAGATAAAGACGATATCAGAACCTTCAAGCATAGATTTGATATCTTCAAAGCTTTCTAGTGCAGCTTCTCTACCTTTGTCAGGAAGCATACCTGCACCAAGACCTCTTGTTGCATTGATCCCCAACTGCATTTTATACGGTGCCAAAGAACTATCCAAAGCTTGTGCATCTGTGTTTGCTACGATCAGATCAATACTGTTGATCCCCTCGTTGATCATATGATTGATCATGTTTCCACCGCCGCCGCCGACGCCGATTGCTTTGATTTTTGCCCCATTTGTAAGACATTTTGTTTCGACTATATCTATTTCAAACTCTTCCATGTTTTCCCCCTTTTTTTGATGTGTGTTTTGTTATTTAAAAAAGTTGCCTTGCCCAGCTGGCAATTTTTTTAAATGGATTTTTATTCTCGTGATCCATCTCGGGCAAGTCATCAAATGATATGATTGCCTCCTCTTTTTCCTCTTTTTTGTGCTCTTTGTTCTCTGACTGAGCCTTTGGTGCACGTGGTTCTTCAGGCTCTTTTCTTTTTTGACCCAGTTTGATATCTCCTAGGTCATCTTCATATATTGCTTTTGTATGCAACAACTTTTGTTCAAAATCAATCTCATATTGTGTATGATCACCCGCTTTGTAGAGTAGGAGACCCACTACCGTTGAGTATGCCGGATCTTTAAGTTCATCAAAAAGACCATTGACATTATCAGGGTAACCAACTCTTACAGGCATTCCTGTGAAGATAGCCTGTGCCAATTCTCGCATACCTTTAAGTTTTGTCATACCTCCTGTAAGAATGATACCAGCACCTATCTGTTCTTTCAGAGCAGATTTTTCCAGTGACTTAGCTAAGATCATCAGCGCTTCTTCAACACGTGAGAAGATCACTGAGTGTACTACTTCCAATGATACACCGTTACGTGTCTCTTCATCACCTATAATAGGTAGCTCGATGATCTCATTAGAACTCTCTATAAGACTGCCATGACGTACTTTGACATTTTCAGCTATCTGCAGAGGTGTATGTAGTGCCATTGAGAGGTCATTTGTGATGTGGTTTGAACCTACACCCAGGAAGTCATTATATCTGATGGAGTTACCCGTGTGAATAACCAGGTTACTTGTCTGTCCACCCAGATCAATCACTGCTACACCCAATTCTTTTTCATCTGCATCCATCGTAGCAATAGCAGAAGCATATCCGCTTAGTACGATACCCTCTATCTCTACACCTGCAGATCTCACTGCTTTTTTAAGGTTAGAGAGATTGGATTTCTGTGTCATAATAATGTTGACATCTACTTCCATACGGCTTGCATTCATACCGAATGGATCTTCAATGAAATCTTGGTCATCTACTCTAAAGTTATATGGAAGTACATGGATGACATCATATTCAGTAGGTACATTGGCATTGTAAAGCGCCGTTTGCATGACACGGTTGATCTCTTTGATAGAGATATCTTTATGCGGTATGTTGACAATACCGGTTGAGTTGAGACTCTTCGCGTAAGCATTAGAGATAGATACAGTAGCAGAAGTGATATTGCTGCCTGCGATACGCTTTGCATCGTTAAGTGCTTTTTTGATGGATTTTGAAGCAAGTTCTATATTGGTTATGGCACCTTTCTTAACCCCTTGGGATTTAGAGATACCATGTCCTTGAATGGTGACACCTGTCTCATTGATCTCAGCGATGATAGCGCATATTTTAGTGGAACCGATATCAATAGCTAAGATTGTGTCACTCAATTTTTCAGTCCTCCCATATAGACTTCTGTAGGATATTGTTTGTCTAACATTTTAATCAAGTTCGATTCAAATGTAGCCTGTTTTAGTTCATTAACGGTCTGCTTTACAAGATCTGTCTGATTCTCATCCATCGAAAGCAGTTTTTGCTCTATGATATTATAAACTATAACCTTATTGGATACGCTTATAATACCCTTTTCTTTTGATGATGTAAAGAGTTTTTGTAAAAATTGTAAACTTTCTTGGTTATTTAGTGGATTTAAGTTGACATTCTCCTCTAATTTTACAAAATCAGAGATGATAGCATCGTTTTGATCGAAGTTTTTAAGTGTTGACTCTGCCAATGCTAAAAGTGCCTCTTTTTGGGCTTGAACAGTGTACATTCCTGTCACTTCATCTTTCGCTTCTTCAAATGTTTTTACTTTTGGTAACACAACATTTTCTATCTTTACAGTTGCATATGTATTACCCACAACTTTTGGTTTAAGAATATCACCCTTAGATCTCTCTTTAATTGCACTCCATACCTCTTCAGTAAGTTTTGCATCGTTCATTGGAAGCGTTATTTTTTCACTGCTTTCAATTTTTCCTTTTTTGTAAGCTATGTATGCTTTTTGCGCAGCCTTTTTTGTCTTATTGATCTTAAGATCAGATGTTGCCAATGTCTTCGCTTCGTCAAAAGGAAGCTGTTTGCCTGCACCATCAGTATAGTTGAAACTGTTTGCATCATAATGTGCTTTTACTTCTTCATCTGTGACAACAGCATCTTTTGACTCTGTCCAAATAATAGAAAGCTCATACATCTGTGGTGTCATAAAGTTCTCTTTTTTCATTTCCCAGAACGACTTTACTTTAGCTTCATCTATGACAAAGTCCAGATCATCATTTGTCAATACCTTGTAGGCCAATTTGTCACTGACGTTCATGGCAGCGCCAACCGCTTCTTCTTCAAGTGGTAAAGTATCTGTCACAAGCAAAGAGAAAGTTTTTTCGATAAGCAGCTCATCTCTGAGTGTATTTTCAAATACATTGGCTCTGAGTCTTTGACTTTTCAGATAGCCGTCATAGATCTCTTTGTTGAACACACCATCTTTCTGGAATATTCTCAATTCTTGCAATCTTTGTGCCACTTCTGCATCTGAAACGATGATACCTAGATCCTTTGCAAAATTCAGTACTTTAGCTTGCGTTTCCAATCTTGCAAAAGCCTGTTTAGCCAATCCAAGCTCTTCAGCTTTTTTGTCATCAAGTGTACCTTGCATAGCTTGATTATATTGGTTGTATAAACTACTGTAGACCATGTTGAGTTTGGTTTGCTCGATCTCAATGTTACCAACCTTAGCAACATTACCTGCTTTTGAACCAAAACTGTAACTTCCCCAACCTACAAAACCTGCACCAATAAATGCGATGGTTGCTACCCAGATCGTCCATACCAGGTATTTATTGTGTTTTTGCATCCAACTAATCATACTTCATCTACCTTCAATCGAAAAATTTGTACAATATTCTATCTAAAATAAGCTTATCGCTAATGAATTGGAGAGTGAAAAAATATGTCGAATCAAAATATGAAAATGATGCAGAGAGATCTGGAGGTCATATGGCATCCGTGTACTCAAATGAAGGATCATGAAACCTTACCGCTTGTTCCAATTAAGTCTGGTAAAGGTGTCTATCTGTATGATTTTGACGGTAACCCATATATTGATGCGGTGAGTTCTTGGTGGGTGAACCTTTTTGGTCATGCAAATCCGGAGATCAATGAGAAGGTCAAGGCACAGATTGACACACTCGAACATGTACTTTTGGCAGGGTTCACCCATGAACCTGCGATAGAATTGGCACATCGGCTTGTCAACATCACACCTAGGGAATTGGCTAAGGTCTTTTATGTTGACAACGGTTCATCAGCGGTGGAGGCAGCATTGAAAATGAGCTATCACTATCATCTTAACAGCGGGAATCGTAAAACAGTGTTCCTCTCATTGTCAAACTCTTATCATGGTGAAACGATAGGTGCGTTAAGTGTGGGTGATGTAGAACTCTATAAAGAGACCTATGCACCTCTTCTAATCGCAAATACACAGGTACCGGTACCCAAGGATCAAAGTGTAGAGGCAGCTGAGATCGCACTGGATGCATTGGAAGAGCTGCTAAAAGAGAGATCTGATGAGATCGCCGCATTTATCATCGAACCATTGATCCAGGGAGCAGGTGGAATGCATATGTACCACCCTGCCTATCTTAAGGGGGCAAGAGAGTTGACAAGAGCATATGGCGTACATCTTATTGCTGATGAGATCATGACAGGATTTGGTCGTACAGGAGAGATGTTCGCCTGTGACCATGCAGATATATCTCCAGATTTTATGACACTTTCAAAAGGGTTGACAGGAGGTTACCTGCCACTCTCTGTAGTCATGACGACCGATGATGTCTACCAGGCATTTTACTGTGATTATAATGACTATAAGGCATTCCTGCACTCTCACAGTTATACAGGGAATCCGTTGGCTTGTGCTGCTGCATTGGCAACCTTGGATATTTTTGAAGAGAAGGATATTTTGGGTGAGAATACAAAGAAGAGTCAATATATCAGGACGGAACTGGAAAAATTCACTGATATGGAGAATGTAAAAGAGATAAGACAGCAGGGAATGGTCACAGCGATAGAACTGCAAGGATACGAAGCGACTGAACGTGTGGGCTTAAAGGTGTATGAGTATGCATTGACACAAGGGGTACTGCTCAGACCGTTAGGAAATGTGATCTATTTTATGCCGCCATATGTTATCACTTATGAAGAGATAGACAAGATGGTAAAGGTTGCATATGAGGGTGTTATAAAGGTAGCGAAATAGTCCTACTTTTTAAAGAGACCACGGTTTTGTTTTTTTAAACGTTCGTAGTGTTTTTGGGCTCTTTTGATCCCAAAACCAGCGGCTTCTTTATAATACTGTTCAGCTTTTTTATTGTCTTTGCCTACAGATATGCCATGTTCATAGAACTGAGCAAGGTCACAGAGTGCTTCAGGGTAGTCTTCCAAAGCTAAACTATACATACGTTCATACGCTTCAGGTATATCTTTTGTCAACAGTACACCTTTGAAAAGTTCTCTACCTAACATAAATTGCGCAAATTTTGATTCAGTAGCTGCACAGACCAGTAAGAGTTGTGCTGCTTCATTTATTTTCGCTTCCTGTGTGAGGAGGTTGATATCTTCTAGTATCTTCTCTATCTCTTCCTCTGTGTATCCCTCTTGGGAGATCTTTTTTAAAAGGCTCTCAACAGAATCGAATTTATCCAAGGTTTGTTCAACAGGTGGATACTGTTTTTTCATATTGATAAGTTTTTGTGCAATATAAGGGATTGCTTTATAGTTTGATTGTTCAGTTGTCTCCTGAAGTGTTTCAACCGGTTTCAACTCTTTAAGAAGATCTTCACTTGCAGGCTGGTTTTCTGTAATGATCACTTCATCTTCATTATCTTCCTTAAAAGGGTCCGGTTGAGGTGTCTCTACTTTGCTCATATCCTCCTGCACTGTTTCAACAGTGTCAAAAAAAGTATCTCTAGGAACGTTTTGTGTATTTATAGATTCTGCAGTTGACTCTTTTGGAGTTTCAAAGAAAGTATCTTTTGAAGTGTGAGCTATGTCTAGTTCAATGTTGTCAGGCAGTACATTATCTATATCGATATTGAGTAGCTCTTCATAATCTCTTTGTTCAACAGACTTTGCCTCTTTTTTTGTCTCTTTGGCTGTAGGAAGCTCATCTAAAAGAAAGTCATTGATATCGATCTCTTTAGGTGTTTCATCTGAGCTTGGCGTTACAAACAGATCGAACTGATCAATGATCTCCTGGTCTTCTTTACTGATCGTATTGTGATCCTCTTCTTGAGATGTCCTTTGAATGATGTTCTCTGTAGGTGTCTCGATATAGGAGTTGATCAATCCTTGTGCTTGTGCATAGTTCTCTGCCTGGATGGCTGATACGATCTCTTGTATTTTCTGGTCCGATTTAAGCGGTGCTAATTTGAGAACCTGAAGTTGTATGGTCTCAATATCGGTTATAGATATGGCATGGTTAATGATACTTAATCTTTTTTTTGTCTGATTCATATCAAGTTTCCTATAGGGAGAGTATATTTGAAGGAGTATAACAAAAGTATGCTTTACAGAAGTGTTGACAGATGGTAAGTAGTAATTTTAAATCATAATTTTAAACTATATGCATAAAGAAGAGTAGGATGGTCAAATTTGATCACGTCATACTCTACAGATTTGCAGATAGTGCCAACAGCCTGCATGAGTTTTCTAAAATAGAGATCTTCTTTGCCATCTCTGTGATATCTCTATCATAAGAGATAAGCCCGAAACCTTTGATAAGAAGCAAGTGTGTTTCATGTTTTTGAAAAAACTTCGCTATCTCATGAGGTGCACGTTCCAACCAGTCATCAATATTTTTAGGGTCATAGATAATCACTTCACCAAGTATCTGTTTACCATAGTAGTCTTGAGGAGAGACTTTCCCATGTTTGAGTGAGTATGCAGTGGCATAAGGGGGCATCGTATAGCTGATGTATTTTGCATTGGGGATGGTTTCGTAGATCTGTTCATGGATATTCACATCTGAATTAGCCAAACTCCAGCGATAATCTCTTTTATTGCAGTCTAGTTTTACAAGCGAATCTTCAGTCACTTCATCTAAGATCGTATCTTTAGAGTTAATGATAAATCCACTACTGCTTACACGTGCAGAGATGGAGCCATGATATACACTAAAGAAGTTTTTATTGAACAATGAGAGTGAAACATGTTGAATGTCTTCGATAAGATGCTTATCTACCATTAGGTAACCTTTAGTTAGGATTATTTTGGTATTATATCATTAAAATAATTGCAATGAAGGAAACACGTGCAAACACCTCATATACCTGTACTTTTAGACGAAGTACTGGAAAGTTTTAAAGATGTTGGTGAAGGTTACTTCGTTGATTGTACACTGGGTTATGCAGGACATAGTAGTGAAATTTTGGCAAGATATGGGAACTTAAAACATATCGGGATAGACAGAGATGATGAAGCTTTGGCATTTTCCAAGAAACGTTTAGAACCTTATGCTGATCGCAGTACACTTTATAAAGGAACTTTCGCAACCGTATTTCCTACATTGCAGGAGTCTCCGATTGTAGCAGTTTTAGCTGACTTTGGTGTCTCTTCTTTGCAGTTGGATAAACTGGAGCGTGGTTTCTCTTTTGACTCTGAAACACTTGATATGCGTATGGATGCTTCATCCGAACTCTCTGCATATGATGTAGTTAACCATTATCCTCAAGACAAATTGGAATACATATTTGATGCATACGGTGAAGTGCGTTCCTATAAAAGATTGGCTTCTACAATAGTACAGGTTAGAGCAAAAGCACCCATTAATTCGGCTAAAGAATTGAGTGATATCGCTAAGACCATTATACCTGCAGGTGGGAAGATCCACCCTGCAACGTTGGTGTTTCAAGCCATTCGTATAGAGGTGAACAATGAACTTGGAGAGATAGAGGGTCTGTTAGATGCCATAGAGCAAAAGCATGTAAAAGGTGAAGTGGTCTCTTTGATCTCTTTCCATTCATTGGAAGATCGTTTGGTCAAGAATCGGTTTAAAAAATGGGCACAAGCATGTATCTGTGATCCACATGCGATGCGTTGTACTTGTGGCAAAAACCATGCTTTAGGAAAAGCATTCTCTTCCAAACCTGTTACAGCGACCAAAAAAGAACTCAAGATCAATCCACGAAGCAGATCTGCAAAACTGCGAAGTTTCAGATTTAAAAAAGACAGTGATGATGGCAACAAGTAGAAAGAAAAGATCTAAACCTAACGGTATTACATTTGGAATGGCAATGGTCGTGATGATCTCTATGGTCATTGTGCTGATCTTAACAACGATCAAGATCTATTTAAGCAATCAGATCTACTATGAGAGTAAAGTGGTCAATAAGATGAAACGGGAAGTTGCCGCACTCAAAGCAGAAAAGATCATGCTTGAACAGAGCGTGGAGGCATTAAAGTTTAAAAATAGAGTGACAGATACTATCTTTGTCATTCAGGAGAACTAATGGTACGTGGTTTTATCAGTTTTGCTGTAGACAAGCCGATCATCAATCACATTTTGATGGCTTTTATGATCGTACTCTCTATCTTTGCGTATCAAAATATCCCTAAAGAGATATTTCCCCCTTCTGCACTTGACAAGATCACTATACAAGGTGGCTATGCGGGAAGCAGTGCAGATGTATTGGATAAAATGGTGGTGAAGACCATTGAAGACGACCTCAAGAATATCTCTGAAGTAGAATCCATCGAAACAGTGATACAAAACGGCTCTTTTTTGATCAAGGCGAACATAAAAGAGGGAAGTAATAAAAGTAGAACGCTTGATGATGTAAAAGATGTCATTTCAAATGTCCGACGTGATCTTCCCACAGATATGAATGAGCCTACGGCAAAACTTGTAGAAAAAGATTTTCCGCTACTTATCATTGCTATTTCAGGGGATGTGACCACTAGAACACTGCTTGATATAGGTAACAAGCTCAAAAGCGATCTGAGCCGTTATCAGGAATTGAGCGGTCTTACGGTCTGGGGTGATGTGGATGATGAGGTCTTGATTGAGATCGATGATGAGAAGATCAATGCCTACGGCTTGGCAAAAGACAGTGTCTATCAAGCTATTGCCAATTTAAGTTCAATCTTTCCTATCGGTACGTTAAAACAGCAAGGAAGTCATCTCTATATTTCAACGATCAATGGTGAGAAGAGTGCTAAAAAAGTAGAAAGTACCCTCATCACTGTAGACAATCAACGTATACGAATCGGAGATATTGCTACTGTCAAGTTCGGCTTGGGTGATCGAGGTGAGATCTCTCATTTTAACAGTGTGAGAAATGTCTCGCTCAACATCAACAAAACCGAAGATGGGAATGCTATCGCGTTGAGCAAACAGATAAGAGAAGATCTAAAGACCTTTGCCAAAGAGTATCCGGGTATTACATTTGAGGCCTATACGGACACATCCATTTGGATAAAAAACAGACTGAACCTGGTTTCATCAAATATTCTATTTGGACTTATTCTTGTTTTCCTTGCACTCTTTTTAAGTGTCAACTATCGTATCGCTTTTGTTGTTGCGATCGGTATCCCGGCAAGTTTTATGATCACGATCATAGGTGCGGACCTTATGGGATACAGTCTGAATATGTTGACACTTCTGGGTGCTTTGATCGCACTGGGGATGATAGTGGATGAAGCGATCGTTGTCGGAGAGAATATCTACAGGCATATTGAACTTGGAAAAAACCCCAGAGACGCTGCTATAGAAGGTGCGCTCGAAATGTTCCCTGCAGTACTTACTGCTACCCTTACAACCGTATTTGCTTTTTTGCCGCTGTTGATCATGAGTGGAGAGATGGGTGTATTTATGAAAGTGCTTCCGGTGATGATCAGTATCTTACTGGTAAGCTCATTTTTTGAAGCATTTTATTTCCTGCCGTTACATGCCAAAGAGTTTTTCAGTATAGGAAAAATTCAGAGAGAGCATTATGAAAACAATTTTTGGGTCATGCTGAATAGATTGTATCTCTATATATTAGGAACATTGTTAAAAAATAAAAAACGGAGTCTTCTGCTTTTGGTCACCTTTATCTTATTGGCCACAGTTGGAATGTTCAAATTGACAAAGTTCAAGCTCTTCCCTGAATTTGATACTACACAAATCTACATTAGCGGAAAGATAGATGTCAATAATGAACTTGAAGATACAGAAGTCTATGTTACGCAGATAGAAAAAGAGTTATTGGAGAAGATTGATGATGATGATCTCTCTTCTGTGACTTCTGTGATAGGAATAAACCTTGACGCCAAGCAAGAGTATGAAACAGGGGAACACCTTTTTCAGATCTTTGTCAACTTGCATGAAAAAGCACCTGAGAACTTTTTTGATAAATATATCAGTCCGGTTTTTTCTTTGGAGTATGATGGCAGTGATATGATACGTGCACGTAAAGCACAGGATATAGTAGCATTCATCCAAAAAGAGATATTTACACATTATGAAACAATGAAAACCACTGCAGGGGAGAGTGTATTTACAGAGTTAAATGTGTATGCACCTCAAGCGGGTATCGTAGGTAATGATATAGAGATAGGATTTGCAACGAAATCGGATGAAAAGATGTTGAATGTGCTTAAGCGCTTTAAAGAGAAACTTTCTACTATCGACGGTGTGAAAGATATCGCAGATAATGCAAAAGAGGGAGTGAAGGAACTTAAGCTCAGAGTGAATGAATATGGACAACAACTTGGGTTCAATGAAGCTTACCTTACTTCTGTGCTTAAAGGTTCGCTGCTTAAAGCAGAGTACGGGAAAATGTTCAATGATACTGGATTGATAAGGATACGTATAGAGAACCCGGATAAAGATGCGAAACTTCATTTGCATAATGTAACACTGCCCACTCCAGATAGAACACAGATGGTTAGTTTAAGAGATATCTGTGATTTTAACTACCAGCGCAGTTATATAAAGATCTTTAAAGAGGATTCTCAAAGAGTCCGTACTGTAACAGCAAGGGTTGATAGTAAAAAAGTATTGGCAACTGATGTGATGAAAGAGGTCAAACCTCTGCTTGATGAGATGGAAAAAGAAGATGTGACTGTCATTGTTAAGGGAGAAGAGAAAGAGAATAAAAAGATGCAAAAAGAGATGTCTCAAGCAGCGATGATCGCTATTTTCCTTATTTTTATTACGCTCGTATGGATGTTCAACTCATTGGTCATGCCATTGATCATCGTCTCAACGATCCCACTTTCGATCGTGGGGGCACTCTTTGGACAATATATACTTGGATTGAATCTCACTATGCCAGGTGTTATGGGTATCATCGGTTTGGCTGGTGTTGTGGTCAATGATGGTCTTATCATGCTTAGTGTGATTAGAAAAGGGAAGAATAAGGAAGAGCTTTTACAAGGGGCGAGACAGAGACTTCGTCCAATTTTATTGACATCTATAACAACGATCCTGGGACTCTTTACATTGATGTTCTTTGCTTCAGGACAAGCACTCATTTTGCAGCCTATGGCTGTAAGTCTCGGTTTTGGTATCGCTTGGGCAACGATATTGAATCTCTATTATGTACCTTTGATGTATGCAGTAATCTATAGGGTGAAAGATTAAGCTTGTATCGTAGCATTATTCATTTCTACGAAGTGTGCCATACTGGCATTTTTACCATGATCTTTAAAAATTTGACAAATTTGATCAAGATGAATGTCAGAACGTTCAAGATAGGGGTTATTGTCTACGAATTTCCAAAAAGCTTCTGAGTTTTTGCAAATCTCTTGAAGATAGAATTTTGTGAGTTTCCCCATGCTCTCTTCTGTTTTTTCTATGGCTAATGCCAAGTCTTCTTTTTTGATGACAAATGGAAACCTAACTCCATGAAAATCTATTGCATCACCAATTGATGTGAAAGCAACTTTCTGTCTTTTTAAAATATGATGTAAAGATCGTTCCATAATAGCAAACATTTTAGTGTAATCATAAAGAAGAAAGTTAATTCTTGTCGCACACATAAGTGTAAGGGAAAGATAAGTTCGTAATTGTAATTCAGAAAAGTGTTCATGTTTTATCTGATCATGGATCAAAGCAAAACGAGAGACTTCACAAATAGGCAGCATTTGTGTCAAACGTTCGATATCTTTGATATGCAGGTCTTTTTCCATAGGTATTTTTTGTGAAGGTGTACGTTCATTGGCAAAAAAGATCCTTACGGAACCGACATATTTTTTTGTGGCATTATGTTGTAAAATATAGATGAAAGATTGTTTATCATCTTGACTAAAAACATATTTTTTGGTCTCTTGTACATCCGGGTAGTGATTTACGATAACATCATTTCTTATATCTTGTACGGCATCAAAATGCTCTTGTGTAGTTGCCAGAACAAGTGAGTACTCCACAGTCAGCAGATGAAAAACGTTATCTTGCATAAAATCCCCTATATATAAAACATAATAAAGTATAGAGTTTTTTTTGTTACATGTGGCTAAAAACAAATTGACATTTTTTTGACGAAAATTTGATATATTAATCAAAGGGATGATACTCTAACAGAGAGTATTGGTATAATTTAAAAATAATTTTATGTAATGGATAGAATATGAGATACATTTTTGGACAAAAAATGATACACAAATGTTTGGTTCTTTCAACATTTCTTTTTTCGAGTCTGCTCTATGCAGAATCGATAGATAGTATGTTACAGGAGTATAATCAAAAAAATGCATTGAGTCAAAAAACAATTGATGAGAACAAGGGGCATTTGGTTCTTTACACTAGAGAAAAACTGGAAAGAATGAATGCAAGAACCCTTAAGGACGTATTTAAGACGACACCTATTATGTACTACAATGAGAATAGGTATGCACTTCCAGATCCGTTTACCTCTGGCGGATTCAATACTTATAAAAGTAATTATATTCGACTTTATGTAGATGGCGTTGAAATCACTCAAGGATGGATGGGTAGCGGTGTCATGCTTTATGGTGATATCAACATCGATTTTGTGGACCATATTGAGTTCTATTATATGACACCATCATTTGAGGCTGCTACAGAGTCCGCTTACCTTACCATCTTTCTTTACTCTAAAGATCCTAAACGGGACAGTGGTGGAAAATTGGACCTGGCTTTTGGAAGCAGAGAATACAACTCACAAAGTTTTAGTTATGGAGAACAAAAAAAAGATTTCTCCTATATGATTAATGTCTCTCACACAGATGCAGAAAGAGAGACCATAGACAATGGAACTTCTACACCACTTAGCAGAAATTTTGAACGTACACAACTTTTTTCTCACATTAAGACAGAAGATCAGTTCTTTCATCTGCAGGTGGTTAAAAAGGATACTGACTCTCTTGCGGGATTCAGTTGGGATGCGACACCATTAGAGTCTACAATGGACTACTTGAACCTGCATTTGGATTATGGAATAGATCTAAGTGAGAATTGGCATGCTCAGATTGCGTATGATTGGCTCAAAACAGATATGGTTCAGGCAGATGAACTTCCTTTGGCCTGGCCTGATGCCTTAGGTTCAAGCCTTTTCAGAGGAGAGTATAAGAACAGTACCTATACAGGGGAATTGACATACAATGAGACCATAGGAAAGCATCGTATCAATGCGGGGATAAAAGGAAGATATAAAACACTTGACTCTTTTGAGAACTTTGGACAGAATGCACTGGTTTCACCTTTTACAAGCGAAACGATAGGAACGCTCTTCTTTCAGGATCAGTATTTGTTAACTGAAAATGAACTCCTGTCTCTAGGAGTGTCTTATAACCATATATCAAGAAACGGCGGCGTGGAAGATGACTCTCTTTGGCAGTTGCGTCTTGGGTATATCTACAGCGATGAGAAATGGAGCTACAAAGGGTACCTCTATCACAGCATGTTCGCAATAGAACCTTTGCAGCGATATTTATACCCCGCAGCGTATGAAAACAGAGAACCACAAAAGACTTTGGGTATAACTCAAGAGGTCAGTTATGTCAATGATAAGCAGCAAGTAAAACTATTCCTTCATGCGATGCAGGATACGGACAGTCTGTTTGAGGAGAGGCCAAACTTTGAAGGTACGGATACGAAATACTTTACTTCTATTTTGACCTACAACTACAAGATTGATATTGACAATGAAGTGAATTTCAGACTTTATTATGCTCATTATAGCGATGTTCTGATTGCAGAGGAGTTGGAGGATATAAGCGGGTATGTCGGTTTCTTCAACAGGTATGAAAGTTTAGATTTTTACAATGGTCTAGTGTGGCACCGAAACAGCGTTAATTGGAAAAACTATTTTGATTGGACTGCCTCAGTCTCCTGGGAAGCAAGTGAAGATCTCACACTTAAACTAAAAGGGGATAATCTTTTAGGTAAAGCGAAAGAGACCAGACTATATACTGTTGATCCATTAAGCGGTCAGGTCGGATATCTTGAGGCTTCTCCTATAGATCAGCGTATAATGATTGAGTTGGAGTACCTATTTTGAGAAAATTACTTGTTCTTCTAATCCTATTGCATGGGCATTTGTATGCATTGGAGAGGGAGAGTACACTTAAAATTTATCATAATATCTTTCATGCTTTATCTTCAAAAGTGAAGGTAAGTGTTTATACAAGTGACAAAGAGTATAAGGAAGTGTTCCGACACTCCAAAGAGATCACACTCTCTGACAATCCTGAGAAGACTGATATTATATTGATCACACATGAGAGCGCGTTAAATGAAATATTGTATACTATGAGCGAAGAGATACATAGTACTAATCAGCCGATCATCTTTGTTACAAATTATCATTTTTTAAAGATATCAGACAGAATAGTCGGTGCATTTTATTGGCGGAAAGGTCGATCGCAGCTGCTGTTTATTAAGAACAGACTCGAACAGCATGAGATTACCTTGCCTGAAGAGTATCAAAAATTTATGATCGATGAATTATGAGAAAACAGTATTTTGACAAATTTATTATTTTCTTGATGATCTTACTCATCTTATTTGCTATTTTCTTACAGGTCGCAACGGTTAAAAGTACAGAAAAACTCAAAAATGAAGAGATTGAAAAAGCAGAACAGTATGCATCTAAAATATCAAAACTTATACAGCTGAGAACAAACAATGATCTAGAATTCATACTAACCTACGATCCTAAATTAAGAGAGCAGCTCAACGAATCGCTTCAAGCATTTTTGACTAAGCAATATCAATATATTTTTGTTCTTCAAAAAGATGAAAAAGGGAATTACCGTTTTCTACTGGATGGATCAGAAGAAGAACCTGAAGAGTTTAAAGCGATCTTTTTCCCTAAAAGTTCACTTTTTGATACTGTATATAAAACACAAAAAATGCAGATCATCGAGCAGCAGGAAGGTGTTGAACAAATTTGGTTATCGTTGGTGTACCCGATCGTTACGGATGACACAACAGAAGCACTCCTGGTACTGGACCTCTCAGAGTCTTATGCCGAATATCTAAATGAGTTCAATTCACCATTGATGCTCGTTGTGTGGATGATGCAGAGTTTTTTAATTCTGAGCCTGTTCGCATTGATATATTTAGCATATAGATATTATAAAATGCGTAAAGATCTTATTATTGATGAGTTGACCTCTGTTTATAAAAAACAATATCTGCAAGAGTTCGCTGATAAGAACAAAATGAGTAACTATAACGCCATGTTGCTGGATATAGATGAATTTAAAGTGATCAATCAAAAATTCGGTTATGAGTCTGGTGATATGATCCTTAAAGAGTTTACGCAAACACTTTCATCAATACTCCCTTTAAAAACAATCATTGCACGTACAGGAGGAGCAGAGTTTTTAATTGTTTCATCAAAATCAAATGGTACTGTTGAAGAGCAGGCACAAACGGTATTTGATGTATTGAAAGAAAAAAAATATATGGTTGAAAATGAAATACAGTCTTTAACTGTTTCGATGAGTGCGATGAGTATTCCTAAGGGTACTTCATCAATACAAGATATTGAAAGAATGTTGGATGAAAAACTTTTAGAGGTAAAAAACAAAGGGAAGAACGGACTGGGTATTTTGAATGTTACAGAGATCAGCAGTGTTTACTATCGTAATGTCGATTATATTAAAGAGGCATTGGAAGAAGAACGTTTGGTCTGTCTGTATCAGCCAATCTATGAAACACAGACAAAACAGGTCATCAAGTATGAAGCATTAGTAAGACTGATTGACAAAGAGGATCCGAAAAAGCTTATTGCACCTTATCACTTTATGAAATTAGTAAGAGGGACAAGTCAATATATTAAAATGAGCAAGTTGGTCTTTAAAGAAGTGTTTACAACCCTGCAAAAATACAAAGATGTGGAAATAAGTGTCAATGTAGACCTGGATGATCTGGATAATGCTGATATGATGAAACTTATTACACATACGCTATATGAAAACAGAGAGCTAGCGAACAGGTTGACCTTTGAGATACTTGAAGAACATGAAGTAAAAGACTATGATAAGATCATGTTTTACATCCAGCAGCTCAAAGCTTTCGGATCAAAAGTGGCACTTGATGATTTTGGAAGCGGATATGCAAGTTATAAATATTTGATAAAGTTGAATATAGATATTTTAAAAATTGACGGAAGTATCATTAAGGAACTGGAGAGTTCACCTGATCATGCTAAAACAGTTATAAGATCTATTAGGGAATTGGCTGAATCATTCCAATATGAACTGGTGGCTGAATTTGTTTCGAATGAGGATATCTACAATATCATCAAAGATCTTGGTATTGAATATGCTCAAGGTTACTATTTGGGAGAACCTAAACCCATTGAGCTATACATGGATGATAAGCATTGAGAATTTACACTATTAAAACTATTTTGCTATAATTATTGACTTTTTAGAATAAATAATTGGGATACAACATAGGTAGCAATTATTGTTATTTACTATGGAGAAGGATAGGTAATTGTGTTAGATGCTGTTGAGAGAAAAATAGAACAATTTATAGCTGATCTAAATGATCAAGAAGTGAGTGGACTTTATGCCCAACTTCCTCATGGTAAAAGATTGCGTGCAAAACTCATTTTGAAAATTGCAGGCAATAGTCTATCTGTAGTAAAGACAGCAGCAGTGGTGGAGATGATACACGCTGCAAGTCTTCTACATGATGATGTGATAGATGATGCCTTTACAAGACGTTCAAAACCATCTCTGAATGCACTCTATGGGAATAAAACTGCGATCATGCTGGGTGATATCCTCTATTCAAAAGGTTTTTTTGAGTTAAATAACATTAGTCCTGAGGTATCTAAAGTGATCTCCAATGCAGTTATACAACTTAGCCTTGGTGAACTTAAAGATGTCTCACTCTCAAAAACATTTAACCTGAATAAAGAGGTATATCTTGAAATGACATATCAAAAGACTGCTTCACTTATGGAAGCGAGTGCCGGTGCTGCAGCATTGTTGGCAGGTAAGTCTAGAGAGGATTATATGACCTATGGTAGAAACTTGGGTATCGCATTCCAAATGATAGATGACCTGCTTGATATCACTTCAGATTCACAAACGTTGGGGAAACCTGCCTTGCATGATTTTGAAGAAGGGAAAACGACACTTCCCTATATCTACCTCCATGAACTTTTGGAGAGTGAAGATAAAGAGAAATTAAGATCACTGCATGGAAAAAAGCTTTCTATACAAGAACAGCAGTGGATCAAAATGAAGATGCAGGAGCATCAAGTGATACAAAAGAGCTATGAAGAAGCTAAGGTATTGATAGTTGAAGCGATAGAGTTAATGAACAAAAGAGGTGAAGATGCCCTCTCAAGCATTGCGATGCAGATGATCGAAAGGGATTTTTAATGTATTACCAAGTTATGAGCTTTTCTCATAAAAATTGTGATCAGGGGATGAGAGAGAAGTTGGCTTTTGCCACTGACGGAGAAACAATAGATATGCTCAACCAACTGGTTGCATTTGATTTCATCCATGAAGCATTCATCGTATCTACCTGTAACCGTGTGGAAATAGTAGTGGCTACCCGTGATAACTTTTCAAGTTACCATACGATCTTGGGTCTTATGAGTCAAAAGAGTGAATTAAACTTTTATGAGCTTAAAAATACCGTTGTACGATATGATGATGAAGAGGCAGTTCAGCATATATTTGCTGTGGTTTCCTCTTTGGATTCTTTGGTGGTTGGTGAGTCACAGATCACTGGACAGGTCAAAGAGGCATTTATGCTTTCTCACAGAAATGAAACTGCAGGACGCAAACTCAATCGTATCATCTCTTATGCAGTAAAATGTGCAGCAGAAGTACGGAACGCTACCAACATTTCCCAAAAGCCTATCTCTATTGCCTCAGTGGCAGTGGCACAGGCACATAAGCTTTTGGGTGACAATATGTCCGGTATGACAGCTGTTGTCATCGGTGCAGGTGAGATGGGTGTCCTTGCGGCGAAACACTTGCTCAGAGCAGGTTGTGATGTCATTATGTTAGGAAGAGATCTCGAAAAGCTTGAGCTTGTAGCCAATGCATTAGGAGAAAATGTAAAAGCAGCACCAATGGAGAAACTCCAAAAGTATCTTAATCGTTATAGGTTGCTTTTTTCGGCAACTTCATCCAGAGATGTCATTGTTACAAGAGATCTTATAGAAAATGAAACATTGCCAAGACTCTGGTTTGATATGGCTATACCGCGAGATATCGAAGAGATGGAACTTGAAAAATTGCAAACTTTCCGTATTGATGATCTTCGTGCTATTTCCCAGGATAATCATGCTTTACGTGAAGAGCAGGCGGTGAGGGCTGCTGAAATAGTAGAGAGGTATAAAGAAGAGTTTTATACATGGCTTAGAGCACTCTCCATCGAACCGGTTATCAAAGAGATGAGAGAACAGGTGAATGAAGCGATAGATGCTGAGATGAAAAGAGCACTGAAAAAAGGTTTTGTGCCAAAAGAGTCTGAAGAGAATATGCGCAAAATGGCTGAACAAATGTTCAAACGTTTTTTACATCTGCCAACACAAAACCTCAGACACTCTTCTGCAGATAAAAATAATTCAAACTGTGTAGAGTCAGTGAAGAGAATGTTCAATATCGATACAGAGAATATCGACCTTAAACAGTATAAAAATGATCACCATAAAAAAGGATACAACACGTGAGATTTTCAAGATTATTAATCCCTACAACTAAAGAGATACCCAATGATGCAACATTGGCAAGTCATATCTATCTGATTAGAGGCGGATTTATACAATCAGTAGGGGGAAGCGGTCTTTATAATTTTTTACCATTGGGTAAAAAGATTCTGGATAAAGTACATGCTGTGGTCAAAGAGGAATTAGATAAAGCAGGTTGCCAGGAAGTAAGTCTTGCTTTTGTTACACCTGCCGCACTTTGGGAAGAGAGTGGGCGTTTAGAGAAGTACGGTAAAGAGCTACTGCGTTTTAAAGACCGTAAAGAGAATGATTTTATCTTGGGTCCTACACATGAAGAGATGATGGTTAACCTGGTAAGACAAACGGTTAAAAGTTATAAACAACTCCCTCTGAATGTCTATCAGATCAATCTCAAGTTCCGTGATGAGATCAGACCACGATTTGGATTGATGCGCGGAAGAGAGTTCTTGATGAAAGATGCCTATAGCTTCCATGCTTCAACAGAAGATATGCAAAGAGAATTTGCATTGATGGAAGAGACCTATAAGAAGATATTTACACGACTTGGACTGGAGTTCAGAGTGGTAGATGCTGATTCTGGTGCGATCGGTGGATCTGGAAGTAAAGAGTTTATGGTTCTTGCTGACAGCGGTGAAGATACGATTGTGGTATGTAATGACTGTGACTATGGAGCAAACATTGAGGCAGCTGTAGCAAAACCAAAAACCTATGATGCGTCTACCAAGATCAAAGTGATCACTATGAAAGCATTGTATGATGAAGGTGAAACGAAGATCGTACATTTTGCTTTGCCTGAATCAGTAGAGCTTCAAGATGTAAAAGCATGTAATGCGGTCAATGCTAATGATCTTGTTGAATATGACGATACAGATGTAATAGAAACACTGGTAGTAGACAGTGCGCTAGAGGGACTGGATACACTTAGTGCAGAAGATAAATCTTACGCTGATATATCTGCAGTACAAGAGGGAGATACATGTGCACAGTGTGGTGGTGCATTACGTTATACCAAGGGTATTGAAGCCGGGCATATCTTTCAGCTTGGAACACAATACTCAGAACCTCTCGCAGCAAACTTCTTAGATGAAAATGGAAAATCACAGCCAATGGTCATGGGAACCTATGGTATTGGGGTAAGCCGTCTGCTTGCTGCCATCATAGAACAGAACCATGACGATAAAGGGTGTATCTGGACCAAAGAGTCAGCTCCGTTTGATCTGCAGATCATTATCTCTAATATTAAAGATGAAGCACAGGTGGCATTGGGTGAAAAACTCTATGGAGCTATGTTGGCTAAAGGTGTGGATGTCCTGCTTGATGAGAGAAAAGACAGATTTGGGGCGAAGATGAAAGATTATGAACTTGTCGGTGTTCCTCATGCGGTAGTGATAGGTAAAAAACTCTCTGACGGTGTTGTAGAGTTCTTGACAAGAGATGGAATGGTGAAAGAGGAAGTCTCTGCTGATGCCATCGCTGAATTATTGGCAGAAAGATTCTAAATGATCTTTTTAATTATACCTTTTGCCCTGATTGAACTTTATCTCTCTTTGAAGACAGGAGAGAGTATCGGGTTCTTGTGGTCTGTGATATGGATCGTACTAAGTTTTGCACTGGGTATGATGCTTCTACAAAGGTCTTCACAAACCATGATGGGAAATATGCAGTCCATGAGACAAGGGAAACTTGACCTGAGAAGATTTCAAAATGTAAGCATGGCATATTTTATAGGTGCGATACTTCTTATCATTCCGGGTGTATTTAGTGACTTTTTAGGGGTCATTGCATTTTTTTACTCACTTTATTTACAATTTATTGTTAAAATAACACCCGAAAGAACCAATCATTTTACAAAACAAGGAGATGATAATGTCATTGATGTCGAAATTATTGATGAGCACAGTCGCAGCGACCGTAGCTCTTAGTGCAAATGCACAGCCTGATCCAAAAAAACTTCTTAGATACGTTAAAAAGTCGGTAGTAAAGAATCCAGATGTAGTGGTAAAAGGTGTGACGATCGTTGAATCAAAAACACATGAAAAATTGCCTGGATGGACGATACTGTTAACGACTATGGAGCTGGAGTATCAGAAAAAACAGATACAGGCACCTGAAACAATGTTCTATAAAGATGGACTGATCACAGGTCACTTGATAGATCTGAAAACAGGTAATGATTATCGTGACAACATTAAGCCAACGGTACCTGAGAGCTATTATGACGATGCACATCTGCTTTTTGGAAACAAAGATGCCGAACACAAGATCTTGATCTTTTCTGATCCTCAATGTCCATTCTGTCAGGAGGTAATTCCTGCTATATTTAAGGCAGCAAAAGAGAACCCTACAAAGATCGCGCTCTACTATTATCACCTGCCGCTCCTTCGTATACATCCTGTTTCAGGTCCACTTACGCGGGTGATGCATGTTGCACAGCATGAAGGTAGAGCAGATATGGTTGAAAAGCTTTATTCATTGAAGATCAATCATAGAGAGACAGATGTGACCAAGATACTCGCAGCAGTAAAATCATATTCAGGTTATAGTGTAACAGCTGCACAGATCAATGCAAAAGATGTGATAGCAGCAATGAAAGCTGATGAGAAAGCTGCAAGTAGAATGATGGTTACAGGTACACCTACGATCTATATTGATGGAGAGTGGGATAAGATGCGTGATGGGTACAAAAAACTCTTAAAATAAATTTGAAATAGAAGAATTCAATAACAGCATAGTGTATAGAGTAGAGCCCTATACACTTTTATAAGGTAGACAGTGGAAAAATTAACTATCGCAACAAGAGCAAGTAATCTTGCCCTTTGGCAGGCATATCATATTAAAGAAAGAATTGAAACATCGTTTTCTGACATTACAGTAGAGCTTAACGAGATCACCTCTAAAGGTGATAAGATATTGGATAAACCACTTGCTCTCATAGGTGGGAAAGGTCACTTCACTAAAGAGCTTGAAGATGAGATGTTGGCAGGCAATGCAGACCTTGCAGTACATTCACTCAAAGATGTGCCTACCTATATCCCGGAGGGATTAGAGCTGTGTGCCATTACAACACGTCAGGATCAGAGTGATGTGCTGCTTTCACATACCTATAAAAGCCTAGATGAACTTCCTCACGGTGCAGTGGTTGGAACAACAAGCCTTCGAAGACGTATGCAGCTTCT
>Ga0180436_10000678_pt1 | contig 34576 bp, 25 predicted proteins | sample SS_ome_2_FD_132434 | JGI IMG/M metagenome (GOLD analysis project Ga0180436, IMG submission 132434) | Hypersaline lake sediment archaeal communities from the Salton Sea, California, USA - SS_3_S_2 metaG | ecosystem: Environmental > Aquatic > Non-marine Saline and Alkaline > Hypersaline >... | reverse complement strand
GCGCTCCGGATCAACCACGATCACCTGGGGTTGGATACGGCTTTCGAGGAGTCTGCGATGGCCATGGTGTGGATGCAGCAAGGTCGCTACGATGAGGCGCTGAAGCAGCTTGGTGCGATCGATGCCACAGGGCCACAGTACGGCGATCGCCTCCGCGGGTGGACACACCTCCTACTGGGGAGCACGCAGCTGGCTCAGGGTCGTTACGAGGAGGCCGGAGCTGCTCTGCGGAAGAGTGTCTCCTTCTACAGAGCAAACCAGCAGATGCTGGAACTGGTGTCCGCTCTGGCCGCGCTCGGGATTGCGCTATGTATGCTGGGGCGAACGACCAGGGCACGTGCAGCGCTGGTTGAAGCGCTTAGCCTGTTCCGAAGGGCCCGGGCGAAACTGATGCTGGCCAATGCGCTGTCTGGGTGTGCACTGCTGAGCGCTCGCCAGGGCAAGGTCACGCGGGCGGTTGAGCTGCTTGGCGTGGTGCAGGGCCTCCCTCACTACACAGAGACGCCGTGGTTGGCGGACGTTGTCGGGCGGCACATCGATGCGGCGATCAGGGAAGTAGGTCTGACCGAGGCTGAGGTGGTGGCGGCGCGGGCACGGGGCCGGGCGATGGACGTGGAGTGGGTGATCGATCAGCTGCTCACCAGAGAGGAATCCGGCTCGCGTCTAGCTCACGAGCCGGTCCCGAGAAGGTGGGCTTGACCCACGCGACCGCAGGGACAGAAACACCCGGACTCGTACGAGTCCGGGTGTTGTGTGTGGATGGACCGGCTACTTCTCGACGGGTACGTGGCAGAGCCACCAGTCGAGGCAGCCCTCCATGCAGCGGCGCTTCTCTGCCTCTTCCTCGTTGGAGGCGGGGGGCAGGATGACGTCGTCGCCGAAGAGCTCGTTGTTGGGCCAGTTGGCGGGCATCGCAACGCCCTGCTTGTCGGATACCTGGAAGCCCTTGATCATCCGCAGGAACTCGTCGAAGTTGCGTCCCAGCTCGGCCGGGTAATACATGATGGCGCGGACGGTGGACTCGGGGTCCACGAAGAAGACGGCGCGCACTGTGTGCGTCGGGCTGCCGGGATGTACCAGCCCGAGGCGCTTGGCAACCTCGCCAGTGTCGGCGATGATGGGGAATTCGATCTTGGTGTCCAGGTTCTCGTTGATCCACTCAGTCCACTTGATGTGGCTGAAGACCTGGTCAACGCTGAGGCCGATCAGCTCGGTGTTGAGGGCCTTGAACTCCGGGTAGCGCTGCTGGAAGGCGTAGAACTCGGTCGTGCAGACCGGCGTGAAGTCGGCGGGGTGGCTGAACAGGATGAACCACTTTCCCTTGAACTCCTCGGGGATTGTCATCTTGCCATGCGTCGTCTGAACGGTCAGATCAGGAAACTTGTCGCCAATCAACGGAATGCCTGCGTGTTCGCCCATCTTCGGAACCTCCATATGACCTTGCACAGTGAATGAGTTGTTGGTTTGGGATGGACAGCCTGGCGTTGTCGCGTCAGTTGTGCGCTGTCCTTCCCGGGACCACTAGTTGGTGTCGCCCTTCGCCTGACAGTCCGGGCAGATCCCGAAGAACTCCAGGCGATGGCTGACAATCTGGAAACCGGTCGATGCCGCGAGGTCCCTGTCAACGGCTGAGAGCGGGGCCGCATCAGCATCAACGATCCTGTTGCACTGCATGCAGACCAGGTGCGGGTGCGGGGACCGATGGATTGCGTCGTAGCGGTTGTCGCCGCTGCCGAAGCCCATCTCGTTGACCTCGCCCAGGTCCTTGAGCACGTTCAGCGTCTTGTACACGGTGGCCAAGCTGGTAGTTGGGAATTGCTGCCTGAGTTCCTCATAGAGCTGTCGCGCGCTGGGGTGGTTGTCCGCAGAGCTCAGAATGTGCAGCAGCGCAAGCCTCTGCGGGGTCATGCGGCAGCCCACGTCCCTCAGCGTATCCACCATCTCCTGGTAGCGACCCTTGCTGTCCACAGTAGTCTCCGGGTAGCTCTTATCGATAACCATTATCTATTAGTATTATATGTTGTTTGTGGTGAGATGTCAAGAAGAGATTGGGGATTGGTAGCCGACGATTGACGTGGAAACAGCGGCGCCCGCCGAGGATCGGCGGGCGCCGCTGTCTTTCTGCTGGGTAGGCTAGAAGGTGAGGACGCGGCAGCCTTCCTTCAGGTAGTTGGTGAGCGGGATGCCCATGTAACTGACGTCAACGCCCAACTCGGTGAGTGCATCGCTGGCGCCGTAGCTGTCGGAGCAGGCCTTGCAAGCTTCGACGGCGACGCCGTCCGCGATCATCTCGCGGATACGGGCCCCGATGGCCTCGTCGCGCGCTGCCAACTCGGCGGACGGCCCCCAGACGATGAGGGTGACGTCGTCGAACCAGCCGCGACGCTTGGCGTTGTGGGTGTACATGAAGCAGACATTGTGCGCGACGCCAGGGTCGGCGCTGGACCAGATGACGACCAGCTTGTCGGTGTTCATAGGTCAGTTTCCTCCTCTTGCAGGCGCTATCTCTAGCGCATCTCCTGTCCGCCGGTGACGTTGATGGCCTGACCGGTCATGTAGCCCGACTGATCCGAGGCCAGGAAGACGACGACGTTGGTGATGTCTTCGTAGGTGCAGCCACGCTTCATCGGCACCTGATCGATGTACTTCCGTCGGACCTCCTCCTCGGTGATGCCCCACTTCTTCGCATACTGAGCGTAGAGCGAGTTGACCCAAAGAGGAGAGTCGAGGAGGTTACCCGGGCAGATGGCGTTGACTCGGATGCCGTCCTCCGCCAGCTCCAGTCCGAGGCTCTGTGTGAGGCCGATGCCGCCAAACTTGGAGGCGGCGTAGGCTGAGTTCTTGTAGCTGCCCTTCTTGCCGGACTTGGAGTTGATCTGGATGATGCTGCCGCTGCCCTGGGGCTTCATCACACGGGCGGCGTGTTTGGCGACCAGGAAGTAGCCGAAGAGGTTGACGTTCATCACGAAGCGCCACTTCTCGGACGGGAAGGTATCGACGGCCTCCGCGACGAGCACGCCGGCGTTGGAGACGACAATGTCGATGTGGCCCATCTTGGATAGGGCCTTGTCGAAAGCGACGGCGACCTCCTCCTCGTTTGTGACGTCGGCGCGGACGGCCAGGGTGCGGCGGCCCGTGGCTGCCGCGATGGCGGACGCGGCGGCGGCTGCCCCGTCCAGGTTGATGTCGGCGACGATGACGTCGGCGCCCTCGTCGGCCAGGCGCCGGCAGATGGCGCTGCCCAGCCCCTGTGCGCCGCCGGTGACGAGTGCGACTTTCCCTTCTAGTTTCATGGTGTGCTCCTCTGTGGTGTGCGTCGATAGGACAGCAGTGCCACCGTTCTACCATAGCCCGACGAGGGGCCAAGGCGATGTGTTTCTGCGGCGCGAGGGTCGGCAGTGCCCGGCCGAACACGACGGTTCGGCCTACGCGTTACTGATGGTGGACCGCTGGTCGGCGAGACGCGACTCGAGTGCGGCCATGTCCTCGCGGTAAAACTTGAACATGGGTATCCAGGTGATGGCGCCGATCAGGATGGGGATGGGGACCATGATCAGCATCATCCGCTGAAGGTCGTTGCCCATACGAGTCAGGAGCCAGCCCGAGATGGCGAGCCCGCCTGCGTTGAGGAAGGCGCTGATCCAAGAGCTGAGCGCGCGTCCCGTCGCGCGGAGCTCGGGCGGGAGGACGTTCTGCTCGATGGGCAGGCGGGAGCCGGTGCCTTTGAGCGCGAAGGAGAGCCCGAAGAGCAGCCCGAAGATCGAGAGCACCATCACGCCCCCGTCACCCAGAAGCAGGAATCCGATGGCGGCCGACAAGTTGATGACATAGGCGACCATGCCGGTGGCGACACGGCCGTGGTGCGGATTTCGCTCGCCGATGTAGTCGCTGAGCCAGCCGAAGCCCAGATGGCCAAGGACCGTGCCCAACATCATCGCAATCATGGCGACTTGTACCATCGATCCAAGCTCCAGCTCATGAATCCACGTGAAGGCCCACGCTGAGAGGACGGCGAATCCGACGAAGTCGATGTTGCCGCTGACCATAGTTATCAGCCAGCTCTTGATCCTGGCCAGCTCGGGGATGAGGTGGAGCTCGATTTTGGCGGCGGTCTCTGCGGTGACGACATCTGATAGTTCGGGCTCGGCGGATCCCCTTGGCCGTTCGTTGATGCCCAGGAGTAGCAGGCCGGTGAGGAAGCTGAGGATGCCGATGATGATGAACCCAGACCGCCACGCCTCCGGGTTGTTCTCGGCGATGGAGCCGAGCACGACCACGGAGATCATGCTGCCGGCGAAGCCCGCACCGATCATGAAGCCGATGGCTCGACCGCGCCGCTTGCGGTCGAAGAGATCGCTCAGGATGGAGAGCGCAGCCGGCTCCAGCACGGTGAGACCCAGGCCGGCGAGTACGCTGAACGCCAGCAGCTGGGAGAAGGAGTTTGAGAAGCCCTTGGCCGCCGTCCAGAGGCCCCAGACGCCCGTCATGATCACCAGGATCGTTTTTCGCGAGACTCGGTCGGCCAGGTAGCCCCAGAAGGGCCCGGTGACGGCCGAGATGACACGACCGACGCTCTGCAGGATCGCCAGGTTGGCCACGGGCACGCCTAGGATGGGGTACATATAGGGCCAGAGGAACTGGGTGGTATACCCTTCCATCGAGTCAATCAAGTAGGCAACCGAGAGGGCGAAGACGGTGTACCAGCGGCGCCTGGGTGTGGCGGCGGGCTCAGCCATAGGCGGGTCCTCCTTGTGGAAACCGGAAGCCGGATGACAGATGCTGGATGAGGGGAGTATAGGGGCGGCGGGGGAGGGGGCAAGCGCCGGGTCAGGTGACGAGGTGGATCAGGCCTCGCCGGCCGTTGATCAGCCAGGTGGGGTCCTCGGCGGCAAGGGCCTCGGCCTGGTCGGGGGCGAGGCCGGCGATGATCTCGCCCTTGAGCGTGCGGAGGATGAGGAAGGGGCGCGGAAAGTCAGCGGCGGCGACGGCCAGCGGGGTAGACGGCGGCCAGTGGCGGTCGTCGAGGAGGCGCCTGTAGTTGACGTCGCCCTTGAGGATGACGAGGTCGGCAGCCTTGAGGTCGTCGCGCAGGTCGTCGGGGAGCTCGCGGAAGCCGAAGGGCTGGGTCCAGAAGGGTTGAGTGGCGAGGATCAGCCGACCGCCGGCGACGGCGTCGCTGAGACGGGCACCCAGGCGCGCCAGCCCGGGGGCGTCGTCCTGCGTGGTGAGCAGGCGTATGACCGCGAGGATGTCGCCGGGCATCGCGTCGGAGACAAAGAAGGGCCGGTTCTTGAGGTGGAAGGTGACACGCCGGACCCGGCCCCGGTCCAACAGGCAGTCGGCCAGTGCCAGGTCAAAGAGGCTGTCGGCACCGACGTTGTCGTTGATGAATGCGATCTCGCCGGGGCCGCCGGCGAGGATGTCGCCGACGCGGTGGGTGTGGTCGATGAGGATGTTGTGGCGGTCGGCCATGGTGTCACCCACCGGGCGCTGCGTGATGGTGAAGTTGGAGAGGTCGGCGCGGTTGCCCCAGAGGCAGCCGTGGAGCAGGGACTCGAAGCGATCTCTGTCCGGGAGGGCCGTCAAGATAGGCCAGAGACCGGCCAGCTGTTCGACGGCGACGGCCTCCTGGGCGCGTTTCTGGGGGGCGAAGGGATCCTGCAGGTGGTTGGGGGAGGCCGGGTCGAAGTGGCCGATGGCCTCGAGCAGACGGCGATAGAAGTAGGTCTCGGCCAGGTACCAGGGCAGCTGCAGCCAGGTGTGGCCGCGGTAGGGGGCGAGGGTGGTATGCCAGACCGCGGCGTCGCCGATGGTATCGGAGAGTGAGCGGACCGAGGAGGAGCCCCGATCGGGGTGCATGATCTCGTCGCGGAACGCGGCGAGACGGGCGAGGACAGCGTCGTCGTAGGCGTGGTCGGCGATGACGCGGGCGATGATCTGGGCCTTGCGCTCGGCGATGGTCTTGCGAGCGAAGGAGCCCGGCTCAGAGGTCATCAGGTAGGGTGGGAGGGGTGGCTCTGCGTGCATGGTGTTTCCTAGGGTGGGCTGGGTTGCGATGTGTGAGGCGCAGGACAACAGTCCTGCGCGAGCATTGGGTAGGAGAGGATAGGGTTGGCGAGCATGGGATACGCGACAGTCTGGCTCGTGATGCTCACGCCGGACAACAGTCAGGCGTTCTGCGGACGCGCGGCGGCCCGAGATCGGCAACGATCCACAGAGTGCCGGGCCCCGGCCCTCTGCAGGGCCGGGGCCTCAACCTCGTCGATGGTGACGGCTTGGCCCACAGGGCGCTACAGTGCCATCAGGCGGATGAGCTCGTCCTCGGCCTCCTTGGTCCACTCGTTACCGTTGCGCAGCTTTGCATGGACTGTGGGCAGCGTCTCCTGCAGGTCGGTGATGGCGGTCAGCGGGAGGGGCTTGATGTGCGGGTAGATGACTATCTTGCCCGGGTACTTGGTCTCTTGCACGGCGGTGAGACCGTCCCAGGCAGCCTCCAGCGATCCGATGGCAGCGACCGAGCGGTTGGGCGAGAGCGTGCCGGCCTCGGCCTGGAATAGCATCGAGCGCATGTTTTCGATGGTCGAGGCGGAGTGGCCGATCACGCGGTGCCCCTCGAGGTAGATGCCGCTGACGTCGATGGCTGCCGCCTTGCCTCGGGCCACGCCGGCGAAGATGTTCATGACGCCCCTGGGTCCCAGACAGGTGGCTGCATCGGCGATCACGGGCGGCACGGGGGCCAGGATGATCACGTCATCGAAGCCCGTCTCCTTGAAGCGCGCCATCCCCGTCCCGTAGGCATCCTTGTCCATCGGATTGAGACAGATGAACTCGATGCCCTTGGCCTGGGCGTCGGCGGCAAAGCTGTCCGCAAGATCACCCAAACGCTCGTTGCTGATGTCGGTGGCGACTATGGTGCCGGGATGTTCAGCGGACTCGATGGCGCGCTGGACGTGCATACGGCCCATCGGCCCACCGGCGCCGACGAACCAGGCCGCGCCGCCGGGCCTGAGGGTGGACCGGGCGGGCACGTCTGTGTAGGCCCGGGCGATATCGGTGTCGGTCCCACCGGCGAAGAGCCAGCGGTTGTAGTGGATGCGACCGACGTCGAGATCCACCAGCCTATCCATGGGCTTGTCGTCGATGATGGCCATCACGCCGTAGCTGGCCAGGTTGGGGGCGGCGTCCTCGATCACGTCCGGATCGGCGCCAAGGATGAGGATGTCGTCGACGCCGGCGCCGGAACCCGTGGTCTCGGCGGGTGAGGCGGGCGAGTCATCGGTCTCGACTGTCTCGGGATCCGGGCAAGCGGTCAGGTCCTCGACCTCGATGCCTAGCTCGGCGGCCTGCTCGCGCAGCCATGCATCGAAGGCCGGCGGCACATTGGTCAGGATCAACTTGGCCGGGTGCGAGGCTTTGTCGAATCCTTTGCCGATGCTGTAGGTGTCCTTGGCGCGGTCGGTGCCGATGACCCACATCGTGCCCTTGGGGCGGATCATCGAGCGGTATCGGAGCTCGTAGGCGGCGATGACGCAGGCCCAGGGTTCGGCGAGCGCTGCCTCCGCGTAGCCGGTCGACGGCTGGACCTTGATGAGGTAGTTGCCGTGGTCGCCGTTGAGCACCCGCTGGTCGATGACGGTGTACTCCGAAAGGCCGCCCTGGATCTCGTAGCCATAGGCGTAGCCGATGCCATCGACAAAGATGTCGGCCTGGACGATGAAGCGGTCGCCGACCGCGTATTCGTCCTTGAGGTCCTCGCCGACGCCGACGACGGTCAGGCTGATCTCGTGCCCCAGGACGACGGGGTCCTCGCGCATATCGCGGTAGATGCGTGGGTGATCCTGTCCCGCGCGGATCACCTTGATGTCGGAGAAGCAGTGACCACAGGCGTCATGGCGGACGAGCAGCTCATCCGGTCCAACCTCGGGCATCGGCACTTCGATGGGCTTGCGGTCGACGCCGAAGTTGTCCATCCCGGCGCCGTAGAGGGGCCAGAGACGGTTGGTTGTGGGCAGGGGCGCGTCCGCGCGGGCGTAGGCTTCAAACGGATCACTTACCATTGTGGGAGGCTCCTTTGTGTTGTGGGATCAGGGCTGACGCCTTGAGTGTTGGGTCTCGTATCTTGGTTGCCGGCGGTCCCGGTCACTCCTCCATCAATCTGCGTCCAATGCTGAAGGCCTCGCCGAGGCAGTCGCCGATCCCGTAGTAGCCGCGCCCGTCGGGCGCCCAGAGCAGCGGACGCACCTTCTCGATGTCGATGCGACCATCCTCGTCGAAGACATCGTCCTCGGCTTTGACGTCGAGGATCTCGCCGATGAACATCGTGTGCAGATCGATGTCCACGACCTGGGAGAGCCGGCACTCGAGGACCATCGGGTACTCCGAGACGTAGGGCGCGTCGACCAGGTCGCTGCGGACCGCTGTGAGGCCAGTGACGGCGAACTTGTCGACGTCGCGACCGGATGCGAGGCCCACATAGTCGGCCTGTGTGACATACGATTCGGAGGCGATGCTGACCGTGAAGGCGCGGCGAGCGACTATGTTGCCGTGTGAGTAGGTGGCGGCGCGCAGCGAGACTGCGACGCTGGGAGGACGGGAGCTGCAGATGCCGCCCCACGCCGCGGCCATCATGTTGGCCTTGCCTGCGTCGTCGTAGGTGCCGACGATGAAGACCGGGGTGGGGAAGACGATGGTGCGGGCGCCTCGTGATTGTTTCATCTGGGCCTCCTGGTGCTGTTGTCCGGCCGCCCCTTTGGGCACAGTCAGTGCCTGGGGTCTGCGCTAGCGCAGACAAGATCCTGCCAACTCGCAGAGTCGGCTAGGTCCTTCGGGATGACATACTGATGATATCGGTCGGGTCCGGGTTGGGGCCGATGCCGCGAACGGCCGCGAGGCCGGCTGCACCGGGCGGAATGGCCCGACCGGCACGGGTGTAGAAGGCGTTGGCCGCGGCTCGTCCGGCGAAGTTGGCTTTGGCCCAGGGGCTCTGGTAGCCCAGCCCGGCTGCGCGCTGGAGCGCGGTGTGGCCGACGGCGAAGTAGGCGCCGTCGAGGAACGCGTCGCGGACGGGGGCCAGCTCGGGTGCATCGAACTGGTCGATGAGCGGTTTGCCGTAGGCATTCATCTCGGTGCCCACGTTGATGGGCAGGTCCAGCGATCGGGCCAGGTCGACCACATCGTAGAGGTTCTGGAGCTTGACCGCCTTGTCGGCGGGGTCCTTGATGTTCCAGTTGCGGTCGGGCACGATATTGAGGGCGACGGCGCCCTTGCCGATGAGTAGGCCGAAGAGCTCTTCGGCGGCTTGTTCACCCTCGGACGTACCGTCGAGCCAGGTGATGGTGGGCAACGCGCCACAGGCTTCGATGACGGTGTGGACCTCCTCGACGCTGGGGAAGGTGTCGGGGCCGGGCTGGACGTAGCCCACGCCGCCACGCTTCATCGTCTTGGAGCGGACGAGGTTCTGCATCGATGGGCCGTCGTCGATGGCCGTCGCGACCTGGGCCTGGGGCACGCCGAGCTTGGCGGCCCAGAACCGGGCGGGGTCCGGCACGGTTTCCGCTGCCGCTCGGACATAGGCCACGCACATATGGCGTTCGGTTGCGTTGCCCGAGGGCGTGAGGGGCAGGACGTCGCGCTCGTAGTCGATGGCGACGGGGTCGAGGAGAGCGTTCACGCGCTCTACTACACCGCGGTTTCGCTCGGCGGCACGTGTGCGCATCGTGTCCAGGATGCGGCGTGCCTCGATCCCACCGGCGGGCACCGCGGCGGATGTGAAGCCGACGCCCATGTGGTAGGTGATGCCGGGCTCACCGGGGGAGTTGATGACGCGGGTGGCGAACTCGGGCACGTAGGCACGCGTCTCCATCCCCGCTGTGCCGCGCATGCCCACGGCATCGGCGGCTGCTAGGAACTCGTCGACGCCGTCGAGGACGTCGAAGTCGACAATGCCTATGGCACTGAACCCCTGGCGCCGGGCCAACCACGCCAGCGCCGTGGGCGAGTACCCGTAGCCATTGTAGGAGTAGAAGGTGTGGGCGTGCATATTGACGACGTCAGCCGGGGCGGGCAGCGCAATCTCGCCGGTGCCGGTCAGTGTCAGCAGGGCGGATAACGCGCCGGCGCGCGATGCTGCGTCGAGGTCGTTGAGTTGTGCTTCCAGACTCTCGATGTCGGTCTTCATCTGTGCCTTTCGCTCATCGCCGCGGTTAGCCGAAGGTGGCGCGCATGCGCTCGCAGTAGTACTGGACGTTCTCCCACTTGCTGTCGGGGGCGAGTCGGTGGTCGGGACAGGGTATAAAGCCTCCCAGGTCGACCAGGGGTTTCATGCGCTCGATCTCGGCGTCAACGGCGGCGTAGTCGCGGGTCATCACGACCTTGTTCATCCCGCCCACGCCGCGCAACTCACGACCGTGGGCCTCACGCCAGGGGGCGATGTTGGAGCCCCACGTGCCGACCTCGATAGGGAACATGGTGTTGACGCCGTTGTCGAGCCAGGTCGGGATCAGCTTGTCGACCTTGCCGTCGCTATCGAGGGAGACGATGTCGATACCGTAGCTGTTGACCAGCTCGGTGATCCGCCGGTAGTGGTGTCCGGTGGCCTTCCGGAAGCTGCGCGGGCTCAGCAGTGGGCCGCTCTTGAAGGAGATGTCCTCCCAGAAGTGAGCGAAGTCGAAGGGCGCCGGCCCGCCATCGGGGCAGATCAGCTCCAACGCGGTCTTGGTGCACGTGTAGGCGAGGTCGGCGGTGGTGTCCACGATCTCTTGGAGGAGCGCGGGGTCGTCAGCCATCAGGTAGGAGAGGCCGACGATGCCCAGCCAATTGCGGATGACGCCCATCAGACTGCCCACGTGGATGCCGTAGGGGTTGTCCCACTCGCCCTGCCGCAGGTAGTCCAGTCCCCCTTGGTCGAAGCGGACCATGGTGCCATCGACATTGACGGCGGCGTGGGTGACCCGCTCCATCTCGAACTGAAGCTTGGGCAGATAGAGCGCCTCCCACGAGGCGCGGTTGGTGAGGAGGTGCTTGATCTCCTTGGGGATGGAGACTGCATCGTCCTTCTCCAGGATGACGGTCCCTTCGTCGTTCATCACGTGGCGCGAGCCGTCCGGGAAGGTCTCGATCACCTTGCGCTCGAACGGCGGACGCAGACGGGTCACAGGGCTGTAGCAGGTGGACCAATTGATATCAAAGCCCAGCTTGGCCGCGATACCGGCATCGGTGGGGTTGCCGTCGCCCCACGAGCGCGCCTGCTCCTCGGTGATGTGTCCCTCTCGAGCCCACTTGTCCAGCGTCTCATTCCAGTAGCCGAAGTGGACCACGGGCATGCGGTCGTAGTCCTCGTAGTGCAGGATCGCGCTGACGCGCTCGCGGTTGTTCACCTCAGTCGGGCTCCGTGCCCACGTTGATCATCGCTCTGAGGACGCCGTCCTTGTACCCGGCGACGAGCTGGAAGGCCTCCTCGATCTGCTCAAGGGAGAAACGGTGCGTTGCCAGCTTCGCGATGTCGAGTTGGCCATTCTTCACCATCCGGATCGCGCGGGGATAGGTGTGTTTCATCCGGCGGACCAGCTTGATGGTCAGACCCTTGCGTCGGACATGGGACGCGGTCATAGTCATAGTGTCATTGGAGGGGATCCCGGCGATCACCAGGGTGCCGCCCGGACGGGCGATCTGGGCTGCCTGATCTGGGGTCTCTTCTGCACCGGCAGCCTCGAAGACAACATCGACGCCACGGCCGTTTGTCGCCTCTATGATGGCTGCGACGACATCCTCGTCCTCGGGGTTGAAGACCTCGTCGGCGTAGTGCTCCAGCGCGAAGGCCCGCCGGTCTGGCTGTGGTTCGGTCATGTAGAGGGCGCCGGCACCGGCGACGCGCGCCACGGCGGCGATCAGCAGTCCCACGGGGCCCGCGCCCAGGGCGGCGACCGTCTGTCCGGCTCGCAGGTGAGAGAGATCCACCGCGTGGATTCCGATGCCCAGGGGCTCCAGTAGCGCGCCATCCTCGGGTGTGAAGCCCTCCGGGAGCGGGAAGCAGTTCTCGGCGGGCATCACGGCGTACTCGGCGAAGACACCGTCGATGGGCGGCGTGCCGCAGAAGCGCACGTCAGGGCAGATGTTGGGATGGCCGTGGAGGCAGTGCTCGCAGACGCCACAGGGAATCGCGGGTTCGACCGAGACGAGTTGGCCGATCTCGAGCTCCTCGACACCCTCGCCGAGGCCGGCGATCCACGCGGAGAACTCGTGCCCCATCGTGATGGGATCGGTGACAATTGCATCCCCGATGCCACCCTCGAGGTAGTAGTGGACGTCGGAACCACAGGTGCCGACCGAGGCGATCTTGAGCAGCACTTCGCCAGGGCCTGGCTGGGGCACGGGGCCGTCTTCGACGCGGACGTCGCGGATGCCGTAGAGCTTGGACACGCGCATGGTTGTGGGGATGGACATCAACAGTCTCCTTGGAGTACCAGGCTGCAAAGACTCAAGACCCAAGACTGGTGGCCCGGCCTGCGTGCCCTGAGTCTTGAGTCTTCAGTCACGATTCACCATTCACGATTGAGCGGCACATGGGCAGGGGGGGCTACTCGCCGAGCAGCTTGCGGCGGTAGAGCTCGTCCGGGCGGGTGTGGATGCGGTCGACGTTGTCGGGCGTCAGGAAGTGAGGGCCACCTGCCGCGTAGGCGCCCAGCAAAATACGCGCGGTCTTCACCATCATTGCTGTGATGTTCTCCACCTGCTCCGCGGTCTTGCCCAGCGCCACCACGCCGTGGTTCTGCATCAGAATGACCTTGGGCCGCTCGCCGTAGGCATCAATGTAGGCGTCGATGCGCCGGCCGATCTCGCGGGCCAGCGGGATGCCGGGGTCGATGTAGGGCACGATGACCGGGGCGATGCCGCAGATCACGATCTCGTCTGGGAAGAGGCGTCCGGCGAAGACATCGGGGAACCCGTTGGAGCAGGTGAGCGCGTTGATGGCGGTGGCGTGGGTGTGGCCGACGAAGTTGACGCCGTCCAAGCTGAGGCAGAGCGCGTGGAAGACGGTCTCGGTGGAGGGGCGGATGGCGTTCGCCGGGGCGGGCCAGCGGCCAGTCTCCGGATCCACGCGGGCGTCAAGCAGGGCAGCCTTGATCGCGTCGTCGTCCAGGTCTCCGGCATCAAGGAGTGCTAGCGCCCGGGAGAGCGATACACGGACGAAACCATCGGCTTCGATCGAGGGTAGTTGGTGGCCGCTGGCCTTGACCCAGAAAGTGCCGTCCTTGTTGAGGCCAGAGGTGTTGCCCTCGCCGAGGATGACGTAGTCGTTCTTGGGGTCGCCGAGGTGCTTTGACATGGCGACGAGCTGCTTGAGGGTATCGTTCATGCGTTGCTCCCTTCTCCTTCTGTTGGGTGTGCTTCGGGAGCGGATTCTACTGCACCGGGGATGGGAAGTCAAAGTTGTAGGGGCGGGGCTGGGACGTATACTGCGAAGGGTAGTCGGCCTGCACTAGGGAGGTGCACGATGACAGGGGATCGGCGTGATGGACTGAGCGCGAACCGCGCGGCCTACTTCGATATGCTGGCGGACATGGGCATGACGAAGCACATCGGCAGTCTGGAAGCGACCGATGCCCTGGTCCAGGGATGCCATATCGGGTCCGGCAGTCTGGTGCTGGACGTCGGGTGTGGGGTCGGGCTGACGCCGTGCTACCTGGTCAAGACGTATGGGTGTCGTGTGGTGGGCATCGATATCACGCCGAAGATGATCGTGCGCGCGCAGGCAGAGGGCGAGCGGCGTGGGCTGGTGGACGCGCTTCTCTGGGGAGTGGCAGATGCGCAAGCGCTGCCCTTTGCCACTGAGAGCTTCGACGCCGTGCTGGTAGAGTCGGTGAGCGTGTTCCTGGACGACATTCCGTTGGGTTTCAGTGAGTACGCCAGGGTGACCAAACCGGGCGGGTACGTAGGCGTGACGGAGTCGACGTGGCTGTCCGATGCGCCGGAGGCCAGCGATGACTTCTACGCGGCGATCGGCGGGACGGGCAAGACCAAGGATGCGTGGACGGCGTACATGCGGGGCGCGGGCCTGACGGACGTCGCGGGGTACGCCAGGGCTGCGGATGTGCGTGAGGAGGCGCGCGGGCGGCTCAAGCGCTTCGGGGCGGGCGGTATGGCGCGGGCGGTGCTGGGGGCGCTACGCTTGATGTTCGGCAGCAAGAGGGTGCGGAAGCTATACCTGGATGCGCTCAAAGCCGCGCCGCCGGATGTGATGAAGTTGCTGGGGTATGGGGTGTTTGTGGGGCAAAAAGGGCATTGACAGAGTCTCCGATACGCAGTAAAATGAAAGCAATCGAAAGTAAACGGAGACAAATTGTTCCTCGAAGAGCGCCGTCAAGCCATCCAGGCACTGCTCCAGTCGGTAGGTCGGGTGTTTGTCACCGATCTGGCGGACCGGTTTGGTGTCTCCGAGGTGACGATTCGAGCTGATCTTCAGTACCTCGTGGACCAAGGCTCGGCGATCCGCACGTACGGCGGTGCTATCCCCGCCGGGTTCGGGGGGCAGGAGCTCTCTCTGGTGCGGCGGCGCCAGCGTCAGGCCGGGGAGAAGGTGCGGATTGCGGTCGAAGCGGCGACGCACGTCACCGACGGCGAGGCGGTTTTCCTCGACAGCAGTAGCACGGTGTTGGCCATCCTTCCGTACATCAAGCAGCGCTTTGATCTGACGGTCGTCACCAACAGCCTCGTTGTAGCCCAAGAGTTGCTAGGCCATCCCAACGTCACTGTCGTGATGCCGGGCGGGACGTTGCACCACGACACGGTCTCCCTGATCGACAACTTGGGGCTATCGGTTGCGGAACGCTACAATATCTCCAAGGGGTTCTTCGGGGCCCACGGACTGACGCTGGAGGACGGCTTCACCGATGTCAGCGAGCCGGAGGCCCGTCTGAAGCGGTCGATCGTGGGTCTATGCCGGCAGGTGATCGCGCTGCTGGACAGCACGAAGTGGGGGCGCGCCGGGGTGGCATCGTTTGCGGGCGCGGCCGATGCCGGTATGGTGATCACCAGTGCCGGACCATCTTGGATGGTCCGGCAGGTTCGTGACCTTGGTGTCGACGTTGTGTGCGTCGACTGAGATCGACTGGGGGACGCATGCGACGATCTGAGATCAATGACCTGATGCAGGATGCGATGGACTTCATGGCCTCTCACCAGTTTCACCTGCCGCCCTTCGCTCACTGGACGACGGAGCAGTGGCGGTCGGCGGGTCCTGAGGTGGGTGAGATCGTACGGAATGCGCTGGGCTGGGACATCACCGATTTTGGCTCCGGTGACTATGCCAAGATGGGGCTGTTGCTCTTCACGATCCGGAACGGTCACCCAAGCAACTGGGAGACCAAGACGGGCAAGCTCTATGCCGAGAAGATCATGATCGTCGACGTCGGCCAGGTCACGCCGATGCACTTCCACTGGCAGAAGGCGGAGGACATCATCAACCGTGGTGGCGGCAAGCTGGTGATCCAGCTCTATAACGCCACGCCCGACGAGGATCTGGACCACACACCGGTGACCGTGAGCATGGATGGTGTGGAGCGGACGGTCGAGGCAGGGGGGACCGTGATCCTAAGCCCGGGCCAGTCCATCACGTTGCCCGCGGGGCTCTATCACAAGTTCTGGGGGGCTGAGTCGCGGATACTGGTCGGTGAGGTGTCCGTGGTCAACGACGACACCCGCGACAATCGGTTCCACAAGGCCGTGGGCAGGTTCCCCGAGATCGACGAGGATCAGCCGCCACTAAGGCTGTTGACAATGGACTATGCGGACTACTACCAGCACGGTGGGTGAGGGTCGATGACCGAGACATTGGGCGCCGTTGTCGCCGGACATCTCTGCCTGGATATCATCCCCGACCTGACGGGCGTCGGGGAGGCACCGCTTTCGGACCTACTGCGTCCTGGCACTCTTGTTGAGGTGGGGGATGCAGTGCTTGCCACCGGCGGCGCCGTCTCCAACACGGGTCTGGCTCTGCACATCCTGGGCGTCCCCACGCAGCTGATGGGGAAGGTGGGCGACGACGGGTTCGGACGCGTGGTCCGATCCATTGTGGAGGGACACGGCGCCGGCCTTGCAGACGGCATGGTCGTGGATCCCGCGACGGGCACCTCCTACACCGTCATCATCAATCTGCCGGGGGTCGACCGCATCTTCATGCACGCGCCTGCGGCGAACCACACCTTTGGTGCTGGCGACGTGCGCTATGATATCGTTGAGCGGGCGCGGCTGTTCCACTTCGGTTATCCAACCCTGATGCGGCGGACCTTCCAGCAAGGCGGGGAGGAGCTGGTGCGGATGTTCGGGCGGGTCAAGCAGATGGGCGTCACGACATCACTGGACCTCTCGTTGCCCGATCCGGCCTCTGAGGCCGGGCGCGCGGATTGGGGCACGGTCTTCGCACGCGTGTTGCCCAACGTGGATGTCTTCCTGCCCAGCATCGAGGAGACTCTCTTCATGCTGCGGCCCGACACCTACCGCGAACTCCTCGAGGCCGCTCCCGACGGCGATCTGCTCCCGTCTGTGACGTCGAAACTCCTGCACAGCGTCAGCGAGGAACTGCTGGCGTTCGGTGTGGCCATCGTGGGGCTCAAGCTCGGCAGTCGTGGGTTCTACCTAAGAACTGCGTCCGAGGCCCGGCTCTCCGGTATCGGTCGAGCCGCGCCGGCTGACCCGGCGGAATGGGCCGGGCGCGAACTGTGGGCGCCGTGCTTCCAGGCCCACCTGGTGGGCACGACGGGCGCCGGCGATACGACCATCGCGGGCTTCCTGACCGGTCTGCTCAGGGGGCTGTCGGTCGAGGAGGCGGTCACCATGGCCGTGGCCGTGGGCGCCTGCAACGTGGAGGCTGCTGACGCATTGGGCGGGCTGCAGTCATGGCACGAGACAGCGGCCCGGGTCGCTGCCGGGTGGGCCAGACACGATCTGACGCCCGACGGTGAGGGCTGGCGGTTTGACCCCACGCACGGTCTGTGGGAACGGGGTGGGGAGGGATGATGGCGGACTGCGGGTCATCGCCGCAGCCGCGCGCGCTGGTTTTCGGGGCCGGCAGCGTTGGTCGCGGCTTCCTCGGTCAGCTCTTCAGTGAGTCGGGGTATGAGGTCGTCTTTGTCGATGTGGACGACGCGTTGCTGGCGGCCCTGACGGCACGCGGCGCGTACACGCTGCGGCTTGCCGGTGTGACCGGTGTGCGCGAGCTGGAGATCGGACCGGTGAGCGCGGTGGATGGGCGGGATAGCGACGCTGTGGCCGCTGAGGTCGCGCAAGCCGCGGTGATCGCGACAGCGGTTGGCGTCCGCGCACTCGGTGCCATCGCCAAGCCCATCGCGCAAGGTCTGTTGGTACGGTGGGAACAGCGCGAGCCTGCCGACGTGCCGGCCGAGGTCAACGTCATCATCTGCGAGAATCTGCACGATGCGCCAGAGGTGCTGGGTGGCTCCATCCAGGAGGCGCTGCCCGAGCGTGCACGGCCGTCGATGGCGGCGCATCTTGGATTGGTGCCCGCGGTCATCGCGCGGATGTCGCCGGTGCCCACGGCGGCGCAGCGAGCTGAGGACCCCACGCTGATCGTGGCGGAGCCCTACAAGGTGCTGCCCGTGGACCGCGACGCGTTCGTCGGCAACATCCCCTCGATCGTCGGCATGCACGCGGTCGCCCGATTCGAGGCCTACACCGATCGCAAGCTCTACATCCACAACGCCGGTCACGCGCTCCTGGGCTATCTGGGGGCGGCGCGTGGCCATACCTATGGCTACGAGGCGATCGAGGACGACTGGGTGCGCCAGCGGCTGTACGAGGGTCTGGCGGAGTCGGCGCGGGCGCTGGTTGCTATGCACGGGTTTGAGCCGGTCTCATTTCAGGAGCACATCGACTATCTGTTGGTGCGGTTTGCCAACCGGGCGCTGGCTGACCCTGTGAGCCGGTTGGCCCGCGACCCCTTGCGGAAGCTCCGGCCGGACGATCGGCTGGTGGGGTCGGCGCGTTTGGTGGAGCGGTGCGGCATGCGTCCCGAGGGCCTGGCGTGGGGTATCGCCGGTGCGCTAGCCTATGTAAACCCTGAGGATGAGCACGCGGTCGCACTGCAGCAGCAGGTACGGGAGCAGGGGGTGACGGCTGTATTGGAGGAGGTCTGCCGGATCGAGGCGGGTGAGGCGCTCGGTGAGTTGGTGCGGGCGCGATATGCGCAGCTGAATGAGGCCGGTCGATAGCGCCGGGCCGATGGGAAAACACAAAGGAGAGATGATGGATCAGGAGAAGGCGCTGGCGTCAATGACGAAGGATGAGGCCCTGGAGCTGCTCAAGCAGATGTGGGCCATCAGGTTCTTCGAGAACCAGGTCTATGACTTGCTGGGACAGAACAAGATCAAGGGGGCTTCGCACCTCTATGCAGGTGAGGAAGCCGTGGCAGTGGGTGCCATGTCGGTGATCGAGGACGATGACGTGATCACGTCCACGCACCGCGGTCACGGTCACTGCTATGCCCGCGGCGCCATCGCCGCGCAGACCGAGGCGGAGCACCAAGAACACTACAACAAGATGCTGGCCGAGCTGTGTGGCCGCGTCACCGGCTACTCTGCCGGTCGCGGCGGGTCGATGCATATCGCGGATGTGCGGAAGGGCAACCTGGGCGCGACCGGCATCGTGGGTGGCAACATCCCGGTGGCCACGGGCGCGGCCTTGGTCCAGAAGAAGAAGAAGACGGGCAACGTGGTGTTGTGCTTCTTTGGGGACGGTGCCTCGAACACGGGCAACTTCCACGAGTCGCTGAACATGGCGGCGTTGTGGAACCTGCCCATCGTCTACATCGTGGAAAACAACCTCTACGGCATGTCGGTGCCGATCCAGAACGCAGCGGCAGACCCAGAGATTGCGCAGCGTGGCTGCGCCTACGGCATCGAGAACTCCGCCGTGGATGGGATGGACGTCCTGGCGATGCGCGAGGCCGTGGCCAAGGCCATCGAACACGCGCGCAGCGGCAAGGGACCGTACCTGTTGGAGGCCAAGACTTACCGCTGGTATGGGCACTCGCGCTCCGACCCACGCGCCTACCGCACCAAGGAGGAGGAGGCCGCGTGGAAGTCCCGCGACCCGATCCCCAACTTCGCGGCGCTTCTGGTGAGCAAGGGCATCGCCACCGAGGCCGAGATCGACGCCCTCGAGGAACAGGTGGAGGCAGCCATCGACGAGGCCACCGACTTCGCATTGAACTCAGCGATGCCGGCGCCTGAGGATCTGCACGAGTTCGTCTATGCGCCGTTCAAGTGGACGCAGGCCGAGATCGAACAGGAGAAGGCGTTGCGGGAGTTGGTTCGGAAGGGCGGCGAGGGGACGCGCGAGATCGAGTACCGCGTGGCCCTGCAGGAGGCGATGCGCGAGGAGATGCTGCGCGACGAGAATGTCTTCCTGATGGGCGAGGACATCGGCCTGTACGGTGGCGCCTATGGCGCGACGCGCACGCTCTTCACCGAGTTTGGCGAGGAGCGCGTGATGGACACACCTATCTCGGAGGCGGGCATCGCCGGCGTGGCCACCGGGGCCGCGATGGCGGGGATGCGTCCGATGGTCGAGATCATGTACGTCGACTTCACGCCGCTGGCCATGGATCAGATCGCCAATCAGGCGGCCAAGAACCGCTTCATGTTCGGCGGCAAGACCACGGTTCCCGTTGTGGTGCGCACCGAGGGTGGGGCCGGACGGAGCATCGCCGCGCACCACTCCCAGTCGCTGGAGGCGCTATGGACGCACTTCCCCGGCATCTACGTGGTGATGCCCAGCACGCCCTACGACGCGAAGGGGCTGCTGAAGGCTGCGATCCGCGACGACAACCCTGTGATGTTCATCGAACACAAGATGCTCTACGGTGTGACCGGCAATGTACCCGACGAGGACTACATCATCCCCTTCGGCGTGGCCGACGTGAAGCGGGAGGGGTCGGATGTCACGATCCTCACCTACTCGCGGATGGTCCATCGCTCCCTGGAGGCAGCCGAAATCCTGGCGGGCGAGGGCGTGAGCGTTGAGGTGATCGACCTGCGCACGCTCAAGCCACTGGACATGGAGACGATCGCGGCCTCGGTCAAGAAGACGGGGCGCGTGATCGGCGTGACCGAGTCCTATCCCACGAACTCCTTTGTCAGCGAACTGGCGGCGCGCATCCAGGAGGAGCTGTTCGACTGGCTGGACGCCCCGGTGGTGCGCGTCTCAGCTGCCGACGTGCCAGTGCCGATGAGTGAGTCGCTGGAGGATGCTGATATCCCGAACGTGAACCGGATCGTCGACGCTGTCCGCAGCATCTTGTAGAGGGGGAGAAACCATGGCCTATGAAGTCATCCTGCCCAAGCTGGGGCAGACCGTGGAAGAAGGGCGTATCGTCGAGTGGGTCAAGCAGGAGGGTGACGCCGTCGATCGCGGCGACGTGCTCTTCACGGTCGAGACGGACAAGGCGGTGCTGGACGTCGAGGCGACGCGCAGGGGGTTCCTGCGGAAGATCCTGGTGGGTGAGGGCGAGACGCGACCGGTGCTCACCGTGGTGGGGCTGATCACGCGCAAGGCGGATGAGCCGCTGGACGAGGCTAACCCTGCGGCATCCGCACCGGCTGAGGTCGCGACCGCAGAGGCTGCGCCGGCCACGGATGCTGCATCGGGGCCGTTAGCCGATACATCCGAGGCTGCAGCCCAGACCGGCCGCATCTTCGCGTCGCCCCGCGCTCGAAAGGCGGCGCGGGAGAGCGGTGTGGCACTGGCCGGTATCGATGGCTCAGGACCGAACGGTCGCATCGTGGAGAAGGATGTTCTGGCCTACGTGGCAGCGCAGCCGAAGGCCTCGCCCGTGGCGAAGCGACTGGCGGAGAGCTTGGGCGTGGACCTGCGCGCCGTTGCCGGCTCAGGTCCGGGCGGACGCATTGTCAAGGCGGACGTCAGGACGGCTGCTGATGTGGCTCCGGCAGCGGAGCCTGCGCCGGCAGAGATCGCCGCACCCGAAGCCATCGCCCCGGCGGCCACAACCGGCGTTCTGACTGAGACATCGCTCTCTGGCGTACGCGCGGTGATCGCGGAGCGGATGCACGCGAGCCACCAGATCACGGCGCCCGTCACGCTGACGATGGAGGTCGATGCGACGGCCCTGGTCGCGCTGCGCGAGAGCCTAAAGGCGAGTCTAGCCAAAGAGCTGGGCTTCAATCTGGGCTACAACGACTTGCTGGTGAAGCTGGCTGCAAAGGCGCTGCGCGAGTTCCCCTACATGAACGCCCAGCTCGACGACGAGGCCGGCGTGATACGGCAGCTGGATGCCGTCCACGTCGGGCTGGCCATCGATACGGAGCGGGGCCTGCTGGTGCCGCACGTGTCGGACGCCGACAAGAAGGGCGTTGTTGAGATCGCGAAGGACATCCGCGCGATGGTCGAACGGGCGAGGACCGGACGATCGCTGCCGGACGAGCTGGCCGGAGGCACGTTTACGATCACCAACCTGGGGATGTATGACGTGGACGGGTTCACGCCGATTATCAACCATCCCGAGTCGGCGATCCTGGGTGTGGGTCGAATCAAGGCCGCGCCCGCCGTCGTGGACGGTGAGGTGGCTGTGAGGCAGATGATGTGGTTGAGCCTTACGTTCGACCACCGTCTTGTCGACGGCGCGCCCGCATCGCGGTTCATGCAGTACGTGAAGCGGTTGATCGAGGAGCCCTACCTGCTTCTGGCGTAGATTCCTCGCTGTTCTGCACCACAGAGAAGCACGCGCACCCTGTGCCGTGCTTCTCTTTTTGCAGATCTGCTGTAAGCTGGCCGCCATGAGGGCATTGAGGCACGGTCTCTTGGGCGTTGGCCTGTGGCCGCGGCCCAAGTGGGCCAGGCCTGTTCTGCGTGCCCTATGGCCTCTTGCGGTCTTTGCACTGCTGGGCGTTCTGATGACGCTGCCTCTGCCTCTGCAGCTCTCCACACACATCCCAGGACTCGAGGGCGACGCCTACGTGCACCTGTGGACCTTTGACTGGGCCTTCCGTGCTGTGCGGTCGGGGCACTTCGATCTCAGAACCACAGACCTGTTCTATCCCTACGGTGTATCCCTGCTTCAGCACAACATAGCCTGGGCCAACATCGGCGTATGGGCTTTGCTGAGGCCGATCCTTGGTGGTGTTTCGGCCTACAGCCTCGCAATCCTGCTGATCCCCCCCTTCAACGGCTATGCGGTATTCCTGCTGGTGAGGGAGGTGCTCGGCGAGGGCGCGACCGACCGCGCCGACTCGAAGGCCGCCGTCACCCACGCGGCGCTCACCGCGGGGGCGATTGGGCTCGCCTGGCCGGCTGTCGTCAGCCAGCTCAATCACCCCAACCTGATCGTGGTCGGCTTTCTGTCACTGGCGCTGAAGTACCTGGTTCGTCTGACCAGGGAAGGACGGACGCGAGACCTCTGGTTGGGCGGTCTGTGTCTTGGGCTGGCCGGATTCGTGCGTGTGCAAATGCTGCTGTTGGCGGTCGCTCTGATCGCGCCTGTGGTGGTAGCCCAGATGGTCAGTCGCGGACACGCGTGGAACTGGCGACTCTGGCGCAAAATCGTTGTTTCCGGGCTGGTGGCTCTCCCGCTGTCATTGGTCGTTGCGCTGCCACTGATCGTGCACTTCGTGGGTGAGGGGAACATGGCCGACCTCGGCGGCTCCTCGCTGGAGCACCCTGGGCAGTCGGCGCTGGCATACGTGCTCCCCAATACCCGGCACCCTCTCTGGGGCGCCGCGGCCCGACAGATTGCTGCTGAGGTGTTCTCGGTGGACGCCCCGTTCTACGTGGCAGCGGTGGGTTACAGCGTCCTGGTGCTGAGCTTCGTCGCGCTGGTCCATCCCGGGCGGGGTGGTGCTCGCCGGCGGACGTGGGGATGGGCCACGACTGCCTTCACGCTGTTCTTCCTGTCGTTGGGCCCCCTGGCGTGGCGGCCGTACGCTACCCTGTACCAGCGCCTGTTGCTCCCCATCCTGCGGGAGCCGGAGCGCTTCGGTGTGCTACTGTCTGTCCCCCTGAGTGTTCTGGCCGGTCAGGGTCTGTACTGGCTGATCCACAGGCTCCCGCAGGTCCGACAACGCAGGGTGACCCTTGCCACGATTGCTATAGTCTGCCTGGAGTTCACCATCTATCCGTGCCCCGGCCAGCCGGTGGCCACGCCGAAGTGGTACGAAAGCCTGGCTCAGACGTCCGAGTCCTATGGCATACTGGACGTGCCGATGTACCGTCAGCATAGTGAATCCTACATGCTCTATCAGCTGACCCACCGGAAGCCCCTGGTCTATGGCCACGTCTCCCGTCCGCCTGATGATGCATTCGCGTTCATCGACACAGTTCCCCTGCTGGCGCACCTGCGGCACGAGGTCTCCAGCACGCCGCCTCGCCCCCCCGTGAGCATCTCGGACCAGATGGTGCTGTTGGATGCCGCCAACATCCGATACGTCATACTGCATCGCAGCCGCCTGAGGCCGGACGAACTCCGTGCGTGGCGGCACTGGCTGGTGGTGGACCCGATTCACGAGGACGATGACTTGGTCGTCTATGACACGTCTCAATCGCTATGGCGTACCGGCTTCGGTGATCGACCAGAACTCAGCCCGGGTCTCCAGGCCATTCAGAGCTCGACTGACCCGGCGACTACAATGCCTGGCGGTTGGGTCTCGGCGACGGTACACTGGTTTGTGGCGGGTGGGAGCTCAGAGGCTGACGACTGCGTGTGCCTGATCTGGATCGATTCGGATGGCGCGGTGCAGGGCCAGGCCTGCGATTTGCCCATCTACGCCGGTGATCGCAAGACGACTGGGCCACCAGGACTCGTGGAGAGCCCCTACCTGGTCCAAGTGCCTCCGTCTGCTCCAGAGGGCCAGTACACGCTTGCCGCGATCCCGTGCGTGGAGGGGAGCCCTGAAGCAGGAGCGCTCCCTGTGACGTTGCCCGGTTCTGCCCTCTCCGTACAAGCGCGTGATCGAGACACGATGCCGCCGACGCCGCCTTCGCCGCTCGACGTGGTCTTTGCCGGTGAGGTCGCCCTCGTGGGCTACGGCTTTGTACCGGACGCACCGGGTGGGGCGCACCTGGACCTCTACTGGGAGGCGCGCCGGCAGCCCTCTGCGTCATACAAGGTCTTTGTGCACGTGCTGGATGTGGAGACTGGGCAGGTCCAGCTACAGCAGGACTTTGTCCCGCTAGACTGGGCCTACCCGACCGATTTATGGCAGGCGGGCGAGTACGTTCAGGATCGTGTCGTGTTGGATCTGACTACGTTGCACGACGGAGAATACCGCATCCTGGCCGGATGGTACGACCCGGCGACCGGAGCTCGGCTGACTACGACGCCGGCCTACCCGGATGAGGCCGTGCCGCTGGTCGACCCGCTGGCGCTAGCCCGGCCGGAGTGAACCGTTGAGCCGGCAGTGAGTGGCGGCCCAAACTGATCCCTCTGCCTGCAGGTGGTCGCTGACAGGGACATATCCTGAGTCTCCTGTTCTGAGGAACGAAACTCAAGACTGCGGGCGTCGTGCTGGATGCACGGGTCTCTGCGGCCCGCTGCGTGAGTCCCCCTACTGGAAGACCCGCAGCGCGTTGAAGCGCGAGCGCCGGAAGGTGCGCATTACGAGCACCAGCTCGGCGATCCCGGAGGCGGCCAGCACGACGGCGATGAGGACGCCGGCCTCCCAGAGTGCTACCCTCGGCACCATGGCGGGCAGTAGGCTCTGGGATGTCTCCGTGATGCGCATCAAGGGTACGTAGATGCGCGATGCCCAGGTCCCCAGGCCGAGGGCGATGCCGGCACCGTAGACCAGCAGCACAGTCTGCTCGATGAGCAAGGCGCCCAGCAGGTGTCCTCGTGGCAGCCCGACGGCGTGCAGCACGGTCATCCACCACACCCGGTCGCGCAGCGCAGCCTGACGGTAGACGAGAAGCGCCAGCACGGCCAGCCCGGCCGACGCAAGGCAGCCGATCGAGAGCGTGCCCACGATGCCCACGTACTCGTGCCGTGCGCGTGCCGTCGCGGTGAGTTCGGCGACGTCCTTCCGCGCCTGGGCCTCAACCCCGGTCGCCTCGACGGCGTCGAGCGTGGTATCCCCATCGACGGAGCCATCAATCTCGACCATGATGTCGTGAACAGGCACGATACCCGCGACACTGGCGATGTGGTCGAGGTTGCCGATCAGCGTCACACCGTCCTGTGGATAGACCGTCGGGAAGTCGCGATACGTGCCGGCGATCGTGACATCGCTCCGCACCACGACGGCGGGATCGACCGTGATCGTAACCTGCAGCTTGTCGCCGATCTGCAGATAGCTCTCAGATAACAGGCTCTCGGGGACCAGCACGGCCTCGGGCGCGACCGCGAGCACGTTCATAAGATGGCCAAGGCTGACCTCGGAGAAGTCCGGGCGGAACCACACCACCTGGGCGAGGTCCGCGCGGTCCACGGCCAGTAGTCTCCCGTCAAGCGGCCCCGTCGACGTGGCTGCCGAGGCCCCGATGCGAAGCTTGTACCGGCCGATGCGTGTAGCCGCTGTCGCGCCGGGCAGAGCACGGAACTCGTCGATGGGCGGTATCCATCCGCCCCCGATGGGCCGGGTTCCCTCCCAACCGAACTCCGGAGGCGGTATCTCCAGATACGGGGTGAAGGCAAGATCGGCGCCGATGCTGTAGCGTATCTGGTCCGCCAACCAACCGTCCAGGCTGGTCGCCAACGAGAGGGTGTAGGCACCGAGTGACAGAGAAGCCGTCATCAGCAGCACGGGTGTGGCGTAGGCCTGCCATTGACGGGCGAGGTGCCGCATAGCCAGCAACCAGGTTGGCGTGCGGCTCATCTTCGCCAGCGTGCCCAGCGACGTCGCGAGCAGCGGAAAGAGTCGGATACTCAGCAGCGATGTGGTGGCAAGAAAGAGCGCGGGAACCAGCACCAGCTCAACGCTGCCAAACAAGTCCTCACCCCGCAGCGGTGCCAGCATCGCCAGCGAGCCGGTCCGCGTGAGCTGCCGCGTCAGATAGAGCGTGGGGATCAGCAGCCAGACGTCGGTGCCGAAGCGCATCCACGCGGGTGCGGCTGCCGGCCTTGCCCGCTGCAGGTCCATCCCGGCGATAGGGCCGCGAGCGTGGCCCACCGTGGCCACCATCCGGAAGCTCACGGCCGTGACCACGGCCACGAGGGAGAGGACGGGACTCAGGTCCCTGAGTTCGATGGGGTAGTCGGCGCCGGGCCGGAAGACCAAGAGACCGCGAGCACTCCCCATCACGTGCGACAGACCCACCGCAAGAGCGATGCCCAACGGGACAGCAACGATCGCCAGCAGAGCGCCCTCGAGCGCCGTGACGCTGATCAGCCTGGGCGTTGTCATGCCGCGGCTGAGCAATGCCATCGTGTCCTGTGCATGTCCTCGCGCGACGATGGATGCGGTCAACGCCAGGAAGAAGAGCAGGAAACCCAGGCCCGGGATGCTGTAGCTCAGGAGCTGGGCGGTCAGGACGCGGTCCCGTGCCACGTAGCCCTGGAGCGGCTCGTACGGTGCCTGGTCGTAGAGCGCGCTGGGGATGGACTGCTGCATCAGGCTGATCGAGCGCTGGAGCCCCCGCAGGTAGCGCGTTGCGCGGTCCGGTTCGGTGGCCTCGATGTCGAGGATCAGGTCCCAGTTCACGCGGTGGATCTTCACGCGTTGGCGGGGCTGGATGTGAGCCTGATAGTCCGCCGTGCTCACCAGCAGGCTGTTGGCCAGCGCCAGTGTGGGATCGTCGAACCAGGGCAGGTTCTCCGGCGGCACGGTCGCTGCCGGGCGCCAGGTGCCCGCGACGCGGACGGTGAGCGGTTCCAGGACGAGTCCCTCCGTCGCCAGGTCGTCGTGATCCCACAGACGTTGGTCCGCAACGCACGGGAACTCGTCGCCTGCCGCCACGTTGAGCTGCGCCGCCAGCTCGTGTCTGAGCCAGACATCGACCACGCCGTCCGAGGACGTCGCGTCGTCGTAGGGAGCGCCAGCTACGGTCTCTAGCCGGGACAGGACGCCCGGCTGAGTGGCGAAGGTGACGAAGGCCGGCTTCCCACCGCCGGCGACGCGGGCCACGGCCTCCGGCGTCTCTGCCAGGAAGTTGACGCTGTGGACCTCCATCCCCGTGTGTGTAACACGAAGTCCAATCTGCGATTGCAGTGTCGCGGCGATCGTGTCCAGCGCCGAGGTGACCGTGGCGAGCGAGAGCGGCACCTTGGGTGTGCCGTAGGCGTACATCCGGATGCCAAACGGGGGACGGTGGGTTGAGGCGCCGTGGATGGTCAGCTCCTCCCTGAGGACGGCTCGATCCACGGCGCCACTGAACAGCGGCACGCTGTTCAGGACGCCCACCGGCAGCGCGATGGAGAGTATGGTGAGCAGCGCCAGGCCCGGTTTGCGGAGGATGCGTTTGAGGATGAAGGCGATCACGTCCTCTATGTAGCACAGATGCAGCTGCCGGCAATTCCCGGGCCCGAGGTTCCCGCCTCCCGTGAGGTTGTGAATGGTGGTCTTCGCTGCTAGACTGCACGTACCCCCAAAGTACCCGGTTTCGAGCCGTGCACGGAGGTGCCGTGATGTCCAGTCAGACCGCGAAAGACCTGCCACAGATTCTGTCTATCACGCCGGTGAAGCCCGATGGCTCGCTAGTACTGAAGAAGGTGGTTCGCCAGCACCTTGGCCTCAAGGGTGCAGGTGCCGTCGGCCTGAAGGTGGACGGTGAGGTGTTGCTGACCACGGCTGCGGACACGGAGGATGGCGGGCTCGAGGTGAGTCGCCGCGGCAAGGTCACCCTGTCTGACCGAGCATGGAACGCGCTAGGTGGTGTGGGTGGCGGCCGGGTCGCGCTGCTCCAGCGACCCGATGGTGTGGCGGTCAAGCGCGTGGGCCTGTCCGTGGTGGAGGCCCCGGCTGCGTCGTTTGTCGATGTCGAAACCCCCACGACCGTGGTACGCCGGGTGGCGATTAACCCATTGCCCGATGCCGCCGTGCCGGCGCTGGCTGACCAAGCCGCCGGCCTCCGTCTGGACAAGAGCCTACGCGGCTACTTGCGAGGCCGGGAGACCTTCCACGCCTGGTGCGCGCGGAGGTCTCTTGGGGCGACTGACCCGGCCGACGCGACCCTGCGCGAGGCCCTGATCGATGAGAGGATGACCGCCCAGCGCGACGATGGTGCCTGGGGCGGGGACACCGGGAGCGCGATCCAGACCTCGCGGATGTTGCGTGAGCTGGCCGACTTGGGTGTGCCCGGTGATCTCCCTGAGGTGAAGCGGGCCGTGAGCTGGCTGCTGGATCGGTCGTCATCTGAGTACAATCCCGGTCAGTGGTTTGGGAGTGACGAGCTGGTGGCGGAGCAGGCCGGGGTGATGGAGAAGCGCAAGTCGATGACACGAGGTACCAAGCCGCGATTCCGGCAGATCAAGGTCGGCGAACAGCGCCGTGTGGTCGGTGGCGATGATCTGATCATTAAGCCGTGCGGCCCGCGCATCATGTGGCCCAACGGGATCGTGCTGGAGGCGCTGTTGCGGATGGGGTACGAGGATGCGCCCCGTGTGCAAGAGGCGCTGGGGTATATGCTGACACAAGACTGGTGCGAGTGTGGCTATCAGAACGGCACCTTCGGACGCGGCAAGCGGCCGGCCTACTGCGGAGACCGGCTGGATGCGTTCGAGCAGATGTGCATCGACCAGTACAGGTACGCGGGGCTGCGGTCGGCGGAGGACCTGTTGGCGCGTGATATGGCCCAGGCCACCGTGCGTTTCCTGCGGGGCAGCGAGACAGATGGCGAGCAGGCGACGAAGCTCTACGAGCTGGCGATCGATCGGCACATCCAGGGCTGCGAGTTCATGACCACGCGGTCGCTGGCAAGCGTGCGGGATGCAGAACTGCGGCGGTTTGCGGAGGCGCACCTGTGGCGATTCGCGGGGATCCAATTGGCAGACGGGCTGTTCCCAGCCGAGCGCTATGGTTCGGGCTTCGGGCAGATAGGCATCCTGGAGGCGTTCGCGCGCTACCCGCACCATCCGATCACGCCGGTGGTGATCCTCAAATCGCTGCCGTGGCTGGTGGCGGCGCAGCGTGAGGATGGCTCATGGTCGAGGGCGAAGGGTCCGCTTCGCCGCGAGGAGCCAGACGCCGACGCCACGACCCGGGCGGTGGTCAAGGTGTTGAAGGCGGTCGACGCGCACTTGACGGATGGGTTCTGGGCGTGATGTAGGCCCGACTGTCCGGTCGGTCCCTCGGGCAGGGCGAGCGAGGCCGCAAGAGCGAAGCCACGCTGGGGCGGAGCGGTTCCAAGATAGGCCGATCCGGCATTGGGGTGTCTGTGAACCGCGGACGTCTCGTCCTCATGCGAACGGCAACAACCGGGCCTGGAGTAATCTCACTGCGCACTTGGTGTCAACGCCTAACGGTTCCTGTGCGGCAGCCAGGACTTGATAACCGGCGCTGAGTGCGCGGCATCCCTCTGTCCCTGCACGGGTCCATCGCGCGCGAAGAGCGGACGAGACGTCCGCGGTCCAGAGAAGGGCCGGGCCGTTGTGCCCGGCCTACAGAGACGCTGCCGCTACGCGCGGCTGCGGCCGTGGCACTGCTTGAACTTGCGGCCACTGCCGCAGGGGCAGGGGTCGTTGCGGCCGGCGGAGGCGAAGGCCTTCTCTAGCGCCAGGTCCCGCTCGTTGATCGCGCGCATCACGTTGGCCGGCGCCCGCCGATTGCGTAGTTCCTCGGTCATCATCCGCATCGGCTGGTCGATATGGCGGAAGAAGGCCTTGTATCCCTCACAGAGGAAGTTCAGGTTTGTTGTGCCGTCACTGGAGACCAGGATGCGGTTCTTGGGGCAGGCCCCGTTGCAGATGAAGCGCACCTCGCACTCGAGGCACTCCGGCGGCAGCGTCTTCAGTTTGGCCTGACCAAAGGCCCGCTGCTGCTCTGACGCAACCAGGTCGATCATCGGCGTCTCCATGATGTTGCCCAGTAGGTAGTTGGGCTCTACGTAGTGGTCGCAGGCGTAGAGATCGCCGTTGTGCTCCATAGCCAGTCCCAGCCCGCAGACTGGCTCGAAGACGCAGAGTCCGGGGCGTTGTCCGGTCCAGGCCGCCAGCGCCACGTCGAAGATCTGGACATAGACACGGCCCACGTCGTGGCGCACCCACTCATCGAAGACGCCAATTAGGAAGTCGCCGTACTCTTGGGCCGCCACGGACTGGTCGCGGACATCGAGCCCTTCCTGGTGACCGGTGGCGTTGTCGCGGCGGACGATGGGGATGAACTGGATGAAGTCGGCCTTGGCCTCGTCGCGGAAGAAGCGATAGGTCTCAACGGGATGAGGGGCGTTGGCGGCGTGCACGGTGCAGAGGATGTTGTGCTCGACCCCGTGCTCCTCCATCAGCCGCTTCCCGCGCATCACGCGATCCCAGGTCGGGTTGCCGCCCTTGTCCACCCGATAGGCGTCGTGAACCTCTTGTGGACCGTCGAGGCTCAGGCCGATCAGGAAGTCGTGCTCGTGGAAGAACCTGGCCCAGTCCTCGTCGATCAGCGTGCCGTTGGATTGGAGCGTGTTGATGATGCGCACACCGGGTTTGGTGTACTTCTTCTGGTGGGCGACGGCCCGTTCGAAGAAGTCGATGCCCATCAGCAGCGGCTCCCCGCCCTGCCAGCCGAAGGTGACCTCGGGTACGCGCTGGGCCTCGATATACTGGCGGGTGAAGCTCTCCAGGACCTCGTCGGTCATCCTGAAGTCGCTGTCGGGGTACATCTGCTCCTTGGGAAGGTAGTAGCAGTATGCACAGTCCAGGTTGCAGATCGGACCCCGTGGCTTGGTCATCACGTGGAAAGCGCGGGGGGTGGGACGTCGCTCAGACATAGTGTCTCCCTGGGTTGGGTGCGGTCAGACGATGGCTCGAGGGCGGGTATGTGTGGGTCAGGCGTCGTAGCCTTGCGGCGTCTGTAGGTGCTCTGCCTCGATGGTGCGCCGCGTGTGCGTCTCACCTCGCATCACGAGCGAGTTGCTGGTGGCGCGCGTGCCGTGGTACCGGATACCTGCGAGCAAGGCCCCATCGGTGATTCCAGTCGCCGCGAAGAACGTCCTGTTGCCGAGCACGAGCTCGTTCACTGTGTAGACTGATCTGAGGTCGACACCGGCTGAAAGGATGGCCTCGCGCTCAGACGTGGTCTGGGGCGCAAGGCGCCCCAGCATGCCACCGTTGCAGGCCTTGACAGCGCAGGCAGCGATGAGGCCCTCAGGGTAGTTGCCGACGCCCATCATCAGATCGACACCGCCCTGCGCGAGCAGGGCCATGAGCGCTCCGACGAGATCCCCCTCGCTTCGAAGCATCACGCGGGCACCGGCAGCGCGGATCTCGCGGATAAGATCCAGATGGCGTGGTCGGTTGATCACATACACGATCAGGTCGCTCACGGCTTTGGATTGGGCTCGGGCCACCAGGGCCAGTGTCCAGGCCGCCGGTGCATCCAGGCACTCCGGCACCAGGGCCGGTGCTACGTGCGGACCGACGATCAGTTTCTCCATGTAGACGGCGTGTGGCACGGACCAGAAGGCGCCGCGAGGTGCGGCAGCGGCGACCGAGATGGCATCCGGATGCCCTTGCCCCAGTAGAGCGCGACCCTCGATCGGATCAACCACGATGTCCATAGCGGGTCCCTGCCCGGTGCCGACGCGCTGGCCCGGGTGCAAGGGATCGTCAGCGCCGAGCTTGTCTACCTCGCTGAACAGCACTCGCCCATCGAAGCGGATACCACTCAGAGCATCCTGCATAGCCAGCGTAGCGGCGTTGTCAGCGGCTGCTGTGTCCCCGTTGCCCATCCATCGGCCTGCAGCCAGGGCTGCGGCTTCTGTGGCACGCACCAGATCCAAGCCAAGATTGTCACTGGTCAGTGCGGGCTCAGTATCTCCTGGGGCTTGGTGGTCCATTGCTGTGGTCATAGCACCTCCTAGTTCTCAAGCTCCACGGCTGTGAGAAGCCGTGCGCCAACCCAGTCTGCCATACCGCCGCGTAGCACGCTCACGTTTGCGTAACCCAGGGCGATGAGGGCCGCCGCAGCCCTCGAGCTCCGCCGGCCTCCCTGGCAGACGAGCACCACTGGCATCTCTTGCGGGATCTGCGCTGGGTCTTCCAGGAGATCCAAGAAGGGCAGATGAGCCGCCCCGGGTATATGCGCACGTCGATACTCGCGTGGCTCTCGCACGTCGACTACCTGGGGCGGGTGCATGCTGTGGCAGGCCTCCCAGAGTTCGCGCGGCGATAGCGTCGGTACCTCGGTCACTGGAAGGTCATCGGAGGCTGGAGGACAGGCCAGGTCAACCCGTTTGGGCAGATTCTGACAGTACTGGAAGACCCGCTTGGGGCACTCGTAGATGCAGATGGCGGGGTCCAGGACCCGGTGGAAGAGGAACGGGATCGCCTCATCGGGATCGAGGAAGTGGTCTTCGCCGACGTAGTCGCGGAAGCCCGTGCTCTCCATCAGTTCTCGCACCTGATTCTGGACGTGCACGAAGTAGACGTCGCCGCCGCGATCCCGATAACCCCGCACGATGGACTCCAGCGCGTGGATGCCGCTGATATCGCAATTTTCCACCGGGTACATCCGAAGGAGCAGGTAGCGCTGCGTGGGGTTTGCCACCCGGTTTTCCTGAATCTTATCCTCGATGTGGCTGACGGCGCCGAAGTAGAGATCGCCCAAGATCTCGACGACGCCCAACTGCGTGCACGACGGCTTCTCCGGTCGTGGCGTGAAATAGCGGAAGTCGTCGCTAGGCAATACCACACGCACGCGTGGCCTGCTGGTTCGTAGGAGGTAGTAGACTATCGACAGACCTACCCCGAGCATGACCGCATACTCGAGCGAGAGCGCGAACGTCGCTAACCCTGTGGCGATCATGATGGAGCGATCGCCGTGGTTGGCGCCCCAGATGCGCCTGATCTCTTGCTGATCGATCAGGCTGTAGGCCACGCGGGTGAGGACGCCAGCCAGCGCCGGCAGCGGCACGTAGGCAGCCCAGGGGGCGAAGACGATCAGAGCAAGAAGCACGAAGAGACTTGCGAAGACGCTGGAGATACTGTGCCGGGCTCCGGCATCGTGCTTGACCGCGGAGACGGTGAACGACGCGGCGACGGTGTAGCCGGAGAAGAGACCGCTGACGATGTTGGCCAGTCCCTGTCCGAAGAACTCCTGATTGCTGTCGAGGCGCTGCCCTGTCTGGGCCGAGAGCGATCGGGCGATAGACATCGTCTGCACCAAGGCCAGGACGGCCAGCGCGATGGAGGTCGGGACCAATTTACCCATGAGTTCGGGAGAGAGTTTGGGTAGCTCGCTGATGGGCGGGAAGCCCCGCGGCAGCTCGCCCACCACGCGCACGCCCTGCTCGTCCAGGCCGAGGAGGGCGACGACGATGGCCGCCCCGATGATGGTCAGCAGGGGCGCGGGGAGCTTCTTGTTGATCTTGGGCAGGATGACCAGCGAGGCGATGGTGCCGACGCCTATGGCGAGGCTGGGAAGGTGCGTGGTGGGAAGATTGTCCCATATAGCGGGCAATGTCTGCCAGATGCTAGGCATTGACGACATAGAGAGACGCAGTAGGTTGCGTATCTGGTTGATGGCGATGAGCACGCCTGCTCCGGCGGTAAAGCCCACGATCACGGCGTCGGAGATGAAGTTCACCATGACGCCGAGCCGCGCTAGCGCCAATCCGACCTGAATCAGGCCGACGATGATGGCCATCAAGGCGGCTACAGCGAGGTACTCGGGCGTTCCAGGAGAGGCCACTGCCAACAGGGCGGACAGCACCAGGAGGGATGTGGTGTTTGTGGGGCCCGTCTGGATGTGGTACGAGGATCCCCATAGCGCGGCGGCAGTGGACCCAACGATGGCGGCGTAGAGACCGACCTCGGGCGGTAGCTCCGCGACGAAGGCGTAGGCCATTGCCTGCGGCAGGGTCACAACGGCCACCGTGAGTCCAGCGATGATGTCAGGCTGGAGCCAGGCCGGGTTGTAGGTGCTAAGTAGGTGGATCGGCCGTAGCAGGAAGCCCACGATCTCCCGCAAGCTCAGTGCCAGCCACTTGAGGACGTCTTCGTTGCGCCCCGCGACCAGCTCTGCTGGTTCGCTGGCGGGTATGGGGTAGCTAGGATCCTCGAGTATCCGGTCTGGTTTGGTCATGGGTATAGTTGCTTTGGGTACTGACCATCAAGGCGTGCGAGGTGCTCGTAGCAGGGCCGGCGGACTTGTGTGAGCCACGGGCTTGTGGCGTCTCTCGACGATACAAGCTTGCGAATCCGCATCACTCGCAACTATAGCGCAAAAGTAGCCCGAAGGTAAACGTCGAGGTTGGCCCCGGTTGGGCTCGGTCAACCCTGCGAGCGCGTCTGCTGCCTAAGAGCGAGGCGTCAACCGTTGCCTCGTGACCGCGTGGCGGCGAGCGGTCAACTGGATGCTCGCGCATCGATCAGGGTTGCGTAGTCGTCGATAGAAGCGTAGTCATTGGCGGTGGCATAGAGTTGAGACTCGAACGCCCAGAAGAGACCTTTCAAGCCATAATCGTCCAGACGATT